>Ga0075428_100008545_pt1 | contig 11360 bp, 3 predicted proteins | sample RhiMetdeltSRZDD2_FD_75291 | JGI IMG/M metagenome (GOLD analysis project Ga0075428, IMG submission 75291) | Populus rhizosphere microbial communities from Tennessee, USA - Rhizosphere MetaG P. deltoides SRZDD2 | ecosystem: Host-associated > Plants > Roots > Rhizosphere > Soil | place: USA... | reverse complement strand
CGGGCGCCGGTGGCGTTGACGATCACGTCGGCGTCGACCTTGCGCCCATCCGCCGACACCAGACCCTGGTCGGTCACTTCGTGCACGAAGAATCCAGTGTGGACAGTCACCCGGCCGGCGGCGACGAGCGCTCGGACCCGGGTGCCGATCGCGCCGCGGGCCGGCAGTGCATCGGCGTCCCCGCCGCCGTAGGCACGGTCCGGGTTCGCCGCGCGTACCAGCCAGTGAACGGTGGTATCGGCGAGTTCGGCCAGCGCGAGCAGGGTGCCAGTGGCCGAGTGGCCGGCGCCGACCACGGCGACCGCCTTGCCCGCGAAGGCGTCGTGCAGGGCGCCGGTGACGTCGGGCATGCCGTCGAACACCCGCCCGGCCTGTCGCGCCTCGGCCTCGCCCTGTGCCGCAATGCCGTAGCCACCAAGGGGATTCGGCGTACGCCACGTCCCGGAAGCGTCGATCACCGACGCGGCGAGGACCTCGCTGCCGTCCGATAGCCGCAGCAGGAACGGGGCATGCTCCCGCCCGACGGTGCGAACCCGATCCACGCCCAACCGGGCGATCGCCGTGACCGACACGCCCATGCGCAGGTTCGGCGCGATGGCCGGGTGTGCCGCGAGAGGGGCCAGATACTCCGCGATCAGCTCGCCGCCGGTGGGCAGGACGTCCGGGTCCGGTGCGCGCCAGCCGGTGGCTTCCAGCAGTGTCCGGGCGGCCGGGTCGGTATCGAACCGCCACGGGCTGAACAGCCGCACATGCGCCCAGTCGGCCACCGACGACGCGATGCCGCTGCCCGCCTCGAGGATCACGAAGTCCTGGCCACGGGTGGCGAGGTGGGCGGCAGCGGCCAGGCCGACCGGTCCGGCGCCGATCACCGCGACCGGCAGAGGACCGGCGATCTCCGCTCTCATCCGCAACACCCGGTACCGGCCGCTATCGCCTGCTCCTTCGCCTCGGCACCGCAGCACGCGCCCGACGCCTGCGCTTCGGCCGCCGTCCCGCAACATGGCCTCGCCACCGGCTCGGCCGCTGTGCTCGCCGCGCTACCGTCCGGAACCTGTGTCGTCTCGGTCGTCATCTCCCGCTCCTAGGCCTGTGTTGATGGTTGTCAAATCAATGTGACGCTCGCTAGCTTGCCTTCTGTTTCGAGATCTGTCAACCTAGAGGAATGTCGAAACAGCTCGTGGTGCTGGACACGGCCGATCAGGCAGCCTGCTGCACGCCGATCACCGAGGCGTCCCTCGACGCCGGGCAGGCGGTCGACCTGGCCCGCATGTTCAAGGCCCTCGGCGATCCCATCCGGCTACGGCTGCTGTCCCGGATCACTTCAGCCCCCGATGGCGAGATCTGCGTCTGCGACATCACTGGCGACGCGTTCGACGTATCCGGTCCGACCATCTCCCACCACCTCAAGGTGCTGCGCGAAGCGGGGCTCATCGCGGGCGAACGCCGCGGCACCTGGGTCTACTACCGACCCGTCGAAGCCAACCTGCGTCAACTTGCGGCGCTACTGGACGCGCCGGCCTTGGTCAGCGCGTGACCCTGCGGGGTATCGCGAACAAGTGCGCGTCTTGACGTCACGGCCAGGCCGGGGTTGTCCCGGCCAGGGTGAGTACCAGGACGAGGTCGTCGATCAGACCGTCGCGGAACCACGACCGCACCAACTCGTCGTCGGGCAGTTGCAGCTCCCAGTCACCGGCCGGACCCCGGCCGAGCAGGATGCGCCACGCGGCGCCGGCGGGTCGGCGGGTACCGACGATGCCACCGGTCGTTGTCACCTCGGTAGTGGTGACCCGTTGCCCGCCGATTACATGGCTTAGCGAGGTGACGGTCAGCTCCTCGGCCAAGGCGTCGGCCCGCAACGCGAACAGCGATACCTCCTCGACGCGCAGATCGTCGATGTGCGGCGGCAGGTCGTCCGCCGTCAGCGGAAGGGTCACCCGCATGCGGCGGTCGGCTGCGACGGTCTCCGGGTTGTTCAGCTCGTACCACGCATCCGGGAACTGGTTACGGACGCTGAACATGCGGTCCCCGCTGAACCGGCGGTCGAGCCCGCGCACGACCTGTTGCCGGTACTCCGCGCTGTCGATGGCGGTGTACTCGATGGTCAACAGAATGTCGGCGATCATCCGGAAGTCGAACGGGTTCGCGGCCTTCGGCAGCTCCAGCCGCCACACCGTGTCGACGCCCATTCCCTCGAACGGGCGCAACAGCCGGCTCTCCGGCTCGAGGTCGAAGAGTCCGGTGGCGTGGTTCGGCGACGTGAAGGCGATGGACTCGGGCTGACGGCGAAGTGTCACCGTGTCGAACGGACCGCGGGCGACCACCGTACGCGACACGCCCGAAGCCGACAGCGTCGCGCGGATACCTCGGACGGGGTCGACGAGCGCCACCATAGTGACCCCGATCTTGCTGACCAGCCGCAGGTAGTGGCCCGGGAACTCGCGGTCGAACAGCTCCGCGGGCGTGGCGAAGGTCAGTACCCCCGTCTCGCGGAACTGCTGCAGTTCGAGCGCCGCGACCGAAGACAGTGAGAAGGTCTGGGCCAGGTGCAGCTTGCGCCGGTCGGTGTCGAAGGCGTACTGGTCCAGTCGCTGGATGTCCTCCAGCAGCCGAGCGGAACCGGTCAGCCCGCGGCGGTCCGGCGCGGTGGCGCCGGCCGTCTCGTCGCGCCAGTAGTCGCCGGCGACGAACCCGGCCGGCATCTCCTGGCGCTCGAAGGCCAGCTGCGCCTCGGCGAGCTGGGCCAGCGCGGTGGCCTGCTGCAGGAAGAACGCGTACACCCGACCGAGGACGCCGCTCATCCACTCGAACAGCTCCGCGTTGGTGAACCGGGTGGCCAGGAACACCACGACGGCCTCGGCGTGCTGCATCTGCATCCGGGACAGGTCTCGTTCGTGCATCGCGAGCTGCTGCTGGTTGTAGGCATTCTGGATCTGCTGGTCGCCGATCTCGCGGTCCTTGGCGGCGAGGCCGCGTTGGAAGTACCACTCCCGTTCCCGGCGCTCGAAGGACGCGAGCGTCGACGCGATCTGGCCACCGGTCGAGGCCGCCGCGGCCGCGGCGGCCAGCATGTTCCCGAAGCTGTCCCCCGGGTCGCCCAACAGCCCGAACGTGAACACGCTCTTGATGGTGTTGCCGATCCCGCCGGCGCCGAACGCGACCACGGAAGCGGTATGGAACGCCGCCGCCGCTCCCATCAACCCCAGTGACGTCCACTCCCAGCCGCTGATGCCCAGCTCGATCTGCCGGTCGTAGTGGTCCTCCTGCAGCACGGCACGCTCGCGTTGCAGCTCGGCCAGGCGGATGCCGGTGTCGGCGTGGGTGACCTTGAGTTCCTGGATGGCCACGCTGGCGCCGGCCACCGCGAGGTGGTTCCCGGCCTGCAGCGCGTCGTACGTCTTGGCGTCGCGCAGTTCGAGCGCCGCCAGGTACGCCGCCTCGACCTGTTGCGCGATCGCGACGAGGCTCTTGGCCCGTTCGACGAGCACGTTGTACCGGTACTGGCTCGGCAGGAAAGACTCGTAGCTCGACATCGGAACGCCGGCAATGTTCAGGCCCTCGTGAATCTTTGCCAGGCCCGCCCGGCCGTACCGGCGCAGCGCCTCGAACACCGGGTTCACCGGGAACGGTACGTCCTCGCCGGTCTCGGGCTGCGCCTCGGGCAGCTCGAGGAGTTCGACGGCGGTCTCGTACAGGGTCCTCGCCCGGGCGTTCGCGTCGGCGGAACCGCGGGCGAACTCGGCGTCGGCAAAGGCATGGAAGCAGCCGGCGATCGCCATGAGCGTCGCGCGGGTGTAGCAGTTCCTTCGGGTCAGGGCGAACAGGTGCGGGTTCAGCTCGGCGATCAGCCACTCGGGTACGCGGTCGTAGTCGGACTCGATGAACGCCTCGAGAGTCAGGCCGTGATAGATCCGGCGGTGCTCGGCCGGCAGGTGGTACGCGTACACGGTCCGGTACCAGTCGAGAGCGGCCTGGTACTGGCCGGACTCCTGCAGTTTCGCCGCCAGCGCCATCGGGATCAGCCAGAAGATCTCCCGGTGCGGGATGGTCGGTACGTGCATGGCGATGCTGGCCGCCTGCCGCTGCACCAGGTCCGCGTCGGAGAGCTCGTCGGTGATGACGAAGCCGGTGGGCAGGGTCACGCCGAGGTCTTCGAGGTAGATCTCGGCGATCCGACGCGCGCGACTCGGGGTGAGGCGGCCTTCGCTGCGCAGTGTCTGGATCAGAGTGCTGTAGGCCTCCGTCGGGGCTGGCGTCAGTCCCGGATCGGCGACGTAGACGGCCGGCAGGAGCTGGTTCTCCGGGTACGCGAACACCCGCGTCGCGGACCGCCACGTGCGCAACCCGCCCATCCAGTCCCACTCACGGTCGAAGTCGTGCCCGGCCGACACCTCGTCGTCGATCGTCCACGACTCGCCGGAACCGTCCGGACCGAGTCGCCCCGACCGCGCGGAGAACAGGACGCCCTGCAAGGTATGCAGGGCCTGCTCCACCCGGGTGGTGCGCTGCCCAGCGCCGGCCCGTAGGTCGATCATCAGCTCGCGGGTGAGCCGGTCCGCCACGGCATCCGACGGCTCCTGTGGCAAGGCGAGCAGCGTGACGAGCGCGTCCCGCAGATCGGGCAGCACGGTCGCCTCGGTCGCCTCGACGACCCGCTGATAACTGGACTCCAGACCGGCCGCCGCGGCTACCCGCGCCGCCAGAGTGCGGCGCCAGCCAAGGTACTCCGACCGCTGGGCGCGCCACCTCGGTACCCCCACGAGCTGATCGATACCGCCGTCGACAAAGGTCGCGGGCTCCAGCACGAGGCTGTTTCGCCGTTCGTCCAGTCGCCAGGCCCGGTACTCCTTGCGCTTCTGCACCTGCAGCAGGATCGCCACGACGTCGTCCCACTCGCTGTCGAGCAAGATGTCGTCGGCGAGCAGCGTCCGGCTGCGAGCCAGGAAGCGGAAGGCCTCCAGGCTCAACTCCCACGGCACGAGGTCCGGCCGGATGTCCACGCCATCCGCATCCTGAGCGGCGAGAGCCACGAGGTCGATCTCGCCGACGAACGTGGTGACCGCGTTGTCGAACCGGGCCAACGGGTTCGGCCCGGGACCGGTCGCCTGCTCGATCTCCGCGAGCATGCCGTTGACCCACACCCGGCGCGCGGTCCACAGCGCGAATGCCGGGTCACTCGGCTCTCGGCGGCGAAGGTGACCCTCGCCGATCAGGTCGGGATCGATGAGGGGCAGCGGTCCGGCGGCCGAGTCGCGCTGCGTCTCGTCCTCCTTCTGCCACTGGACCCGCAGCGCGTCCCGCCGCCACAGCAGGACCTTGGCGCCGTCGACCGTCGGCCGCAGCGGGTCGCCCGCCGCGGTGGACCGGTATCCGGTCAGCATCTCCAGACTCTCGTCGGTGATCGCATCCGGGGATACGGTCAGCTCGTCCAGGCGGTCCGGTCGGGCAGCGACGAGCCCGATACCGAGGCGAGTGGCCAGTGCTTCGCGGGCGGGTGCGGCGGCGGTGCGGGCGAGCCGCAGCTCGTCGTACGACGTGCCCAACGAACGCAGGAACGTCTGGTACGCCAGGCCGCGAAAGCGCTGGTCGACTTCGTGCGGTGCGGCGGTACCCAACCGTCCACGGAGGACCTCCACCGAGATCCGGGCCTGCGGGACCGGCCTGGTGGCCTGCTCGAAATGCGTCGGCTCGACGAGCCGGTCGTACGGCTGGTGGAACCGGGACGCGAGCATGGCGGGCGTGAGCACACCGGTTGCTCCGGCGACCTCCACGTACCGCCGGGCGAACTCGCGCAGGTCGAGCAGGTACCGAGTCGGCTCGAACACCTGCTCGGCCGCACCCGGCTCGAACGGCAGGCGCACGACGATGCGCGCCTGCGCGGTGGCGGAGTTGCCGGCACCGTCGACGGCCTGGACTGTGAAGTGGTGTACGCCCGGCGACAGCTCGACCGCCTTCTGCCGCCACAGTTTCAGGCCTGCCCCGTTGTCGATGATGTCCACGACGTCGACGAACTGTCCATTGTCGACCTTCAGCCGTACGGAACTGATCCCGGTCTGTGCGTCACCGGCAGTGCCGGTCACGTCGAGCACGTACGGCTGACCGGGCTCGGTGGTCACGGGTGTGGCGAAGCTGTCGATGGTCAGGATGTCCGGCACCGACCCGTCGAGGACGATGTCCACAGTGGTCGACGTCTCGAACGGTTCCGGGTCACCGGGCACCGGGTCTCCCGGCTCACCGACGTCCGGCGTGAACATCCCGCGGGCCGTGGCGGTGATGCGTAGCGGCGACCCTCCCGGGATCTGGGGTGGCACCGAGAGCAGTGTGGTCCAGTTTCCGGCCGCGAGCTGAGCTACCTGTTCCGCGCCGCCGGCCACCGAGACGCGCACCTCTTCCACGACATAGACGGGCAGCCCCAAGCCGACTCCGCGGGCCCGGCCGGTGGCGGTGAAGCTGCGTCCGACGACCGCGTTCGAGGCCGGAGAGGTGACGCTGAAGTTCAGAAATGCCATGACGCCTTCCTTGTTCGCGAACGGCCTTTACCAGTTCCACGGCGTGAATGTGCGATGCCAGTCGATCTCGCTCGGGTTGAGCGTCCAGGTCTTCTTCGCGTAGTCCACGGCCGCCTCGGGAGCTCGGATGATGGCGTTGCCCACCGCGGTGGCCGATGCCGCGGTGGCGCCGAGGACCGCCGACCCGGTCTTGTCCCGGACCCAGTCGCCGACCTCGTGGCAGAACTCCTGGTCGACGTAGTTCTCGCGCAGGTTGTTGCCGATCTGGACGCCGACCACGCCGGCTCCGACGATGGCCGCGGGTGCGCCGAGTACCTTGCTCGCCGTCAGCAGCGTCGACGAGCTCGCGGCCAGGCCCCCGAGCCCGAGAGACCCACCGAGGTACGCACTCGTGTTCAGCGCGACACCGGCGACATCGCCTTCGCGGATGCTCTCGCGGACCCCGAGCAGTGCCGCGCCCGTACCGCCGACGGCGGTGTAGAGCCCGAAGTAGCGCATACCCGTGCGGTAGCCCTGGCTGTTGGTGAACTTGCCGAGGTCCCGCTGCCTCGCGACGCCTCCGGCCGGAGTGTCGATCGGTGCGCCCGCGCGTTCCTGGGCCCGCCGCACGTGCGAGGCGGCGCTGCCCTGCGAGCTGTTCAGCCCGGAGTCCTGCACGCGGTGGTCCTGCGGGCGCACGGTATCCGCACCGGGCGCGTAGACACCGTCGCGCCGGCGGATGATGTGCTGCAGCTCGACCGTGTGGTCGATGTCCGTTCCCCTCGGTCGGTGGCCACCGCGCAGCGACTGCTCGTACGTGTCCCGCAGACCCTGGTTGGCGGCCCTGATGTCCTGGGTCGTGGTCCTCATGCCGGGGACCCGTGAACGGATGCCGACGCCGCGGTCCGTCGGGTTCTGGATCCGTTGTCGGTACGCGCGGATCTTCGCTCTGTCGTAGTTGTTCGACACGGCGAGCGTGAAGCCCTTCGGGTTGCGGAAGGCTATCGACAGGCCGACCTGCGGGGTGGCCGTGTTGTTCTTCTTCTCCTTCTCCCCCGACGTGCCCTTGGCGGGCTTCTGCGGCTTGGCACCGGAGGGGTCCCGCAGCCCCATCGGGTTCGCGGCCGCGTACAGGTACTGGTTGAGGCCGCCGCCCGCCCCGATCGGGTCGCACGCCGACCACCTGCCCAGCCACACCATCGCGTACCTGACTCCGTGGTGGCTCAGCCCGCTCTCCTCGTCGCGCTCCCGACCGGTGAAGCGGTACCGCTTGCGGGTGTAGCTGCCGAAGCTGGTCTCGCCGTACGGCGTGTACTCCTCCCGGTTGGTCAACGCGCCGGCCCCGTCGACGATCGCGGTGCTGCTGCCGAGGTGGTCGGCGAGATGGAACGCCACGGCCGGGCCGCCGTCGTCGGGGTGCGCCGGACCGAGGCGGACCACGGACACGCGCTGCTCGTCATCCATGACGTGCACGTGGTTGTTGCTCCCCGTGGACCACATATGGTGCTCGAAGACGCCACCGATGTAGTGCACGACCTCGATCGCGCCGCCCTGACGCCGGACGAGCTTCTTCACCCGCTGGCCGTCCGCGTCGTACAGGTACTGCGCGTGGACCGAGGGCTCGGCGCCGGCGGTCTGCGTGGCGAACGCCACGAGCCGGTCGTAGTGGTCCCAGTCGAAGTGCCGCGTGCCGGCCTCGACGAGGAGGTTGCCGTTGACGTCGAACGAGTAGTCGTACGGCGCCGTGCCCTCGGTCATCCGCTGCAACCGGTTGCTGCCGACGGCCACGGTGAAGTCGCGGGTGTAGCCGTTGGTCGACGCGTGGACGAGCTGGAGCAGGTTGCTCACGGTGTCGTAGCGGTACGTCTCGGTGTAGGCGCGCGTCTTCGTCGGATCGGTGCCGCGGGGCAGGTCCGTCCATGGTGGACTGACGGGTGGCAGATCGCTCTCGCGCCCGGTCGCGGTCAGCAGCCGGTAGCTCGGGTCGTAGCCGAACTGCCGGTCCAGCGCATCGGGCGTGAGGGGCAGTCCGCATTCGGGCGTACGGTCGCGGATCGTCAGTACGTTGCCGGTGAGGTCGTAGTCGTATCCGACGTCCTGCAGGACCTGACCGGCCCGCTCGCTGAGCAGCCGGGTCAGCCGGAAGGTCTGCGGGTCGTACGTGTACCGGGTCTGCACCCCGTTCCCGTAGGTGACGAGCGTGCGCTGGCCCTTCGCGTCGTAGGTGATCCGGTCGACGTGGACGGTGTCGTCGAGGCGTACCCGGTCGAGCCGGCCGGCCCGGTCGTACCGTGGGTGCAGCTCGCGCCGCCGGCCCTCCACGTCGCGCGGGAGCACCTGGCGGATGACGCGGTCGAGCGCGTCGAAGCGGGCGGTCGTCCGGTACTCGGCCGGGTCGAGCGGGTCACCCGCGGCCTGCCAGTCGACGGTGAACGGGGTGACCTGCCAGCCGTTGTTCTCCGCAGCGTCGTACGTCGCGAGGATCGGCGCGTCGGCGATGACCCGCCGGGTACTGTCCAGCACGTTGCCCTTGAAATCGGCTGCCGCGACCGTCACGAGGCCGGCCTCGTCGTAGTGGGCGATGGCGCGGCCGAGGAGGTTGCCGGCCCGGGCCGCGGCGCGGTCGGCGGGCGGTTGGTCCGGGTCACCGGCGTCGCCGTACTCCATCCGCTGCCGCAGGGTCACCGGTGCGCTGTCGTCGTCGCGTGCCCACAGCCGGACCGGTCGGTTCAACCGGTCGAACGCGGCGAGGATCAGTGAGCCCTTCGCGTCCCGCGCCTCGACGGTGTTGCCGAGCGCGTCGAGCACGGCGTCGCGTCGGCCGGCGTCGACACTGTCCATCCGCCAGCGCCGTCCGGCGAGGTCGAACCGGTAGCTGAACGCCCGCCGGCCCAGGGCGTCCGTGATACCCACGAGGTTGCCCTGGATGTCGTAGGTCGTAGCGGTGACGAACCAGTCCTCGACCGGGTCGGGGCCGTTGCGGTTGACCGTGTGCACCGCCCGGCCGAGCGCGTCGAACTCGGCACTGGCCGGAGTATTCCAGTGATGCTGGTACGACTGGGCGGCCGTGCCGTGGGTCCGGCCGGCGTTGTCGTTGGCGTCGTAGGTGTACATCTCCCACGCGGATGGCGCGAACACGTCCGGATCGGCGAGGTCGACCGGCACCCCGGCGACGATGCGTTGTTCGCTGCCGTCCGGGTTGACGGTCCGGACCGCGTGGCCCCGCGGGTCGTACTGAATGGTCGTCCGCTGGCCCAGTTCGGCCTCGCCCGGTTCGGCGAAGTCCCAGCCGGTGGCGAAGAACGGCTCGTACTTCGCGACGACCCGACCCTTGTTGTCGTAGACCTGCCAGCCGCTGACGACCACGCTGTCCGGGGTGCCCGCAGCCTGGGTACGCGTCTGCAGAAGGCGACCGAACCCGTCGGAGTACTCGACCGAGACGGCGGTCTCGACCCGCTCGTCCGGCGGTACGTCGGTCTGTGTCTCGTGGAACAGCCTGCGGATCGTCTGCACCGACACCGGCTGCCCCCGCTCGGCGAACGCCAGCATGTCGTACTCCAGCCGGGTGCTGGGTGCGGTGACGTCGCCCTCGCCTTCCTTGCCCCGGACGAACTGGGCGAGGACGAGACCGGACGGCGAGAACGTCACGCTGGTCGTGTTGCCGTTGATGTCGGTCACCTCGCGCGGTTCGAGCAGGCGGAGGTCGTACACCGCTCGGGTGTCGAGGCCGACCGCGTCGATCGTGCGGACGGGCAGCAGGTCGTGCTCGTCGTACTCGACCCGGCTCTCCGCACCGATCGGGTCCCGGGTCACCAGCACGAGTCCACGTTCGGAGTAGCGGTGGCCCGGGCCGGGCAGGTAGTAGCCGCCGGGGGAGCCCGGCACGGCATCGTCTCCATAGTGGACGTAACCGGCCAGCGTCGGGACCGCCGCGCGGAACTCGGCGGGATACTCCGCGGGCCACCCGATCGAGCCGGAGGGGTCCAGATAGGACGGTGCCGTGCCGAGCCCGGCGAGGAAGTCGTCGGTGAACGCGAGCGACTCGGTCCGCACCGGGAGCCCGTGGTCGCCCACCTCGCCGAGCGGCAGCCCGACGAACGCGGCGCCGTCGTAGAAGGTACGCGCATGCCCGATCACCCGTAGCTCGGCCGATCCGGCCAGCACCGCGTCGCGAAGGTCCCAAACGCTGAGTCGGCCGTCGTTGACCACCTCGAATGTCGAGGTGCGGCACACCCGGTCGACCAGGTACCGCTGGGCGTCGTCACGGTAGGCGTACTCGGTGGTCGTGACCGTGGCCAGGTACGGCTGGTCGGCCGCCGGCGCCGCGAGCACCGGGTCCCGCCCACGGGGTACCGCTACCGCGATCTCCTGCGTTGGCTGACCGTACGCGTCGTGGCCGGCCGAGAAGGTGAACTGGGTCATCGGGTCGTCACCGCGCTCCCATTGCGTGGTGCGCTGCGCCAGGACGAACGGGAAGTAGACGCGCGGGGCCTCTTCCCGTACGCCGGCTAGCGACTCGGTGACCGTGTACGGGCGGTCGGTGCGATCGGTACCGTCCACCGCGTACAGCTCGCTGCGCAGTTGCTGGCCTCGCATCGCACGCAGCGCGTCGCGTCGTGCCGCCCGGGGTAGGTCGGCCAGCATGGCGTCCAGCTCCGGTTGCCGGGTCAGCATCGGCGCGTCGCCGGACCAGTACTCGTGGCGCAGGTCCAGCTCCACCCAGTCGTCCGCCTCGACGGCGGCGACCGGTCCGACGTGGAACCAGCTCTTCGTCAACGTCGGCGGGCTGTGCTCGGGCCCCGAACCCTCGAACCTCTCCGAGTCGAGCTGCTCGACCATCGCGAAGCCACGGAACTCTCGCTCGACGCCATCCCA
>Ga0075428_100008535_pt1 | contig 11367 bp, 5 predicted proteins | sample RhiMetdeltSRZDD2_FD_75291 | JGI IMG/M metagenome (GOLD analysis project Ga0075428, IMG submission 75291) | Populus rhizosphere microbial communities from Tennessee, USA - Rhizosphere MetaG P. deltoides SRZDD2 | ecosystem: Host-associated > Plants > Roots > Rhizosphere > Soil | place: USA... | reverse complement strand
CGGGCCTAGAGGGTGCGGCGGGCCTGAGCCTCACCGACACCCACGCGGTGCTGGAAGGGCCGCTGCCTCACACGCGGACCGGCTCCTGGCTCCTCGCCGGTCGCCGCACCTATTACGAGTGGATTGCGGAGCCGATCGCCAAGACGGACCTTCCCGGATTCCAGGACGTGCAGTTCAGGATCGACTGGCCCTGGAGCGATCGTTCCGATCTGTCGCTCTGGGGTCTGCACAGCGGCGAGTCCGCCCAGATGCGAGACGACTTCGCGCAGGACCACGGCGCGATCGACGCCATCGAGTACCGCGGTCGGAATGACGTGCTTGGTGCCACCTTCCGGACGCCGCTCGCCGACCGGCTATCGTCGAGCACGACCATCTCCCTCTATCGCAATCCGCAGCGCACCGCGCAAGCCGAAACGATCATCGAGGACCGTCCGGATTGGGTCGCGCGCTACGAGCGTCGCGTCCGCATCGAGGACATGGCCCTCCGGCAATCCGTTCTGTTCCGAACCTCGCCTCGATTGAGGTGGGAGACGGGATTCGAGCTTCACCGGCTGGACACGAGATGGGCAATGAAGGGGAGGGGAGAGCTGGCCACCCTGTGGAGCTTCCGGGGACCGTCGCTCGCTCCCACGCCCTGGGGCAGTCGCGGGCACGAGCTCGACGAGGTCGTGGCCATCGACACGCGACGCCTGGCCACCCGTTGGGCGCACTGGCTTCAAGCGACCCTCGAGCCCTCGAGCCACCTCATCCTCCAGCCCGGTCTCAGGATCCAGCACAGCTCCATCAATAACGAGACCGTGGTCCTGCCCCGTCTGGGCGCGACGTGGCTGTTGGGCCCATCGACCCGTCTTGGAGTCGGCCTGGGATGGCACGCGCAGAGCCCAGGATTCGAGAAGGTCGTCCTGGCCGACACCTTCCTGGATTTCGGAGGCTCCCAGCCGCTGGCCCTCAAGAGCGAACGATCACGCAACACCTCCCTCAGCCTGGAGCACGACTTTGCCTCGGGCCTCGCCGCGCGGGTCGACCTATACCAAAACCGTTTCGAACGGCTCATCGTGGGCCGTCTCGAGACGGAGGACGAGCGGCTGGACCGGCTAACCGGCTACCAGATCCCGCCGGATTTTCCGGGCGGCCCGCCGCTCGAGCCGCTGATCACGGCCGTTCCCGTGAACGGCGGGCGCGGAACGGCGCGGGGCCTCGAGGTTTCACTGTCTCGGCGTGGGGTCCCTTCCTCGAAGCTCACGGGAGCACTGTCTTACAGCTATGGCGTGGCTCGACGCGAGGCCTACGGGTACGTCCAGCCTTTCGACTACGACCGGAGACACGCGGTCACGGCGACCGCGGATCTCCAGGTGAGCCGTGGGTTCGGCCTCGCTGTCGCCTGGCGTGCGGCCTCGGGCCTCCCGTATACGCCGTTCCGTCCCGTCGTGTCTTTCGGGCTGGAGCAACGGCTCGATCAACCGCCACGTTTGACCCCGGAGCGCGGATGGTTCGGATCCGGGCCGCCGCCAGACCCGAGCGATCCGAACGGCTGGTCCTATCTCTATGAGCTAGGCCACGGCGCGCTTTCCGACCTCAATGCCGCACGCCACCCCTTCTACCTGCGCGGCGACTTGCGGGCGCGTTTCAACCCATCCTGGGGTCATGGGCGTTGGGAGTTCTATCTCGACATCTTCAATCTCCTCGCATCCCGCGCGCCATACCGAAGCAACGGGCCGTTCTTCCTGCCCGACGTTTACCAAGACCCGGCCACGGGTGAGTTCCGAGTCGCGAAGACCCGGCTCGGGGGAGAGCTCCGGCCCATCATCCCGAGCCTCGGCTTGCGCGTTCGTTTCTGATCGGAGTCGTGCCCCGGCAGCGAGGCGAACCACGTTCGTGACGCGGTCGCGGCATGGGGCGCCAGGGCTTCGAATTTCTACTACCGCGCTACCATGCCATCCGATTTCAGCCGATCTCGGCTGACGTCCCCTCACGTGCTCAAGCACTTCAGATGAGGTACTTACGTCTTGCGGCGTCGCTTGGGGGAGCTCAGCGGCTCAAGTGCAGCCACGCTCGCTTCGCGAGCGCGTTTGGGCCGCGGCCAGCGACCGCGTTGGCCTCCGGGTCGAGAGCCTTGAGCCCATCCGGGAAGCGCGCGGAGAGATCTCCACCGGCCCCAGGTCCCGATCACGTCCGCGCACTGCGGGGCGCCCTCGGCTCCTGACTGGTCACCGGCGCCCGCCCGAGCTGGGCGGGGGGACCCACGCTACTTGATATAGCCCAGGCTGCGCAGCCGCTCGAGCTGCTCCGCGGTCATGCCCTTCGTGTCTTCGCTGTCCGGCTTGAGCTTGGCCTGGAGGGCCATGCGGTGCCAGGACTCGAGAACTTTGCCGAGACGGTCCACGACATCCGGATGCTCGGCGGCCACGTTCTTCTGGTCGAGCGGGTCCCTGTAGAAGTCGAACAGCTCGTACTCGGGCAGTTCCTCCGGCCGAGCGACGTTATGGATCAGCTTCCAGTTGCCGTCCACGATGGCATAGCACTCGGTCTGCAGCGGATGTCCGGTGCCGCCTTGGGGCTGCTTCTCGGCGAAGATGGGCCGTTGCTTCGTCGCCGCCATTCCGTTCCGGCGGCCGTCCGCCGCCAGCAGCGGCCGCAGCGTCTGTCCCTGGATCTCCGGCGGCAGCGGCAAGCCGGCGTATTCCAGGAGCGTGGGCATGACGTCGATCAGTTCCACCGGCTCGTCAACCTTCACGCCCTTCGGCACGCGGCCCGGTCCCCACAGGATCAGGGGGACACGGATCATCTCCCCGTAGATGCTCTGGCCGTGCCACATCCGGCCGTGGTCGTGGAACTCCTCGCCGTGGTCGGCGTAGAAGGCGATGAGCGAGCGATTCCGCTGGCTCCCCGCCTGCAGCAGCTCGACCACGCGAGACAGCTCCGCGTCCATCCCGCGAATGGAGCCGTCGTACCAGTCCTTCGAGAACCGGATGAAGGCCTCCGGGTCCAGGCCGGCAGCAATGAGCTCGTCTCGCGTGGCCATCCCGCGATCGGCCAGGAAGGCGGACGTGACGAACTTCTTCATGAACTCCAGCTCGCGCAGGTATTCGTCCCGCCATTTCGGGTCGGCCCACATCGTGTTGTAGGGCGGGTACGGCTCGTAGGGGCTGTGAGGGTCCATGAAATGGAGGTAGACGAACGAGGGCACGTCGCGATGGTGGTCTAGCCAGTCCGTCAGCCGGTCGACGTACTCGCGGGCGGTTTTCGACGAGCCCCCCGAGGGCCCGGCCCGCCCCACTGTCGACTCCACTTCGTGCAGCTCCTCGAAGCCCTGCTGTAGGTTGGTGAACGTGCCGGTGAAACTGGCGGAGGCGAACGACGCTGTCGCATACCCCGCCTGGCGGAAGACCTCCGCGATGGTCGTGGCCGAGGCGGGCAGTCGATCGGGGATCTGATGGACGCCGTGCGTCGTGGGGTAGAGCGACGTCATGATCGACGGGGTCGCGGCCTTCGTCCAGCTCGTCTGCGTCAGGGCATTGTTGAAGAGCGCCCCGTCCTCGGCCAGCTTCCTCAGCGCGGGGGCGGTCGGCCGCTCGTAGCCGTAGGCGTCGAGGTGGTCCTTCCGAAGTGTATCGCCTTGGATCAGGATGACGGTCAGCGGAGGGCCGCCGCGGCCGTCCTCCTTCGCCGCCCGCTGTCGGATTGCAGGGGCGCCCCAGAACGCGATCGTGCCGTCCCGGTCGGAGGTCGCGGACAGCGAGAGCGACACCGACTGGCCGGCGAAGGGCGAGAGATCCACCGATGCCCGCTCCCAGCGGTACGGGCTGGTCACGGTGCGTGTCAGTACGGACTCTCCCTGATCGCCGCGCCGCACGTCGACCCGGAAGGTCACGCGGGCCTCCTCCGGGGTGCCGACCGACAGGTCGAGGACCGGCCGCGACGGCATCGTCACGTCGAACCGGACCGTCTCCGGCGACCGCGTCACCAGCGTCTCACGGAAGATGGCGCGAAGCCCCTGCCAGCTTACGCCCGATGGAAGGTCGGCCAGATGTTCGCGGCGGAAGATGAGACGCAGGGACTCGATCGCGAAGTCGGCGCCTGGGGCGTCGGTGGGCCGGAGCATGATATGGCGTATGCGCGGCCCCGATATCGGAGACGGCGGCGTGATCGTGTACGTCTGCGCCTTGTCCCCCGGCAGCAACGGCGTCGTGATCACCCAGGGAACGCTGTTGGCGAGGCCGGACAGCCGGGGCAGGTCGACGGTCGGCGCGGCGGAGGTCGTGAGGAAGAGGTTGGCCCCGCGGGTGACGCGCAGGCGGACCTCGACCGCATAGAGCTGGTCCGCGTTCTCCAGCCCGGTGGTGCGCTCCACGTGAAGGACGGGGAAGTCGCTCGTTGTGCGGCCGACGAGCGTTCCATCTCGGATGGCGAGGTCGCTGACGCCGGGCCCCGCCTCCCACCCGCGAGTGGCCGGGAAGGCCAGCGGTGCGGGCTTCGCGGGCGGCGGCGGCGGTGAGGGCGGGCTCGGCGCCGGCCCGTCGAACCGCCATTCGGTGCGCCTGACGGACGCGACGTCAGCGGGCTTGGCGGCAGTGCCTTCGACGAGCTTGGCGTCGAACGCGTCGATGAGCCGGATGGCCTTCGGCTCGCTGGCCTGCCGGCCGCAGGCCGCCGCGCTCAGCGCCGTGAGCAGGCACATCGATACACGGCGGGCGTGCGATCCTGGCAGGATCACCATGTGGCGTCTCCTTCTCCGCGTCGGCGCTGGTTTCCTTGGAAAGGCGCTCGGATTATACCCGCTGTCAGCAGCGGGAGCGCCACGGCTGGAGCCTGCTCCGACACCCGAGCGCGGCACCCGCACGGCCCCACTTCTAGGGCGACGACGCGCTGTCCTGTAGCAATCGCCGTTCGGCAAGGAGCCGGTCCGGATGGCCAGCGCTTCGCAGGAGCTTCTCGCCGTTCCCACGATATCCCCGTGACGGCGGGACGGCGAACCGCGGCTCGCCATGACGGCCACGGCTACTGGCCACGCAGGAGCCAACCTGAGCCCCGCCGCGCTTGATTTCGTCTTGGGAGACAATCCCGGCTGCAAGGTGAGCCTATGACGACAGCGAGCGCGACCGCGGCGACGGACTCCTCCGGATGGGCCGGCCACCCGCGCGGCCTCTCGACGCTCTTCTTCATCGAGATGTGGGAGCGCTTCAGCTACTACGGGATGCGCGCGTTCCTCATCTTGTACATGACCGCTCCCGGCACGGCCGGCGGCCTCGGCTTCGCCGACGTCGACGCCGCTTCCATCTACGGCACGTACACCGGGAGTGCGTGGGCCGCGGCGATCTTCGGCGGTTTGGTCGCCGACCGCTTCCTGGGCCAGTACCGCAGCGTCCTTCTCGGGGGCAGCGTGATCGCCCTCGGACACTTCACGCTGGCCTTCAAGGCGCTGCCGTTCTTCTACACGGGCTTGGCCCTGATCGTGATCGGCACCGGGCTCTTGAAGCCCAACGTGAGCACGCTCGTCGGCTCGCTGTATGCGCCCGGCGACTCGCGCCGGGACGCCGGCTTTTCGATCTTCTACATGGGGATCAACCTCGGCGCCCTCATCGGACCCCTGATCGCGGGCTGGCTGGCGCAGCGGGTGGACTGGCACGCCGGCTTCGCTTGCGCAGGCGTGGGCATGGCCGCCGGCCTCGTCCAGTACGTCCTCGGGAAGGGGCGCCTGCAGTCGGCCCTCGACCGGCTCGCGGCGACGCCGAGGTCCGCCACGCGGTCCGAATCGAACTCCGGACATGATGGCAGCGCCTTCTCCGCCGTCGAATGGAAGCGGATGGGAGCCGTAGTGGTCTTCTTCCTGTTCGCCGCCCTCTTCTGGGGGGCCTACGAGCAGGCCGGATCGACCCTCAACCTGTTCGCCGACCGCTACACGCGTCTCGAGGTACTGGGCTTCTCGTTCCCCTCGTCCTGGTTCCAATCCGTCCAGCCCATCTTCGTGATCCTGCTCGCCCCCGCGTTCGCCTGGCTGTGGATGAGGCTCGGTCCCCGCGAGCCCTCGAGCCCGGCCAAGTTTGCATGGGGCCTCCTGTTCATGGGCCTGTCCTTCCTGCTCCTGGTCCCCGCCGGTGCCATGGCGCAGCAGTCGGCAGGCGCACGGGTCAGCCCCTGGTGGCTCGTCTGGGCCTACATCATCTCGGAGCTGGGCGAGCTGTGCCTCAGCCCGGTGGGGCTCAGCGTGGTCACGAAGCTCGCGCCGGCCCGTATCATCGGCCTCATGATGGGCGTCTGGTTCCTGTCCAACGCGCTGGGCAACAAGCTGGCCGGCTGGGCCGCCGGGTTCATCTCCACCCTGCCCCTGGCGACGCTCTTCGGCACGGTGGCAGGGGTGACGCTCCTGGCCGCCCTCGTTCTCTTCGCCCTCATCAAGCCTGTCCGAGGCTTGATGGGCGGAGTGCAGTGACCCAGGAAGCCCTGGCCGCGCCGGCGGAGACCCGCCGAATCCTCGGCCTCATGACCTGGCCGGCTCGAGTCAGCCGAGCGCAGAAGCGTTCCCTGATCGCGGGCGGGCTCGGGTGGATGCTCGACGGCATGGACGTGATGCTCTACTCCATGGTCCTGGCCGAGCTGATGGTCCATCTCGGGATGACCAAGCCGCAGGCCGGGTTCCTGAACTCGCTCACCCTCGCCGCCTCAGCGGTCGGCGGTCTGCTATTCGGGTTCGTGGCAGACCGCGTCGGGCGCACCCGTGCCCTGATGGCCTCGATCCTGGTCTACTCGGTGGCGAGTTTCGCCTGTGGGCTGTCCCACACCATCACCCAGCTCGCCGCCTTCCGCTTCATCCTCGGCCTGGGCATGGGCGGCGAGTGGACCACCGGCGCCGCGCTCATCGCCGAGACCTGGCCGCCCGCCCACCGCGGCAAGGCCCTCGGCCTGATGCAGTCGGCCTGGGCGATCGGGGAGATGATCGCGGCGGCGGTGACGCTGCTGGTCCTTCCGCGCTTCGGATGGCGGGCGGTGTTCTTCGTCGGCGTGCTGCCCGCCCTGGTGGTGTTCTGGATCCGCCGCGAAGTCCCCGAGTCGGCGATCTGGCTGGAGCGCGGCCGGGCCAGGAGCGGCTCGCTGGCAACGCTCTGGAGGTCCGACATCCGCTGGAACGGCCTGGTCGCGACGGTGATGAACGCCTGCGGAATGTTCGGCTACTGGGGCCTCTTCACCTGGATCCCCGGCTACCTGGCCATGCCCGAATCCCAGGGCGGCCGCGGGCTGGGCATCGCCCTGTCGCTGACCTGGGTACTCGTCATGGCACCGGGCAAGTGGCTCGGCTATACCCTGTTCGGCTTCGCCGCCGACGCTTACGGGCGCCGCAAGAGCTACGTCGTCTACCTGCTGGCCGCCGCCGCTCTGGTTCCAGCCTTCGGCTCGGCCCGCAGCCTCGCCTGGCTTCTCGTCCTGGGCCCCTTCGTCGGCTTCTTCGGCACCGGCTTCTTCTCCGGTTTCAGCGCCATCGCCTCGGAGCTGTTCCCTACCGAGGTGCGGGCCACCGCCATGGGCCTGACGTACAACATCGGCCGCGGGTTCTCCGCCATCGCGCCCTTCGCGGTGGGCTGGGTGGCTCGGGAATACTCCTTCTTCGCGGCGTTCATGCTGCTCGCCACCGCGTTCCTGATCGCCGCGCTCCTCGCACTGGCGCTGCCCGAAACTCGGGGCAAGGTCCTCGAGTAACGCGAGCTCGAAGCCGCGCCGGTCTGGAGATCCGTTAGCGGCGACGGCTCTTCGCCGTCACAGCGAAGAGGAGGCTCGCGATGCCAAGAGCGGTGGCGAGCGCCGCCCATTCTTCGCGCCGTACGCTCGTCAGCAGCCACAAGATCGCGAGGCACGCTGCGATCGGGACGACGCCGGCCGCTGGAACGCGGAACGGCACGCCGCCGGCGCGCACGTCGAGGCGCCGGAGCCGCCAGGCGGCCAGGCTGCAGGCGGCATACAGGAGCAGAACGGCGCTGCTCGCCAGGATCGCGAGGCGCTCGAAGGTGCCGGTGACGGCGAGCGCGCAGGCGATCGCCGACTGGATCGCGATCGCCACGTGCGGCGTGTGGAAGCGTGGGTGGACGGAGGCGACGACCCGGGGCAGGAAGCCGTCGCGGGCGAACGCGAAGAGCGCGCGCGGAACGGCGAGCGTCATGCCGCTCACGTAGCCGAACATCGAGACCGTGGCGCCGACCAGCAGCAGCGTCCGGCCGCCCGGCCCGAACATGCGCCCGGCGGCATCCGCGAGCGGGGTCTCGGCCGTGCCGAGCTCGGACCCGAGCACGCCCTGGGCGACGAGCTGGAGGCCGACGTAGAGCAGCGTGATACCGATCATCGCGATGAAGATCGCGCGCGGGACGGTGCGCGAGGGGTCCTGCACTTCGCCGCTGGGCAGAAGCGCGCTCTCGACCCCGCAGAACGCGAAGATCAGCAGGATCGCGGTGCGCGAGACCGCGGCCGGCGACGGCGCGTCCACCCACGCGAGGTTGGAGGCTCGGACGAAGAAGGGGCCCGCGGCGAGGAGCAAGAGCAAGGGAAGCAGCTTGGCGACCGTGGCCACGCTGTTGAGCGCGGCGCCTCTTCGAACTCCCAGGACGTTCACGACGCTCAGTATCGTGAACACCGTCACCAGGAAGAGCGCGGAGCCGACGCTCGTGCGCAGCGGCGGAATGAGCTGGCCGGCGTTGGTCGCGAAGACGACCGACACCGCCGCTAGCGCCAGCGTGCCGAGAATCCAGACGAGCACACCGGCCATGAAGCCGAGAAATGGGCCGAACGCCGTCTCGACATAAGCGTAGGGCCCGCCGGTCAGCTGCACGCGGCTTCCTGCCTCCGCGAAGCAGAGCACGATCAGGCCCATGGCGATCACGCAGACGAGGTAGGCCAGCGGCGCCGCGGGCCCCAGGCCGCGCGCAACGTCTGCCGGCAGGCGGAAGATCCCGCCCCCGACGGTGACGTTCACGATTCCGGCTGCGAGTCCGAGCACGCCGATCCCGCGCACGAGGGCGGACTCGCCGCCCCCGCTGGATGCTTCTTTCACGTTATCGGCGGATCCTACCTGAGGAGCCGCTCCCGGAGGACAGGCCCGGGCCAGCCTCGCCTACGCGCAGCATCACGGTCTTCGCTGTCACTTCGCCAATGCTGCTATACCTTGCTACCGGTGCACCCCGCCACACTCGCATTCATGACCACCCGATGCTCAACGACGCGGTTGCCTTCTCAGCGGGTTAGTGCTGGTGACTGCTCGTTGCTTATGCCTGGGCGCGCTACGAATCTGTAGGTCGCAGGTTCGAATCCTGCGCGGCGCACCAAAAAGGCGAGTAACTTAGGCCCTCGCCGAATGAGCCTCCATGCGTCCGTTCCGACGTCGCCTGGTAGCGAGGCGGGCCCGTTGAGCCACACGGTGCGCCAGCGCACCTTGTTCGTCGCGTTGAGCCTTTTCCTGATGACCGCCGCCTTCATCCTCACCAAGACCGGCCGCGACGCCCTGTACTTCCAGGGCCGGGGGCTGTTCGACCTCCCCTGGGCCTACGTCGCGATCGCGTTCTTCTCGCTCCCGACGGCCTTCGCGATGCTGACCCTGATGCGCCATCTCGGTCCGCGCCGGGCACGGATCGGCGCACCGATCGGGATGTCGGGCATCATCCTGCTGTTCTCGCTCTGCGCTCGTCCAGGCGGCGGTTGGCTAATGACGTCCTTCTTCGTCCTGATTCCGCTTGCGTTCGGCGTGCTGTTCTCGCTGGCCTGGCTACTGGGGGCGGACCTGCTCGAGGGCGTGCCGCACTCCGCGCTGGCCCGGAGCTACGGCATCGTCGGTGCCGCCTCGATCCTTGGCGGCATGGCGGGCGGCATCACCGCCCGCGCTCTGTCCCGGCAGGTCGAGCCCCAGAGCCTGATCCTGCTCGGCGCCATGGCTCTCGCGAGCGCGGCCGCCGTTGCCGCGGTTGCGCAGTCGCGCTTCCCGCCCGCACCGATCGCAGGCGCTACCGCGGTGGGTGAGCCGACGCTGCGAGATCTGACGCTGGCTCTCAAGCGGCGCTATCCGCTCCTGCTCCTGGCCGTCGGCATGCTCTCGTCGCTGGTCGGCATCCTGGTCGAGTTCCAGCTCTACCTGGCCGCGGCGACGTCGGGCCACGACGGCCGCGCGAACGCGCAGTTCTTCGGAGGCGTCTACCTCGCCCTCAACTGCGCGGCGCTGGCGGTCCAGCTCTATGCGATGCCGCGCCTGCAGAGGGCGATCGGGGTGCACGGCAGCCTGCTCGTGCTGCCCGCGGCGCTGCTGGCGGGGGCGGCGACGCTGCTCGCGACCGCGACGCTGTTCGCCCTCTCGCTGCTGAGGGTGACCGAGGGCGGGCTCAAGGCCTCCATCCACAGGGTGAACTGGGAGCAGGCCTTCCTGCCGCTCGAGCGCGCCGAGCGCGCCGTGGCCAAGCTGCTGGTCGACGGCGCCGGCGCGCGGATCGCCGAAGGCTTCGCGGCCGGGGCCCTGGCTCTCTGGCTGACGTTCGTGGTGCGGGGCCGCGACCTCGTCGGCCAGGACGTCTCCTGGATCACCTATGCGCTGCTGGTCGCCTCACTGCTCTGGGTGGGGCTGACGCGGGTGCTGGCCCGCAGCCTGGCGCAGGCCGCGAGCCATCCCGAGGAGTTCCGGCCCGACATCCCGCTGCCCGACACCTGAATCACCGTCGCCACCCTCGGCGAGGGTCTGCAGCGGCGGGCAGCGCGGGCGCAGGCGAACTGACGGTCAGGCGTCCCGAGCGCCGTCGAGTACCACGTCCACGGGTGACGAGGTGGAATCGCCGCGTTTCAGCGATAGCCGGTGACGTCGGCGGGCTTGCCTGGGTCCTGGACTTCGATGACGTATCGCCAGGCGTCGGGCTGGCTACCGTCGAGATCGGTGAATCCGTAGACCTTTGCCAGCTGGCCGCTCGACAGCGACTGTCCGTTCCAACGGGAGACTTCGGGATCCTGCGCGAGGGCCGCGACAGCCCGACCCACGAACGCCGGGCTCTCGGAGATGGCGAAGTGGGGCGAGCGCTTCGTCGCGTCACGCCAATTGGATTCCGTGACTCCGTAGGCTTCGAGCATGGCCTCGGATCGAAGCCAACCGGGAGTGAGTGACACCGCCGTCGCCGCGTACGGTCGCAGCTCGTGCGCCAGTGCGAACGCCATCCGATTCACCGCCGCCTTGGCGAGGTCGTAGAAGAAGGAGACCCTGTACCGCGCCGCGTTGTAGGCGTCGGTTCCATCGGTCACCTCGACGACCAGCCCGCCCGGCGTCTTGATCAGCAGCGGTAGCGCAAAGTGGCTGGTGATGGCGTGCGTGTCCACAGCCAGTCGCAGCGTGCGCAGCCCGACGTCCAGCCTGGATTC
>Ga0075428_100008533_pt1 | contig 11367 bp, 13 predicted proteins | sample RhiMetdeltSRZDD2_FD_75291 | JGI IMG/M metagenome (GOLD analysis project Ga0075428, IMG submission 75291) | Populus rhizosphere microbial communities from Tennessee, USA - Rhizosphere MetaG P. deltoides SRZDD2 | ecosystem: Host-associated > Plants > Roots > Rhizosphere > Soil | place: USA... | reverse complement strand
TGCTTCAGCTCCTCGAAGGCGGCCGAGCGCCCCTTGAACGGCCGCATGTCGCCCTGGGCGATGACGCGGTTCATGTGGTCCTCGGGGGTCGCGCGCAGCCAGATGCAGCGGCAGCGCTCGAGCAGCAGCTTGTAGCTGGCCGGCTCGGTGACCAGCGAGCCGCCGGTGGCGATCACCGCGCGCTCCTTGCGGCTGAGGACGCGCTCGAGCGCGCGCCGCTCGAAGCGCCGGAACGCTTCCTGCCCGTACAACGCGAACACTTCGCCCAGCGCAGTCCCGGCCTCGCGCTCCACTTCCTTGTCCAGTTCAATGAAAGTCAGATCGAGCTCCTGCGCCAGCCTGGCGCCGAGGGTGGACTTGCCCGCGCCGCGCAGGCCGAGGAGGGCGACCGGCTTCTCTGCCGCCTGATCCTCGCGCACCAGGCTCTCGACCGGCACGCCCATGGCGTGCGCCACCTTGCGCAGCAGGAGGACCGAGATGTTGCCTTCGCCGGCTTCGAGCTGGGCGAGGTAGCGCTCGGACACGCCGGAGGCAAGGGCGAGCGCCTTGCGCGTCATGCCCTGGCCGCTGCGCCAGGCGCGCACGCGCTCGCCGAGGCGCGAGAGATAGAGGGTTTCCGTCATGAACTATAGTGCTTGACCGGATTCTATGGCTGCACTATATTGAATGTCAATGAAGATCGTCATCCTGGTCGGCACCATGACCGGCACGGCGCAGCTTTGCGCGCAGGAGATGGAGCTCGCCCTCGACGACGGCGAGACGCAGGTCGAGACCCTGCTGATGGACGAGCTCGACAGCGCGGTGTTCCAGAAGGAGGGGGTGTTCCTCATCTGCACCTCGACCTACGGCCAGGGCGACGTGCCGGACAACGCGCGCAAGCTCTACGAGCACCTCGGCCAGACGCGGCCCGACCTCTCGCACGTACGCTACGGCGTGTTCGGCCTCGGCGACCGCACCTACGCCGAGACCTTCAACTTCGGCGGCAAGCGCTTCGACGAGCTGCTGACCGAGCTCGGCGCGAAGCGCATCGGCGAGCGCCACAAGCACGACGCCTCGAGCGGCATCCTGCCCGAGGAGACCGCCCTCGAGTGGTGCCGCGAGTGGGCGGGCCTCGTCGCCGAGGCTACTTCTTCAGGCCGATAGCGGCCATCAGGCGCGCGAGCGCCGCATCTTCCTGCGCGATGAGGGCGCCGAACTCGGCCGCCGGCATGAACGCCGGCCGCACACCGAGGTTCTCGCAGGATTTCTGAAATTCAGGGGATTCAATGGTTTTCCTAATGGAATCCTCTAGAGAAGAAACGATTTGTCGTGGCGTACCCTTCGGCACCGCGATGCCGCGCCAGGCGTCGAGCGCCACGTCGAGCTTCAGCTCGCGTGCCGTCGGTACCTCCGGCCAGGCCGGGTCGCGGTTCTGCGTCAGCGTGGCGAGAAGGCGGATCTGCCCCTGCTTGAGCGGCGCCGCGAGCGCCCCCGGGAACTGCACCACCGCGTGGACATGGTTGCCGAGGAGGCTCGGCACGACCTGCGCCGCGGCGAACGGCACCTCGGTCACCTCCACGCCGGCGGCGCGGAACAGCGCCGCCACCGAGAGGTGCGTATGGCTGCCGACCCCCGAATGTCCGACGGTCACGTCCTTCGGGTATGCCTTGGCCGTGCGTATCAGCGCGCCGAGGGTCTTCCACGGGGCGTCGGAGCGCACCGCAACCACCACCGACTCCGACAGAACGCGTGCCACCGCGTCGAACGCCTTGTAGTCGAAGGCGAGCTGCCCGGAGTGATGCGAGGTGGAGATCGAGTTGGAGTTCCACACCAGCGAGAGGCCGTCGGGCTTCTGCGCGGCGACGTGGCGGTAGCCGATGGCGCCGCCGGCACCCGGCCGGTTCACCACCAGCACCTGCTGGTTGAGGTGCTTGCGCATGCCGTCGGCGAGCAGGCGCGCCGTTACGTCGGCGGAGGAACCGGCGGGGAACAGCACCGTGATCTCGACCGGCTGCGCCTGGCAGGTGGAAAAGGCGAGTCCGAGGAGGAGGGCGAGCAGTCTCATGACAGCATCTCCTTCACTTCGACACGACGTCCTTCGCGGGCCGAGCGGATGCCGGCGAGGATCACGGCGAGCGAGGCGGTGGCGCGCTCGCCGTCCATCTCGGGCGCCGCTTCGCCGCGCACGGCGGCAGCGAACTCCTCCAGCTCTTCCACGATGGGGTCGTTGGGTTTCACAGAGATCTTCTTGGTTTTGGTCGTGCCGCGCTTCAGAAAGCGAAGACCCTCGTGCATGTCGTAATAGGCAGTCGCTTCCTTGCCGTAGATGTTCATCAGGTAGTACTCGGACGCCGAGGCGTAGCTGGCGTTGAGGGTGGAGCGCGCGCCGCTCTCGTGCTCGAGCAGCAGGCTCGCCACGTCGGGGTTGTCGCCCGGCAGCACCAGGCGCGCGAAGCTGCCGTTCACCGCGGTCACCGGGCCCAGCAGGTACTCGAGGACGTCGGTGTAGTGGATGCCGATCTGCAGCATCACGCCGCCCGGCATGCCCTCGGCGGTGTAGCGCCAGGAGTTCAAGTCGATCTTGCCCAGCCGGTCGCGGCTGATGTTCGCCTCGGCGTTGACCAGCCTGCCGAATTTCTCGATGTTCTGCTTGATCCAGCGGAACTGCTTCTCCCGCCGCCGCTGGTAGCCAAGCGCCAGCACCACCTTCGCCTTGCGGCAGGCCTGCGTGAGCTGGCGCGCGTCGGCGACGGTGTTGGCGATCGGCTTGTCGAGAAATACGTGCTTGCCCGCGGCGGCTGCCGCCGCCGTGGTCTCGAGGTGGGCGGCATTCGGCGTGGTGTTGATGATCGCCTCGATATTCTTGTCGGCAAGGATTTCCTCGTACGAGGACGCGGCCTTGCAGGAATACTTCTTGGAAAAAGCCTCTCTCTTGTCGCGCGAGCGGCTGTAGCACGCCCCGATCTTCAGTTTTCCGGAACGCTTGATGGCATCGGCGAGGACGCCCGACCACCAGCCCATCCCGATGCACGCGACCTTCATTTGATCGAGGCGGCCGCTTCCTTCGCCACGCGCTCGTCGAACTCCCAGTTGCCGCCGGCCACGCCGACCGCGCCGATGCACTCGTCGCCCGCCATGATCGGGCAGCCGCCTTCCATCGCCGTCCAGCGCTCGGGCCCCGCGGCGAGGGCGAGGCCGAGGGCGTGCGCGACGTCGAGTGGCTGGCCTTGCGCGCCTTTGGCCGAAGTCGTCCTCTTATTCGACGCCGCGCAGACTGCCTTCGTGGTGGCGGAATGCACCGTGTGGAACTTGCCCTCGTCCATGCGCTCGAGCAGCAGGAGATGCCCGCCGGCATCGACCACCGCCACCGTGACCGCGATCTTTTCCTGCTTCGCGCGGGAGACTGCGGCGTCCACCACTTTCCTTGCGCCGGCGGCGGTCAGGCGTTTCGAATCGGACACGAACATGGGTATATATTAGTGCATGCCTCTTTCGCACATCGAGCACTTCCTCGTCGCCGCCGATGACATCGACGCGACGCGCGACTGGTACGCGCGGGTGCTCGGCATGAAGAGCGGCCCGCATCCCGATTTCGGCTTTCCCGTGCATTGGATGTACGTCGGCGACGTCGACATCGTGCACATCGGGCCGAGCGCGAAGATGGCGGGCGAGAACCAGAAGAAATACCTCGGCCGCACCTCGCAGGGCGGCGCCGCCGGGACGGGCGCCATCGACCACATCGCTTTTCGCGCCACCGGCCTGCGCGCGATGATGGAGCACTTGCGCAACGAAAAGATAAATTTCTCCCAGCGCCGCGCGAACGGCCAGGCGCTGTTTCAGCTCTTCTTCTTCGACCCCAACGGCATCAAGATCGAGCTCAACTATGACGCGAAGGAAGCCGAAGGCATAGCGCCCGAGCTGATGGCCTCGGACCTGATCAGGACGTGAGCCGCGCTTTCGCGGCGGCGCTTCTCCTCGCATCTCCCGCCTGGGCGGCCGACGATCATCGCGAGGCGGTGCTACGTCTGGTCGCCGCCGCCACGGTCGTCGCCGACGACGCGCGCAAGGGTGGCGGCGCGCTGGCGATCGTCAACGGCCCGAAGATGACCCGGCGCGCCTGCCGCGACTTCTTCCAGGACCTCGTGTCCCTCAACCACCTCGAAGTATTGCTGCCGGCGCAGGATCCCGGCGACGTCCCGCTGCGCTGGCGCGGCCGGCAGGAGCTGCGCCTGCTCGTGCGGAGCGACGGTCTGCATACCGTCGTCGCACGCGCAAGCGCATCGTGGCCGCTGTGCTCTGCGCGGCGCGCCGAGCCCGACGAGCCGGTCAACGACACGCGCATGCCGGACAGCGCGGCCGTGGTGTCTCCCCTCGACCTTCGGAATGCGCCTTCCGCGGCGCCGCTCGGTGAAAAGCCCTGACGCCGTAACGTTGCGCCCTGCCGGCCCGGCCGACCTCGAGCTGCTGCGGCGCTGGGATGAGCAGCCGCACGTCATCGCCTCGGATCCGAACGACGACTGGGGCTGGGAAACGGAGCTCGCGCGCTCGCCCGACTGGCGCGAGCAGCTCATCGCCGAGGTTGGCGGTCGCCCGATCGGGTTTATCCAGATCATCGACCCGGCGCGCGAGGAGACGCACTACTGGGGCGCGGCGCCGGAGAACATGCGCGCGGTCGATCTCTGGATCGGCGAGGCGGCCGATCTGGGCAAGGGTTACGGCACGCAGATGATGCGGCTCGCGCTCGAGCGCTGCTTTGCCGATCCGGCGGTGCTCTCGGTCCTGCTCGATCCGCTCAAAAGCAACACGCGCTCGCACCGCTTCTACGAGCGTCTCGGCTTTCGCTGCATGGGCCAGCGGCGCTTCGGCAAGGACGACTGCCTCGTCTACCGGGTCGATCGCCGCAGCCACGAGAGCAACCGCATCACGGCGTACGGGGTGTGCGCCACCGCCGGGGTCGTGCTGATGGTTCTTGCCGCGGTCCTGCCGGAGCACTGGTACCCGGTGCCGATGCTGTTCACCGGCATCGCCTTGCTTGCCGCGTCGCACATGCTCAAGCCCTGCGTCGAGCGCATAGAGCAGCTGAGGAAGGCGCGCAAGTCGGTGATCCAGCTTTGACTACTTGTGCCGCGGGTCGAGCGCGTCGCGCAGGCCGTCGCCGAGAAGATTGAAGGACAGCACCAGCAGGAAAATCGAGAGTCCGGGCCAGATCGCCATCCAGGGCGCCTGGTCGACGTAGTTGCGCGCGGTGTTGAGCATGCTGCCCCAGCTCGGCGCAGGCGGTTGCTGACCCAAGCCGAGGAATGAAAGGCTCGCCTCGGCGATCACCGCTGCGGCAATGGCGAGGGTCGCCTGCACGATGAGCGGGGCGACGATGTTGGGGAAGATGTGGCGCAGGGCGATCCTGAGGTGCGGGTTGCCGAGCGCGCGCGCGGCCTCGACGTATTCCTCGGCCTTCGCCGCCAGCACCTGCGCGCGCGTGAGGCGGATGAATACCGGCGTCGCCGAGATGCCGATGGCGATCATGGCGTTGGTGAGGCTCGGCCCGAGGAAGGCGGCGAGGGCGATGGCGAGGATGAGGAAGGGGCAGGCGAGCATGGCGTCGGTGATGCGCGAGATGAGCGCATCGATCCAGCCGCCGAGGTAGCCCGCCAGCATGCCGATCGGCACGCCGCAGGCCACCGAGATGCACACCGACACCACCCCGGCGAGCAGCGAGGCGCGCGCGCCCCACACTACGCGGGAGAGCACGTCGCGGCCGAGCTCGTCGGCGCCCAGCAGGTAGGCCGCGCCCGGCGCCTGGCGCACCGCGCTCCAGCTCGTCGCCAGCGGGTCGTAGGGCGCGACCCACTGCGCGGCGAGCGCCAGCACGACGAACAGCGCCACGACCACCAGGCCGAAGATCGCGCCTCCGCGCCGGAGAAGTTTCTTCACGTCCGCATCCGGGGGTTGACGAGGAAGTAGGCGAGGTCGGCAAGCAGGTTGAGCGTGATGTAGACCGTGGCGGTGAACAGCACCACGCCCTGCACCACGAGGTAGTCGCGGTTGAACACGGCGTCGACGATCAGCTTGCCGAAGCCGGGGATGGAGAACACCTGCTCGGTGAGCACGGCGCCGGAGAGCAGGGTGCCGAACTCGAGCGCGCCGAGCGTGATGATGGGAATGAGCGCGTTGCGCAGCGCGTGCTTGAGCACGACGACGCGCTCGTCCAGGCCCTTGGCGCGCGCGGTTCTCACGTAGTCGGAGCTCAGCACCTGCAGCATCGCGCTGCGCGTGTGGCGCATCAGCACCGCGGCGATGGCGTTGCCGAGCACGAACGCCGGCATCAGCATCGCCGACAGGTTCGCCTTCAGGTCCTCGAACGGGCTGACGTAGCCGGAGGCGGGCAGCCAGCCAAGCTGCACGGCGAAGAGCAGGATGAGCAGGATGCCGAGCCAGAAGTTGGGCGTCGACAGCCCCCACAGCGCGAACACGTTGGCGACATAGTCGAGCCAGGTGTCCTTCTTCACCGCACTGACGATGCCCGCAGCTATTCCGATGGCCAGCGCGATCAGCATCGCCATCGCGGCGAGCTGGATCGTCACCGGCAGCTTCTCCAGGATCAGCTCGCTCACCGGCTTCTGGATGCGCACCGAGTCGCCGAGATCGCCCTTGAGCACGCCGGAGGCCCAGTGCCAGTAGCGCACGGGCAGGGGCTCGTCGAGATGGAACTTCTCCCGCAGGTAGCGGATGGTCTCCGGGTCGCGCTCCTCCCCCGCCAGCGCGATGGCGGGGTCGCCCGGCAGGAGCTGCTGCAGCCCGAAGATGAGGACCGAGACGAAAAACAGCGTCGGGATGATCTGCGCCAGCCGCCGCAGCAGGTACTTCGCCACGCCAGTGCAATCCTCAGTTCATCTTGAGGCCCTGCACGCGCACCATGCCGTCGGGGACCGTGCGCAGGCCCGTCAGCTTGGCGTTGTGCGCCCACAGCCAGTTGCGGTGGTAGAGGTAGACGATGGGCCGGTCCTTCGCCACCTGCGCCGCGATCTTGTCGTAAGCGGCGGCGCGCCGCGCCGGGTCGAGCGAAGTCCGCGACTCGTCGATCAGCTTCTCCACGTCTTCCTTGCAGTAGCCGGCATAGTTGGTCGGCCCCTTGCAGGCGAGCATGGTGTGCAGGTTGCCGTCGGGATCGGCGCGCCCGCTCCAGGCAAGCACGTAGGCCTCGAACTGGCCCTTGTCGGCGAGGTTGAGCGAGGTGGCGAACTCGGTCGCCTGGATCCTGACGTCGAAGCCGGCGTCCTTGGCCATCGCCTGCACCACCTGCGCGATGCGCTGCGCATCCGAGGTGGTGGGGGTCATCAGCGTGAAGCTTGGGTTGGGAACGCCGGCTTCCTTCAACAGCTGCTTCGCGCGCTCGACGTTGCGCTTCGGGATCGGCGCGCTCTTGCCGTAGTAGCGGTTGGAGGGGGCCACCCACTGGTTGCCGGCCTGCGCTTCGCCGTCCATCGCCACTTTGACGATGGCGTCGCGGTCGAGCGAGAGCTCGAAGGCTTCGCGCACGCGCGCGTCCTTGCCGAGCGGGTTCTTCTGCGCGATGTCACTCTTGCCGACGTTGATGGTGATGCCCTGGTAGCCGATCTCGACGATCTTGGCGATCTTGAAGCGGCTGTCGCCGCGCAGCTGCGGCACGTCGGAAGGCGCCAGGCGCTCGATGAAGTCGAGCTGCCCCGAGCGCAGGTTGGCGAGGCGCACGGTGGCGTCGACGATCGGCTGGTAGACGATGCGCTCGAAGTGGATCTGCCCCTTGTTCCAGTAGGCGGGGAAGCGCTCGAGCACGATGCGGTCCTGCGCCACGCGCTCGACGAAGCGGAACGGCCCCGAGCACACCGGTTTCGCGCCGAGCTTGTCGCCCGCCGCCTCCGCCGCCTTGGGCGAGACCATCATGCCGGAGCGGTCGGTGAGCACTGCGAGCAGCGGCGCGAACGGCGCCGCCAGGTTGATGCGTACCGTCGCCGCATCCACCACATCCACGCTCGACACCACCGCGAGCTCGCCGCGGCGGTTGGAGCCCTTCATGTTCTTGTGGCGCTCGAGGTTGTACTTCACCGCCGCGGCGTCCATCTTCTCGCCGTCGTGGAAGGTCACGCCGCTGCGCAGTTTAATGACGAGGGACTTGTTGTCCTTCGACCATTCGTAGCCGGTGGCGAGTTGCGGCACGATGCCGAGTTTCTCGTCGAGGTCGAACAGCTTGTCGCACAGCCCGGCGAACACGATGCGCCCGACGAAGGTGCGCGCCATGCTCGGGTCGAGGATGTCGGGGTCCTCGGCGAGGCCGATGCGCAGCGTCTGTGCATTTACAGAAAAAGCAACTACAGAGAAAAAAAGCGCAAGGCATCTCATGCTGGACCTCCTCACTGATGGAACGCTGCCTGAAGGCGCGTCAGTCTCTCATTGACGGCCGTTAATTGCGAGAGCGCGGGGAACGGCTCGAGCTCGCGCCAGAAGTGGCAGGCCACGCCGGCGGCGAGCGGCGGCTCTTCTGCGCTGCAGCGAGCCTGCGCGTAGGCGCAGCGGGTGTGGAAGCGGCAGCCGGGGGGCGGGGCGAACGGGCTGGGCACGTCGCCCTGCAGGATCTTCCTTTCCTTCCTCAGGGCCGGATCGGGCACCGGGATCGCCGCGAGCAGGGCGCGCGTATAGGGATGCCGCGGCTCGGCGAACAGGATTTTCTTGTCCGCCAGCTCCACGATCTTGCCGAGGTACATCACCGCCACGCGCGCGGCGATGTGCTTCACCACCGCGAGGTCGTGCGCGATGAAGACGTAGGCGAGGCCGAAGCGCCGCTGCAGGTCCTGCAGCAGGTTGATCACCTGCGCCTGCACCGACACGTCGAGCGCCGACACCGGCTCGTCGCAGACGATGAAGCGCGGCTCCACCGCCAGCGCGCGCGCGATGGCGATGCGCTGGCGCTGTCCGCCGGAGAACTCGTGCGGGTAGCGGGCTGCATGTTCGGGTGACAAGCCGACCAGACCGAGCAATTCCGAAATTCTCCGTTGGGGATTTTCCTGATGTAAGGCATGTAAAAAAAGCGGCTCGGCCAGCATGTCTCCTACGGTCATGCGCGGATTGAGCGAGCCGTAGGGATCCTGGAAGATGATCTGCATCTCGCGCCGCAGCGAGCGCATTTCCCGCTCCTTCAGCACCGAGATACTTCTTCCCCCGAAGTACACGGCGCCCGAGGTCGGCTCGATCAGTCGCAGCAGCAGCCGCCCTACGGTCGACTTGCCGCAGCCCGATTCGCCCACCAGCGCGAGCGTCTCGCCCTCGTGCAGCTCGAAGCTGACGCCGTCCACCGCGCGCACCTGCTTGAAGTGCTTGACCAGCCCCTCGGCGCGCAGCAGCGCGCTCACAGGGGTGCTCTCCAGCACGCAGCGGAATGCGAAGGAAGAATAGGGGTCAGTCCAGGTTCTTCAACAAAGCACCGTTCGATGGCGAAAGGACATCTTGGATTGAACCGGCAGCCCTTTGGCATCGCCGCCGCGTCGGGCACGAAGCCCTCGATCGCGCTCAGGCGCTCCTGCGCCAGGTGCAGGCGCGGGATCGAGCCGAGCAGCCCGACGGTGTAGGGGTGCTGCGGCTCGGCGAACAGCCGCTGCACCGTGCAGCGCTCGACCACCTGCCCGGCGTACATGACGATGACGTCGTCGGCCAGCTCGGCGATGACGCCGAGGTCGTGCGTGATGAGGATGATCGAGGTGCCGAGCTCCTCGCGCAGCGCGCGCATGAGGTCGAGGATCTGCGCCTGGATGGTGACGTCGAGCGCGGTGGTCGGCTCGTCGGCGATCAGCAGCCGCGGGTTGCAGGCGAGCGCCATGGCGATCATCACGCGCTGGCGCATGCCGCCCGAGAGGCGGTGCGGGTAGTCCTCGGCGCGCCGCTCGGGCGAGGGGATGCGTACGCGACGGAGCATCTCGACCGCACTCTGCTTTGCGGCGTTTCTGTCGAGATTCCTGTGCCGTACCAGCACTTCCGCGATCTGCTCGCCCACCGTGAAGGCGGGATTGAGCGAGGTCATCGGCTCCTGGAAGATCATCGACAGCTTGTCGCCGCGCAGGTCGCGCATGCGCGCGGCCGGGGCCTTGAGCAGGTCTTCGCCCTCGAACAGCACCTCGCCGGCGGCGACGCGGCCCGGCGCCGGCACCAGCCCCATGATGGAGAGCGCCGTTACGCTCTTGCCGCAGCCCGATTCGCCGACGATGCCGAGCGTGCGCCCCCGCTGCAGGCTGAAATCGATGCCGTCGACCGCGCGCACCTCGCCGAAGCGGGTGCGCAGGCCGCGGACTTCAAGCAGGTTTTTTGTAACGAGAAATCTCCTCCTCGATGCGCGCCCGGTCGAGCACGCCCCACGGCCGCGCCTTGCTCGGCCCGCAGCGCATGAAGGGGATGTAGCGCTCGTGCGCCTTGTCCCACAGCCGGCGCAGCTCGGGCAGCGGCTCGGCGTGGTCGTCCACGCGCAGGCTGATCTCCGGATAGTCCTCGGTGGAATGGATGATCAGCGCCGCCGACTGCTTGCCGCGCTTGTCGCCCCCGGCGGCCTGGCCCGCTTCTAAAGCTGAAATCAGTCGTTCTGCAAAAGGGAGATTCTTGTTCTTCTCATAGGAAGAAGCCGTGTCTTGAACAACCCCTTTTCCGGCGAGCATGTTTCCGGCGACGGAAAACCCTTCCCCGGCGACGGCGCCGCACCAGTCGACGCATTGCCTGCCGGTGTGCTGGGCGATCCTGCCGGCGGCGTCGATGACGTGCAGCTGGCGCTGCTCGCGGCCTTCGTCGGGCGCGATGAGGCGGCGCACCACTTCCGCCGCGGGCAGGCCCTGGCGCAGCAGGGCGAGGCCTTGTGCACCATAGTGCGGGTTGACGAGCGCCTGCGTGGAAAGCGCCCCGACCCCGCTGGCGGCGTGCGGGCACAGCGCGCCGACGGCAAAAAAACGCGTGGCGATGGCGACGCCGAACGCGCCGCTCGCCGCGTCGCGCGCTATGATGGACCACGTCATTCGACGCGATGATACCCCGGAGGGATTTCATGAAGCTGTACTACCACCCCGTTTCCACCACCAGCCGCCCGGTCGTGCTGTTCGCGCAGGAGAACAACCTGCCGGTCGAGATGCAGGTCATCGACCTGATGAAGGGCGAGCACGTGCAGCCGGCGTACGCCGCCATCAACCCGAGCAAGCTGGTGCCGGTGCTCGAGGACGGCGAGTTCCGCCTCACCGAGAGCTCGGCGATCCTCAAGTACCTCGCCGAGAAATCGAACTCGCCCACCTACCCGAAGGAGCTGCAGGCGCGCGCGCGGGTGAACGAGCGCATGGACTGGATCAACACCCAGCTGTGCCGCGATCTCGCCTACGGCCTGGTCTA
>Ga0075428_100008532_pt1 | contig 11367 bp, 7 predicted proteins | sample RhiMetdeltSRZDD2_FD_75291 | JGI IMG/M metagenome (GOLD analysis project Ga0075428, IMG submission 75291) | Populus rhizosphere microbial communities from Tennessee, USA - Rhizosphere MetaG P. deltoides SRZDD2 | ecosystem: Host-associated > Plants > Roots > Rhizosphere > Soil | place: USA... | reverse complement strand
GCGGTGAAGGGCAGGAGCGTCGCGTCGACGGGTGCCCGCGTCGCCCGGGCGAGGCCGCAGCCGGTCGCCCAGAGCCCGAGGCAGAAGAGCGCGGCGAGCCCGGCGTGGGCGAGCGCGTAGGCCACGCGCCGAGTGTGGTCGATCCCGGGGGGCGCGCAATGCGAGTCGTGTACGATCCCGCGACCCGGGGGACGGCGACGGCATGCTCGGTCGGAGGATCTCGAGCGGGCGCGCGGCGCGGCTCCACGCGGGTGGTTTCGCCGCGCTGGCCCTCGTCGCGCTGCCTGCGCTCCGCGCCGGCGCGGAGGACGCCGCGAGCCTCGTCGACGAGCGCGTGGCGGCGGTGCGCACCGCCAAGGTCGCGATCGCGGTCGCGGCGCTCCTCGTGCTCGGGCTCGGCGCCTGGCTGCGGCGGCGCGGGCGCCCCGAGGCGCTGCGCGGAGCACGCGACGCCGCGCTCGCGGCGCTCGGGCTCGCGTCCGTGCTCGCGTCCTGGAACTTCCTGAACTTCCGCTACACCAGCGTGGTTCACGCCCACGAGCTCTTCAACTACGCGATCGGCTCGCGCTACTTCCCCGAGCTCGGCTACGAGCGCCTCTACGAGTGCGTGGCGGTCGCCGACGCGGAGGCGGGCGTGCCGGGCGTCGCGGAGCGGCGCATCACCGACCTCGCGACCTACGAGCTGCGCGGCACGCGCGCGGCGCTCGCCGACCCGCGGCGCTGCAAGGCCGACTTCGCGCCCGCGCGCTGGGAGGAGTTCGCGCGCGACGTCGCGGCCTTCCGCGCGCTCTTCCCGCCCGAGGACTGGGAGGCGCTGCAGCAGGACCACGGCTTCAACGCGACGCCGCTCTGGGCGGCGCTCGGCCGCCTCGTCGCCGCGCCGGTCGCGCCCTCGCCCGGGGGCCTGCTCGCGCTGGCCTCGCTCGACGCGCTCCTCGATCTCGTCGCCTGGGGCGCGGTGGCGGCGGTCTTCGGCTGGCGCGCGGCCTGCGTCGGGCTGATCTACTGGGGCACGAACCAGCCCGCCGGCTACGAGTGGACCGGCGGTGCGTTCCTGCGCCACGACTGGATCGCGGCGCTGCTCGTAGGTCTGGCGCTGCTGCGCCGCGCGCGCCCCGCCGCGGCGGGGGCTCTCTTCGCCGCCGCGGCGCTGCTGCGCGCCTTCCCGGCGGTGCTCTTCGCGGGGCCGCTCTTCGGCGCCGTTCTCGGGGCGCTGCGCGCGCGCCGCCTCGTGCCGCCGCCGGGCCTCCGGCGCCTGCTCGGCGGCGCGCTGCTCGCGGCGGTGGCGCTGCTCCCGCTCTCGGTGGCGAGCGGCGGCCCGGCGGCATGGCGGCGCTTCGCGGAGCACATCGCACACCACGCCTCGGTGCCGGCGACGAACACGCTCGGGCTCCGCACGCTCCTCTCCTACACGCCGCAGGGTCGCTTCGCGGTGCTCGTCGCGAGCCATCCCGACCCCGGGCGCGAGTGGAAGGAGCGGCGCCGCGCCGCCTTCGCGGAGCGGCGGGCGCTCTTCGCGCTCGTCGCCGGCGCCTACGCGGCGCTGCTCGCGGTCTCCGCGGCGGGGCAGCCGCTCTGGGTCGCGGCGCTCCTCGGCACGGGCCTGGTTCCGTTCGCGCTCGACGGCGCCTGCTACTACAGCGCCTTCCTCGCCGCCTGGGGCCTGCTCTGGACGCGCAGCGAGGCGGTGGGCGTGCTGCTCTGCGCGCTCTCCGCCGCGGGCTGGGCGATCGCGACGCGCTGGCCCGAGCCCGACGACGCCTTCACCGCGACGAGCCTCGCCGTGCTGCTCTTCGTCGCCGCGTCGACCTGGCTCGTCTCGAGACCGCGCGCGCGGGCCGCGCCGTGAGCCGACGCAGCGCCTGGATGTGGGCCGGGCTCGCGGCCCTGCTGGCGCTCGGGGTCGTGCGCGCCTGGCAGCTCGCCTGGGTCTGCGACGACGCCTTCATCTCGCTGCGCTACGCCGAGAACCTGGTCGCCGGCCACGGCCTGGTCTACAACCCGGGCGAGCGCGTCGAGGGCTACACCAACCTGCTCTGGACGCTCGGGCTCGCCGTGCTGCTGCGCGCGGGCGTCGATCCCCTGCGCGCGGCGGAGCTGCCCGGGATCGCGGCCTTCGCGGCGCTGGCGCTGCTGCTCGCGCGCGTCTCGTGGCTGCGCTCGCGCGAGCCGGGGCGCGCCTTCCTGCCGCTCGCCGCGGCCCTGGTCCTCGTCTGCGAGGACTTCCAGGTCTGGGCCACCGGGGGGCTCGAGACCTCGCTCTTCTGCCTGCTCGTCGCCGCCGGGCTCCTCGCGACGCGCGACGCCGGCCCGCGCCGCGCGCGTCCGGCGCTCGCCGGGTGCCTGCTCGCGCTCGCCGTGCTGACGCGGCCCGACGGCCTGCTCTTCGCGGCGGCCGGCGTGGCCTCGTGGTGGATGCCGCGCGAGCGCCTCGCCGCGCGCGAGCGGTGGCGCGCGGCGCTCGCGACGGCGCTCCCCACCGCGCTCGTGCTCGCCGTGCTGGTCCCGTGGAAGCTCGCCTACTACGGCGAGCTCTTCCCCACCGCCTTCCACTCGAAGTCGGCGACGAGGCCCTACCTCTGGCAGGGCCTCGTCTACCTCGGGGTCTTCCTCGCGAAGAACTGGTTCCTGCTCGCCGCCGGCGCCGGGGCGCTCGTCGCCTGGGCGCTCCGCGCGCGCCCGCTCGCGCGCGCCGCGCGCGCGGAGGTCGCGTTCCTGCTCGCGAGTGCTTCGCTCTTCGCGGCCTGGATCGTCTGGGTCGGCGGCGACTTCATGGCGGCGCGGCGCCTGCTGCCGGTCGCGCCGCTCGCCTTCCTCGCGCTCGAGGAGAGGATCGCGCGGGCGCGCGTCCCCGCGCGCGGTGCGGCGCTCGCCGGGGGGCTGCTCGTCGCCGCGGCGCTGCCGGCGCCGATCTTCGAGCGCGTCGGCCGCATCAACACGATCGGCGACGAGCGGCGCTTCTACCCGCCGGAGGCGATCGAGGCGCGCCGCCGCCAGGCCGAGGCGGTGCAGGCCGCGCTCGCGGGCACCGGCGCACGCGTCGCCTTCGAGGGCGGTATGTGCGTCTTCGGCTACTACAGCCGGCTCCCCTACCTCGTCGAGCTGACGGGGCTCACGCAGTACTCGCTGGCGCGCCGGCCGCTCGCCGATCGCGGCCCGATCGGGCACGAGAAGGTCGCCGACGACGCCTGGCTGCGCAAGAACGGGGTGCAGCTCGTCGTGAGCCAGGAGTTCCCGCCCGTCGCCGCTCCAAAGCTCCGCCGCCACGACGAGATCTTCTTCGGCGGCCTCGCCAGCGCGCGGATCGTCCGCTGGGACGATGCGCTGATGCAGGCGCTGCGCGGGCGGCCCGGCGTCGACTTCGTTCCGATCGAGCAAACGCTCGCCGCCGCCGCGCGCGAGATGGAGGCCGCGACGCCCGGGCGCGCGCGGGAGATCTTCGCGAGCCTCGACGCCTGGTACTTCTCCGCCGCCGGCCCCGAAGGCGAGCCGCGCGCGCGCCCGCTCCGCGAGATCCTGCAACGCAAGGGGATGGACTAACGTCCCCGAAGGACGCCCCCCGCACTCCACGTTCGACAACGCGACATTCCTGGCAAGCGCGCAAAGCGCGCGCGCAGCGAGCCGCAGGCGAGCGGAGCTAGGCCCCGAGGAGACGCCACGCGCCACCGAGCGCGGCGCAGGCGGCCAGTAACGGGAGGATGCCGACGTGGAAGCGCAGCGTCGCGACGGCCGCGCCGACGGCGATCGCGGCCGCCGCGGGGTCGAGCGTGTGCCACACCGGCACCGGGAGCGCGAGCGGGCCCCAGCGCAGCACGCCGACCTCGGCCCAGAGCACGTGGAGCGAGAACCAGAGCGCGAGATTCGCGATCACGCCGACCACCGCCGCGGTGATCGCGCCGAGCGCTCCGCGCAGCCAGCGGCTCTCGCGCAGCGCCTCGATCCACGGCGCCCCGACGAAGATCCAGAGGAAGCAGGGCGCGTAGGTCACCCAGGTCGTGAGCAGCGCCGCGAGCGTGCCTGCGACCCACGGCGCGAGCTCGCCCGGGTGGCGCCAGGCGGCGAGGAAGCCGACGAACTGCACCACCTGGATCAGCGGGCCCGGCGTGGTCTCGGCCATGCCGAGACCGTCGAGCATCTCGCCCGCGTCGAGCCACCCGTAGACGCCGACCGCCTCCTGCGCGAGGTACGCGAGCACGGCGTAGGCGCCGCCGAAGGTCACGACGGCGAGCTGGCTGAAGAAGCTCGCGAGCTGCGAGAACACCGAGTCGGGCCCGAGCCAGAGCCGGATCGCGGCGACCGGCGCGAGCCAGATCGCGAGCCAGAGCGCCGCGGTGCGCAGCGCGCGTCGGGCCGAGGGCCGCGCGTGGTCGGGGATCCGGCGCTCGAGGAGCGCGTCGACGATCGGCGCATGCCCCCCGACGCTCGCGGGGGGGCGCGGGCCGCGGAAGATCCCCGGCGCGACGCGCGCCCCGGCGAGACCGAGCGCGGCGGCCGCCGCGACGACCCAGGGGAAGGGCACCCCGAAGCCGAAGAGCGCGGCGAAGGCGGCCGCGGCGACCGCGACGAGCGCCGGGTGGCCGAGGGCGCGGCGGGCGATGCGCAGCAGCGCCTCGAGGACGAGCGCGAGCACGGCGGGCTTTACGCCGAAGAAGATCCCCGCGACGAGCCCGCGCTCGCCGAAGGCCGCGTAGGCGAGCGAGAGCGCGAGGATCGCGAGGAAGCCCGGCAGCACGAAGAGGAGGCCCGCCGTGAGGCCGCCCGGCGTGCGGTGCAGCAGCCAGCCCAGGTAGGTGGCGAGCTGCTGCGCCTCGGGCCCCGGCAGCAGCATGCAGTACGAGAGCGCGTGGAGGAAGCGCTCCTCGCCGACCCAGCGCTTCTCCTCGACGAGGATGCGGTGCATTACCGCGATCTGCGCCGCGGGGCCGCCGAAGCTCTGGACCGAGATGCGCAGCCAGGTGCGCCACGCCTCGTCGAAGCCGACACCCGGCGGCGCGTCCGCTCCGGGGAGCTCGCGCGCCATGCATCGACCTCCGGGAGGATCCTACCAGCCGACTCGCGCCCGGCGTGGACCGGGCGGAGCGAGTCGCCGCCGGGTCCGGCGGGCGGGGAATCGCGGCGCCCGCCCTTGACCCGGGGCGCCGCCCGAGCCAGCCTGCTGTAGGTGGCTTCCCGCGTGGGGAAGCCACCGGAGGGTTGTGGCGCTCGAGCAGCTCCTCACCGTGCCGGCCCAGCACCTCGGCCACCTGATCGCCGAGACCTGGCTCGCGCTGCGCCGGCAGTCGGGCTACGCGGACGTGCCGCCGCCCCAGCTCTCTCTCGGCCTGATCGGCGAGGCGCTCCTCGACCGCACCTTCACGCTCTCGACGAGCGTGATGACGGGGCTTCCGCTCCCCGAGGCGGTGCGCCGCATGCTCGAGGAGGCGGCCGCGGCCGAGCAGCTCTTCGGCGAGCGCGGCTGGCTCGCCGAGCCGGCGCTCTACCACGCGAGGCCCCCGCCGCTGCTCGACCCCGAGGTGCGCGAGGAGCGCTGCTGGGCGGGGCGGCGCCGGCGCAGCTACCGGCGCCTGGTCTTCGCGAGCGGCTACGCCCCGCACCCCGGCGAGCCGGGCCGCGAGCGCTGGCTCGCGCACCCGAAGAACGGCACCGCGCACGCCTACGTGCTCGAGCACGCCGGCGCCCCGCGGCCGTGGATCGTCTGCGTGCACGGCTTCGGCATGGGGACGCCGCTCGTGAACCTGTCGGCGTTCCCGATCGGCCTGCTCCACGAGGAGCTCGGGCTGAACGTGCTGCTCCCGTGCCTGCCGCTGCACGGCGAGCGCAGCGCCTCGCGCATGAGCGGTGGCGAGATCCTCGCGCCCGACTACGTGCGCATCGTCCATCTCTTCGCGCAGGGCGTCTGGGACCTGCGCCGCCTGCTCGGCTGGATCCGTGCGCGCGGCGCGCCGCGCGTCGGCCTCTACGGCCTCTCGCTCGGCGGCTACATCTCCTCGCTCGTCGCGGGGCTCGAGGACGGCCTCGCCTGCATCGTCGCGGGCATCCCGATGGTCGACTTCCCGCTCGCCGCGCAGGACAACATGCCGTGGATCATGCGCCGCTACGACGACGAGTTCGCGCTCGACTGGCGCCACATCCGCGCGATCACGCACGTCGTCTCGCCGCTGGCGCTGCGCCCGCGCATCCCGCGCGCGGGCCGCTTCATCTACGCCGGCATCGCGGACCGAGTCGTCAAGCCCGAGCACCCGCGCGCCCTCTGGCGCCACTGGGACGAGCCCGCGATCCACTGGTTCTCCGGCGGCCACGTGCTCGGCATCTTCAACAGGAGCGTGCAGCCCTTCCTCGCCGCGTCGCTGCGCAGCGTCGGGATGGCGGTGTAGACGGGCGCCTACGCGAGGTGCGCGGGCCGGGCGTCGAGGATCAGCGTCTTCGTCTCCAGGAAGGGGTGCAGGCCCTCGGTGCCGCCCTCGCGGCCGATGCCCGACTGCTTGAAGCCGCCGAACGCGATGTTGAAGTCGGTGCGGAAGGAGTTGTGGCCCACCGTGCCCGAGCGCAGCTCGCGCGCGGTCGCGTAGGCGCGCTCGACGTCGTTGGTGAAGACCGAGGCGTTGAGCCCGTAGATCGAGTCGTTGGCCATCTCGACCGCCTGCGCCTCGCCCTCGGCGGCGATCACGGAGAGCACCGGCCCGAAGATCTCCTCGCGCGCGATCGTCGAGCGGTTGTCGACGTTGCCGAAGACCGTCGGCTCGATGAAGAAGCCGCGGTCGAGGTGCTTCGGCCGCCCCCCGCCGGTCGCGAGCCGGGCGCCCTCGGCCCGGCCCTTGGCGATGTAGCCCTCGACGCGGTCGCGCTGGCGGCTCATCGCGAGCGGCCCCATGCCGGTGGTCGGGTCGTAGGGATCGCCGACCTTCACCTGGCTGAAGCAGGCGGAGAGCGCGTCGACGAGGGCGTCGTGGCGCGGCTTCGAGACGATGATGCGCGTCAGCGAGGAGCAGACCTGGCCGGTGAGGAAGCCGGCGAAGCCCGCGATCGTCGCGGCGGCGCGCCCGAGGTCGAAGTCGTCGAGGATCACGGCGGCGGACTTGCCGCCGAGCTCCAGCGTGCAGCGCGCGATGCGCTCGCCGCAGATCGAGGCGATGCGCCGCCCCGCCGCCGTCGAGCCGGTGAAGGTCACCTTGTCGACGTCGGGGTGTCGGACGAGCAGCTCCGACACCTCGCGATGGGCCGTCAGCACGTTGAGGACGCCGGGGGGCAGGCCGACCTGCTCGCAGATCTCCGCGAGCACGTAGGCGGCGCCGGGGGCCTCGGGCGAGGCCTTGATGATCAGGGTGCAGCCCGCCAGCAGCGCGGGCGCGCACTTGTAGGCGAGCAGCGAGCCCGGCGCGTTCCAGGGGATGATCGCGGCGACGACGCCGACCGGCTCGCGCACGAGCAGCCCGACGTTGCCGCTGCCGGGGCCCGGCTGGCGCTGCTCCTCGAAGGGGAAGGTCGCGGCGAGGGCGGCGTAGTAGTCCCAGATCGAGCCCAGGCCGAGCGAGCCGCCCTTCGCGATGCCGTGGATGACGCCGGACTCCGTGGTCCAGATCTGCGCGAGGTCGTCGGCGCGCCGCTCGAGCTCGCGCGCGATGGCCGTCAGGTACTTCGCCCGCTCGGCGTGGCGCATGCGCGGCCAGGGGCCGCGGTCGAAGGCCTGTCGCGCCGCGGCGACGGCGCGCTCGACGTCGGCGGCCTGCGCCTCGGCGACCCGGGTGAAGAGCTCTTCGGTGCTGCTGTTGACGACGTCGATCTTCGCGGCGCTCGACGGCGCGGTCCAGGCTCCGTCGATGAAGAGCCGGTCGGGATGCTTGATCGGTGCGGACGCGGCGGGGGCGGTCATGGGGGTCTCCCTCGGGGTTGGGGCGTGTCGGCTCCGGAAGCCTATGGGTCGGCCCGGGACCTGTCGAGCCGGAGGGACCGGCGCTCGGCCCGGCCCCCCGGACGCTCAGGACGCGCGGGCCAGCGCGAGCCGCGGGCGCGCGGCGTGGACGAGCTCGCGGAAGGAGGCCTGCGTGAACTCGGCGAAGCGGTGCAGGTCGGGGACCAGGTCGAAGTCGGCGTTGAAGCCCCAGCAGAGGCGGTCGGCGTAGCGCAGCACGGCGACCGAGAGCGCCGCGCTCTGGCGCAGCGAGATCTTGCCGTAGGCCTCGACGAGGCGCGCGCCGTGCAGGTAGAGCGCGGCGGCGGCGCCGGGGACGTTGGCGACGGCGAGGTTCACCGGCGCCATCGGGATCGCGCGGCCGGCGCGCGCGAGCAGCCGCGTGCTCCCGAACGCGGCGCCCTCGGGCGGGGCGGCGATGCCTCCCGCCGCGCCGAGGCCGGCGGCGCGCGTGCGGGCGCAGACGAGGTCGTGGCGGCGCAGCGGGTCGCGCTCCCAGACGGGGAGCTCGAGCACGCGCTCGACCACGCGCCCGCGCCCGCCCGCGGCGCGCTCCTCGAGCGGCACCGCGACGCGGAAGTCGAGCGTCGCCGGGTTCACGTAGTGCGCGGCGAGGTAGCGCGCGGCCGCGCCCGCGGTCACCGCGAGCACGACGTCGTCGAGCGATCCGCCGCGGCGCGCGCGCACCTGCTCGGCGTCGGCGAGCGGAAGCGCGAGGAAGTCGAAGCGGCGGTGCGGCCCGACGCGGCCCGTGAGCGGCGTCTCGGTCCCGCGGCGCAACGCATAGCCCAGGAGCCCGGCGAGCGACTCGGCGCGGCGGCGCAGCGACGCCACGCGCTCGCCCGGGCGCGGCGCGCGCAGGCGGCGGGCGGCCTTCTCGACCAGCCGCGCCCCGCGCACGACCTCGTCGCGCACCAGCTCGAAGGCCGAGGGCATCGGGCGCGGGCGGAAGGGCTCCGCGGGCTCGCAGGGCTCGCCCGCGTCGGCCGAGAGCACGGCGTCGAGGAGATCGGGCTCGTTGCCGTCGGCGAGCGCGTAGTGGGTCTTCGAGAGCAGGGCGAAGCGCCCGCCCTCGAGCCCTTCGACGATCCAGCACTCCCAGAGCGGGCGCGAGCGGTCGAGGCGCTGGCCGTGGATGCGCGCTGCGAGCCCGCGCAGCTGCTCGGGCGTGCCCGGTCGCGCGAGGCTCGTGTGGCGCAGGTGGAAGTCGAGGTTGAACTCGCGGTCGTCGACCCAGACCGGGTGGTTCTCGAAGGGGATCCGGCGCAGCTTGCGGCGGTAGGTCGGGACGCGCGCGAGACCGGCCTCGATGCGCGCGCGGATCGCCTCGAAGTCGATGCCGCCGTCGGGGCGCGAAAGCGGGCCCGCCTCGAAGATCAGCGTCGCGCCGGCGTGGCCGAGGTGGCGCGAGGTCTCGTGCGCGAGCACCGCGGCGCTCTCGTGGCTCAGACGCTCGTAGAAGTAGCGGGCCAAAGGCCTCCTACTCCTCGACGAAGGCGTTCGCGGCCGCCCCGACGAGGACGTTCTTCAGCACCTTTCCGGCGGCGTTGCGCGGCAGGGGCTCCGCGCGCAGCTCCCAGAGCGAGGGCACCTTGTAGGGCGCGAGCTTCTCGGCGACGAAGCGCGCGAGCTCCGAGGTGTCGGGTCGCGCGCCGCGCTTCGGCACCACGATCGCCTTCACCTCCTGGCCGAGCTCGGGGTGGTCGACGCCGACCACCGCGGCCTCCGCGACCGCCGGGTGCGCCTCGAGGCGGTGCTCGACCTCGATCGGGTAGACGTTCTCGGCGCCGCGCAGGATCAGGTCGCGCGCGCGCGAGTTGATGTAGAGCCAGCCGCCCTCGAGGCGGCCGATGTCGCCGGTCGCGAGCCAGCGCCCGGGGCCGATCGCGCGCCGCGTCGCCTCCTCGTCGCGCCAGTAGCCGAGCATCGTATACGGGCTGCGCGCGAAGATCTCGCCCTCGACGCCCTCGGGCAGCGCGCGGCCCTGCTCGTCGCGGATCTCGAGCTCGACCGTCGGCTGCACGCGCCCGACGGAGGTCGGCCGCTCCTCGAGCTCCACGCCGCCGATCATCGCGAGCGTGATCACCGACTCCGAGAGCCCGTAGCCGAGGCCGCGCGCGCGCGCGCCGTTCGGCGCGACCTGCTTCATGCGCTCGAGCAGCGTCGGGCTCGTCGGCGCGCCGCCCGAGCCGAGGTTGCGCAGGCTCGAGAGGTCGTAGTCGCCGACCTTCGGGTGGTTCAGCACCAGCGGCGCCATGCTGCCGAGGCCCGCCCAGGTCGTGATGCGCTCGCGCTCGATCAGGCGCAGCACGTCCTCCGCGTCGAAGCGGCCCGAGCGCCAGACCGTCTTCGCGCCGCTCGCGAGCATCAGGATCGCGCCCGCGTGCAGACCCGACATGTGGAAGAGCGGCGCCGTCACGAGCGAGGCGGTCGGCGGCGGGTTCGGCTCGGGCGCGTGGCCGGCCGCGGCGCCGAGCAGCATCAGGCGCGCGCCGTTCAGCATCGCGCCCTGCACGAAGCCGCAGAGCCCGCGGTGCGTGTTGACGGCGCCCTTCGGGCGCCCGGTGGTGCCGCTCGTGAAGAGGATCACCGCGGGGTCGTCCTCGGCGATCGGCTCGTCGGGGAGCGTCGCGTCGGGTGCGAAGCGCAGGAGCTTCTCGAAGCCCGACTCGATCTCGAGCACCGGGACGCCGAGGTCCTTGCCCTCGACGCGCGCGAGGCGCTTGCGGTCGCCGATCAGGAGCCTGGGCCCGCTGCGCGCGACGCCGTACTCGATCTCGTCCGCCGTCCACCAGCCGTTCAGCGCCGCGACGCAGGCGCCGAGGCTCGCGCTGGCCCAGAAGGCGACGATCCACTCGGGGCAGTTCGCGGCGAGGATCGCGACGCGGTCGCCGGGGCGCACGCCGTGGAGCTCGCGCAGCGCCTGCGCGGTGGAGGCGACGAGCCGCAGGTGCTCCGCGTAGGAGATGCGCCGCTCGCCGTGGACCACGTACTCGCGCTCGCCGAAGGTCGAGGAGGCGGCGAGGATCTCGCGCAGCGAGCGCCGCCGGTTGCGGTACACCGGCATCCGCTCGCCGAGGACCTGCTCCTCGACGATCTCGAAGGGGCCCCCGGGGCCCGTGAGTCGCGCGACGATCTCGTCCGACGACATGCCGGCGCATGATAACAGAGGTGCGAGGGGGGGCGGGCGCGGTGCGAGCCCATGAGGAGCGGGCGGAGAGGTAGGAGATGCAGCGGACGGCGCTTCGCGCCGCCGCTGATCTCCTTGTCGGCGAGCGCAGCACCGGGGCGGCGTCAATGCGCGCGGACGAGGTGGCCCTCGCGGACGTCTTGCTCGCTGACGTCGGCGCGCAGCTCGCGGTCGCCGCTGCGGATGCGGTAGGGGCCCCGGGCCTGCACGGGTGTGTCGGCGCGCGTCGGGTGGGGGACGCGCAGGCGGGCGCGCCCATCGGGCCCGA
>Ga0075428_100008531_pt1 | contig 11367 bp, 7 predicted proteins | sample RhiMetdeltSRZDD2_FD_75291 | JGI IMG/M metagenome (GOLD analysis project Ga0075428, IMG submission 75291) | Populus rhizosphere microbial communities from Tennessee, USA - Rhizosphere MetaG P. deltoides SRZDD2 | ecosystem: Host-associated > Plants > Roots > Rhizosphere > Soil | place: USA... | reverse complement strand
CTCGTCGATATTCGCATCCCAGGACCCTGGAATACCTCAATGAGAGGTATTCGGCCATGAGAGACCAAGCGTGATGTGCGTGATGTGACCAGTTTTTGACGCCCGTATCGTCCCGGAGGGAGCTTTTGCAGTTGGGAGCAACATGGAAGGTAACTGATCTATTGGCGCGGTGTGCTCGTCTAGCCCGGGAACTGGGCGGTAACGTGGCAAACAGCAATGCCGAAGGATCGCGTGGGGCTGTGCATGGCGGCGAAGACTTCTCGATAGCTCCTATTTTGTCGCACGACACAGATTTGAAACCTGTCCATGAGTTGCTGGCGGCGTCACCGGATAGCGCGCTTCGTCTCGCGGAGATGCTTGCCCGTGGCGTACAAGATACAACACCGGAAGATGAAAAATATCGAATCGCGGAAGCGCTTACCTACGCGGTTTATCCAAAATACAAGTTCAGCGAATTCGCACGCCTGTTCTTAGAGGACGAGACGTTCTTGACGTATTACCGGCGCTTTATGGATCCGGGCAACTGGCACTCTCTCGATCGAAAATATACGCTCGATCAGCTCCTTAAGCTTACACTCCATATCGACGGCGATGCTGCAGAATGCGGAGTTTATAAAGGGGCATCGTCCTACCTGATTTGTCGCGCCATAAAGCCCTACGGCAAATGGAATCATCTTTTTGACTCGTTCGAGGGGCTTTCATCACCAACCGACCGAGACGGAACTTACTGGACTGCAGGGGGTCTACGTGCCGATGAGTCACACATTCGGAAGAATCTTGCCGAATTCAAAAATTTCACGGTGTATCGCGGCTGGATACCGGACAGATTTCGTGAGGTCGCGGATAGACACTTTTCTTTTGTTCATATTGATGTCGATCTTTACGAACCCACTCGCGAGTCGATAGCGTTCTTTTACGACCGCCTCAGGCCGGGTGGCGTGATGTTGTTGGACGACTACGGTTTCAGTACCTGCCCGGGGGCGAAGCTTGCCGCAGACGAGTTCTTCACTGATAGACAAGAGAAGATTATCATGCTCCCGTCGGGACAGGCATTTATAGTGCGGAGGAGCGACACGTGAACCCAACGCGCAAACGGGACGAACAGCTTCCAAATCCGGGACCCGTCCGGGACCTGCCTGTGCAGCGTTTGATATGGACGCCGGAGCTCGTGGAGCGATTCTGGACCGGTCACGCGCAGACACGGCTGACGGAATACGACTTTGCGCGGCAGGGTGGTAAGAGTCTGATTATTGCGGTCCAACATTATCTACCAAAAGACGGGCGAATCCTCGATTTCGGCGCGGGAAATGGGGAACTTGTGGAACTTCTGCTGGAACGCGGCTACCAAGTGGCCGCCCATGAACCTTCACGCGGGAGAGCGAACCATTTGCTTCACCGTCTGGGAGGACGGGACGGTTTTCTTGGCGTGGTGAAGCCAGAGAGTAGAGAGCAGTTTGACGCAGTGTTCATGGTCGAGGTTATCGAGCACATACTCGATGAGGAATTTGACCGGACACTTCGTCGCGTGCGCGAAATGCTCAAGGACGAAGGAATCCTCATCGTCACGACGCCAAACAACGAGGATCTTGAGCTCGGGATGGCGTATTGCCCGGTGAGCAATATGCTCTTTCATCGGTGGCAGCATGTACGAGCCTTCACTGCCGAGTCATTGTCCATGGTGTTGAGCCAATATGGAATTTCTCCGATCGTGGTTCATTGCTTGGACTTTCGGCCGGATTTGTACGTGCCATATGATCATCATTGGGGAGGCGAGCGTTTTGACCCAGTCCTCCCGTCACAGCTAGTTGCGATCCGAAACAACGTTTCAGTCCACATTGGTAACGAGTCCAATCTCCTCTATGTCGGACGAAAGGCACAACTGGAGACGTAGCGCAGCGTCGCAGCTAGAAACGGGGGAGGATTCATTCGAGGAAGAGAGATAGTGTCTAGTTGAATCTTTCGGACGATTGAAAGACTGACGGTCAAGTGACCGTTCTGGCATAGCCATGGAAGATAAGGAATTGTGTACGAACGTTCACAGGCCGGTTTCAGATGACCCCGTTATTACGGATCACTTACCTTGTATTGTTATATTCGTCGCTGGTGAACAGGCCTGCATAGAAACGGCCATTCGCAGTGCTCGCCGCCTATATCCCGATCGTGACTTTGTCTTTGTCTGCGAACCAGCGCATCGTCTGTGGATTTCGCAAGCTTCCGGCGAAAAAGTCTTGGTCGTCAAGCAGCCGTTTAATCCTTTCGGGCACAGGGCCGCAGAACTTCTCAGGAGCCTCGAAGCCGTCCCCATCGAGGCCTGTGGCCTGGTCATCGCGGATATCGGATTCGAGAGTTTCAGATTTCGTGTCTATGCGCTTCGGCTTCGAACTCAGCGGTTTCTCTTACTCTCCGGGACCCCATTTGGTGTCTCAAAGCAAATCGGGCGATTGCGATTTGCGCTTTTGGCCGGTGCGTCACCTTTCATCGGACGGGTGCGGAAGATCGAAAGAAAGATATTCGTCGGGGTTTCCCATATTGCGGCTTGGCTTCGAGAGTTGCCGGAGTGGCTGCGCAGAACTCGCGCGTCTATTGCGGCCCGGTTGCTGGCGCTACAGCAACAGATGCTGGCGCTACAGCAACAGATAGGGACGGGTTATGACCGTTCCATTGGGGTGTGGTTGCGGGAACTCCAAAAAGCCTATGACGATGCCAGCGAAGAGTTGGCCGCGTTAAGGGAGGATGTTCTGACTCAAGCCGTGGAAGTTCAGCGCTCAAGCGGAATAGACCGAGTCGGGGGAGACGTTGTCAAGCATGAAATTAGATCAAAAGTTGCTTCCGTGGGCATCCGATACCTTGACAAACGCTACCGACTTATTTTTCAGGATCTATTCCGTGAGCCATGGGGCCATTGGTTCGGATCGAGAAGCTTTGGCAATGAGTCGATAACACTAGTCATCGGCACACTTGGACCGGGAGGGTCCGAGCGACAGGCCGTTGCGACGGTCCTGGGGTTGGCTTCTGCTGGTCATCGAGATCTATCTTTGCTTTGCAATTTTCTGGACAGCCCTGTCGATCGCTTTTTCGCCGATTTGCTTGAAGACTGTCCAGTCTCAATCGCGAAGCTTTCTGAGGATCTCTGGCACGCCGATATCGGCATAGGCGTCGAACCGTTAGCCGGCACCGGACTGCGCATTCTCCTGGACAAGTTGCCGGCTGAGCTGAAGGACATCCCCTGGTACGCTCGGGAGTTCTTGCTACGGCGACCGCGGGTGGTTCACACATGGCTCGATTACACCAATGTAAAGGCGGGGCTTGCAGCGGCGCTCATAGGCGTCCCACGGATCGTTCTTAGCACTCGGAGCGTTGCGCCAAGTAATTTTGCGCTATTTCAACCTTTCATGCGCGAGGTTTACCGACTGCTCGCGACTCGTTCAACCGTCTGTCTACTCAACAACAGCGAAGCCGGTGCACGAGATTATGAACGATGGCTGAGGCTGCCTCGAGGAACTTTCAAGGTTGTTCGCAACGGCTTCGATTTTTCGCAGCTAGAACCCGCGGAAAAGGGAGAGAAGGCGCGAGAATTGAGAACGCGCCTCGGGATCCCACTAAAGGTTCCGCTGGTTGGCTCCGTATTGAGATTTTCCGAGGAGAAATGCCCGCTCCTTTGGATAGACACTGCGGCGCGGGTTGCTGAGCGCCGGCCGGACGTGAGGTTCTTGATGGTGGGGGATGGACCGCTACGGGCAGAAGCACGCGAGCGGGCGCAAACGTGCGGGCTGGGCGAGCGCATAGTCATGCCTGGCAACGAGAAAGATGTAGCGGCAGCGATTGCGGCCATGGATGTTTTTCTATTGACTTCTCGCCTTGAGGGGTTACCCAACGTCCTTGTCGAGGCTCAGGCTCTGGGTGTGCCGGTTGTAACAACCGATGGCGGCGGGGCGGTGGAGACGTTGATCCAAGGAAGGACGGGGTACGCAATCCGTCCACATCGCGCCGACCTTTTGGCCGATGCGGTACTGAAGATCCTTGGGAACCGCGCTTGGCGAGAAGTAGCCCGACAGACTTCACAGTGTTTTGTTCGCGAACGTTTTTCCATATCCCAGATGATTGATCGCACGCTAGATGCGTATTTTGCGCGAGGCGAGTTTTGCAGCGATGCAAGCGGCGAATCGGCGGATAGCAAACACCTTGGAAGCGACGTCTTAGTGGTCGGAGAAAAGCATGGAAGCAACCGAAAAGCGTTTTGAGTTTGGTCAAAATTGGAAGAAGTACATTGAACGGAGTTTTAGTCAGGAGAAGGTCGAGATCTCCAAAGGACACATTCTCAATTTTTTAAAGCGGAGGGATTTACAAGGATTGACCTTTCTTGATATCGGATGCGGTAGCGGTTTGCATTCGTTAGGGGTGCTTCAGCTTGGCGCATCCGAAGTGATTAGCTTCGATTATGACAGCAAATCCGTAGAGGCCACCTCCATTCTCTACAAATATGCCGGGGAACCAAAAAATTGGAAGATCATGCGGGGCTCGGTTCTTGACGAGGCATTTATGGCGGCTCTCCCCCAAGCGGATATTGTCTATTCATGGGGAGTCCTGCATCACACCGGGGACGTCTGGCGCGCTATTCGCAACGCGGCAGTGCCGGTAAAGAAGGACGGGCTCTTTTACATTGCGCTCTATTCGGCCGACGTTCAAAAGGATCCTACCCCCGAGTTCTGGCTCGATGTAAAGCAAAAGTATCTCGCCGCTTCGATTCTTCAGAAGCGAAAGATGGAATGGTGGTACGTCTGGCGGTTTCAGATGGGATGTAAAATTTCCGCGCTGCGAAAAGTGCTGCACGACGTCGTTGAGTACAAGAAGAACCGAGGTATGAGCTATTTCACTGACATTCGCGATTGGCTTGGCGGGTGGCCGATGGAGTTCTGCTACGACGATGACGTGAAGCAGTTTGTAGCCAACAAGCTCGGAATGGAACTTGTCAACATCAAAACGGGGGAGGCGAATACCGAGTTTCTGTTCAAGAAACCATAGCACCCACAAGGCCCCCAAAGCACTCTACTCATACACTCACGAGCTCCAAGTGACACAGTGTCAGCCGTAACCAATCCGATTTCTGAAAAGACGCGAACAGAGCATGAGTTCGAATAGTGGGTTCAGCAGGTATGCATTTCCTCTTCGTTTAATATTGCTGGCTTTCGCGGGTCTAGCCGCATGCATTGTGACTTGGCTCTATTTGGTCGGCTGGCGGTTCGCCTTTGAGATTCCTGTCTCGGCGATCCGGCCGGAAAGTAATCGTGCTTACGAGATCGACCTTCGTGCCTTTGAAAAAGGGCTGCTTGTCGGGAGAGGCGACTCGAATTCCGCGCCAACCAAATCGACGGCCGTGTTGCGGGAGGATGCTCATCAATTAGGTCCAGATCACAGTGCGCACCAGGAGATTCGCGACATGGGGGGCGGTCGTTTCTCCCATTGGGGTGAGCGCCTTGTTTTTTCCGTTCCTGATAACACCGATCCTCGGGCTAACAGCAGAAAGTATGTACTCGAGATTTCGCTCTATCTTTCTTCGTCTTACGTGCTTCTCACTGCCGCGCTTCTCGCCGGCGCTGTCATCGCCAATCGGCGTGCGATAGAGCGGGCGGCTCGGGCGGGGCGAATCGCTGTCACACATAATGGGGTCCTGCGCTGGACCAGGGAAAATGTCATACCGCCGTTGATTGGAACGCTTGTTGTCTTTTTGGCGATGGCAGCGATCGGAGAAGCCTACTTTCGTTTGACAACACCCTTTGCGGACGTTAAATGGCCCGTGCGGTTCGATCCCCGAGTCGGATTTGTCTTTGAGCCAAATGCCGAATTGCGCTTTACGAACCATCTGGATTTCTGGGTCTCCGAACGTATCAACTCTTTGGGGTTTGACGATCGCGAGCCGAATACAGACATGTTACGGCGTGGCTGTCACGTAACATTCATCGGGGATTCCATGGTCGAGGCAGCACAGGTCCGAAATGAGGAAAAAGTCCAAGCGGTGCTCGAAAAGAAGGCCCTGGCTGCACACCCAGAGTGGCACCTGACGGCATCGGCCTTCGGATTCTCGGGAACCGGGCAGCTAAACCAGATCACCTTCTACGATTCGTTTGTGCATAATCGGCGACCGAAACTCGTTGTCCTGGTGTTTACGGCCAACGATTTCGCAAACAACTCTACCGTGCTCGAAGCTCTTAGAAACGGCTGGCATCCGGACCATCCGCCACGGCTCTTTGCTCGCCAGGATCCACGGACCGGGGCGTATCAATGGATTCAAATCGATCCGGACTGGGGACGCTATCTCCTCAAAATAAAAACACAACCCCATGGCAATAATCCGACCGAGCGTGCACTCCATTCCTTCATGAAGGATCACAGTATCTTTTACAACTGGTTTTGGAGAAAGCTTTCTCTATTGCATCCGGAGCTGGTCTCGCCGCTCGAGGGACCAACGCTGCCGGAACTCATAGCAATGCGGGTGGAGGCGCTCCGAGGGGTGGACGACTATCGCTGGCAACTTCGGAACTGGGATAATTCCTATAATTCGGATTTGGATGCCGTGTTCTATGACGAGGAGTTGCCTGGGCTTTTCTCGGACGCCGTAAACCTGACCGGGTTCGCTCTCAACGAGTTCCAGCGCCGCGTAAAGCAGGACGGAGGGCATCTCGTGGTCCTGACAACAAGCCAAATGTCCTTACCAAGGGTCCCACGGTCGGGCGGCAAAGAAGATCCATTAATTTCCCGGCGCCAATTCCTGCGCCTGGAAGCTATTGCTCGTACTCTTGGAATACCCGTGATTGACCAGTATACGTATATAGTGCAGAAGGGGGGTAATTTGTTCGCTGCGCAGTTTAAACATGATGCTCACTGGACACCCCAGGGCCACATCTGGGCCAGTGAGGCAGTACTTGAATACCTCGAGCAGAATCCCCAAATATGCGGGTGGTAGAACGGCGCGGTTTGGTCTTCTACAGCCGAGCGCAATAAATTGTCAGTTTGGGGCGGGATTAATTAGAATCGCATTCGCAATTAGACGCTAGGTTGTCTCGACAAGTTTCGCAACATGCCAACATTTGCCACTCGCGAAGACGAGACTCGTGCTCGGAGGGTTCCTGCTGAAAAGCACACAACGATCGTCGCGGGTTCCGTATGTCTCGTTCCGATGCGTGCTTTTGTTCGCAAGGCGAATTCGTGCGATTCCTCCGATTCGCGCATTTCGTGGCGGCATTCTGTTTTACCTGTGCCCGGACTTGCCGAGAGTCATGTGCCTCAATAGAGCATTTCAGTATGGAGTGTCGACCCATGAGCAGTGAATCGGAACTCGCGAACACCACCGCATCCGCGTGCAGCGACTCGGTCATTACGGACGAATCATCCCCTCGAATTATCATATTCGTGGCAGGCGAGCAGTCACGCGTCGAAGCGGCGGCCGATGCGGCTCGCAAGCGCTATCCTGGACACAACCTTGTTTTTGTCTGTGAGCAGGCGCACTGCGCATGGCTCTCACAACGCGCCGGCGATAGTATCTTTGTCGTTGAGCAGCCGTTTAATCCCTTCGGGCGCAAGGCCTCCGAGCTACGCAAGAGCCTCCAAGCCGCCCCCATCGAGGCCTGTGGCCTGGTCATCGCGGATATTGGACGGGAGAGTTTCAGGTTACGTCTTTTCGCGCTTCGGCTCCGAGCTCGGCGCTTCCTGTTGCTCGGTGGGGCCACGCCTAATGATTCAGAGCAACTGGACCGATTGTCATTTGCGCTTTTGGCTGGCGTGACGCTTTTTTTCCGCTGGCCGCGGAAGGTTTGGATGAATCGTGACGGCAGCGCGCCACAGGGCGACGACATGGCGCCGCAGGTTCAGGACATGGCACCGCAGGTTCAGGACATGGCACCGCAGGGCGACGACATGGCACCGCAACAACGGCTAACTGAACCCATGGAGGTGATTCCAGAGCCGGCAATCTCATCCAACAGCCAGTGGCGATGCGCCACGCGCGAGTCCGGGCTGATCCATCTCTCCGATTGCTGGGACGATGCTCTCAATCTAATCCTGTTTGTCAACCGGCTTCTCATCATGGTCAAGCCCGGGGCCAGAATCCTCGATTTTGGCTGCGGTGCCGGGCGGATGGTGTTTCGTCTGAGGGAACTCGGCTTCGATGCCTACGGCTTCGACATTCACGACTACGTCGCCTACCGTTCGGACGATGACCGGCAGTGGTTCCGCTTCTCACAATCGACGTCGAGCAATACGTCGGCATTCACTATAAACGCCGACCGATATGCCATTCCGTTCGAGGACGACTTCTTCGACGTCGTCCACTCGACGTCCGTCCTCGAGCATGTGCTCGACATCCGTCCGATGATGCGCGAGTGCGCCCGTGTGCTGAGACCTGACGGTGTTGCCATTCATTATTATCCGAGGAAGTACCAGGTCGTGGAATCCCACTTATATGTACCGCTCGCGTCGTTTATCCAGCACAAGCAGTGGTTGCGTCTCTGGATCGCGCTCGGCGCGCGCAACGAGTTCCAGAGTGGTCTGACCGTTGATCAGGTTGCCGAGGCCTACAAACAGTACACGATGACTGGACTATGCTATCGCACGCACAAAGAGCTGCTGTATGCGGCCGGGGAGTTCTTCCAGGGCGTCCGTTTCCCGCCCAGGGCGGTCGTGAACCCCGGCGACAGTGTCTGGATTCAGATACGACAAATGATGAAGGCGCTGAGAGCGCCAGACGTTTACCGTCAGCTGGCTCTCAGCGTGCGGCAATTTGCCATGGTTTGCGACCACAAGAGGTCCACCGCACCGAGCGGGTCGTAGTCGGTGGTGAGCGTTCTCTTGACAGCTTTCCGGCAACATGGTGCTAATATCCTCGTTTGACGAGAGCGCGTTGCCAAGTTCATAAGCCATGCATGCAGTGCGGGATAATAGTTTATGAAGAGTGAATCGGCATTCGTGAGCACCACGGCATCGGCGTCGGATCAATCGGTAACCTTGGACAAATCGTCGCCTTGCGTTATCGTGTTCATTGCGGGCGAACGGTCCTGCGTAGAAGCGGCCATTCTTAGCACTCGCCAGCTCTATCGCGGCCACCGGGTTCTATTTGTTTGTGAGCAGCGGCATTGCATATGGCTCTCGCAAGCCTCCAATGAAAATATATTTGTTGTCGAACAACCCTTTAACCCCATCGGACGGACGGCCTCGAGTCTCCTTAAAGATCTTCAAGCAGGGCCCATTGAAGCCTGCATGCTGGTAGTCGCGGACCTGGGATTCGAGAGTTTCAGATTCCGCGTCTTCGCACTTCGGCTCCGCCCTTCACGCTATCTTTTGCTGCACGTCGCTAAACCCCAGGTTCCAAAGCCGATGGGCCGAATTTCGTTTACGTTGTTTGCCGGAGTGACGCTATTTTTGAGGATCGTTCTAAAAGTGCCAGGCCTGGATGCGCTCCAGAGGAGCGTCCGGGCTGGCTATCGAGCGGGCCTGCCGAAGGTCCATGCCGGGGGCATTCTCGCCTCACTGGAGGCCTTTGGCCTCGGCGTGCTCAAGCTGCCGCGAGCCATCAGCCGGGGGATTGTCGCCTCATCGCGGGCCATTCGCCAGCGTATCCTGGTCATGTTGGCAAAATTGCTACCACCCTTTGATCAGCCGCTCGCCGTCGGATTCGCTTGGTTCGCAAGAATCCGCACGCTTTTTGGATCTTCCCGAAAGCAAGCCGGCCATGAATTAGTCCACGTGATTCCCTCAATCGGAATGGGCGGTGTGCAGAGGCAACTTGTGCTTCTGCTTAAAAACCGATCGCCCGATTACAATCATTGTGTCGTAGTTCTGCGATCCCAAGACCGTTTTTTTGCTCCCGAACTGAGTGAATGCGGCGTTGGAATCTATTACCTGGACTCGGAAGAGGTACGTTCTGCGCTGGCGTTATCACCTGGACAGCAGACACCGTCTGGTGCGCATCCATTGTTGAAGGTTGTGACGTCGTCTCTTCCCTTCTGCTGCGAGATCATCAAGCTGAGTCTGTTCCTGCGCGGCCTTAAGCCGCGACCCGACCTTGTGCACTGCTGGCTGCTTTATGCCAATTTGGCCGGCGCCATCGCAGCCCGTTTAGCCAACATCCCACTGGTCGTGACTTCAGTGCGCAATATCCAATCGGAGGTCAACTACAATTACTATGATCCCAGGTGGCAACGAGCCCTCGAGCGGGCAACTGCACCCTTAGCAAATGCTATTACCGCTAATGCTCCCGCTGTTGCCGCGGACTATAAAGTATTCGCGCGGGCACGAGCTGACCAGGTCGTTACCGTCCCAAACGGCGTCGATGTCGAAGCTCTGCATCGTCTCCCAGCGGAAGAACGAGTGCGCAAGCGTCAAACTCTCGGATTAAGTCCCGATGATGTGGTCATTGGCACGGTCGCTCGGCTCGCCAAGGAGAAGGACTTCGAGACTTTCCTACGGGCTGTCGCGGGCGCTCGGGAAAATCTACCTGCGCTCCATTCGGTGATCGTCGGCGAGGGCCCGCTTCGGGCTCATCTCGAATCATTCGCCTCGTCTCTGGGTCTTACAGGTGTGGTCCAATTTCTCGGAGAGCGCAAGGACGTCGGTGATCTCATTCAATGTTTTGATGGTTTCCTCCTTACTTCGGTCATCGAGGGCATGCCGAATGTCGTCATGGAGAGCCAACTGCTAGGTGTGCCGGTGGTAGCAACCAGAGCGGGAGGGACCGTCGATCTCATTTGGGACGGAGAAACCGGACTGCTCGCTCCGATCGGCGATTACCGGGCGCTTGCTTCGTGCATCGTGAGACTATTTACCGAGAGCGGATTGTGGGGCAGGATCTCGCTAGCCTCGGCAAAGCAGATTCGCGAAGGTTATACGATCGAACAACTGGTCGCACGGACCGAAGCCGTTTACCAAGACTTGCTCGGACCCAATGCTGAACGTATCGGTGTCCTATGTGCGGAATAGCGGGTACCCTTAAAAAAGATGGATCCAACGTGTCGCGAGACGTTTTGATCGCGATGCGAGAGACCATGACTCACCGTGGTCCCGATGACGCCGGCATCTGGATTGATGGCCCCATTGGGCTTGCTCATCGGCGTTTGTCCATTCTAGATCCTTCACCGGCGGGTCATCAACCCATGTCCGATCCGACAGGCGACGTGTGGATTGTCTACAACGGCGAGCTTTACAACTATCCGGCGCTGCGCAAACTTTGTGAAGATCGTGGCGTGGCATTGAGAAGTCACAGCGATACGGAGACAATCCTTCACTTGTGGCGGTTCTTCGGCGAGCGGATGGTCGATCATATGCGGGGCATGTTCGCCTTCGGCTTGTGGGACCGGCGCCAAAGGGTACTGTTTCTCG
>Ga0075428_100008528_pt1 | contig 11368 bp, 11 predicted proteins | sample RhiMetdeltSRZDD2_FD_75291 | JGI IMG/M metagenome (GOLD analysis project Ga0075428, IMG submission 75291) | Populus rhizosphere microbial communities from Tennessee, USA - Rhizosphere MetaG P. deltoides SRZDD2 | ecosystem: Host-associated > Plants > Roots > Rhizosphere > Soil | place: USA... | reverse complement strand
CCACCGCCACCGCCACCACCGCCACCGCCGCTGGCGGCCACCGGCACATCGCGTATCTCGCCATTGGAGTCGAAGGACTCTCGCCGCTGGTTCACGGCGACGCGAAGCCAGCCGAGACGCTGCAGATCGACTCTGCCCAGCGCCGCGCTGCCGGTGATCGTCGTCCGCTCTCTCGACTGGAACGTGCCCTGAACGAGCGGGTCGTCCATCGAGCTGTAGGTCGCGTCGTCGTAGCGGGAGCGATCCTCGCGCTGTAAGTTGCGGTAGACCCATGCTCGCAGATTGAACCGTTTCCACGGCGCGACGGTCGCCAATACCTGACCCGACCCCATCCTGTAGTCTTCGACCCGCTCATAGCGGATCGTCTGGGCGAAGATGTCGTTCGGGTCGTTGATCGTCCCTGGCGGAATGCCGTAGCCGCCTGTGCCCACACTCCACTCCGTGCTCACTGACGTTGACGGAGAGAAGCTGTAAGCGACACCGGCGCGAAGATCTCCACGGTCCCGATCGCTGTTATTGCGGCGCCCGCCGTTCTCGATGCTCGTCGGCGAGAACGAGTCCGGCAGACGGTAGCCGTTCATCGAATATGCCGTGCCGGTCGCCGTAAACGCCCACGGGCCCCTGGTCCGGGACACGCGGCCGCCAACGCCCCACTGGTCCGGCGTGCCTCCGTGCAGATCAACACTCGCGTCCGCTCGTCCATCAACGGTCGTGATCTCGATCACCCCGGCTAACGCATTGTCGCCATAAAGCACTGAGCTGCTGCCGTAGCTGACCTTGATCTCGCGAATCGTCTTCGTCGAGATACGCGCCGGATCGAACTGTCCGTCGGCGGTCGAGTTCACGGGCACACCGTTGATGAGCAGGAGCACGTGACGCGACCGAAACCCGCGAATGTCGACGCGGGGCGTTCCGTCGCCACCCGTCCGGACGTAGATCCCAGGCATCCACCTCAACGCCTCGTCCAGCGTGCGCGCATGCCGTGCCTCGATCTCGGCCCGGTCCATTCGACGCGTCGTGCCCACCTGCTCCACGAGCTCGAGAGGCTCCGTGACCATCACGGAAAACGTTGGTATGGTCTGGGCGCGCGCTGGGGTCCGGAACAGGAACGAGGACGACACAGCGAAACAGACGGCGAGGACGGCGGATCTGCGTGGCAGCACAGCTTCGCAGTATGGCGAATTGTGGGCGGCTCTTCTAATCGACTTCGTCTATGGGGCTATCGAGCCGAGCGATGAAGTCGTGCTGTACGCCCCACGTGGCGTAGACGACGATCCAAGGCTGTCGCGCCGACCCACACCCAGGTGTACGAGCTCTATCCGGAGTGGTGTGGACTATAGGCCTGGCCGATCAGAGAATCGTCGCGCGATGAAAGTCCTGACTACACACGTCGGCAGCTTGCCAGGACCGCCCGGCTTCGATGCGGGCGCTCCGAGTGATGACGGTGCGCTCACGCGCGCCGTCCGCTCGGTGGTGGACGAGCAACGCGCGGCGGGACTCGACATCGTCAACGAAGGCGAGCTGACCAAGGGTGGCGACTGGCTGTCCTTCATGGACTCGCGACTTGGTGGGTTCGAGGAGCGCCCGATGCCCGCCGGCGGCTCGATCCTGACGAAGGGAAAGGACCGCGAGGAGTTCGCAGAGTTTTACCGCTACGCCGCCGAACGACAGACGCTGTTTTTCACGCCCGACAATCGAATCAGGGGCACGCGCCGGTACACGGTGGCGACGTCGCCGATCTCCTACACCGGGATGGACGCGCTGCAGCAAGAAATCGAGGTGTTCCGCTCGGTTGTCGGCGACACGGAACGATGCTTCCTGACCAGCACCGCGCCGTCCAGCCTGGAACCGTACCGCGGTAACGCATATTACAAGACCTCAGAGGAATTCGTATGGGCGCTCGCCGAAGCGCTGCGCGTCGAATACGAAGCCATTACCGCCGCGGGGTTTCTCCTGCAGGTCGACGATGCATGGCTGGTGGCGCTGTGGGACCGGATCGGCATCGCGATGGGGCTCGAGGCGTTCAAGAAGCACTGCATGACGAGGGTCGACGCGTTGAACCATGCACTTCGCAACGTCCCGATCGAACGTGTGCGGTATCACTTCTGCTGGGGCAGCTGGCACGGGCCGCACGCGCATGACGTGCCGTTTGCCGACATGGTCGACGTCATGCTCGCCGTGAACGCGAAGTTCTACTCGTTCGAGGCCGCCAACGTGCGCCACGAGCACGAATGGCGTGTCTGGGAGCGCGTGAAGCTGCCGGCCGGAAAAGTCATCATGCCGGGCGTGGTCACGCATTCGACCGATCTGATCGAGCATCCCGAGCTCGTGTCGGAACGCATTCAGCGATTCGCGAAGCTCGTCGGCCCCGAGCACGTCATCGCGAGCGCCGACTGCGGCTTCGGCGGACGCTCTCACCCGCAGATTGCGTGGGCCAAGCTGAGGTCGCTCACCGAAGGCGCTGCGCTGGCCACACGGGCGCTCTCGTGACGTCCGTCACCCCTTGAATACCAGTTGCGCGGATCACTTTCCCGGGCCGGGAGCGAATCGCGTCACGACCTGGCGATGTACCAATGGTTGCCTACTGGATCCTCGACGAACGCGATGCGATCGCCGGATGGCCGTACCGCAGGTGGCGAGAGCGACTTCGCGCCAGCAGCGATCGCCTGCTCGTACACGACATCCACGTCGGCGACATACAGGAAGTAGGCGCCGGGCATCGGATCTGCCGGCCCCCCCATCTCCACAGCGGCGTCACCGATGCGGACGCGCGCATACGGCACAGCCCCGCCGAGTATCTCATGCCGCGCTTCCTCGACCGCGCCAAACGCACGCTGGAGAAACCCGATGTACTCACCGACGTTCTGTGCGTGAAGGAACGGCGTCACCGTCCGCAACGCTTCCGGAACGGCGCTCGGTCCGAGGCTCGTGGCGATGTACCAGTGGTCGCCGTACTGATCGCGAATGTATCCCGATCGCTCGCCGTAGGAACGATCGGCTGGCTCACCCAACGAGGTCCCGCCGGCCGCCAGCGCCCTGGCAAACACGGCATCCGCATCCTCGACGAAGACATGGAAGGCGACCGGCCGCATCGGCGCTCTGGCCGCCAGCTCGCCGGTCTCTCCGATCATCAGCATCGAGCTTCCGATTCTCAACTCGCGATGCGTCCCGTGGCCCGGATTGTCGGCGACACTCGTTTCGACCGCGTCGAATACGCGAACGAGGAAGTCGGCCAGACCGCGGTCCGGCACCCATACGTACGGCGTGACGGTCGTGAACCCTGCGCGGATATTTCGCGCGGCGAGTGCTGTAGCCATTCTGGCTCTCCCTTCGAGTTGCGCCCGCAGCTCTGTGGTGAACTCGCGCCGCGGGTAGTGCCGCAAATCGGCAGCCACGCGTGCGAGCGGCGCTGCCTCCGCATCACGAAGCGCGGCTGTAGCGTCCCCGCCTGCGACGAGCGCGTTGATGATTCGGTCGAGACGATCCGTCAAGCGCTCGTCAGCCATGGTGTCCCATGCCCTTGCGCAGGTTCTCGAGCGCGCGAAGTTGCAGCTGCTTCACCGCGCCCTCCGATCGATCGAGCGCGGCGGCAACGTCCCTGATGCTCCGGTCCTCGACGAATCGCATCTGAATGACCTGGCGTTGCGTTTCAGGCAGGCGGTCGACGAGCCGAAACAGACTCACGCGCTGTTCGAGATCGTACTGCTCGCGTTCGTCCGGCACATCCGGCGGCGGCTCGTGGGAGTTGCGCTCCTCGCGGCGCCAGTGGTCTGCCAGCGCATTCGCGGCAATGCGAAACAGCCAGGCAGCGAACGGTACACCGCGCCACTCAAAGGTCGGCAGCTTCGTGAACGCCTGCTCGAAGACCGCGGATGTAATGTCTTCGGCCGCCGCGCGGCTTCCGGCACGGCGGCTGACATACGCGTACACACGGTCGACATGGCGGTCGTACAGCTCCAGAAAGCGCGCCGGATCCGCTTGCGCCGCCTCGATCAACGACCGCTCGTCCTCTATGCTCGTCGCCACATGTGCAAGGCTTTCGCCGCTCGATCACTGTAACGGACGACGCAGTGCGAAAGTTACGGGGGACTGACCGCTCGCCGAGGCACCAGCACGCGATCGGCGAATCACCTAGTCCGGGGAGGGTTGCTCCGCGCGGTCGATCACGAGGATGTCTATCGGCGCGCGCTGCCGCTCGAGCTTGATGCCAAGTTGTTCCTGAAGCGCGGTGGTGAACGATGGGCCGTCGAGAATATCTCTTCGCCCGTCCCCGGCCGCTGGTTCAGGCGTCCATTGCAGGTCGAAATCGAAGCCTCCGGTCAGGCCGGTCCGGTCCACGACGAAGCTCCCGGCTTGTGACGTGATGTTCCGCGCGACCTCGGTCATCGTCACGCCTCGGGCGACGATGTTGCCGGCGCGGCTCCGCCCACCGCAGACAGGCTGACCATCCGCCCCCGGTGGTGGGGGCCCGTCCGCCTTGGCGCGGATCGCCTCGCAGTCGACTGCCGAGGGGCGTAGCTGCGGACCGAGCTGGCGATCGCTCCGAGCGAGCACGAGCGCGAGCACCTGCATCTCGCGCGGCTCGATGCGCGCCACAAGCTTGAAACGGTCTTCCAGCAGCGCCTTGAGCATCGATACCCTCTGCTCCCGCGTCGCCGGCCCGCCCGCCGTTGCCGTGATGTCGAAGCGATCGCTGTCCAGCCAGGGTGGACCGCCCTCGATTTGAGAGATCTGTACCTCGTAGGCGTTTCGAATGAGACTGCGAAGGGTCAGATTGAACGCAACGACGATCCCGCCCGGCTTGGCATCCAGCCAGGAATTGACGTCGCCGGACGTGTTGCGTTTGACGGTTGCGACCTCGAAGGTCGTGTGCACGGCTGGCGCAGGCGATTGCGCCAGTGCCGGCAGCGTCATGCCCGCCCCGGCGACGAGACATGCGAGGATGGGACGCGCAGCCATGCCCCCTACTACGCGCGGAGCGGGAGAAGGTTAACTTGTCGGCGAGGCCCCCGAGCCGCATCGCGGTTGTCGGTTACCCGGTCCTGTCAGAGGCAGACCACAGGTGGATCGAGTCGGTCCGCCAGCGCCACGACCCGCAGGCGGGTCGTATCCGGGCTCACGTCACCATGGTGTTCCCTTGCCACGCGGCCCTCGACGACGCCCACGCAGCCGTGAACGCCGCCTGCTCCTCATGCGTCCCCATACCGTTCACGATCCGGGGAGCAGAGGCCGTCGGCAATGCCATCGGCGGCGGAGCGAGCGTCTTCCTGATACCCGACGACCGCGCCTGCGCGCGGATCACCACACTCCACGATCGTCTCTATCAGGGCGTACTGAAGAACCATCTTCGGCGGGACATCCCGTTCCTGCCGCATATCACGGTGGCTGCCGACAGCAGCCTCGAGCGGTGCCAGGCGCTGGCGCGCGAGCTTTCGGAACGCTGCCGAAGCATCAGTGGAACCGTCGACGCGATCGATCTCCTCGATGTCGGCCCGACCCCGCTGGCCACGCTCCACCGCTTCCTCCTGGCAGGCGGTCGGTAGCGTGTTTGTCGGGAACCCCCTCCTACGGGCTCGGTGAAAGTCGAGCTTCCAGGGCGTCCGGCACCGTCCTTGCTCAGCAGATCCCGTGATATCTGCTCCTGCCGAGCGAGCTCTGCCGGTTTCGCGACGTCGCCCGGGCTCGAGGGCTGTTGCCATGAACACCAGACGATTTCCAACGTTCACCGGAAGGGTCGCGGCCTCCGGCGCGGTCCTCACGCTGCTGGTTCAGCTGAGCGCTGTTTCGGCCTCCGCTCGCGACGACGTCAGCAAGTTCGAGCGGAAGTTCGTCGAGGTCGTGCCGGGCAAGATCTATCGCGGCATTCAGCCAGGAGACGAGGAGGATTACGCATACCTGAGGAGGCTCGGCATCAAGACCCAGCTCAATCTCCGCAAATACCTGGGGTGGCAGGAGCGCGGCCTGCACAAGAAGGCGGAAGCCGAGGGGTTCTTCTACCTGCACACCGGCATGCCGACCCTGTGGAACGAGCCCAGGGATCCGGACGTCGAGAAGGCGCTGGGTAGTCTGAACGATCCCTCGCTACAGCCGATCTACGTCCATTGCCGCCTCGGCAAGGACAGAACGGGTCTGATCATCGCCCTGTATCGCGTGCTCTATCAGCAGTGGACCGCGTGCACCGCATGGAAAGAGTGGAAGAGCCTCGGCTACTTACCCTGGAACAACGGGCTCAAGGACTATTTCGAGAAGCGGCTGCGCAAGGAGACTCGTATCGCCGGCTACGACCCCGACTTCGACGTAGGCCGCTGCAGCCGCTGACGGGCGTCGAGCGCGTCGACGAACTCCGACCGCGGCTTGAGACTACTTGTCGCGCGTGGCGGTGATGACATCGGCGCCTTTGAGCATGCCGCCCAATGTCTGCCCTGCCGAGGGCCTTTCCTCGAGGACCTTCGTCTTCAACGTCAACTTGTTGCCCGCAACGGAACCGCTGTAGCCGAGGGTGACCGTCTGCAATCGCAGCTTGAACGACAGCTCGCTGCCTTTCACCGCGCCCTCCTCTATCGGAATCTTGGGCAGGAAGTCGTTGGACACCGTGCCGGTGACCTTGCCCCGGTCGACGAGGAATTCGAGCACCAGAGGGAACGCTCCACTGGGCGTGTTGATGCTGGCCTTCCACTTGCCCGCCGGGCCCTGCGCCGCGGCGGGAACGGCCGCCAGCACGAGAAGGGCGACGATACCCGTTCGAAGAATCGTCATCGATCGGCTCCATGGGTCTCTCGACCGGAGTTCATTCGGTTGTAGTCGCCTTGATCGGCTCGGCTAGTCTTCCCGCAGCACGCGCATCGGCTGGACGAACGCCGCACGCGCGGCCGGGATCAGGGCGGCGGTTGCGGCTACGACGACAACGATCGCGATCACGCCGGCGAGCGTGGCCGGGTCCGACGGTGACACGCCGTACAGCATCGCCGACAGGCTGTGCGTGAACATCAGCGCCAGAATCAGTCCGCCGGCGCATCCCATGCCGACGACACGCAGCGTCGTCCCGAGCAGCCGTTGAACGACCGTGCGCCGCAGGGCGCCGAGCGCCAGGTGCAACGCCACCTCGCGCCGGCGGAGACTGACGGCGTAGCTCAACGTTCCGTAGACCCCCGCGGATACCAGGCCCAGGGCCGTCACGGCGAACAGCGTCAGCAGGACCGTTCGCATGTGACTCTGCGAGTACGCATCGGCGATCTGTCGCTCGAGCGGTGCGATGTCGTAGACGGGCCGGAAGGGCTCGAGCTGTTTCAGCCGCACACGAATGGCGCCGGCGGCCGACAGCGGGTCTCCATCCGTCCTGACCAGGAACCAGGGGACAGGGATTGCAGCGCTGAAGCACGAATACACGGTCGGGACCGGGTCTCGATCCGACCCAAGCTCCCTCGCGTCGCCGACGATGCCGGTGATGCGATCCGGTGTACTCGCCGCCAGGTGCAGGCCGACGATCGATCGTCCCGGGAAGTAGCGATCCGCAAAGCTGCGGTTCACCATGACCTCCGTCACTCCGCTGGCATCGCCGGGCCGTCGGCAGAGCTCTCCGCTGAGCAGAGGAATGCCCATGGTGTCGAAATAGCTCGGCGAAACAGTGCGACTCTCGGCGATCAGCCGCGCCTCCATGCCAGCCCGCCCCTCGACCAGGTGGAATTCCTGCTGCTGCCCTCCGGGAATGCCTGGCAGCATGGTTGTAGTGGCCGCGGCGCGCACGCCAGGCAGCGCGACGATCGCGTCGAGGGTAGCGTTGATTCGCTGAACCACGCGGCCATAGTCGCCCCCGTCCTCGCCGAAGCGGCCAGTGACGTGCAACGTCAGCACTCGAGACGCATCGAATCCCTGCTCCACGCGCGACAGCGCGTCGGACGTGCGGAGCAGGAGCGCGGCGCCTGCGGCGAGGGCAACCGACAACGCCACCTGCACGCCGACGAGCAGCCACTGCACTGAATGCCGGGGAACGACCTGGGCGCCTCCGCCGCCCGACCGCGACAGGCTCTTGCCACCACGGGCTCCGCGAACAGCCGGCATGAGACCGCACAGGATGGCGACGACTGCCGCCGCAGCGGTCGTATAGAGCAGTGACCGCGCGCCGATCGTCACCTCGTCGAGCCGCGGCAGGTCGGGCGCCAGGCCCTGAATCACCCTGGCAGCCGCGAGCGCGACGGGAACACCGAGCGCGGCTCCTGCCAGGCCGAGCACACCAGCCTCGGCTAACAGCTGGCCGCATACGGCGGTACGCGAAGCGCCGAGCGCAAAGCGAACCGAGACCTCGTGCTCGCGCTGCGTCGCGCGCGACAGCAGCAACGCCGCGATGTTCGTGCAGGCGATCAGCAGCAGCACCGAGACTGCACCGAACACGAGCCAGAGCGAGCGGCGGGCGCCGCCCACGACCGTTTCCTTGAGCGGCTCGATACGCACGGCAACGTCGCGGTCGGTATCCGGGAACTGCATGGCGAGCCGAGCCTGTACGGATTTCAGGTCCTCCCGAGCCTGCTCGAGCGTGACGCCCGGCTTGAGGCGCCCGATCCCGGTGAACCAACCCCCTCCTGCCCTCGACTGTGCGTACGGGGCGTTGACCGGCATCGGCGCCCACACATCCACGCTGGGGTCGGCGAACGGAAACATCGGCATGACGCCAACGATCGTGACCGGCATACCGGCGCTGCGGATTGTCGTGCCGGGCGCCGCTGGATCGGCGCCGCGCGCGCGCCACAGCCGTTCGCTCAGCAGAATTGCCGGAGCTGAGCCGAACTGATGCTCGGCCTCGGTGAAGCGCCGGCCACGCTCTGGCGCGATGCGCAGCACGTCGAAGAAACCCGGCGTCACAACGGCCCGGCGGATCCGCTCGGGCAGATCGCTGGTCGTATCCACCACATCGTCGGTGAAGTAGCCGCTGATCGCTTCGAAGGTGGTGTTCAAGCGGTTCCAGTCGTCGAGGCGAACCGGCACGATGTTGGTGAACGCCGAGGCGGTTCGTATCTCGGACAGCCGCACGAGGCGGTCGGCGTCGTGAAACGGCAGCGGCCGCAGCAGGATCGCGTCGATCGCCGAGAAGACGGCGCCGTTGGCGCCGATGCCGAGCGCCAGCGTCACGATGACGCTCGCCGAAAACGCGGGCGTCCTGATCAGCGTTCTGGCCGCGAGGCGAATGTTACGCAGCAGCGCGTCCAGCCAGGCCGACACGTTGACGTCGCGCGCCCGCTCCCGCTGGACGACGAAGTTGCCCAGCTGCCGGCGAGCGTCTCGAACCGCTTCGTCAGCGCTGACTCCCCCGGCTCGCAGCTCGTCGGCGCGTTCCGCGACGTGGAACGCGAGCTCGCGGTCGATGTCGCGCTCGACCTTTCCCGGCCGCAACGCATTCCAGAGACGGCGCATCCACGTCATGGATCTCTCCGGCAGCTCGACGCCTACACGAACCGCAGCACTCGACCGACGCCCTCGGTGAGCTTCGCCCAGCTGGCTTCCTCCTGCGCGAGCTCGCGCCGCCCCCTGGCGGTGAGGGCGTAGAAGCGCGCTTCCCGGTTCTTCTCGGTGATCCCCCACTCCGATCGCAGCCACCCGTGCTGCTCCATACGGTGGAGCGCCGGATAGAGCGATCCCTCCTCGACACGCAGGAGATCGGACGAGACCCGGTGTATGTGGGACGTGATGGCGTAGCCGTGCAGCCGCCCGTTGGAGTGGAGCGTCTTGAGGATGAGCAGGACGAGCGTGCCCTGGAGGATGTCGTTCTTCTGCGTGCCCACGTTGCCGCGCCTCCCTGTCCAGCGAACCTTCATATGCGAAGCCTCGCTAGTTATGCATACCTAGCTATGTATATCGGCGCGGGCCGCCTTGTCAAGACATCTCGATCGCGGTACGAACGCCCTCGCGAAACCTGACGGCGCGGCCGATGCAGCGGAAGCGATCGACGCTCTCGTGCACGATCGCCGCGCCATCCTCGAGCGCCACGATGTCGCACGGCACGCGTGCCGAATAGCGCTGAACCTTGTCGACGAACGCCGCGTCGAGCGTGTTCAAGTGCGGCAGCAGCTCGTAGCCGGCGAAACCGAGTCCTGCGTACGCGGCACGTTCGCCGACGACGACGTCCACCGTCGACGAGAGCAGCCGATAGAGCGAGACGTTCGCCGTGAACTGCATCGCTCCGCCACTCGCGGCAACGACCAGACGCCCTGACGAGAGAAAGGCGCGCAGCCCCTCCGACATCCCGCTGCGCTCGATGTTCCGGCGGAACACCAGCGGGTCGCCACCCGTGAAATACAGGGCGTCGTACCGATCGAGCCGGGCCAGCTGCCGATCGTCGGGCTCTTCGTCGATGTCGCAGAACTCGAGCGCGGATACGCCAAGCGACTGGAACACCTGCTGTGCGGCTGGAAAACGCTCCCGCCCTCGCGACGTCAGCGGAGGGATCCAGGCGACGAGGGGATTCGCACCGGCGCTGCGGATGCACTCGCTGACGGCATCCGTGGAGGTCGAGGGGAAATTGCTCGTGAGCACGAGGCGTGCCTCACGGTCCTGCTGTCGCGTCATGCCGTCTTTGCTCTGAGGTGCAGGCACCAATTCCGTGACCAGGCAGGGTATGCTCAAGCTCTCATACCCGTCCACCAGCCAACAGCGTGACAGAAACGGCCCTGGAGCCGGCGGCGGCAGCGCTCCGAAACGCGCACTGAGTGAAAACACTTGAACCACACCCAGAGAGCGGCATCTACCGGGATCGGGTTCGGCAGCGCGCTCGCCATCACGATCTCATGGTCGCAGTGGCACTCCATTCTCTGGGCGATTCTGCACGGCATCTGCGGCTGGTTCTACGTCGTCTATTACTGGATGACGCAGCAGCGGTGACGCAGGGAGTCTCGCGGCCCTTTCCAGATTCCCCGGCCTTCGCATCCAATCCGTCTGCTTTGCTTTCAGGTGGGCGACGGTCTTTCTACGTGACTGTGTTGCTCTTCTCGACGAAGGCTTGCAGGTCGATTCGCCGGACGCGCCAGGTACCGTCGAAGTGGTGCGCCTCCAGCCGTCCAGCCTCGATCCAGGTCCGCACCACCCCGACGTCGACTGCGAGGTACTCCGCAACGACGGGCACGGACAACCACGCGTCTGGATACGCCGTGAGGTCGGTGATGCGGCGACCCGCCCTCGGCCGCCGACGCTCTTCGCGGCGATCCTCCGAGCTGCGGCGATCCGGATCGGGTCGTGGCATGTCAGCCATCGGGGGCATTATCTGGTATTTCTGCTACCACTGATTGGCCATTCACGCCACAAGGCGCGTCTCTTCGGACCCCGCGCCCGCCGGGCACGGTCGAGGTTACACCCCTGTGACGGGAACGTGCAATCGGCAGCG
>Ga0075428_100008522_pt1 | contig 11374 bp, 11 predicted proteins | sample RhiMetdeltSRZDD2_FD_75291 | JGI IMG/M metagenome (GOLD analysis project Ga0075428, IMG submission 75291) | Populus rhizosphere microbial communities from Tennessee, USA - Rhizosphere MetaG P. deltoides SRZDD2 | ecosystem: Host-associated > Plants > Roots > Rhizosphere > Soil | place: USA... | reverse complement strand
GCCGGCGGCATTCTTTACAGCGCCGATCTACGCGACGCCAGGTTGGACGAGGCGAAGCTGATGCGCGTCGACCTGTGTGACGCCAACCTGCGTGGCGCGACGTTCCGCGGCGCCGATCTCACCGAAACCGATCTGCGCTGGGCGAAGTACGAGCTCAGCGAGCTCGTCGACGTGGATCTCACTGCTGCGCGGATTCGCATGTAAAGGGTGCTCGGGTGCTCAGGTGCGCCACCTGAGAACCATTGCGAATTGACGCAGACAAATTTCCGGCGATAGAGTCGCCGCGGAGGCGTCGGACCGAATCGAGATGCGAATTACACGCGTTCTCGTCGTAGCGTTCGCGGCTGTCACCGTCGGGGGATTCGCGCGTCCCTTCTTGGCGCAGGAGACTTCTGACGGATCACAGCCGCTGGTGGGCACATGGCAGCTGACGCGTCTCGAACGAACCACAGATACGCAGCCGCTAGCGCAGGTTCCCAATCCCGTCGGGATGCTGATCCAGGACGCGAGCGGGCACGTCATTGAAATCGTGTCGCGCGCAGCACGCCCCGCATCTCTCACCGCGGCGGAGCAGTTCATGACCTACCAGGCCTTCTGGGGGTCGTACACCGTCGATTCGAGCAGATCGGCGGCGACCTATCAGATCACCGGCGATCTCGATCCCGGTCGCGTCGGGCGCCGATTCGTGCGGTCGTTCGAGCGCAAGGGAACGCAGCTCGTACTCACCGAAGCGTCGACGGAGGGACGGCCGCTGAATCGGACGACATGGACACGGATTCCAGAACTCGAAGCGCTTCCGTCATATCAGGAAGGCGTCGTCGGATTCTGGCAATGGACGTCGGCCGGTCTTTTCAACTCGAAGGGCGTGAACGTGCAGCCAGGTGTCCGTGATTCCAGCGTCATCGTGTACACCCCGACCGGGCATATGGCGGTCCTGTATCTACCGCGGCCCGGAAGGAAGCCGTTCGCAGACGCCGTTCCGACCGTTGACGAAGCGCGAGTGGCAATGCAGGGTTCCGTCTCGTATTTCGGAACCTACATCGTCCAGCCGAGGAGTCGGGCGGTGTTTCACTATCAGCTTGCAGCGATGAACCCGACGGCAGTTGGGGGATCGTTCATGCGAAATTTCGAAATCAACGGCGAGCAGGTCACGCTTCGATTCCCGCCAACAACGCTGAACGGCGAGCAGGTTCAGAATGTGCTCACGCTCAAACGATTAAGCGGTCTCGCACACATGTGGCCCGACTTCCGCCGTTAACCGGTCTCAATCTGACTTTCTACTGGAGGAGCCATGTTCACTGCACGGAGCGTCAGGCGTTGCGCGGCATTCTTCGTTTTGTCCATCGGGCTCGTGACCGGCAGTCTGCTGATCGCCCAGACGCGTGAGAAAGGGCCATGGTGGCCCTCTCCGCACGGCGCCAAGGATCAGGCGGGCAACACGAACTACATCACGCCCGAGAAGGTACTCAAGGCTCTGCGCATCCCCAAGACGGGGCAGACCTACGAGCTCGGACACATCTACGAACCGGAGATGCCGCAATACGGAAACCGCCCGTTCTATCTGATCACCCATATGGCGGCGGCACCGCAGAAAGAGGGCCAGGGGTTCGCACAGCAGGAGTACTTCACCGGCTATATCGGCCAGATGGGTACGCAGTACGACGCCTTCGGTCATCAGGGCCGTGTGGTGCGGATGGCCGACGGGACGCTGAAGAACGTCTATTACAACGGATTCACGCAGGAGGATCTGACAGGACGCAACCGCGGCCAGGGCGGCCTCGAGGCGCTCGGTGTCGAGAACGTCAAGCCGATCATCACGCGCGGCATCCTGATCGATATTGCCGGCTACAAGGGCATCGCGACACTCGACAGCCGTTATGAAGTGACGATGGCAGATGTGCGCGGCGCGCTGGCGAAGCAGGGCCTCAACGAAAACAGCATCGAGGCTGGCGACGCCATCCTCTTCAACTATGGATGGGCGGTACACTGGGGCAGCCCGCAGAAGTACAACGACGCACGGTTTTTCGTCGGCGAGAACCAGGGGTCGCCGGGCATTGGAGTGGAAGTGTCGCGTTGGGCCGTCGAGAAGAAGGCGTCGATGGTGGGCGCGGACAGCTGCTGCGTGACCATTCAGCCGCCGGCGCGTCCCGAGCTCGGCAACGTGCATCACGAGCTGCTCTTTGGCGGCGTCGGGATGCTCGAGAACATGGATCTGCGCGAGCTGGCGCGCGACCGCGTATACGAGTTCCTGTATATGAATCTCACCGAGCGCATCAGGGGCGCTACCGGTTCGCCGGTGAGGCCGATTGCGATTCGATGACGGGGAGGGCCATTTTCCCTCACGGGCCACAGAGACACAGAGACACGGAGGTTATCGTACGTAATGTCCGGCTTTAGCCGGACCAGAAACGGGCCTCGGTGCAGCACCGGAGTCATTTTATGGAAGACGATTCGCCAAGCACGAGTCCACCTGCGACTTCTAATGCGATGACCCGGCGGGCGTTTGGTCAGGCGCTGGGAGTAGGAGCCGTTGCGAGCACGCTCCAAGGGCTCGCCAGCACCGCTTCAGCGCAATCGGGTGGTGCACCACCCGCCGCGGGCAGAGCCGACGAACTCTGTGATCTCAGCGCCATTGAGCTGGTTGCGAGAATCCGCCGCAAAGAGGTATCCGCGCGAGAGGTGATGACGGCGCATCTGGCGCGGATTGAACGTGTCAATCCGCGTGTGAACGCGATCGTCACGCTGGTTGCGGAACGCGCGATGGCGGACGCGGCGCGGGCCGACGAGCTTGCCGTCAAGGGCGGCACACTCGGTGTGCTGCATGGGCTGCCGGTCGCACACAAGGATCTCGTTGATACCGCCGGGATCAGGACGACTCGCGGATCGCCGTTCTACCGCGACACCGTACCGACTCGTGACGCAACGATCGTGACGCGCATCCGCGCGGCCGGCGCCATCACCTGCGGCAAGACCAATACTCCGGAGTTCGGCGCAGGGTCGCAGACGTTCAACAGCGTGTTCGGGCCAACGCGCAATCCGTACGACCTTACAAAGACTTGCGGCGGCAGCAGCGGCGGCGCGGCGGTCGCGCTTGCGTGCGGCATGATCCCGATCGCCGATGGGAGCGACACCGGTGGTTCCCTGCGCAACCCTGCTGCATTCTGCAACGTCGTCGGCATCCGCCCGTCTCCTGGTCGCGTAGCGAACAATTCGGCGAGTTGGTCGCCATTGTCGGTCTCGGGACCGATGGCCCGATCGGTTTCGGATGTGGCTCTGTTCCTCAGCGCGATCGCCGGTCCCGATCCATCGAGCCCGCTGTCGATCGTGGAGGATAGCGGCCGCTTCCGCGCACCGCTCGAGCGCAACTTGAAGGGCGTGCGAGTGGCGTGGTGGCGAGACCTGGGAGGTATTCCGTTTGAGCCTGAAATCCGACGCGTCGTCGACGGCAATCGCCGGCTGTTCGAGAGCCTCGGCTGTGTTGTCGAAGATGCGGAGCCCGATTTCGCGGGCGTCGATGAAGCATTTCCGGTATTGCGGTTTGCGGCCAATCACCCGCAGTACGCGCCGCTCGTTCGTGAGCGGCCCGAATGGGTGAAGGACACCATCAAATACGAGGTGACGCAGGCGGAACGCATAACGGGCGCCGACATCGGGCGCGCCCTCGCTCGCCAGGCGCGCATGTACGAACAGAGCCGCCAATTCTTCGAGAGGTACGACTATTTCGTTCTTCCCGTAACCCAGGTGTCGCCCTTCGACGTGAACGTACCGTATCCAACCCAGATCAACGGAATGCCGATGACGACCTACGTGGACTGGATGCGCTCGTGTTGGTACATCACGTTCATGGCGAACCCGGCTATCTCAGTGCCAGCCGGGTTCACGTCGAGCGGACTGCCCGTCGGCATACAGATTGTTGGGCGCCACCGCGATGAGTGGAGCGTGCTGCAAATCGCTTACGCCTTCGAGCAAGCCACGCGACACGGCACTAGGCGTCCCCCCCTGGGCGTCTGACAACCGCTGCAATTTTTTGCGCCGTGTCCGGTGCCTTCGCGCGGACCCGAACGTTTTCGCGGCCCGCCCCTGAGTGCTTGACCGTTGCTGCGAAATTTCTCGCGGGCGCAAAACTCGCGGTCCTTTGACGCGCGGTACGCTGAAACGTAAGATTGGCGCGAGGTCTCACCGCGTCGCTACCATTCGCGTTCAACAGGGAGGCACGGGCAATGAGGTTCGCAAGGGGCCGGATCTTCTCGATCACTGGAGCGGCGACGGCGTGCATGCTGGCGGTCGCGGCCGCTGTCAGTCTGTCCGCCTCGGCGGCGGCACAAGCCGCGAATGCGTCAGCGCCGGCGCCGCAGAGCGGAGCGGAACAGGGCCTCGTGATGGCAGAGAGCCACTTCAAGAACATTCAGGTGCTCAAGGGAATGCCCGTTGACACGTTCATCGAGGCGATGGGCATGTTTGCGGCCTCGATGGGCGGCGACTGCACGTACTGCCATTCGAAAGACGCCGTCTTCAACCGTGACGCGTTTTCGGTGGCAACCCCGAGGATCCAGCGCGCGCGCCAGATGATCGTGATGATGAGAACGATCAACAACAACAATTTCGGTGGAACGTTGAAGGTCACGTGCTTCACGTGCCATCGTGGCTCGTACGTGCCGGAAACCGCTCCACGCCTGGCCCTCCAATACGGAACCCCGGACGAAGATCCCAACGTGATGAACTTCGTGCCCGACACCAGGGTGTCGGCCAATCAGATCCTGGACAAGTATCTCGAGGCGCTCGGCGGCACGGGTCGGCTGGCGAAGCTCTCGAGCTTTACGGCCAAGGGGACCTATTCAGGTTTCGACACAGGCTTCGCCGAGGTGCCTGTGGAGATCTTTGCGAAGGCTCCGAATCAGCGCGCCACGGTCGTGCACCTGGACTACGGGCAGAACGTGCGTGTGTTTGACGGCCGTAGTGGCTGGTTCGCGGGACCGGACAGTCCGGCGCCCCTGGTGACGCTGACGACCGGTACTCTCGACCTGGCCCGGATGGAAGCGCTGGTGGCGTTTCCGACCGGGATCAAGCAGGCGTTCAGCCAATGGGTGGTGGGCAACTCGATCATCGACGACAACGACGTCCAGATTGTTCAGGGAACCACACCGGGACTGCTCCCGGTCAACCTGTACTTCGACAAGACCGGGCTGCTCGTCCGGCTCGTGCGCTGGAACCAGACGGCCGTCGGCCCCGTCCCGACCCAAATCGATTACAGCGACTACCGGGACGTTGCCGGTGTCGGGGTGAAGATGCCGTTCACCTGGACCATCAGTCAGACCTATATGCAGATGACGATCAAGGTGAACCAGCTCCAGCCGAACACGCCGATTGACGCCGGGCGATTCGCCAAGCCGGCCCCGGCGGTGCGCCGATAGGGTATATTTACGCCCGCTGGAGCGACTCTTGGTTCGAACCCTCCGGCGCGGTACGAAGGGGTCTGAGCGAGAATTTATGCATCGATCGCGCATAGGCTGGGGGAGCGCGCCGTTGCTGGCTGTGCTTCTAAGTCTCTGGGGCGCGCCAGCGTTGGCTCAGGTGGATATCTCCGGTCTATGGCGTCCGTTGCCTCGCAATCAGGATGGCAGCGGGATGACCGGCGACGCCGCCGGCGTTCCGCTGAGCAACGAAGGCCAATGGCGGGCCCAAAGCTGGTCTCCGGACGATTTCGATACCGCCGAATGGGTCTGCCGGCCCCACGTCTGGGACTATTCGCTCGAGGGTCCGCTCTCCGCGATGCGGATCTGGACCGAGACGGACGAGGCCACGCAGAAGATCGTCGCTTACCGCGGGCACATCAATCAGGAAGAGCAGGAAACGACAATCTGGATGGATGGCCGGCCTCATCCGCCCGCGAATGCGCTCCACACATGGAGCGGCTTTTCAACGGGCGAATGGGATGGCGACACGCTGGTCGTGACGACCACCCATGTGAAGGAGGCGTACATCCGGCGCTCGGGGTTGATGCGGAGCGATCAGACGGTGGTGCGCACGCGCTGGCGGCGTATGGGCGACTTCCTGCAGGCAACCGTCATTCTGTACGACCCCATTCTGCTGAACGGACCGTACATTCGAACCACGATGATGTGGGTTCACGATCCGGCCATGCGGATGGACCCCTATCCGTGCGAAGAAGCCACCGAGACCGCCGTTCCGCGCGGAACCGTTCCACACTTTCTACCTGGCCAGAGCCGGCTGCCGGGACTCAATCCCAAGCTCGCCGATCGATTCGGCACACCCTTCGGGGCAAGGCTCGGCGGACCTGAAACGATGTATCCCGAGTACATCGCGAAGATGAAGACGATGCCGAAGCCTGCTGTTACCGCCCCGCGGGGATCGGATGGACCATGAAAAGACTGTGGATGCTTGTCACCGTCTGTTTCGCTCTGATCGGCTTCGCGGAGTCCACCTCGACGCAGGCCAATCAGGCCGCCAGCCGCGCGACGGGTTGGCCGCCGCGCCTGGCCGCCCCCGCGCCAGGCGAAGTCGAGGTACTGCCCGTTCAAGGCAAGGTGCACGTGATCATCGGCGCGGGAAGCAATATCACAGTGCATTCGGGCGACGATGGGGTGTTGATGGTGGACACGGGCCTCTCTGCGATGACCCCGAAGGTTCTCGCGGCGTTGAAGACCATAACAAGCAGGCCGCTGAGGTACATCGTTAATACGACAGAGTTCGACGAGTACGTCGGCGGGAATTCGGCCATTGCAGACACGGGAGAGATCATTCCCTTCCGCGCTCCCGACTACACCGCCGGGCCGCAGGGTGCGCTGGACATCACGCGCGCGTCGGTCATCTCGTATTACACGCTGCTTCACAGGGTCGCCGGGCCGGCCGGAAAGGCGCCACGCATTCCGGAGGACGGATGGCCTGACAATACGTACTCCATCCCCCAGAAAAGGCTCTACTTCAACGACGAGCCTGTGATCATCACGCACATTACGTCCAACACCGACAGCAACAGCGTCGTCCTGTTTCGGAAGTCCGACGTGGTCAGCGCCGGTGGGTTGCTCGATCTCACGACGTATCCGGTCATCGATGTCTCGGCTGGCGGCAGCATCCAGGCGATCGTTGACGGCCTCAACCGCCTGATCGATATCACCGTGCCGGCTTCCCACGCGGGGGGAGGCACACTGGTCGTTCCAGGCCACGGCCGGATTGCGGATCATGCTGAAGTGGTCTACTACCGTGACATGACCACGATCATTCGAGACCGTGTCGAGGACATGGTCAAGAAGGGAATGACGCTGGCGCAGGTGAAGGCCGCCCGACCTTCGCGGGACTATGACGCACGCTACGGCAAACAAACCGGGCCGTGGACGACGGACATGTTTGTAGAGGCGGTGTATCAGAGCCTGAAGAAATAGCTGGTAGCTGGTAGTCGGTAGCTGGTAGCGACGTTCTTGACTCGAGAGAAACTACCAGCTACCAACTACCGACTACCGACTGATTTAAAAAAGGAGACGGTTTCATGAAACGCAGGGTGCTGTTGATAATCGCCGGTATCGTCGTTCTTGCAGCGGCCGATCAGGTGCTTGCGCATCACTCGTTTTCGGCGACCTACGACTCGAGCAAGAAGGTCGAGATCCAAGGCTCGGTAAAGGAGTTCGTGTGGCGCAATCCCCATTCGTTCATGAGGCTCGACGTCATGGACAAGGACGGCACGGTCAAGACGTGGACGCTCGAGTGGGGTTCGACGAACGATTTGACGCAGGCGAAGATCACCAGGACGACACTGAAGCCCGGTGACGAGTTGGTTGTCACGGGCGAAGCACCGCGCGATGAGTCATCGCTGCGGCTTCTGATCTCCACGGTGAAGCGGCCGAGCGACGGGTTCGAGTGGCGGGGCAGGGTCGAATAGACATGTTCCGGTTCGTGCTGGCCGCCGTTCTCGTGGTTGCCGCTGGTCAGGGTGACGCGCTCGCCCAGGGACGTGGTCGAGGCGGCGGTGCGCCTCAGGGCCAGGCCGCAACCGCGCGTTCGATGGCGCCGAAGGACTACACGGGGTACTGGGTGTCGGTCGTCACCGAGCACTGGCACCTCCGCATGCTGATGCCCCCGAAGGGTGAATACGCGATGCTGCCGCTCAATCCGGAGGGTCGCAAGTTCGCCGATGCCTGGGATCCTGCGAAAGACAGAGCGGCCGGCAACGAATGCAGGTCGTACGGGGCTGCCGGAATCATGCGGATCCCGGGACGGTTGAACGTTCACTGGGCCGACGACAACACCCTGCAGATGGACACGGACACGGGGACGCAGACGCGGCTGTTCCGGTTTGGAGGTGCGCCGCCCGCCGGGCAGGAGCCACAGTGGCAGGGAAACTCCGTGGCAATGTGGGAAGGGATTCAGCGTGGCCGCGGCGCGAAGCCCACCGGCCAGCTTCGGGTGACCACAACGGGCATGAGACCCGGATATCTGCGCAAGAATGGCGTCCCGTACAGCGAAAACGCGCGACTGGAGGAGTACTTCGAAACCTTCACCGAGCCGAACGGCGACACGTGGCTCGTAGACACGATGATTGTCACCGATCCGCAGTACCTGACCCAGCCGTATGCCACGACTTATTCCTTCAAGAAGATCCCGGATCGCTCGGGATGGGATCCAACGCCGTGCCGGGCCGACGAGGTCCGGTGATCGACGCGTGTTGAGGAGTCGATATATGCGCAAAGTTTTCATTGCTGTCGTTGCCTTCGGGCTGGTGGCGGCTTACGGAGTCACAGGACGTAGCGCTGCGGCGCAGACTGCAGGTTCCGCACCTGTCGGAACCGCCGAAGCAGGGAAGGCGCACTACGCGTTCGGCAATACGTCGTGCTCGAATTGCCACGGCGCCGAGGGACAGGGCGCGTTCGGGCCGGCGCTTGCAGGACGAAACTTCACGTACGCACGCTTCCGCGGATACGTGCGAAACCCGCTCGGTCGCATGCCGGCGTACGTCGAGTCCCAGCTCACCGATCAGGAAATCGCCGACATGGTCGCGTACTTCAACAGCCTGCCTCCGGCACCCAAGGCGTTGCCATGGCGGACGCCGCTTCCGACAGGTGCGCCGCGCGGCCAGCAGTTGGCAACGGCCGTGATCGGGTGCGCGCAGTGTCATGGGGCGACGTTCGAGACGCCCCGCCATGGCGCGGCCGAAGTGAGCGGCGATTTCGAATGGTTCAAGCACATGGTCTATGAGCACACCGCAGGTCAGACCGAGCAGTGGGCCCAGCTGGATCGATCGCTTCAGCCGGTAACCCCGTACGGGGCTGGCCCTCCTGGTCGTAATCGGATCCGCATGGGGAATTACTCGCGCGCGCGCCTGCCTGAAGCGACGCTCAAGGAAATGTGGGACTGGATGAACGACCTGGGCGTTCATCTGGCCGTCCTGAGGGGACGCGTTACCGCCGGCCAGGCGAGCCCCGGTGCAGCACCCTACACGATCGAAGTGGTCAACACGGCCGTCAAGGGCAAAGGGATCACCAATGAAGACGTCACCGTCGCCGTAGCGCTGCCTGCCGGCACCAAGGTGGTGAGCACCGCTGGCGCTGGCTATGAAGGCGTCAAGCACGATGACGAGGCCAAGAGCGACGTCGCCGTGTGGCGCGTTCCGCAGATGGCGCCCGGTGACCGTCAGTCCTTCACGATTACGCTCGCAGCGCCCGCCACGACCCTGCGCGGAACGATCCGCTGGGCGAAACCGGCGGTCAAAGCTGACGACGAAGTGGAATTTGCATTGGCGACGGGCCGCGGGGGTCGCGGGGCCGGAGGCCTTTGATGGCCTTTCTCACATGGCTTGAATCAACAGGGCTGTCCACTTGGGTTCGTGAGGGCGAGAGCATCTGGGCATTTCCATCAATCCTGACGCTGCACACATTTGGTCTCGGCCTGCTCGTCGGCGCCAATACCATCGTCAACCTGCGACTGTTGGGGATCGGCAGTCGCGTACCCCTCGAGCCGCTGCGGCCGCTTTTCAGCGTGATGTGGGGCGGGTTCTGGTTGAACGCCTTTACCGGGTCCCTGCTGTTCGCGGCTGATGCCACCGAGCGTGGAACGTCGGTGTTTTTCCTGTCGAAACTGGTATTCGTGGCGATCGGCGTCGCGGCGATGGTTGCGATCAAACGATCCGCGTTCGACGCGCCGCCCGATGCGCCCGTCGGTTCGCCGAAGCTGATGGCGCTGGTGTCGCTGGCAGCCTGGACGGCGGCGATCACAACAGGGCGTCTGCTCGCCTACGTATAGAGGACAGGCACATGTTCTTTGGAATCAACATTCCGCACTTGCATCTTCTGCTCAACCACGTGCCGACTGTCGGCACCGTCGTCGGGCTTGGCTTGCTGCTGCTGGCCATGGCACGACGCAACGATCACCTGGTTCACTCCAGCCTCGAAGTGCTGTTTGCGGTGGCGTTGGTGACCCTGCCCGTCTATCTGACGGGAGTTGCAGCCGAGGAGGCGATTGAAGGGGTCGCTGGCGTGAGGCCAGAGGCTATCAAAGCACATGAGGCGGCCGCGTTGTGGGGCTTCATGGGGATGCAGGTCACGGGACTGATCGCGTGGCTTGGCCTCTGGCAGAGCCGCCGGAACTCCCGCACGTCGCGTTCGACTGTCGCCACCGTCCTGCTGTTGGCCATTCTGACGATGGCAATGATGGCGCGGGCGGCGACCATCGGTGGCGAGATTCGCCATCCGGAAATCACCGCCAATCCCGAGGCGGTAGAGGTGGGCGCTCCGACGGGATGGCTCACGAGCGAGCGGATTGGGACTTTCGTCACCGATTTCCCGTGGGTGTGGCCGGCAGCCGAGACGCTCCATTTTCTGGGCTTGTGTCTCGTGTTCGGCGTACTGCTGGCCGTGAATCTGCGCATCCTGGGCGCGATGAAAGGTCTGTCGTTTGCTGCGATGCATCGGCTGCTGCCGTGGGGCATCCTCGGCCTCGGCATGAACCTCATCACCGGCATGCTGTTCTTCATCGCAGCCGCGAACCAGTACACCCAGAACGTCGCGTTCTACTGGAAGGTGGCGTTCTTGCTCGGCGCGGGTGCGCATTTCCTGTACCTGACGGTGTTCAGCAAGACCTGGGGACTGAAGATCGGCGAAGAGGCGGCCGCGCTCGACAAGTTCGTCGCGATGACAGGCATCGGCCTCTGGGTCGGGGTCATCTATTGGGGACGCATGCTGCCGTTCATCGGCAACGCCTTCTGATCGGCGCGTGTGGCGAGTGACCTTTGCCTTTTGCCCTTTGACCTTTGCCTTACGCGTTTTTTGAGAATAGAGGTCTCGCGTGAACATCGTCGTCGCCGTCGGTCTGGTGGTGATCGTCGCTCTTGGGATGCTTGGCGCCGCGGGACGTTGGATCGACGCCA
>Ga0075428_100008521_pt1 | contig 11375 bp, 9 predicted proteins | sample RhiMetdeltSRZDD2_FD_75291 | JGI IMG/M metagenome (GOLD analysis project Ga0075428, IMG submission 75291) | Populus rhizosphere microbial communities from Tennessee, USA - Rhizosphere MetaG P. deltoides SRZDD2 | ecosystem: Host-associated > Plants > Roots > Rhizosphere > Soil | place: USA... | reverse complement strand
GGAAGGATTTTCGTCACTCATAAAGGGCTCACTCGACTCTCTATTCCTACGATGCGTGAGGTCGCGTCATTCATCATCGGCCGGCGGCTTGGAGCCGCCCTGCGGCGGCGGCTTGTTTTCGTCGGGCGGGGTACCCTGCTCGACGTACGGCGTCAGAATCTCCTTCAGGTTCACTCGGGCCCGCGAGAGCAGCGACTTGATCGCCTGCACCGACAGGCCCATCGTTTCGGCAATGTCCTGATAGCTCATCCCCTCGAACTTGGCCAAGAGCAGCGCCAACCGCTGCCGCTCGCTCAGCGCCGCGACCGCGTGCCGCACCATCTGGGCCTGCTCGGCCTTATCCAGGGCCCGCGTCGGCATGAAGCTGCTGGCCGCCTTGGCAAGCTGATCGAGCTGGAGCGGGGCACTTTCCGAGCCGTTGCTCCCCTCCGGCACGCCTACCTCGCGGCGGCGCGATCGGCTGCGGTTGGCGTTGCTGGCGACATTGTTCGCAATCGTGAACAGCCACGTGCTGAACTTCGCTCCCGGCTCGTACCGGTCGCGGGCCCGAAAGACCCGCAGAAACACCTCCTGCGTCAAATCCTCCGCCTGCTCGCGATTCCCCACGAGGTGCTCCAGCACCGTTAGCAGCCGGTGCTGATAGCGCAGCACCAGTTCCTCAAAGGCCCCGGCGTCGCCGCCGCGGACTTGGAGCATCAGCCGCACGTCAGGATCGTGCAGTTCGTAATTGATAGGCTGGGACTGGGTGAGTGCCAAAGCAGCGGCTCGCTCCGGCGTGCAAAGGTGGGCGGTCGCTCCGTGCGGCGCGTTTCCTTAAATCTAAGCCAACTCGGCACCTAGGAACAGTCTTTGCCGCCTGTCCTATGCGGCCGAGCATGTTGCGGTCCTGACACTCTAACCCCGCCCGGCGGCTGGAGTTTCGTCAATATGCGATCCGGTCGGCCTTCGCCTGCCAGGCGGCAAACGCCGTCGCCGCTTCGGCGGCTAGCAGGCGGGCGCTGGGAATCGCCCGCTGCTCTGGATCGCGCGTCAGCTCTCGGCGAATGAAGTCGTCGGCAAACCCCGCGGCGGCCGCCTCTGCCGCCGTGCTGCCGTAATAGAAGCGGTCGAGGTGCGCCCAATAAATGGCAGCCAGGCACATCGGGCAGGGCTCGCAGCTGGCGTAGAGCTCGCAGCCCGCCAGGTGAAAGACTCCGAGCTGCCGGCAGGCGTCGCGAATCGCTATGACCTCGGCGTGGGCCGTCGGATCATTGGTTGAGGTGACGCAATTGCAACCGCGACCGACGATCTGCCCCTCCCGCACGACGACGGCTCCAAACGGCCCGCCGCGTCCCTGCCGGGCGCCGTCGATCGCCAGGCGGATGGCCTCCTGCATGAAGATCGTGGGGGACGGCAGTGCGTTCATCGTCAAAGTCCACCCAGCTTAGCAAAACTTCGCGAGCGGTACCGTCGTGCATTTTTCCGGATGTTTTTGCCCGCTCTTTCCACTCCATCTCGACTGAAAGGGTGGACGGAGGAGGGGCTGTCCCAACTGGTCCCCTCGGCGGAGCCTCATGGACCGCCATCGCATCGATCCCACGCACGCCCTGACGCCGCGCGTTTACCTCTGCCCGGCGTGCGCTCGGCGTGCGCGTATGCGCATCGTCTGGCCCTTCTGGCACTGCCCGCAGTGCAACGCCCGCCTGATTCCGGCCGACCTCTACCCGGCTGGCCTTCCCGCACCGCAAGTCCAATCCAACGGCGGTGCAGGCCTCGAAGCGCGGCCCCCCAGCACGAGTGGCTCGCCAGCACCCTCTGCGGTGCGGGCGGATTAGCACCAGACCGGGTCACTGGTCGCATGCGCGCATACTCGGACTTTTTCTGTGGGACGATGTTTTCGCCGCAAGTGCTGATGCGCAAATCACTTGTGGAGAAAATGCGCGCTCGGCGAATATGCGCATTATGCGCGCCCACGTTTCCTAGCCGAATTGCCAAGGATCAACAGCCGTCGCCCATCTCTCTGATGCGCACGAGAGTTCATTTATTCTATCCAGAACACAATTCGGCGGCAAACCGCAAGCCCGGACGGTTTGACGTCACTCGACGTCCAGCGTGGCCAGGGCCTGCTGGCTGGCGGCTTCGAGCGAAAAAGCGGTGTAGTGCCGCAGGGCAACGCGGTCGAGCTTGATCTTGATCTGTTCGTTGGGGTCGGCCGCCAGCACGCGGCGGTCGAAGTCCTGGATGATTTGGCTTACCGCTTCTCGCCCCTGCCGATAAAGCATCTGCACGTCTTCGCTCCTGGTCGCCACGGCGGCGTCGAGCGCTTCGATCGCGGCAGGCGGCGGACGGCGATCGACCGAGGCGGCATTCGCCGCGAACTCCCGCAGCCGGCCGACCCAGGGAATCGCCCGGCGGTCCGCGTCGGGAAGCGTTCCTTCGGGCAGGTTGCGGATCATCTGCGTCAGGTCGCTGATGCCGCCGGTGAAGTTCAGCTTCTCGAACCGGGCCCAAGCGCTCACCTCCCAGGCCAGCGGCGTCCGCGGATACTGGGCCACGACCTGCGCCAGGTGGTCGATGGCGTCGTTGTGCTGGCGGGCCTTGAGCAGCAGGATTCCGCCGACGAGCTTGGGCTCCGGCTGCTTGGGGGCGAGCCGGTCGGCGGCACTGATCAGGAACATGGCGTCCGTGGAGTCGATCTTCTGCTGGGCGACGGCCGCGGCCACGCGGCGAATCGCTTCCTTAGCGTCGTCGGTCAGGCGGGGCGGCGTCGTTTCGGGCAGGATCAGCCGCACGCTGCTGGCTGCCGACGATTTGAGGTAGTCGGTCAATTCGGCGAGCGTGATGAGGTTGTCGCGGTTGGGATCGGCCGCTCCTAGGGCGCCGGTGGCCAGTGCTTCGATTAGCGCCGCCGGCGCATCGGTGGCCGGGACGGAGTCCAGCGCCAGGACCGGCGTCGTGCGCAACAGCGGCTTCGAGCGCGTGCCGCGCACGCTATCGACCAGAGCCGCAGCCGACTTTTGTCCCGACAGGCCGCCGACCGAGTGCAACTCCAGCAGCACGAGCTTGTCCTTGACGGCGATGCCTTCGACGGCGGAGAGGATCGTCGTCAGCGGCACGCCGGTCGCGTCGGCCCGAGCGCGGGCGAAATCGCGCGGCGCTACCAGCGGCGGATTCTTGCCGTCGCTCAGCACGCGGCCGGCCACGACGACCCACAACTGCCCGGCGCTGGCCGTCTTGGCCAGCGATTCGGACAGCCCCTGCTCCAGGCGCACGCGGCTGGGGTCGCTGAGGACGAGGACTTGCTCGGGCGGGACTGCGTACCGCGCCGCCAGTGCCGCCTGCAGCCTGGCGACCGCGGCCGCGGCCGTGGGCATCGCCGGCACGGAAGAGTCGTCGTAGGCCGCGCCGGCAATCGCGACGACCCATTTGCTGGCATCGCGGGGGCGCTGGGCCGCGATGCTGGTCACGGCAGGACTGACGGCTTCCGGCTCGTCAAATGTGACGTGAAAGGTATCGCCGCGGCGGAGGTCGTCGAACGCGGCACTCTGCCCGCCGAGCGTGACGGTGCACTGCGGAGCCAGCACGAACGTCCGCTCCGCGCCGCCCGCGACCGCCGCCGTCAGGGAGCGAACGTCGTAGCGGATGGCGCGGACCGTGCCGCTATCGGCGAACTGCCGCTGGGCGGCGACGCTCACCAGCAGCACGTCGCGCTGGAACGAAACCTGATCGCCGACCTGCAGGTCGGCCGGCGTGAGCAGCCGGCTGTTCAGTACGCGGCGGCCGTTGAGCGTGATCTCCGGCTGCGGGGCGAATCTCCAGATTGTGACCGGTGAGCCGTCCTCCGGACCGTCGGCAATCGAAATCTGGCCCTTCTTGAGGTCGATCGCCCGCACGACGCCCTTTCCAGGGACGATCCGCTGGGCGACGATCCGCATCGCCTCTTCCCGCTCGGCGGGGCGGTAGTGCTGCACCGCGACGCGGTCGCCCGCCGCCAGGTCGGCCAGCGCCAGGGGCTGGCCTTTCTTTCGGCTCTCGCCGTTGAGCTCGATCGGCGTCTCTTGGCCGACGTTCAGTTTCAGCTCACCGCCGGCCGCCAGCGCCAGAACCAATTCGCCGATGTCGGCCGCCACCCGCGTGATCGTGCCCTGACTGGCCTGCGGGCGAGTGGCAGCGATCTCCAGCAGCGGCCGGCCCTGGTCGTCCTTGAGCGTCTGGATCGTAACCTGGTCCGCCTCGCGCAGCTCGCTGAACAGGATCACCTTGTCGTTAAGCAGCACGCGGTCATTGGAGCGAACGACGATCTCTTTCGGTCCCAGATCGCCCGCCTGCTCGATGATTACGGTCTGCCGTTCGGGCAGCAGCGTGCGCACCGCGCCACGGATCGCCACCGGCGGCGGCGGCGCGGGAGGCGGCGGCTTTTTGCCCGGCATCACCAGGATCAGCGTGCAGATAAGCAGGCTCGCGCAGAGCGCCAGGCCGGCCACGAGACGCTTCTGGAATTTCTTCCGCCCTGCCTCGGCCGCGCCGTCGTCTTCCGCCGGGACGGCCACTGCCCCTTGTGCACTCAGGTCGGCCAGGGCCTCGTCGGCCGAGCGGTAACGACGCGACTGGTCCTTGGTCGTCAGCCTGTCGATCACGCGGGCCACGTCGGTCGGCACTCCATCGAGCACGGACCCGACTGGAGGCAAGCGCCGGTCGGGGGCCGCGTGCCACATCATCCAGGCGATCTGGCGGTCGCGGCCAAAGGCGTCCAGGCCGGGAAAGAGGTTCTCGAATTGCTGCGGCCCGCAGAGCAGCTCGTAGGCCGTGAAGCCGAGCGAGTACAGGTCGCTCGCGGGGCAGACCGGCCCGAACTGCGGCGCGACCAGCTCCGGGGCCATGTACCGCGTGGCCCCTTTGAGGTAGCTCCCCTGGTCGCTGGCCACGCGGCGGGCCAAGCCGAAGTCGCCGAGCTTCACACGCCCCTGCCGGTCGAGCAGCAGGTTGCTGGGCTTGATGTCGCCGTGCAGGACCTGGTTGCCGTGCAGCATCGCTAGCGCCGAAAGCGAGCCGATCAGCGCCGAGCGGAGCATTTCCAGATCCAGCGGCTGCCCGCGGGCGGCATCCTGAATCGTCCCGTGCATCAGCTCGAGCACCAGCCAGCCGCGGGGCCGCACGACGTCGTAGATTGTGAGCACGTGGGGATGCTGGAGCGAGGCCAGCAGCTGGGCCTCGCGCCAGAACCGCTCCAGCCGCCGCGGGTCGCTGAGGTACTGCCCGTGAATCTGCTTGATCGCCACGTCGCGGCCGAGCTCGCGGTCGCGCGCGCGATAGACCGCGGCGAAATCGCCGTTGCCGATCAGGCCCAGGATTTCATAGCGGTCGTGCGGCTGCATAAAGAACCAATATCGTTTAACCCGGAGCCGGAGGCGACGGCGGCCAGCGGAATACGCCTGCGCCTCTGGCTGCGGCTAAACGACGGATCATTTTCTAATCATTGGCCAGCAGGATCGAAAGCTGGTTCTCCAAATCCTGGTCGCTGGATTCCGCGCCGGTGAGCCAGTCGAATTTCTTCTTGCGATCTTCGGAGCGCAGCAGCGCCAGCACGTCGCGGTATTTTTTGCGTTCGGTGGCGAAATCGCCGCGGGTATGGGCCTGCTGGGCTTCGCGCAGCAGCACCTGGTAGGCCCGCGGTTCGGCCGAACCGGTAGCGTAGTGCTCGGTCAGCTTCTGGCGGGCAAAGGTGCGGCGCGAGCCAGTGCTCTGCGTCCCTTCCAAGTCGCCCAGGAGCAGGATCGCCGAGATGACGGTGCTCGCCACGACGGCCATCGCCGCCGCCCAGAGGGGCACTCCCTTCTCGCCCGATCCGCCCTTGGCTGACGGAGCGGTGGCGTCGGCCAGTTGCAGCGTCGGCAGCTTGCCGTCGGCCGCTGGCGCGATCGCAGGCGCTTGTGTCGCCGCCGTCTTGAAGCGGGCCGTATTCGGCGGCGGCTGAGCGGGCACGGTCGCCGGCGGCGGAACGACGGCAGGGGCCGGCGCCGGCATCGGCCGCGCGGCGGGCGGCGCCGCGACCGCGACGGCCTGTGGCGCGGCGGGCGGTGCTGGATTGGCCGCAACCGGCGGCGGTGCATAACTGCCGGAGGGCGGTGAAAGCGGCGCAGCGGGGGGCGGCATCATCCCTGGCGGCGTCATCAAAAACTCGCCGCGGCAATTCGGGCAGGCGATCATTTGCCCCGCAAATGCCGACGAAGCCGCCATGGGCCGCTTGCAGAAGGGACAGTGAATCGCTACGCGCAGGGACATGGTGGTCAGTTGGCAGTGGTCAGTTGTCAGTTGGAGTCATCGAGCGCTCAACCTGGTCCTACTGGCCACTGACTACTGACCACTGACCTACCCTACAGATTAAACCCAAACGTCAGGTAATTCAGCGCGAACGGCCCCAGGATCACGAGCACCGTAGCGGCCATCACCAGGATGCCCGGCAGCAGCATCTGCACGCCCGCTTCGCCGGCGATCGTTTCGGCCCGCTGCGTCCGCTTGACCCGCAGCACGTCGGCCTGCATGCGGAAGAGCTGGGCCAGCGGCGTGCCGAGGTGCTCCCCCTGCAGGATCGAGCCCAGGACGCCGCCGACTTCGCTGTCTTCCAGGCGGTCGCGCATCGCCAGCAGCGACTCGGCCCGCGTCCGCCCCATGCGGATGTCGGCCAGCACGCGGCCAAACTCCTGGGCCACGGGCTGCCCGCGGAACTCGTGCACCGCTTCTTCCAGGGCTTGCAGCAGCGTTGAGCCGGCCTCCATGAGCAGCGTCAGCATGTCGAGAAAGAACGGCAGCCGGCGTTTGATCAGCACCAGGCGGTAGCGAGCCCGACTGCGGAGGTTGCGCCGCAGGAGCCAGGCAGTCAGGGCGGAGAAGACGACCGCCAGGACGATTCCCACCGGTCCGAACATCATCCAGCAAGACATCGCATAGGCCGGTAACATCGCCACGCCCAGGAGTTCGCAGCGAGCCAGATATTCCTCGGCCAGCCAGAACCGCGGCAGGCCCGCGGCGGCCAATTCGCGCTGGATCTCCGGCAGCGAGCCGCGGAACAGGCCGCGATTGATCCGGGCCAGCGGCGCGAACAGCGGATAGAGCCAGCGGTAGAGGCCGTCGTGCCGCTTGAGCTCCGCGATCCGGACGCGGTCGTAGCGCCACTCTTTGTCGTTGTCGTCCACGTCGGCGAGCGCGCGGACGAACCACCAGGCAAGGCAGGCCGCCGCCAGGCCGATGAGGAGACTGGCTAGGAGGGCGAGCTGCATTTCGGTTCTTTGGATCTTCAGTTCTTTGGTTCTGGGTTCTTCTATATGTCGGGACTCAAGATCATCCGCGCCCAAACATAGGCGACGACGTTCAGCACGACGGCGATCGAGATCAGCACCTGGCCGAAGAACGTCGTGAACAGGGCGGTGGTGTTCTCGGGATCGACGAAATAATAGACCAGCAGGATGGCGGCCGGGGCGATCGCCATGTACACGGCCGACTTGCGGGCCTGGGCCGTTTCGCTCTGGACCTTACGCTCCAGCCGCTGCATCTCCAGCACCGAGCGGGCGATCCGCTCGACCGTTTCGTTGAGCTTGCCGCCGCTGCGACGGCTGGCCAGCAGGGCCGCGGCGAAGAGCGAGAAATTCTCGCTCTTGAGGCGCTCCTTGGCCTCGACCAGCGTCTGCTCGAGCGGGCGGCCGAGGCTGAACTCGCTGGTGATCTGGCGGAATTCGTCGCGGACCGGCCGCGGCGACTGTTCGGCCAGGATGTCGAGGGCCTGGGCGATCGACAGGCCGGCCCGCACGCCGTTGCTGAACGAGACCATCGAATCGGCGAGCTGATCTTCGATCTTCCGCCGCCGCTCTTCGGCCAGCCGGCGGACGACGTACCAGGGCAGCGCCGCCAAGAGCGCGCAGATAAGCAGCGCCGGCACGATGCTCTGCAAGGCCAGGCCAAGCACCACCAGCACGCTGCCGATCGTAACGGCCCAGGCGATCAGCCAGCGGCGGAGGCTCTTGGGCGCAATCCGCAAGGCCCGCAGCTTGTCGCCCACGTCGCGCTCGATCCAGGCGAAGCCCGCGCCGAGCCAATTGCGGCCGCCATACGCCCCCAGCGCCGCGGCCGAGCCGAGGAGCAAGCTGCTGAGGAGGGGCAGGAGCGTGGGGTTCATGTTTCGGTCCCCGCTCCCTATGGAAAGGGTTAGGGTGAGGTCTCTACGTTGCGTGATCGCCCTGCTCTTGAAAACCCTCACGCCGGCCCTCTCCCAGCGGGAGAGGGAGCGGAGCGGCCGCGTCCGTTTGTCGCCGGCGCTTCCGGCGCTCGCTTGGAATACAAAAACCGCGCGTCGAGGAGGTTCTTGGCCACGAGCTGATCGACGAACGTGGGCATGTAGCCCGTCGGCTGCAGTTCTTCGCTCTCGCCCCGCAGGTTGAAGATGTCGCGAATCTTCACTTGGCCGTTTTCATCGACGCCGCTCATCTCGGAAATCTGCGTCACCGCCCGCTTGCCGCCCGAAACCCGGCTGATGTGCACGACCAGGTCGATCGCCGAGTCGATCTGCCGATGGATCGCCGGCACGGGCAGGTCGGCCGCCATCAGCACGAGCACCTCCAGCCGCTGCAGCACCTCGGCCGCGCTGTTGGCGTGCACCGTGGTCAGCGAGCCGTCATGGCCGGTGTTCATCGCCTGGAGCATGTCCAGGGCCTCGGGTCCGCGACACTCGCCGACGATGATCCGGTCGGGCCGCATCCGGAGGGCGTTCTTGAGCAGGTCGCGGATCGTGTAAGCCCCCGTCCCTTCGACGTTGGCCAGCTTGCTCTCCAGGCTGACGACGTGCTCCTGGAGCAGCTTCAGCTCGGTCGTGTCCTCAATGGTCACGATCCGCTGCTTGTGCGGGATGAAGCTCGACAGCACGTTGAGCAGCGTCGTCTTGCCGCTGCCGGTGCCGCCGCTGACGAGGATGTTCCGCTCGTCGATGACGCAGGCCCGCAGGAATTCGGCCGCCGGCCGCGTCAGCGTGTCCCGTTCGATCAGGTCCTCGACCGTGAATTGCCGGGCCCCGAACTTGCGGATAGTCAGGCATGGCCCGCGGACCGCCAGCGGCGGGATGATCGCATTCACGCGGCTGCCGTCGGGCAGGCGGGCATCCACCAGCGGCTGGCTCTTGTCGATGCGGCGGCCGACCTGGGCCACGATCCGCTCGATGATCGCCTCGGTCACGGCGGCCGAGAGGAACCGCCGGCCCGAGAGCTCGATCACGCCGTTGCGCTCGAAGTAAATCTGGTCGTGGGCCACGACCATGATTTCGTTGATGTTCGGCGCGCGGAGCAAATCCTGCAGCGGTCCGAAGCCGAATACCGTGTCCTTGAGGTCTTTCTTCAGCGTCCGTTGGATCAGGTACTTGCGCAGCTCGGCGTGCAGGTGCGGACGGATCAGCGGGAATGTTTCGGCCGCCCCCTTTTCAACGCGCTCGATGCGGCGGTCGGCGTCCTTTTCGCTGGCCAGGTCGAGCTTCGTCCGCAGGTGGTGCACGAGGGCGTGCAACTCGGTCTCGCGCTCGGGAACGAGCGTCGCCGGCACGTCGAACTCGTTGCTGGTGAGCATCGCCAGGTCGGGCGGGGCTTGCCAGTCGGCCTCCATCACCAGCTGGTGGATCAGGAGATCGCGGAGGGCTACGCCGGCAATCTCTGCCAGCAGCACCTCGTTCTGCTCGTGAAAGACGCCCAGCTCGCGGCAAATGTCTTCAATATGGTTTTCCAGCAGGAGCACCCGCTCGCGGAGCGTCTGCCGCTGGCTTTCGATCTCGACCAGGTCCAGCCGGGCCAGCAGCAGCTTGTGGATTTCCAGCTCCAGGTCGGCGAGCTGCGCCCGGATGTGGGCCTCCAACTCGGTCCGCGAAAGCGTCGGGGCTTGCTCCTTTTCGAACGTGATCGTGAAGGGCCAGATTCGCAGCCGTTCGCCCAGGCCGAAGCTGATCCGCTGGCCGCCGAAGATCTCCGCCGCGCCGACGAGCAGGCTGTTGAGGCCGGTGTTTTCCAGCTCCAGCCGCTCGCCGCTGATCCGCACGACGGCGTGCCTCCGCGAGACCAGCGGGCTGGCCAGCACGACGTCGCAGGTGGCGTCGCGGCCGAGCGTGATCTCGGCGGCGGTCGTTTCAACCACCGAGCGGCGCGAGTCGTGCAGCTTGTTGAACCAGATCTTCACGGGAAAAGTCGAACAACCAAGGACGAGTCTAATTCTTTGTGCTGGGGTGCAGGATGACGCCCGCCTGGCGGGAGCCGCTGAGGTGGAGCATCTTCCAGAGCTTGGCCGCCTTGGGCTCCAGCTGGTCGCCTTGCACGGTGACGCTGATCGTGATCACGTTTTCCTGGAGCTGCGGCACGCCGGAGGCCTTCAGCACGTCGGTGCGGCCCAGCCGATTGCCGACGGAGAGAACGCGGAACGGGCCGATCAGCTCGCCCCTGCCGCTCAGCGGCACCGCGGGCAGCGGCGGTTGCGTGGTGTCGCCGTCCTCGGCGTTGCCCGGTGCTTCGCTCGGCATCGCGGGCGTCGGCGCGTCGCCCACGAGGAACGAGACGAGATCGCCCGGGTTAACCAGCGACGGCACGAAAGTCCGCGTATCAACCGGAATCCACATCGCCCGCTCGGTCGATTTGAGCTCGAGCGTCGCCGGCGGTGTGTCCAGATCGCCGCGCAGGAGCAGCTCGTCCCCCTCGTAATCTTTCACCGCCGACATTCCCACGACCGTGCCGCGATCGGCGTAGCGAATCGCGACCCGCTCCAGGTTGCCCACGTGCGACTTCGGAATATCGATCGGCACCAGGTGGTCCTCAGAGAACCGGTCGCCGCGGCGGATGATCGCGCCTTTGCGGATGCCGATGTACGACACCTTCTCGGCCTGCTGCGCCTTGCCGGTCAAGTACGCCAGGTTGAGCGCGGCGCCGGCAATACCGAGCGCTGCCGCGGCAAACAGAGCGATCTTCGATCCGTTCATGGAACTCTTTCAGGATTCGGTCCGGCCGGGCGGAAATGAAACAGCGACCACTCGCCTTCGCCGCGCTGGGCCGCCAGGCTCCAGGCCACGATCCGCCGACTGCTGCGGCTCACGGCGACGACCATCGCGGTTTGTCCCGGCGGCAGGTACAGATCGATCTCGCCCGCGGTCTCCAGCGGCGTTTGCTGCGTCAGGCTGGCCACAAATTGCGCTTCGCCGGGACCGGCAGTAGCCCGCGACTCCGTCGCGGGCCCTCCACGGAGTGGCGGGCTACTCTGCCGGCAAAATTCGCGCATTGCCGCTTGGGCAGCGGCCGCATCGCCGCGGACGCGCTCGATCCGCAGCGGGCCACCACGCGTCCAGAACTCGCGGCTCTCGGCGATAGCCGGCAGCGCGGCCTCCG
>Ga0075428_100008516_pt1 | contig 11379 bp, 13 predicted proteins | sample RhiMetdeltSRZDD2_FD_75291 | JGI IMG/M metagenome (GOLD analysis project Ga0075428, IMG submission 75291) | Populus rhizosphere microbial communities from Tennessee, USA - Rhizosphere MetaG P. deltoides SRZDD2 | ecosystem: Host-associated > Plants > Roots > Rhizosphere > Soil | place: USA... | reverse complement strand
CTTCTCGGTGTGGCACTGGTAGCAGAGCTCGTTGGTCCAGTCCGCGCGGATCAGCTTGGGCTTGCTGCCGTCGTGCACGTCGTGGCAGCTCGTGCAGGTCATGAGCCCCTCGCGCACGGGGTGATGAGAGGTCCGCAGGCCCTGGGCCCGGATCGCGCTGTGGCACCCATAGCACGTGTCCCGTTCGGCGACGGTCTTCAGCTGCCCCTTCACGCTCTCGGGATGGTGGACGGAGTGGCAGTCCGTGCAGGCCACGCCACGGCGGTCGTGAGCGCCGCCGAACCACGTCGGGTGATGGCTCTTCTCGTGGCAGGAGAGGCAGGTCTCGTTGATCGCCTTCGGCTTCTTCGTCTTCATCGAGATGGCGTCCACCGGTCCCGGCTCGCCCGATTCCGACACGGTCTTGAGGTGCGCCACCACCCCGTCGCCGTGGCAGGACGCGCAGCTCCCGGCCTGCGCGGAGTGGTAGGTCTTCTCGAACTTGGTGAACTCGGCATCGTGGCAGGCCTTGCAGTCGCCGGCGTCGAACGCCGCGTGCGCAGCGGGTGTCTGCGTCTCGGGCGCGGCGGCGGCCGGGCTCGGCGACGGGGCCTGGGCCCCGGCGCGGGCCGCGATCGCGACCCACGGCAGGACCACCAACACGACGAGCGCGGCCGACGGCAGGCGTTTCATCGGGCGACCCCCGTTCGGCACGGATGCTACGCACAGAGGACCCCGGAAGTAAAGTATCAAACGCGTATCCAACGCGCAGGAAATGCGCGCCAGCTCAGTGAATATGGGCGTTCGGGTCCGGCGGCGGGAGGGCCTTGAAGGCGGGGTGGTCCGGTGAGCCTCGGGCCAGCGTGATGGCGTAGAGGAACGGCGGGAAGGCGCTGCCCAACCGACCGTTGACCAGCACGATGGGCGTGCCTTCCGGCTGGTACTGGCGGGCCAGGGCCACGTCCTCCGCCAGCCGGGCCCCGGTCGGGTCGCTCGCCACACACGCCTCGAGCTCCCGCCGCGACGCGGCGTAGGGGGCGGCCAGGGCGTAGACCCGCTCGGACGTCAGCGCGCCCTGCTCCGCAAAGAGCGCGCCCGCCAGATCGCGGCCCCCTGGCCGGCCTTCGAGGCATATCTGGACCCGGGGCGCCAGGCACCGCACCGGGTCCACTCTCGGGTTGCGGATGTCCGGGTTGCAGGCGCGATCGAGCGGGTAGAACCGCGACTCCACGCTGAAGCCGCCGGGCGGCACGGCGCGCTCCAGCTCCTCCCAGACCCGGTGCAGCTCCGCGCAGTGCGAGCAGCGCACGTCCGTGAACTCGGTGAAGCGCACCGGCGCGTCGGCCGGTCCGCGGACGGCGTGGGGAGGCGGCAGCGCAACGGCGGGCCCGCGGCGCATCCGGTCCAGCGCGTCGCTCAGGGTCTGCCGCGCAGAGGAGGGCAGCGACGCGACGAAGCCCGCCAGGGCCTCCTCCTTCGAGCGGTCCGTGGGCGCGGGAGCGGTGGGAAGGGCGGCGGTGAGCGGCGCCGCCCCGGGCACGAACACCACCACGATGTACGAGGCGAGGACGAGGGCCGCCGCGAGCATGAGGCCGCGCGGCGCCTCGGGCAGGCCCCGGGCGCGCCACGAGAAGAGCGCGATCGCGGCGTGGGCGAGGATCAGGGCGTGGGCCACCGCGCAGGCCACGCAGAACGAGCGCTGCTCGGCGCTGACCGCGATGAGGACGAACACGCCGGCCAGGCCCGCGGCCGAGAGGCAGCGCAGGGCCGTGACCTGCGCACCGGAAGGCCCGCCGGCCTTCGACCGCCAGAGGCACGCGCCGCCCAGCGCCGCCGCCGCCGCGCCCCAGACGACACCGAAGCCGGCCACGGAGACGCCTGTCGCCCGCTGCACCGCCAGCGCGAAGGGCGAGCGCCAGAGCGCGCCGCAGCCTCCCCCGTCGTCGGGGCCGCAGATCGTCCTGACCGCCGCAGCCGAGGGTCCCAGGAAGAGAGCGAACGACCAGAGCGCGACGGCCAGACCGAGCGCGGTCAGGGCGCAAAGCGACGCGCGGGAGGGAGCCTTGGGGACGGCGGCGCGCGGGGGCATCGCGCGGCTACTGGAGGACCAGGCGCAGCCGCGAAGACCCGGCGGCCACGCCGTCCAGCTGAGCCTTCGGATCCTTTGCGTCCCGCGTCAACGGATCGCCGTCGGAGTCCACGCGCGCCTCCAGCCTCGCGCGCGTGGGGAGGGGCTGGCCCATCATCGAGTCGCCGGCCCCGATCGCGAAGCGCAGCGGGAAGGCCGCGGGCAGGCGCTTGACGGCCACCGGTGGGCCGCCGGTGGTCCCCGACTCGCGCACGGTCACGAAGACCACCGCCTGCGGTCCCACGCGCGAGGCCAGCGACGAGGGCAGCTCGATCACGCCAGCCAGGGCCGGCGCGCCCGCGGCGGTCGCGGGCGTTTCCGCGCTCGCGCCTCCCGCCGGTGGAGGCACGGCGGCGTGCGGATCGCCCTCCGCGGTGGCGGGGCCTTCGCGGCCGGCGCCGCGGATCTCCGGCAGGACGCGCGCCAGGACGTCGGCGCGCTCCGGGAAGCGGCGGGACGCCTCGTCGATGGCGGCCTGCGCCTCCTGGTCGCGCCCCATGCGCGTCTCCACCAGGGCCAGGTGGAGGTAGCCCTCGAAGAGGTTGGGGTCCGTGGCCAGGGCCTGCTTCAGCATCCGCTCCGCGACGTCGCCCTGGCCCATGGCCAGACGGACCAGCGCCTGATAGGACAGGGCGCGGGGATGGCCGGGCTGCTTGCCGAGCACGTACTGCGTCTCCTCAAAGACGGCCATCAGCTCGCGCTTGCGCAGATGCAGCATGGCCAGGTCCAGGCGCGCGTCGAGATCGTCGGGGTTGGCCTTGAGCGCGGCACGGATCTGGGCCTCGTCGCCGTCTTCACCCGCGCCCGCCGGGTCTTCCCCGGCCGCGGACGGGCCGCCTCGCGGAGGCAGGTTTCCGGTCACGCTTTCGCCCTCTTCGCGCGGCTTCGCGGTGCGCCCCACGTAGAAGAGGAGGAGGGCGACCGCCGCGGCCGAGCCGGCGCCCCACAGGAATCCCCGCAGGCCGGCACCCGGCGCGGGGCCAGGCGCGGCGGGCTCCCCCGCCGCCTGGCCGGCCGGGCCGGGCGCGGCCTTCTTCTTCGCCGGCGCCACGGCCGGCGCGCTCCGCTCCCGCTCGCGCCACACCTCCGCGGCCTGGAGCTCCAGCGCGTAGCGTTCGCGCGCCAGCTGCTCGGGGCTCCGCGTCGCCGCGAGGTCCTGCAGCTCGCGGAGCTGATGCACGAGGACTTCCAGCCGGCCGTCAAGGTCGCGAAGCTCGACGGGGATGTGATCGGCAGCCGCCGCCGGCACCGCCCGCCGCATGCGCCAGATGAGGAATGCCCCCAGCGCGAGGCCGGCGGCCAGCACGGCCACGGGCCAGCCCCAGGCCACCGCTCCCGGTTCCATCAGACCGTGTCCGCGGGCGGCGCATCCGGACGGGGCGCCATCCCGCCCGGCCAGCCGTAGGCGCGCTCGCGGACGCGCAACACGTATCGCGCGAGCGAGGGATCGTCGGGCAGCGTGTCCGGCCCGGGGAGTGCGGCCCCGGTCGGCGGCGCGGCGTCAGCCACGAGGCGCGGCGCGCGCAGGGCCCACGCGATCACAGCGGCGCCGGCCAGCAGGCCAAAGGCGGGGGCCAGCCACACGAGCCAGTTGACCCCGCGCAGCGGTGGCTTCAAGCGGACGAACTCCCCGTACGACCGCTCGAAGTAGGCCAGGATCTGCTCCTGGTCGTAGCCCGCGGCCGCCAGATCCTTCACCTGCGCCCGCATGTTCGAGGCCATGGTGGACGGCGAGTCGCCCACGGACAGGCCCTGGCACACGGGGCAGCGCAGCAGGCCTGCGATCTCCTTCGCGCGGGCATCGAGGGCCGGGCCCTCGAGGCGCGGCCCGCGGGGAGCACCCACCACCTGGGCGGGGTCCTCCCCGGTGCCCTGCGCGGCAGCGGCCGCGGCCAGCGCTACCGTCACCGCGACCACCGCCAACACCGTCTTCACGGCCGGACCTTGCGGATGTTCTCGGCCATCGCCTCCGGGCTCAGGGGATAGGCGACCTTCGCGCGGATCACGCCCGCGGCGTCGATGAAGTACGTCTCGGGGACGCCGGCCACGCCGTAGGCGATCGCCGTTTTCGCATCCGGGTCGAGCAGCGAGGGGTAGCTCGATCCGTGCCGCCGGAGGAAGACCTGCACCCGGTCCTCCTCGTCCTCGTAGACAACACCCAGGAATTGCACGTCGCGCCCCAGCGCCCGGGCCGTGCTCACCAGGGTCTCGTGCTCCTCGATGCAGGGCGCGCACCAGGTGGCCCAGAAGTTGAGGACCAGGGGCCGGCCGCGCAGCGACTCGCTGGTCACCGGCGCGCCGCCACCCACCGGCGGGAGCGAGAAGGCCGGCGCCGCGCGGCCCACCAGCGGCGAGCGGATGGAGTGCGGGTCGCGCCCCAGGTTCAAGAGCAGCACGGCCAAGAGCGCGGCCACGACGACCAGCCCGAGCAGGAGCACGCGCCGGTTGAGGGAGGCGCGGGCCGGCGTCTGGACGGCCGGGGATCCGGCGGAGGCGGCCACGATCAGCCCTGGGCGGGGACCCGCGAGGACGCCGGGCTGGGCGCCCCCGCGCGAACGGCGGCGGGCGCCACGCCGCGCGAAGGCACGAGCGCCGCCAGCCCTCCCAGCGCCATCACCGCCGCCGCCCCCCAGATCCACGCCACCATGGGGTTGACCATGGCCAGCAGTCCCAGCGTCCCCTGTCCCGGGTCGATGTTCATGACCGAGAGGTAGAGGTCCTCGAAGAGCGACGTGCGCACGGCGGGCGTTCCCACCGGCTCCCGCTGGCTCTCGTACTGGTTCATGCGCGGCGTCAGGACGCCCAGGTCCCGGCCGCCGCGGGCCACGTGGATGCGCGCGACCAGCGCGCTGCGATGGGGCTCGCGCAGCTCCTCCGCCTTCACGAACGTGAGCGTGTAGGCGCCCACCGTGGCCGTGTCGCCCTCGCGCAGCTGCAGCTCCTTGGAGGTCCCCATGGTGCTGCTGACGGCGATGGCCACCACCGCCAGCGCCGCGCCCGCGTGCACGACGTAGGCGGCCGCACGGCGGCGGCCGCGCCGCACCTGGGCGTCGAGCACGGCCTCGCCCAGGGCGGCGCCCAACGCGCGGCGGCGCGCCACCGGCCGCCACAGCTCGCGCAGCGTGACCTGCGCGGTGTAGCCGCCGAAGGACAGCGCGACCAGGGTCCACGGCTGGCGCACGCCGAGGGCGGCGCCCACCGCCGCCGCCAGGAGTCCGCCCGCGAGCGGCGGCAGGAGCGCGGCCTTCATCTGCGCGGCGGTGGCCCGGCCCCAGGGCAGCGCCGGTCCCACGCCCATGAGGAGCAGCAGCGCCACGCCGATAGGCACGGCCATCCGGTCGAAGTATGGGCGGCCCACGCTCATCTGCACGCCCTTCGTGGCCTCGACCACGAGCGGGAAGACGGTGCCGATGAGGACGGTGAACGTGAACAGCACGAACAGGAGGTTGTTGGCCAGGAACATCCCGTCGCGGCTGGCCGCGCCTTCCAGGCGTCCCTCGGTGGAAAAGCGGTCGATCCCCGTGGCCAGGAGCCAGACCGACCACACGAGGGCCAGGGCCAGGAACCCCAGGATCGTGGGGCCGATCGCGCTCTGGGTGAAGGAGTGCACCGAGTTGAACACGCCGGAGCGCGTCATGAACGTGCCGAGGATCGTGAGCAGGAACGAGGCCAGCACCAGCGTGACGGTCCAGCCCTTGAGCACGCCCTTGCGCTCGGTCAGGAGCGCCGAGTGCAGCGCCGCCGTGGCCGTCAGCCACGGCAGGAAGGACGCGTTCTCCACGGGGTCCCAGGCCCAGTACCCGCCCCATCCCAGGACCTCGTAGGCCCACCATGCGCCCAGCACGATGGCCACCGTGAGGAAGATCCAGGGCAGGAGCAGCCAGTTCCGCAAGGGCCGGAGGAAGTCTTGGCCCAGCCGGCCGCGCAGCAGCGCCGCCGAGGCGAGGCCGAAGGGGATCGTCATGCCCACGTAGCCGAGGTACAGGAAGGGCGGGTGCACGATCATGAGGACGTGGTTCTGGAGGAGCGGGTTTGGACCGGGACCATCGGGCGGCGGGTTGGGGACGGTGAGGAACGGCTGCGCCGGCCCGGCCAGCAGGAAGCTGAAGAACGTCCCGCAGGCCAGCCACACCGCGCAGGCGTAGGGCATGTACTCGGGATGGCGGTCGCGGTTCGCGCGGGTGGCCACGGTGACGTACACGCCCATCACCAGGCCCCAGAACAGGATCGATCCCTCCAGAGAGGACCACAGGCTGACGAAGGCCACCCAGTCCGGAATGCTGCGCGAGCCGACGTGGGCCACGTAGCTCACGCTGAAATCGCGGGCCAGGAGCGCCCAGACCATCAGCCCGTTCGCGGCGGCCATGAGCGCGGCGAAGGCGTAGGCCAGTCCGCGCGTGACGCGCCAGCCGGCGGCGGATCCGCTCCGGCCCGCGGCGAAGCCGGCCATCGCCCCGGCCGCGGACACCAGGAGGGCGAGCAGGATGAGGATCCGGCCGGCGGAGGCGGTCACTGTCCCTTGGGCTGCGGGCCGTCGTCGAGACCCTGGGTCGTGCGCATCGTCTTCTTCACGTCCACCGCCTCGCCCTCGCCGGGCACGCGGTACTCGTTGCTGTGCGAGACCATCAGCCGGCGCCCCTCGAAGTGGCCGGCCCGGCTCATGGTCCCCTCCACCACCACACCGATCCGCTCGCGGAAGAGCTGGGGCGGCACGCCCGTGCACTTGACGTGGACCCGGCCTCCCGGCCGGTCGACCACGTCGAACTCGACGGCGGACGATCCCGGCGCGCGCACGATCGAGTTCTCCGCCACCAGGCCCCCCAGGCGGATGGACGCCCCCACCGCCTTGTCCCCGGCCGCATGAAGCTCGGTCGGGCCCCAGTAGTAGACGAGGTTCTGGCCGATGCCGCCCGCGGTGATGGCCAGGAAGGCGGCCGCCGCTGCGGCCAGGGCCGCCACCGCGAACCCGCGCCCGCGCCTCACCGCTTCACCTCACCCCGGCGCCGGCGCTGCGCGCGATAGCGCGCGAGAACGGAGACGGCATAGCCTGTCAGTATAACCGCGCTGACCGAGTAGGCCGCCCAGACGAACTCCCAGCCCCCGGAGATGACGCCGGTGTCGGCCGGCATCACGCCACCTCCTCCTCCCGCCTGAGGAAGGCGAGCCGCGCGCGCAGCGCGATGAGCCCGGACATCAGGAACAGCATCCCGAAGGCGTTGATGCGCAGGGGCCACTGGAACGCGCGCGAGACGGTCTCCGGCGACGACTGCGTCTGGTGGAGGGAGTTCCACCACTTCACGGAGAAGTAGACGATGGGCACGTCCACGTAGGCGATGATGGCGGCCACCGCGGACCAGGTGGCGCGCTTGACCGGGTCGTCGACGAACTCGCGCAGGGCCAGGATGCCCCCGAAGGCGAAGACCATCACCGCGGTGGTGGTGAGCCGCGGGTCCCAGTCCCACCAGACGCCCCAGGTCGGCTTGGCCCAGATCGCGCCCTGCATGCACAGCAGGGCGGAAAGGACGACGCCCACCTCCAGGGCCCCCTCGAGGCGCGCATCCCAGACGGGGTCGTCGCGGAAGAGCGAGATGAGCGCGCAGGCGAAGGCGAAGGTGAGGGCCAGCATCGCGTTCCAGGCGGTGGGCACGTGGACGTACATGATCCGCTGCACGTCCCCCATGTAGGTTTCGCGCGGGGCCAGGAACAGCCCCCAGTACGACCCCCACAGCAGGAGGGCCAGGCCCAGGGCCAGGAGACCGTAAGGCAGCCGGCTGTCCCTCACCGTTAGTCCTCCACCACCCGATCGAAGAGCAGCCCGCACAAGGACCAGTGGATCACGTTGAAGCAGACGAGCAGCAGCGTCCACGCACGGAGCTGGCCCATGGGGTCGCCGTGTATGACCAGGGACGTTGCCTTGACGGCGGCCAGCAGCACCGGCACCACCAGCGGGAAGAGCAGCAAGGGCAGCAGCGTCTGGCGGGCTCGCGCCTGCGAGGTCATCGCCGCGTACAGCGTGCCGGGCGCCGACAGCCCAGCGGATCCGAGGAGGATGATCCCGAGGAGGGCCGGAATGCGCGGCGTCGCCGCGTCGTAGAGTATCACCATCACCGGGACGAGTCCCGCGCCCAGGGCGAAGAGGGCCAGCGCGTTGGCCAGCGCCTTCGCATAGTAGAGGGCGCGCGCGGAGGCGGGCAGCAACAGCAGGCCTTCCAGCGCGCGGTGCTCCGTCTCCGCGTGGAAGCTCTCGGCCAGCGTGAGGGTGGAGGAGAGCAGTAGTCCCAGCCACAGGAAGCCGGCCGCCTGCTCGCGCAGGACTGTGGTCTCCGGGCCCACGGCGAAGCTGAACAGGAGCAGCGCCGCGGCCCCGAAGGCGAACACCGCCACCACCTGAGCCCGCGCGCGCCATTGCAGCAGCAGGTCCTTGCGCAGCGCCGCGGCCAGATGGCTCACGGCGCGGCCCCCGGTTCCCGCAGGTCCCGGGCGGGGCCGGACCAGGCCAGCCGTCCCTCTTCCAGAACGAGCGCCTCGTCGCACCCCTGCCGGCCGTGCTCGAGCAGGTGTGTGGCCAGCAACACCGTCGCGCCCCGCGCCTTGAGCGCGTCGAGTGCTTTGTCCAACAGCCGGAAGCCCGGCGGATCCAGCTCGCCATAGGGCTCGTCGAGCAGGACGACCTCCGCGTCCTTCAGCAGCGTCCTCGCGAGGGCCAGTCGCTTGCGCATGCCGGCGGAGAACGCGGAGACCGGATCGCCGGCGCGATCGGCCAGGCCGAATTCGCCCATCAGCGCCCCCACGCGCGCGGCCGCAGCGGGGCCGAGGAAGGACGCCGCCACCTCCAGGTTCTGCCGCGCGGTGAGGCCGTCGTAGAGGCCGGAGTCGTGGCCCAGGAGCGCGACGCGGCGGCGCACCTCCGCCCGCGCGTCGCGGATGTCGTGGCCGGCCACCTGTGCCGTCCCGCGGTCCGCGCGGGCCGCGGTGGCCAGCACGCGCAGCAACGTGGACTTCCCCGACCCGTTGCGGCCGGTGACCATGAGCCGCGCCCCGGACGGCACGGAGAGGGTGACGTCGGCGAGCGCCCAGCGCCGCCCGTAGCGGCGTCCCAGCCCGGAGGCTTCGATCGCCCGATGAGCCGCCAGGACTACAGCAGCTTCTCCCGCCGCAGGTCCTTGAACACCTGCACGGCGAAGAGCAGCATCCCGAGCAGGAGGAGCGGCTGGGCCAGGAACATGAACGCCACCAGCGTATAGGGCCCGGCGTGCACGAAGAGCACCAACGACAGGAGGGCGCCCAGGAGGGTGGAGGCCATCGCGCCCCGCAGGAGCAGCGGCACGTGCGCGTGGGTCTTCATCGCGAAGCCGTCTGCGCCGCCGGCGCGGGCGTGTGCGCCGGCCCGTGGCAGTCGATGCAGGAGTTCTCGCCCGAAAGGAGCTTGGGCATGTCCTCCTGGGGGTGGCCTTCGGACTTCAGGAACTTCTGGGACTCGCCGTGGCAGCCCAGGCACCGCTGGTTGGGGTAGGGCTTTGCGATCTTGATGGGGAGGGTATAGCTCCCCGTGAGGTGGCGCCGGACGTGGCCCAGACCCTCCCACTTGGCGTGCACGGTCCCGAACATCCCGTAGTCCGTATGGCACGTGTAGCAGTGGTGCTCCTGGATGTAGCGGTTCTTATAGTGCGTGGCGGCCAGCGACTCGCTCTCCGCGTTGCGCAGGTCCGCGAGGTACGGCTTCATGACGTGGCACGACCCGCACGCCTCGACGCTCTTGGAGTTCTCGATGCCGTGGGAGTAGCCGAAGAACACGATGGCGGCCGGGAGCACGACCAAGGGCAGGATCAGCAGCTCTTTGAGGCGCGCGTTGAGGCCCGTCTCCCGCAGCCGGCCCCAGGCCAGGATCAGGAGGACGGCGGCCAGCACGACGAACGCGATGCCGAGGCCGCGAGCCCAGTCGTCGGTGGTGCCGATCCATCCGTGCGGACGGGGCACCGCGACGTCGGCTTCCGCGGCGGCCGCGGCCGAGGTCGCCAGGAGGGACACCAGCAGCCTCATGGCTCGGGACCATACCACTCCTGGATCGTTTGATCCATTGCCGCGCGGCGGCGGCGCGTCAAGGGCGGCCGGCGGCGCGTGGCCGTGTAGCGGCACAGCCGCGGATCGGCGGTCCTCGACATCCGACCGCGGAGCTAGATCGCGGCCTTGTCCAGCGCGCCGCGCACGACCCGCGCGACGTGGGGCGGCTGGAGCTCGTCGGGCGCGAAGACGAGCGGGATCCGTCCCCTCGACCCGGTGATGGTCACGAGGACGTCTCCCCGCGGGCCGAGGGCCTCGACCCACACGGCATAGACGCTGCCGCGTCCGGCAAGGGCCCGCATCAACGGACCGCGCATGCGGGCCACGAGGGTGGAGCCGTTGCCTTCCACCACGATCAGCGCGTCCGCGCCGGCCCGGTCCGCCAATCGATCCTCCAGCCCGCGATGTCCGGCCAGGCCGTTCAGGACGCCACCGCCGGCTCCAGCGCGCGCAGGGCTACCGTGGCCGCCGCGTTGCGGTCGGCGAAAGCCCGCACCAGCGGGTCCGGGTTCCGGCGGAACTCCTCCGGAGGTCCCACGAACCGCAGCCGGCCGGCGTGCAGCAGCGCGATGCGGTCACAGACCGCGAGCGCCCCCTCGACGTCGTGCGTGACCATGACCGTGGTCGCGCCCATCCGGCCGGCGATCTCGCCGATCAGCCGGGCCACCGCCGCGGAGTTCACGGGGTCGAGCCCGGTCACCGGCTCGTCGTAGAGGACGATCTGCGGGCGGCCCACGATCGCGCGGGCCAGGCCCACGCGCTTGCGCATCCCGCCCGACAGCTCCGCGGGCAGCTTGCCCAGCACCGCGGCGGGATCGAGGTTCACGTCCTCGAGCGCGCGGGCCACCCGCCTCGACATCTCGGCCGCCGAGAGTGAGCGCGCCTCCGCGGGCCGCACCCCCATGGCCACGTTGGCGTACACGTCCAGCGAGTCGAAGAGCGCCGCGTTCTGGAAGACGTAGCCGACCTTCCCGAGGATCCGGCGCAGGTCGCGGGGCGCGGCCTGGAAGACCGACTCCCCGTCGATGAACACGTCGCCGCTGTCGGGCTCCACGAGGCCGATGGTGCTCTTGAGCAGCACGCTCTTGCCGCAGCCCGACGGCCCGACGATGGCCATGGTCTCGCCGGTGCCGACGACGAGGTCCACCCCGGCTAGCACGGGGGCGTCGAACCTCTTGTAAAGGCGCCGGTATTCGATCATCGGCCGGGCG
>Ga0075428_100008515_pt1 | contig 11379 bp, 9 predicted proteins | sample RhiMetdeltSRZDD2_FD_75291 | JGI IMG/M metagenome (GOLD analysis project Ga0075428, IMG submission 75291) | Populus rhizosphere microbial communities from Tennessee, USA - Rhizosphere MetaG P. deltoides SRZDD2 | ecosystem: Host-associated > Plants > Roots > Rhizosphere > Soil | place: USA... | reverse complement strand
CCGCGGTTTGCACTTCGATGAGAGCGTGCGGGTTCTGCCACGCGACGTTCAGCAGGATCCCGTCGATTTCGATCGACTGCGTGTTGTCAAATTCCGTGTACGAGTGATGCGCGACAGCGCTCGCGGATAAGGATAGGAAGACAACGCCGAGAGACACCCGTCGTGCGCGCATCATGCAACCCTTCTCGCTGTCGACACCGGCTGAGTCTGCCCCCCCTGCGTATCAATAGATACCAATGGTGAACAATCGTCAGCGGCAGCGCCGTCGCGATCCCCGGTGCTCGGGACGGAAGCGTGCGCCATCACTCGCGACTGGCGACCATCGGTTCGGAACGCGGGGGTAGCCGTGACCCCGGGTCATTTCGCTGCGGATAACGCGAGCAACTGACGCTGCCGCTACCGATCCCGCACCACTTCAACCGCACGCCCTGCGGCAGCGTAACGATTGAGCAAATCGCCTCACCCCGACCAACAAAATCAGCTGCTTACAATACCCTCGTAGAGTTACCTGCTCAGCGCACTCCGGCGAGATCGAGTTGGCCGCCTCCATTACGCCGCGGCTACGGCTATAGTGCGCCGCACTCTTATCGCGCGGGTGCGACGAATGACTCGAACTGCATTAGCCGGCGGCCTCGCTGCGATTTGTTTTCTCGCAGGAGCCATTCCTGCGTCGTCACAACCGCGCCCGCCCGCGCCGCCAAAGCGCGGCCCCGATGTCCTCCTGCAGCTTTCGATCGCTGCAGCAACTAGCGGTCTCGCGGAGCCTTACAAAGGCGTCACCAGGAACGGCAGTGTCGAGCCCGGCCTTTTCTCGATAGCCTCCACCGGCGTCTCGACGGAACCCGTACGTATCGCGACCGGCAGATTCCTCGCGTCGCTGTCGACCGAGCAACGCTGGAAGACGCTGTTCTCCGTCAACGATGAGGAGTGGCGCAAGTGGATGAACCAGAGCTTTTACGTGCGTCAGGGCGTGAGCTTTCTCGAAATGACGGACGAGCAACGGGAAGCGGCGTTCGGCATGCTCCGAGCCGCGTTGAGCGCCAAGGGGTTCCAGCAAACGCGCGACATCATGCGCTTGAACCACACACTCGCCGAGCTCACGGACGACAATTTCGATGAATACGGCGAGTGGCAGTACAACGTCACGGTGATGGGCGTTCCGAGCGCAACCGAGCCATGGGGCTTCCAGCTCGACGGGCACCACGCGATCGTCAACTACTTCGTGCTCGGTGACCAGGTCGTTGCGACGCCGTTCTTCGCCGGCTCCGAGCCCGTCACCGCCACTTTCGGCAAGTATCAAGGTACGTCCATTCTTCGGAAGGAAGCGACACAGGCGCTCGACCTCATTAACGGCCTGGACGAACCTCGGCGCCGCAAGGCAATCCTCGAGTCCTCGAAGACCGGCGACAAGAACCTCACCGAAGCCTGGAAGGATAACGTCGTGATCCCCTACGCCGGGATTCCGGCCATGGAGCTGTCCGACTCGCAGCTACAGCAGCTCGTCACGCTGGTCGAGCTCTACGTCGGCAATATGGACGACGGCCACGCGCGTATAAAGATGAAGGAAGTCCTCGCTCACATGGATCAGACCTATTTCGCGTGGATCGGCGGTACAGAGCCTGACAGCGCGTTCTACTACCGGATTCAGAGCCCGGTGATCATCGTTGAGTTCGATCATCAGCGGCCGGTCGGAATGCGGCACTTGCTCGACCCCGCCGTGCCCACCACGCAACATGTGCATATCGTCGTGCGAACGCCGAACGGCAACGACTACGGCAAAGATCTGCTACGGCAGCACTACGAACGGCAGCATTCCGACGCGCGCACCCTGTAGACGCGGGCCGCGTGGCTGCCTACCGCAATTGCACGCGCTGCGGAATCGTAGGGACAGCACAAATCGCCTCACCCCGACCATTTCGCCTAAGCATTTACGCGCGTTTCCGGGCCGTCAACCTCTCGGCTTTCCGATGACGATGCTCAACGGTGAGGGCGTCGCATCACTTCGAGCCACCTCCAGGCGGCCCTTTCTTTTCAATGCTAGGTTGGATCGCCAAGACTCGTCATACTGGACACATGCCTACCTCATCCGCGAAACCAAGACTCGTCCCTTGCCACTTCACGTTCGAGGACCTGCAGCTCCTCGAATGGTCGTGCCGGGAGAAGGCGCAACGCGCGCGCAGTGACGCCAAGCGTGAGACGACGCCAAGCTCAATAGAGACATTCACGTCCACCGCGACGAAGTACGAAGCCCTCGCCGGCCGTATTCAGCGCCTAAAGGAAATTGGCGCGCGCTGATCTCGGGCCGAGCTGATTCCTTTTTGTAGACTGCCGGCCCATGGACGCTCTCACTTGGTTCGGCTTCTTATCCCTCACCGGAATGCTCATCTGTTACGCGCTGGAAGATCGAAGCCACTGGTACATGCTTGGCTTCGCGTTCGGCTGCGTACTGGGTTCTATCTACGGGTTCTTACAGGGCGCGTGGCCGTTCGGAGTCGTGGAAGCGATCTGGACGGTAGTCGCTCTGCGCCGTTGGCAACGTGTGAGAGTGGACGTTTCGACAGTGCTCTAGTTGAGCTTACGCTCGAAGCCACGTCGTCGAGCCCGCCACTTCGGAATCGCGGTCTTCGCGAAGGCGCTGGCTCGACCGGTATCTAACGGCCGTCGACGATCGGTTGAAGGCGCGCAATCTCGCAAAGGGCGATCGAGTGCGCGATATGCAAGGCCGCTCGCTCGGAATCCGAATGCTCGTGATTCTTGCCGTAGCCGCCTTCTTTCATCTCGAGCTTTTCCATACACCAGCTCGCGGCCTGTTGTGCGGCGAGTTGCAAGGGCTTGGCTTCCTCCGATCTCATTGGGCGCCTCCTGGGCGGACCACCTGGACATCCATCGTGAGCATGGGGCGCGCGGATTGCGCGCGCCCGCGTAGCAGATTTCGTCACCATAGCGCGACGCGCGTCACAGAGTGCTCGTCAGGCGGGCTGGTGTGTGAGGAACTTATCGAGCTCGTTCGCGAAGGCTTGGATGTCGGTCTTGTTGAGCGCCGGCGGTCCACGCGTGGGCTCGCCCGATGAGCGTAATGAGTCCATGAAGTTGCGGCGTGCCAGGTGATCCTGCACGTTGTCCGGCGTGTACAACGTGCCGCGGGGATTCAGCGCGAACGCCTTCGCGGCAACGACTTGGGCAGCCAGCGGCACGTCGGCCGTCACGACGAGGTCGCCTGCGGTCAGCCCGGCGAGGATGCGCGCATCGGCAACGTCGAAACCCGATTCGACCTGCCTGGCTTCGATGAAGGCCGATCTCGGCACGCGGAGCGCGTGGTTGGCGACGAGCACGGTTCGCACCCGCACGCGTTCCGCAGCGCGGAACAGGATTTCCTTGATCTGCTTGGGACAAGCGTCGGCGTCGACCCATACGATCATGGCGATTCGCTACCTGGCTCGAAAGAGTCCAAGCTGCTCGTTTACCACACGCAGGAGAATGCCATGTTCAAGACGCCCAACTACAAACAAGACAAAAGGCGCCGCGAAGACGCACAGAAAAAGAGGAACGCGGAAGAACAGGAGCGACAGGCCGCGCGCAAGAAGGGTGTGCCCGCCGGCACCCCTCAGTGATGGAGCAGCTCGAGGCCGCCGACCCGGCAGCGAGCAGCGAGTCCGCCGACCGTGTAATAGCCGCAACGCGAAATTGGGTGGAAAAAGCCGTGATCGGGCTGGGCTTGTGCCCGTTTGCAGCGAGCCCGTACCTGCGTGGGCTGATTCGTTATAGGGTCAGCGAACAACAGTCGCCCGAAGGGCTCGCCGAGGAGTTGACGCAGGAGCTGAAGTATCTTGCCGCTGCCGATCCGCTTCTCTGCGAGACCAGCCTCTTGATCCATCCGCACGTGCTCGGCGATTTCCTCGATTACAACCAATTCCTGGATCAGGCAGACGCCGCCGTGGCGGCTCTTGGTCTCAAGGGCAAGTTGCAGATCGCTAGCTTCCACCCCGCGTACCAGTTCGCGGGAAGCGCGCCGAATGACGTCGAGAACTGCAGCAATCGCTCGCCCTATCCGATGCTGCATCTTCTTCGTGAATCGAGCGTAAGACGAGCCACGGCGACGTTCCCCGGAGTAAACGAGATCGGCAACCGCAACGTGGCCACGCTGCGCGAGCTAGGAGCCGCAGGCTTGCGGAAGCTGCTCAACGCTGAGCGATGAACGCTGGCCGAAGCGGTGATACCTCGAGGGCCTACTGGTGTTCGCTTCTACGGGCGAAATCCCCGCACCAGTCGTCCGGAAGCACGAGCGGCCACGCCGTCACGATCTTCTCGTCGACCGCCCGCGGAATGGGGGCGTGGCGTCGGCATGACCCTCGAGCATGGTGTTCGTAGCCGCCCTTCGGCGCTTCGTAGAATCGACAATCGGCGCATTTCATAGTCGTGAGTCTTCGGCTCGGTTTCGCGAAGCGTCGTCTAACTGACAGTATGAACCCTCACAGCAGCCGGCCGCAGCGATTGAATCAGTAGCCGCTAGCTCGCAGCTGCCGGGACCGATATCGGTGCGCGGCCCATCGCCCGCAGCCAGCCGTAGTGCGAGCGCACCGCGCTCAGCAACGTCGTGTTGTGCTTGTACTCCACGCCGAACTCGCGGCAGGTCTGCTCGACGACCGGTGCGATCGTGGGGTAGTTCACGTGGCAAATGCGCGAGAAAAGGTGGTGCTCGATCTGAAAGTTCAGCCCGCCGAGCAGCCAGGACGCCGCTCGACTGTCACGCGCGAAGTCGACGCTGGTCTCGACCTGGTGAACGGCCCATGGCGTGTCCAGCCGGCCGGATCCCTGCTCCGTCGGGAAGTCGGCTCGTTCCACGCAATGTGCGAGTTGGAACACGACGGCTAGCACGATCCCCAGCGAGACGGCGGTCACGACGTAGGTGGCCGCGACAACCCAGACGGGGTGCAGCGTCAATGGAAGGCCGAACGCGAGCGACAGGAACGCGAGCTTGCCGCCCAGGAACACGATCCACTGCGATCCGCGCGGCCGCGGTACGGAGTGCTGCGCGATACGCCCCGTCAAGGCGAGTCGAAAGTCGTCATAGAGGTGCCACTTCATCGCGAACGCGCCATACAGGAACCAGACGTAAAGGTGCTGCCAGCGATGAAACCACACATGCCGATGATGCGGCGTGAGCCTGCCGAGACCGACGAGGTTGATGTCCGTGTCGTAGCCCACCACGTTGACGAACGTGTGGTGGAAGACGTTGTGCTTCCAGTGCCAGAAATGCGAGCTGCCACCGACAAGATCGAGCGTCATCGCCATGACCCGATTGAGCCAGCGGCGCTCCGAATACGCCTCGTGATTCGCGTCGTGCATGATGTTGAAGCCGATCGCCACGATGCTGAGCCCTAACGCGATCGCGAGCGGGACCGCCTGCCACCACGCCGTCGCGACGAATACCAGCAACACGTAAGTCGACACGAAGCTCGCGAGGATGATGGCCGTCTTCGCGTACATCCGCACCCCGCCGCGCTCGGAACGGCCGGCGGCGCGCAAATGTGCGCTCACCCGGCGTCTGAGCTCGATGTGAAACGCGTTGTCGCCCGCAAATCTCAGCCGACGCTTGGCCGCGCCGGACGACACGGGTGCCGGTGCCCCGCGAAGGGTCGTGTTACGCAGGAGGGAACCTTGGAATTACCGGACGGGAATCCGGTTTGCTTGCTAGCGTACACCGTGTGGAGCCGGCAAACACGGAGATCTCGTCGGCTCGAGTCGTCGCCAATAGCAACCGACCCGTTGCCCGAGCTCGCCGTGCTTATTGGCTGGCGGATCCCGACGACTTGCTCACGTCTGTGCACTCTTTTGTAAAGTCATTGCGCGACGCCCAAGTCGCGAACTGTGAACGCGATCAACGCCGACGCGATGGCAAAGCGACATGATGTGCACGCTCTCCTTGCGCAAGCGCTCCAGACAATAAAAGTCCCCCCTGTGTGGGCTAGGCTGGAGCGCATTTCGCTCAACGGGCCTCCTTCCGCTCACGGCCCATTGGCTTGCCCACGGCCGTGGACCAAACAAATCGCTGCTGCCGCGCGGGTATTCCGGCTGCTCGGGGGTAGTTGACGACCTCTTCGTACCGAAGGCCGTCGAGTAGCTTGTAGTACTCGTCACGGGTGTATTCGCGCTGTCCAGGAAGCACGCGTGGAAAAGAGTCTGGCGCACCGATAGAAACCGAGCGATTCGGCCCGCGGCTAGTCGAGTTCGGCGGAGCCCCGCAACGCTTTCTTCCTCCAAAGGGTAATGCCGCTTGACTCCGTACCGTAGTACGGTTGTCACCATTCGGAATTCGTAGCAAGAGCACATAACCGCTGAGCATTTCGATGTCGGAAGCCAAACTGCGACGACTGCGCGCGCTATACGAATCTGCCTGGGAGGCCTATTACAGCAGCGCCAAGGCTCTCGTAGAGATGGAGCGGCGGCGCGCGCACCCATCGCCCGGGTTGATGGTGCGAGAGTCAGCGGCGCTCCGAGCGCTCAACGACGCACGCGAACGCTACCGCGACGCACTCATGCAGGCCGACTTCGGTCCGCGCGGCCATTCCACCTGAAAACGCGAGCTCGTCGCGGCGATGCTGGGCCGAGCTCTCTCGACTCCAGCAACCTAGCCCTCGCTGCGCAGCGCAACTACGGGGTCGATTCGCAGCGCGCGACGCGCAGGAAAATAGCACGCGAGTAGGCCAACCATGGTCAGCACGAGCAGTGCGGTTGCGAAACTCAGCGGGTCCATCGCCGTCACACCGTAGAGCAAACTCCCGACGAGCCGTGTTAGGGCCAGAGCTCCGGCCGTACCGATGACGAGCCCCACGACTATCATCACGATGCCCTGACGAAGCACGGGCAGTAGTACGTCTCGCTTCTGCGCCCCCATCGCCATTCGAATTCCGATCTCGACGGTGCGTTGGCTCACGAGATGCGCGACGACGCCGAAGATGCCGATCAACGCCAACGCCACCGCAATCGTCGCGAACGTCGATAGCAGCACCGTGGCTCGCTGAAGGTCCTGGATCTGACCGGAAGCGTAGTCCTCGATCGCGCGAATCCTGGAGACGGGCACGGCCGGGTTCGCTTCTTGGGCTGCGGAACGCAGTGCCGCTTCCGCTCCACTCTGCGATCGGTCCATGCGGACGACGACGGCTGTCGACAGCAGGTCCACTGCGACGGCATTGTCCATTCTGCGCGGCAGCTGAAGCCGCGGAACGTACATCTGAGCTTCCGCAACACGCTGATAGCGGTCCTGCCGCACGTTGCCCACGATCCCAACAATTTCGAGCGGGGGCGCGTCGACCACGTCCGTTTGCAGCAACCGGCCGAGCGGATCTTGGCCGGGCCAAAAGCGCTCGGCCATCGCGGCGTTGATTACCGCGACCGGGCGCGATAGCGCGCGATCTCCGCTATCGAGTCCGCGCCCGCGCAGCACAGGTATGCCGAGCGTCGCAAGATACGTGGAGCTCACGGGGTACCACTCCGCGCGGCGCGCGGTTTGCTCCGATGATGACAGCGTCTCGTCGGCGAGGCGCACAGCCACGCGTTGAGGTGACCCGCCGAGCGGCACCGTCGCCGCGGCAGCCGCCGAGCGAACGCCTGGCACACGCGACAGTCGCTCGACGACGGCCTCGCTATCCTCGGCGAAGCGCGAGTCGAGCTCCACCAACAGCCCGCCCGCGGGCGTGTTCTGGCCCGTGTTCCGGTTGTAGGTGCGCGGAAACGGCAACTCGAGAACCGTGAGATCCGCCGGGTCGAACCCGACTCCCGCCGCGTTGATTAGCGCGAAACTGCGCAGCACGAGACCGGACGCGACGAGAATGATTAGCGCCAGCGCAACCTGCCCCACGACGAACGCCGAGCGCAGGCGTTGCTTGCCGATGCCGCTGCTCGATCCACGGCCCTCTTCTCTGAGCGCCCCCGTGAGATTCACGCGCGATACGTGCAGCGCGGGCAGCGCACCGAACGCGATGCCGCTGCCCAACGCCAGCAGCGCCGCCCACGCGACGACCGACCAGTTCATGCTGACCTCGGCGAGGCGAGGAAATCCCTCGATCTCGGAAGCCACGAGCCCACGCACACCGGCCGACGCAAGCACGATGCCGAGTGCTGCACCGAGCACGGAGAGCAACAGATTGTCGGTGACCAACTGCCGGACGAGACGCCAACGTCCAGATCCCAGCGCCGAGCGCACGGCCAACTCTTTCTGTTGCGACGCGGCGCGTGACATCACGAGCGCAGCCACGTTCGAGCACGCAATCAGCAGCACCAACAATACTGCGCCCTGAAAGATCCAGAGCAACTGGCGCCAACCACCGACGCTGGCGTCTCGCAGCGATTCCACTTTCAGACCCCAGCCCATGTGAGTCTCGGGGAATTCCGTGCCGATGACCTCCGCCAGGCCATTCATCTCTGCCTGCGCTTCGGCGATCGTGACTCCAGGCTTCAAACGGCCGACGAGCGTGAATAGTCGATTCGGACTGCGGGTCGCCCTCTGCAAATCGGTGTCGGCTTGGTAGAGCCAGATATCGGTATCGGGATTCAACAGATGAAAACCCTCGGGCATGACCGCCGCGATCGGGGCGGGCACGACACCGAGATCCACGGTGGCTCCGAGCACGTTCGGCGAACCGCCGAACTGCCGCTGCCAAAGGCCATGGCTGATCGCAATGGCGTTGGGATCCTTCGGCGGCCAATCCCCGAGCAGCGGCTGCACGCCCAGCGTCGAAAGCATATCCGCCGAGAACAACTGCGAGGGCATCCAGTGCGCCGCGGCATCACCGGGCAAGGTAACCGTATATGCCTCGTCCAACCTCCCGGTCCCGAAGCTCTCGAACGAACGGTTGTTGTCGCGGATCGTGAAGTAGACGCCGGTGTTGGTCCCAAAGCGCTGCTCCGGCTCGTTCGGCGGCGTCAACCACACGGCGACGAGCGCATCGGCGTTTGGATATGAGAGCGGTTGCAATAACACGCTGTCGACGACGCTGAAAACCAGAGCGTTCCCACCGATGCCGAGCGCGAGAGAGGCTACGGCAACAACCACGAAGACGGGTCGCCGACGAAAACCTCGACAGCTCAGCACGACATCCCGGAACCAAGAACCGAAGTCCGCGCGCATGCGCCCCCTCGCGATAGGCCCTTTCTAGATCACGCTCGCACGTGGAGCGCCGTCCCTACCGTTTACGGTTCGTGAGCAAACGTCGTGCCACGAAGCGCGAACGCCGATTCGCCGCGATCGGGGAGCATGAACTTCAGCTCGGACGTGATTGCTCGTCCCAATACCGGTCGACGCGATCCCGTTTTCGGAACCGTGACCGTGGCTACCGGGCAATGCTGAAGACGCATGCAGCGCTAACGCTGCGGGTGTCGTCGACGTTGGCGGCTACTCGGAGCTTTGGTCGTCGGAGCCGCGGATCGCGAGCGCCATGGCACCGTGCAACTTCGCGCGCGCCTCGGCACTACTTACGGCGTTTCATGGCGCGTGCGGACTGAACTCGGCGTCGAGGATTGCCTCGCGGTAGCGTTCACGGGCGTCATTGAGCGTTCGAAGCGTTGCTGCCTCGCTCGCCAGAAACTCGGGCGACGGTCGCTCGCGCCGGCGCTCGATCTGGACGAGAGTTGTGACGCAGCTTTGATAGGCGTCATAAGCAGCTTCCAATCGCATGCGCAGATGTCGCAGTTCGGCTTCTGATGTCGGCATGTTTCAGCGAAAAAAAGGAGGCCCCCCTCCTGCGAGTTCCGCATCGTGCCCGACGTACTATGGTACGGAGTCAAGTGGCGTCACGGCCGCTCACCGCGCTCGATTGCGGCGCGCGTCACGAAACTGAACTTTCTGTCGCGCTTCATCGGCAGACCAAAGCGATTACGCATTGCCTCGAGCTCCGTGACGCTCATGGTTTTCCATCCGTCACTGCTATTTCCCACTGGCGACACACAGAAGCCGTGCAGGATGTATTCGCCGTCGTCACGCTCGTATGCCTCGAACGCGTAGTAAGCCCAGCGTCCAGCCGGATCGAACAGCTTCAGCGTAGAGATTGAGCAGGGCTTGCCGCTCTGTTGCGCAAGGCTTCGTCCCGCCTCCAAGCTTGCGCGGTACTCGCGCGGGACCAGCGTCTGCGGCTCGGGCTGTATTTGCACACTCATGCCGATTCTCCTCCTGCTCGACAATTGACGGTTCAGGAAGGCGCGAGCGGTTGCGGAGATTACGGTCGGCGCGCGAGCTTTCAATCGCCGCTCCGCGCGTTACACGAGCAGAAACCTGTGAATTCGCCCGGTACAGGGCGCAGACGATACGGTTGCAGGAACCGTGTCATGGGCTATCTGGGCGTGCGCTCAGCGGCTGCGGTCGTGAGCGAGCTCTGCCCAGCCGGCTACGGTAGCGCGAACACCCGCAACGTGTCGTCGGCGACGACGGCAACGTACTGCTTACCGTCACTGCCGCGATAGGTCATCGGGTTGGCTTGTGCGACGGCGTCGAGCTGCACCGACCAAACCTCTTTGCCATTCCTCGCGTCGAACGCGCGGAAGCGTTTGTCGTTCGTCGCACCCACGAACACGAGGCCGCCCGCCGTGGCCGTCGGTCCCGCGCTCCCGCTGCCGCCCGTGAGTTGCCGATTTGCCGGCAAGCCCGGCGTAACGCCGAGCGTGGTCTGCCATATGACTTCGCCGCTGTTCGCGTTCACGGCAACGAGCCTGGACCACGGCGGTCGATAGCACGGTAGCGATCCCAATGCTTCGCCCGCATCGTTCTTGGCGGGAACGCTGAAGGTGAAGTACGGGCCCGGCCCGTTCACGCTGCCGCGGTCGTACGGAATCGTCGTGCCGGCCACGCCGCGGCCGTAGTTCTTGCCGGGCTTGCGCTCCTCTATCCAACCGACGAGCGCCGTGTCGTGCGTATGCATGTAGACGATGCCGTTGCGCGCATCTGCCGCCACGCCGCCCCAGTTCACACCGCCGCCTGCGCCGGGCAACTGCAGAGTCGTCCGCGGCGCAGCGCCGTCGGCGTGGAAGTTGAACGGCGTGTACGGCCCTTCGTTCGCGAACCCGCCGCTTTTCTCCCACAGCTCTTCGCACGCGGCCACGTGCTGCGCGGAAGTGTCTTCGACGCGCACGAAGTCGCGCTCTTTCTCGAACGACACGCGCGCGAACGGCTCCGCAGGTTTCACGGGCACGGGTTGCGTCGGCGAGTACCACTCGCCAGGAACGTTGCCGCGGGGCACGGGCTGCTCTTTCACGCCGAACACGGGCGAGCCGTTTTCGCGATTCAGAACGAACATCCACGCCGTCTTGCCGACGGACGCAAGGGCCGGAACGCGCTCCCTCCCCTGCACGAGATCGACGAGCACGGGCGGATTCGGCAGATCGAGATCC
>Ga0075428_100008513_pt1 | contig 11380 bp, 9 predicted proteins | sample RhiMetdeltSRZDD2_FD_75291 | JGI IMG/M metagenome (GOLD analysis project Ga0075428, IMG submission 75291) | Populus rhizosphere microbial communities from Tennessee, USA - Rhizosphere MetaG P. deltoides SRZDD2 | ecosystem: Host-associated > Plants > Roots > Rhizosphere > Soil | place: USA... | reverse complement strand
CGCCGGCCCGCGAGCGCCTCGGCCACCTCGGGCCGGAAGCGATGGTTTTCCATCCGCGCCGCCTTCTCCCAGCTGTCCGCCAGCACGCGGCCATCCGGATGGATCACGGTGATCCGGGCGCCGATGCGCACTCCCAAGGAATCGACCCGTTGCTCCGCCGCTTCGGCCTGGGCGAAATCGAGCTGGGGAGCGAGGAGGACATCCACCAACCGCGCCGAGCGTTCGAGCTGCTCCACCAGCTGCTGCTGCACCACCCGGCGTTGCTTGCGCACGAGGTAGCTGCCCATACCGGCCATGCAGAGCACGGAGACCAGGCTGTAGGCGAGGGTCAGCTTCCAGAACAAGCGGCGGCGCCACATGGGAGGCTCAGCCTTTGCAGCGATAGCCCACGCCGCGGATGGTCTCGATGAGGGAACCCGCGGACCCGAGCTTGCGCCGCAAAGCCGCCACGTGCACGTCGATGGCCCGGTCGACCACGATGGCCTGCTCGTCCTGGATGTTGTCCAGGATCTGGGTACGGGTGAAGACGCGGCCGGGATGGCGCGCCAGGAAGCGCAGCAGCTTGTACTCCGTCAGCGTGAGCTGCACCAGCGCGCCCTCGACCTTCACCTCGTGGCGCTCGTCGTCGATGACCACACCCTGGAGGCGAAGCACCTTGGGCGAGCTCGGCGCCGGTCCGCCCGTGCGCCGTAACACCGCCCGGATGCGGGCGAGCAGCAGCCGCATGCTGAAGGGTTTGGGAACATAGTCGTCGGCCCCGAGCTCGAGCCCGGTGACCACATCGGACTCCTCCCCCTTCGCTGTCAACATGATGACCGGGATGTGGGCGGTCTCCCGCGACGATTTGAGCTGCTTGCAGACCTCGAGGCCATGGACGCCGGGCAGCATGAGGTCGAGGAGAATGAGGTCGGGCTGCTCGTCGCGGGCGCGCCGCAGGGCGCCGGTGCCGTCGGTGGCGCTGCGCGTGTCGTACTGCTCACGGCGCAGGTTGTACTCGACGAACTCCACGATGTCCGGCTCGTCGTCGACGATCAGGATCTTCTTGCGGACCACGGTACCTCCCGGCGGCGCACCTGCCGGCGCCGCTGCGCGCGACTAGTAGACACGGGAGCGATCGAGTTTGACAAGCACGCTCGTTCAGTGATTGCCGCTCGACGGCCGCGGTGGTCCCTCGGGCACCACCTGCAACGCCTCCAGGATGGCGTAGAAGTCCGCGTCCATGGAGGGCGTCTTGCCGTCCTGGGGTTCGCTGAGGAGGACGTAGCCGAAACCGGGTTCGAGTTCCACCACGCCGATGTAGTGGACCACTTTCTGCCCGTTCTCGGTCTGGGAGAAGACGTGCTGGTAGAGCCTGCGGCCGTCGGCGCGGGGGTAGACCACGTCGGTGTGCACGTAGACGCCGGAGGCGTGCTCCTGGAGACGCGACGCCAGTACGTGGGCGTACCCGCCGGCGCCGAGTCGATCCTTGGCGGCTCGGTCCACGCCGACCTCGAGCTGGGCGCCCGCGCGTTGCGCCAGGGTGAGAAGATCGGGCCGGCCGCTTTGCGACTGCCAGCCTGGCGGCAGATCCAGGTGCAACGTCGTCCTGCTCCCCGGCGGTGGCGGCTGCGCCGCGGCGCGGTTCCAAGGCAATTCGTCGCGCTTCTCGGCCCGCGCTTCCGGTGTCGTGTCGGCCAGGCGCGTCTGCTGCTCCAGCTTTTGGACGAGGCGCTCGGCGCTCGACGCCGGCACCTGTTCGAGGCAGTACACATCGCGACCGTTCTGCCCCACCAGGTTCTGGAAGCGATTCTTCTCGTCCACGCTCCAGGCGACGCGGTTTTCCGCCGTCATCTCGGGCACGCCGGTCTGCTTGGGGAAGCGCTTTTCCATGGCGCCGAGCACGGCGCCGAAGAACTCCGTGGCATCGTCTTCGGAATCCCAGGTCGTGTACAGCACCAGCGCCTCGGGACCGTCCCCCGGTGCGGCGTAGAGCGTCGCCTGCGCGCCGCCCCAACCCTCGCAGGAAATGGCGGCGATCTCGCGATCCACGTAGGCGCTCAGGTAGAGGAAGAGATCGAATTCGCCCAGCACCAGCTTCACCACCGGCGCCCGGTCCGTGCCGAGGAGACCGCGGACATCCGGCGTCTCGACGCGGACCGGATCGTCCCGCGTGTTGGAGACGCCGAGGAACCGCGCCGGATGCAGCACCTGCTCGGTCGACTCGGGTGGGTGCACGTAAGCCTCGTCGACCCGCTTCCATCCGCCGGCGGACACCAGCGCCGCCACGAAGCCGAGCCCCTTTTCATAAGGGAAGAGCAACGACTCGCGCACCACCGCCGGGGCCGAGAACAAGTGCGCCGCGTCCATGCCGGCGCCCGCTCCCATCGCCTCTCGCAACGCTGCGGTGAAAGCGCCGCTCGTCCACAGGCTGCTATCGGCGAGGGTCGCAAAGGTTTGCCCCACCGGGCGCAGTCCGGCTTCGAGCATGACCGCGGTGGCGTCGCCTTCCAGCAGGGCTTGCCAGGCCGCTTCCGCGTCGGCGGTGTCGAAGCCGAGCTTCTTGCGCACCCGCAGGCTGAAATGTTGGTCCTGCAGGGCGTGGGTGATCTCGTGGGTCGCCACGATGGTCTGCAACTCCGCCGGGATCCAGTCGGCCAGGTAGAGGAGGCGCTGGTCGATGTCGTACATGCCGGCGATCTGCTCCTCCAAGAGTTCCTTGAGTAGCTGCAGCAGATCCACGTCCGGGGGCAGGAGCCCGAGGTAACGGAGCAGGCGCTCATCGCCACGCGCGCGGCTGCGCACCTCTTCTTCCTGGGTGAGTTCCTCGAGCCGGGCACGGATGCGCTCACGCGCCGCCACTTGCACCGCCACCGGCCGCAGCGGTTCCAGGCCGCGAATGGAGGCGACTTGATGCAGGAGCGAATCCACCATGACGCGGGCGGCGGTCGAGTCGAGGGGTGCCGACGCCGGTGGGGCCACGGCGGCGGTGCTGTCCGCGGTGCCTGCCGGCGCGGCCGCACGGGCTCCGCTGCCGCCGAGGCACAGGCAGGCCAGGACGAAGCGGAGGAGGCCAGCGCGCCCGTTGGCGTGCGGGCCCATGGCCCGCGGGAGCGACTGCATGGACGCTGGGTTCCCTTCCAGGGGTTTAGCGACAGCGTGGACGCAAGACACGCACCGCCCTCGCTGTCGGGTCGATCGAGCCGGACCGAGCGAGTATATTGAGGCCCGCTGGCGCGGCGCAACGCCGCGCGACCACGGCAGTTCCGCGTTCGACACGGGCGGAGGCAGAGCGTTCGTGCGTGGCCCGATCCTCGTCGTCAGCCCGTGGTCGAGTCTGTGGTCGCTGGCACCGGGAGCCGGGGTGGCGGACGAGGCGCACATGCTCTCCGGTCTCGTCGCGCACGGCTACGACGTTCATGTCCTGGTGCCCCGCGCCCCGAAGCTCCTGCCGGCGAGCCCCGGCCTCTCCATCCACACCATGGCCAACGTTCTCGCCCTTCCGGCCTGGCTGCCGGCGCCGCTCCGCCGCCTGTGGCTGCTCCCTGCCTTTTGGTCCGTCGCCGGCCGGGCGGCGACACGGTGGGCGCGGCAGCTCCGCCCGCGGCTCGTGCTCGGCTTCTCCCACTACGGCGCCTATCCCGCTGCGCGCGCCGGCGCCGCCGTGGGCGCGCCCTCTCTGCTCAAGCTCTTCGGCGTCATGCAGGCCATGCACCTCGAATGGCCGCTGCCGCGCTACCTCTACCATAATGTGGAGGCCGTGCTCGCCTTCCGGCAACCGCTGACGCACTTCCTCCTCCTGAACGACGGCACCCAGGGCGACCGTGTGGCCCGACGCTGGGGCGTCGCCGAGAAGCGCTTCACCTGGCTCCCGAACGGCGTCGACAAGGACTGGGCCCAGCTGCCTCTCGAACGAGAACGCCTGCGACAGGAGCACGGCGTCGCCCCCGGAACCTGCGTCCTCTTGTCGCTGGCGCGTCTGGTGGATTCGAAACGCGTCGACCGCATCGTGGAGGCTGTGGGGGACGCGGCGCCCCTCGCCCGCACACCGCTCCTGCTCTGGATCGCCGGCGACGGGCCGCTCCGGTCGCGCCTGGAGCGACAGTGCCGGGCCCGCCGCATCGCCCATCGCTTCCTCGGCAGCGTGCCGCGCTCCCAGGTGCCGCATGTGCTCGGCGCCGCGGATGTCCTGGTGGCGGCCTCCACCCTCACGAACATGTCCATCCCCACCTGCGAGGCCATGGTGGTGGGAACGCCGGTGATCGCCCTCGACGTGGCCGGCACCGCGGAAGTCGTGCAGGACATGCAAAACGGTCTCCTGGTGCCCGAGGGGGATCCGGCGGCTCTCGCCCGTGCCATCGCCCGCCTCGCCGACGACGCGGCGCTGCGCCAGCGCCTCGGGAGCGCGGCGCGCGACTTCGCCGCCCGTCGCTTCATGAGCTGGGACGCCCGGGTGGCGGCGGAGATCGCTCTCATCGATCGACTCGTGGCAGCCGCTCCGGTTGCCGGGGGAAATCCATGAACGTCGCGCCTGCCACAGGCAACAGCGCACCGCTGCCGGCCGGCGTCCAGCGCTCGCGCCTCCGCCGGCTGCGTTTCGTCTGCACCTTCATCGTCTCCCTCTCCATCCTCGAATTCCTCATCGCCACCACGAGCTATCAGATCCTGCGCCTGCCGCCGAGCACGGACTTCGCGACCTACTACATCTCTGGTGTGCTGGCACGCCGGGAGCTCTCGCCGTACAACCAGCCGCTCATGGTGGCGCAAGGTCACGCTCTCGGCTTCGAGCACAGCCAGTTCCCCTACCTCTACCCACCGCCCTTCGCCCTCGCCATGCAACCGTTCGCCTCCCTCTCCTACCCGCGCGCCCGACAGGTGTGGATGCTGCTCACCACCTTGGCGCTCCTCGCCACCTTGGGCTTCGTCGCCATTCTCCTCCGTGCCCAGGCCCGTGCCCTTCACCTCGAGCATCCCCACCTGCACTGGCTGGTGTGGACGGCTTTCGTCCCGGCGGCGCTCAATTCGACGAGCGTGCACAACGACATCCGCGCTGGCTCGGTGGGGATCTTCCTGGCCGCGGCCCTCGCCGCGGCGGCCTGGGCCGTGCTGGCGCGCCGCTCGGCGCTGGCGGGAAGCGCGGTCGCGGCGGCAGCGTTGATCAAGCTCGTCCCCGTCGCCCTCGTTCCCTGGCTCCTGTGGCGCGGCCCCAGGCGCGGTGCGGTCGTGGCGCTGTTGCTCCTCGCCCTGGCCACGACGGCAGCGGTGATGCACTGGGGTTGGGCCATCTTCGCCGATTACATTCAGGATGCCCTCCTCCTGGCCAGCACGCGCGAGCTCCCGCGCCCCATGAATCAGAGCATCGATGCGATGCTGTCCCGTCTGCTCGTGCCCAACTCCGACGTCCACGCCTTCGCCGACCTGCCGCGGCTGAAGTTCGTTCTCTCCCTCGGCCTCGGTCTGCTCGTCGTGGTGCTCACGCTGCGCACGCTGCGGACACGCCGGCAGGTGGCGCTCCTCCCCGTCGAGCTCGGGATGGTGACGCTGGCGCTCCTCGCCCTGATGAAGATCACCTGGGTGCACACGCTGGCGGCGATGCTCTTCGTCTGGCCCTGCACCATGCTCGCCATCGCACGCGCCGCGGAGCGCGGCGCCCCCTGGGCGGTGTGGCTCGGGTTGCTGTGCTGCGCCGGCTTCTTCCTTTCCTCGGCGCACTTCCCCCTGCTCTGGCATGGCTGGACCCACGGACCGCAATCCCTCGTCCTCAACCTGCACGGCGTCGGCGTGCTCTTGCTCTGGGTGGTGACGCGCTGGGTGCTTGTGCGGGAGGCCGAGGTGACCGGGGCTCCGGCCTAGGGGGTGGCCGCAGAGGCGGGATGGGAGGCCGCGGCGACCGAAGGCGCGGCGCCCGCCAGGAGCAACGGTCGGGCCCGGGAGACGATGTTGTAGCGCAGGCAGAACTTCTGGAAGGTCTCCAGCCCGCGCAGCTCGCGCTCGCCCAAGGTGTAGCGCAGGTTCTCGCGCAGGTAACGCCGCAGCATCTCTTCGTCCTTGCCCAAGCGCTGGGCGGCATCCGCGGCGATCTCGTCGAGATGCTGCATCCCGGATTGCATGGCAGCGCCGAGCAGGGTGGCGATGCGCTGCGCCTCCACGCCGCGGCCCAGGATCCAGACGGCATAGACGAAGGGCAAGTCGGTGAGCTCCTGCCATCCTTGCCCGAGATCCCAGACATGCGGCACCTGGGCGGCGGTGAAAGCCGCATCGCCGATGAGGAGGGCGGCATCGTGGGTGCGCAGCATCTCGGCCAGGTCGGGCCGGAAGGTATGGAAATCGGGCATGACGCCGTAGCGTTCGGCGAGGAGGATGCGGAGCAGCGCCACGGAGGTCCGGGAACCACTGTCGACAGCGACGCGGCCGAGGTTCGCCAGCGGCACGCGGCTGAACAGTTTCACCGTCTGTACCGGCCCGTCCGAAGCGATGCAGATCCCCGGGAGAATCGTCTCGCCCACGCCGCGCAGGAACTCCACCGCCGGGAGCAGACCCACGTCGATCTCGCCCAGACGCAGCTTGTCGCTCAGCGGGCCCGGCGTGTCGAGGCTGAGCCGGTGCTCGCCGCTCGCTTCCAGTCCATGCACGAGAGGACGCGCGTTCAGGTAGGACACCCCGCCGATCCGCACCACATGCATCCCCGTCTCCTCCTCGCAGGCCTGCCAGCCGGTGGCGGCACCGTACTCGCTGCGACTGCAAACTCCAGGCCCGTCGGCCTCTGGCCCCGCTCGGCCACCGGCTTGCCCGTTCAGGGGATCGAAGCGCCTGTCCCCGCCGGTTCACCGCAGGAGGAAGCGATCCGCCAGGGCGAAGACCATCAGCAGCACGCCCACGATACTGTTCACGTTGAAAAAAGCAACGTCGATGTGCTGCAAGTCGCCGCGGCGCACGTCGCTCGCCACCAGCGCGTGCTGCGCCAAGACGAGGCCGGTGACGAGCGCCAGCCCCGCTGCGTAGAGCCAGTGGAATCCGTAGAGCGCGCCGACCGCGGCGAAGGCCGCCAGCATGCCGGCGTGGAAGAGCCGCGCCAGCCACAACGCCCCGCGCACGCCGAAGCGCGCCGGCAGCGACTGCAAGCCCCGAGTGCGATCGAAGGCCGCATCCTGGCAGGCGTAGATGGTGTCGAACCCGGCCACCCAGAGGATGACGCCGGCAGCGAGCCAGAGGGGCAAGCCATCCAGACGGCCGCGCACAGCGATCCAGGCCCCGATCGGTGCCAGCGCCAGCGCGCCGCCGAGCCACAAGTGCGACATCCAGGTGAAACGTTTCGTCCAGGAATAACCCCAGAACCAGACGAGGGCTACCGGCGCCAGCCGCAATGCCAGCGGTCCGAGATTCCAGGCGGCGAGGAAGAAGAGCGCCGTCGCCGCCAGTGTGAACGCCCAGGCCGCGCCGAGACCCACGCGTCCCGCCGGCAAGTGGCGTGTCGCGGTGCGCGGGTTGGCGGCGTCGAGATTCCGGTCGGCGATGCGGTTCATCATCATGGCGCTGCTTCGCGCCCCGACCATGGCGGCCACGACCCAGAGGCAATCGTGCAGGCTGGGCCAACCATCGGCAGCGAGAAAGAGGGACAGCAAGGCGAAGGGCAGCGCGAACACCGTGTGCTCGAACTTGATCATGTCGAGGAGATCAGCGAGCCGCCGCATCACCTTGGGCTCCGTCGGCGGTGGCTTCAAGCATCCGGGTCCAGGCGGCTGGTGGGATCAGCCACCACGTTCTCCGCTTGCACGCGCTGTGTCCAGCCGCGAGGTGAGCGACCCGCCGCTTCTTCACGCCAGCGCCGGTGCACGCGCAGCTCCACGCCCATGTGGTCGAGGATGCGCTGCACCAGGCCGTCCGCCATTTCCACGAGATCTGCCGGGCGGGTGTAGAAACCCGGCGAGGCCGGGAGGATGACCGCACCGGCGCGGCACAAGGTGAGCATGTTCTGCAAATGGATCTCGGAAAGCGGCGTCTCGCGCAAGGCGAGAACGAGTCGACGCTTCTCCTTGAGGAAGACGTCGGCGGCACGGGAGAGGAGATCCGTGGACACTCCGGCGGCCACGCGCCCGAGCAGGCCAGCGCTGCACGGCACCACCGCCATGGCGTCGTACAGCTGTGAACCGCTGGAGAAAGGCGCGTAGAGATCCTCGTGATCCCAGAGGCGCATGCTGGCCCCCGCCTCGGCCAGCTTCTGCACCCGCCGCTCCAGGGCCATGCCGGTTTCCTGGCGGAAGATCGCGGCGCCGATCTTGGAGCCCACCACGTCGACGGTGTGCGGCGTCCGACCGAGGGCGAGGAGTAGGCGCTCGGCGTACAGGGCGCCGCTCGCACCCGATACCGCCACCACGAGACGCATCTTGTCCATGTCCCTGGCCCCCGCCGGATCGCCACTCCCGGCGCGGCCGCCCGCCGTGCGGCGGGCGTGGCACTGCCGGGCTCGGGGATGGTACGGGCTCCAGCCGGGCCTGTCTACGGAGCCCCCGGAACGGCGCGGGCGGCGAGGCCCGTGGCGGAAACACAGCCGAGACACGCCTCCAGCGTGACGCTCGAGGCCTGTCCCGCGGTCACCGTCACCGGTTCGTGGTAGTCGATGGTCCCGGGACCGGCGCAGCAGACGTGCGCGTCCACGTAGTAACCGCCTGGTTGTACTTCGAACGTCGCTTTGCCGGCGCTGTTCGTCCTCTCGTGCAAGCCCACCGGTGTCACCTGGATGTCCACGTTCGGCACGGGGTTCTGCGGGTTACCGCCGTCGTAGACAGCGACGGTGATGCTGCCGGTGCGCGGCGCCAGCGGCCCTTCCTCGCAGCCAACGAGGAGAGCCGCGCCGAGGACGAGTGCCTGGCGGAGGAGGCGGCCGGAGCGTGACATGGTCCCCCTTTCACTCGCACTTGCGTCACACGCCTTGCGTCACACGCGCTGGCGTCACTCGCGCTGGCGTCACTCGCGCTGGCGTCACTCGCGCTGGCGTCACTCGCTCTTGCGCGCCAGGTAGAGGGTCGCGATGCCGGCGTTCATTTCCCGCCGGCGGATGGCGGCGAAACCCGCCCGCTGCAGCAGGGATTCGAATTCGCTCCGGGTGACGAAGCGACCCACCGATTGCGGCAGGTAGTTGTAGGCTTCGTGATCCCGCGAGATGAGCCGTCCGACCCGCGGCAGCACGTGGCGAAAGTACAGCAGGTAGGGCAGATCACGCCAGCGCGAGTTGCGGCGGAAGAACTCGAGCACGGCGAGCGTCGCTCCGGGGCGCAAGACACGTTGCATCTCCGCCAGGCCTCTGGACACGTCTTCGAAGTTCCGCACCCCGAAGGCGACGGTGACGGCGTCGAAGCTGGCGCTGGCGAAGGGAAGTCGCAAGGCGTCGCAAACCGCCGGCGCCGCGCGCTCCGGGAGGCCCTTGTCACGTCCCCGCGCCAGCATCTCGAAGCAGAAATCCCCTGCCACCACCGCGGCCTGCGGCTTTTGCCGCGCGATCTCGAGCGCCAGGTCCCCGGTGCCGGCGCAGAGGTCCAGGATGCGCGCCGCTCGGCCCTCGAGGCTGGCAGCGACGGTGCGACGCCAGGCCCGGTCACGCCCTGCCGAGAGCAGATGGTTGAGGAGATCATAGGTGGGGGCGATGCGCGCGAACATGTCGCGCACTCGCGCTGCCGGCGGGCCCTCGGCACCCGTGGTGGGGCCGGTTTTCCCGGCGCCGCCCCCGGCGCCGGCACCTGCGAGCGCCGCAATCTTCACGTTCGCTCGCCCCGCAAAGCGATCCCGAGGCGCGGCCAGAGCGCGTCCACCCGCTGCTTCACCTCGGCGCTCATCTCGATGAGCGGCGGCCAATCGCGCTCGTAACCTTCCTCCCGCCACTTGGTGGTGGCGTCGATGCCCATCTTCGCCCCGATGAGCGGCCGGGGCGCCGCATGATCCAGCTGGTCCACCGGCCCTTCGGTGAAGACGACGTCGCGCCGCGCATCGATGTTGTTCGACACCCGCCAGACCACTTCCCCGAGATCCTGCACGTTCACGTCGTGGTCCACGACGATGATGCACTTGCAGAAGGACATCTGCCCCAGACCCCAGAGGGCGTGCATCACCTTGGCGGCGTGTCCGGGATAGCGCTTCTTGATGGCGACGATGGCGAGGTTGTGGAAGCAAGCTTCCACCGGCAGCTTCATGTCCACCACTTCCGGGAGCGCCAGGCGGATGGCCGGCAGGAAGAGACGTTCCGTCGCCCAGCCGAGCCAGCCGTCTTCCTGCGGCGGGCGCCCGACGATGGTGGTCTGGTAGATCGGATCGCGCCGCTGCGTCACGGCGGTGAGGTGGAAAACCGGGAAGTCCATGCGCGGCGTGTAGTAACCGGTGTGATCGCCGAAGGGGCCTTCGGGGCGACTCTCGTCCGGAAGCACGTAGCCTTCCAGGACGATCTCCGCTTCTGCGGGCACCTCCAGGTCCACGGTGCGACAAGCCACCATGTCGAGGCTGCGTCCCTGCACGAAGCCGGCGAAGGCGATCTCGTCCAGATCTTCCGGAAGCGGCGCCGTCGCCGCGTACGGCAACACCGGAGGTCCGCCGATGGCCACCGCCACCTCCAGCTTCTCCCCCCGTTCCCGGGCGACGCGGTAGTGCTGGGCGCCGACTTTGTGGATCTGCCAGTGCATTCCCGTGGTGCGCTCGTCGTACTTCTGCAGGCGGTAGATGCCGACGTTGCGCAACCCCGACTCGGGATGGCGGGTGATCACCGCGCCGAGAGTGATGAACGGACCGCCGTCCAAGGGCCAACAGGTGAGGATCGGCAGGTGGGCGAGCGAGGTGGGCTCCACCACCACCTCCTGGCACGGCGCCTTCTTCACCTGCCGCGGCAGGACGTCGGCGATCTCCTTCAGGCGCGGCAGCATGCCGAGCTTCTCGGCGAAGGAACGAGGCGGCGCCATCTTGATGAGCTTGTCGATGCGCTCCAGGACCTGGTCGATGTGCTCCGCCCCCAGGGCCCAGGCCATGCGTTGCTCGGAACCATAGATGTTGATGGCGACGGGCAGGCTGGAGCCGCGCACGTTCTCGAAGAGGAGCGCTGGGCCGCCGCCCTTGGTGGTGCGGTCGGTGATCTCGCTGATCTCGAAGCGGGGGTCCACGACCTCCTGGACGCGCACCAGCTCGCCCCGCTCTTCGAGGAAGCCGAGGAATTCGCGGAGATTCTGGAAGCGAAGCGCCATGCAGCCTCGTCGCCTGGGGCCTATCGGTGCCACGGCATGGTAAAGCAGCGCTGCCCGCCGTGCTACCCTGTCGCGCCGCCGCCAGACGCTCCCGCGCCGGCGCGGCGCTGCCGCGGAGACTGCATGCCCCTCGCACTGAGCCAGCTCCAGGGTTTCCTCCTCGACATGGACGGTGTGCTCTACCG
>Ga0075428_100008512_pt1 | contig 11381 bp, 9 predicted proteins | sample RhiMetdeltSRZDD2_FD_75291 | JGI IMG/M metagenome (GOLD analysis project Ga0075428, IMG submission 75291) | Populus rhizosphere microbial communities from Tennessee, USA - Rhizosphere MetaG P. deltoides SRZDD2 | ecosystem: Host-associated > Plants > Roots > Rhizosphere > Soil | place: USA... | reverse complement strand
ATTCCGCGCAATCCGCTCTCTCCGCAGGGGGGAACGGACGCTCCCGTCACCATCTGCCAGGACCCGCCCTGTCCGAGGACCAATGGCGATCCCGACGTGCCGCTCGGAGTCTTGGGCAGCCCCTCGAGCACCATCGGCATGAGCGGCGGCACCGACGCGCCCGTCGTGATTGGCACGAACGGAGGCACCGACGCGCCCGTGATCATCTGCCAGAACCCGCCCTGCCCGACAACCAATGGTGATCCCGACGTGCCGCTCGGAGCCTTGGCCAGCGCCTCGAGCACCATCGGGACGAGCGGCGGCACCGACGCGCCCGGAGCCTTGGTCAGCACCTCCGACTCCTCGTTGTACAACTTCTCCAATCCGGCTTGCGCGTCGCAGATACTGGTGATCGGATCGCCCGGCGGCGGCACGCTGCTGGCGGTGGAATTCGCCGGCGCCGGGCGCATCGCGCCGGCCGGCCGCGTGACCATCCCCTCAGGCTTGACGCCGGCGGAAGCCATCACAGAAGCCGGCTCGACGTTCCTCGAGGCGGCCTGCCGCTAGTCCGTCCTGCCAACCCCGACTCGGATCAGTGGAAGGGGTAGCGCCTGTCGTCCCGATCCAGGACGCGGAATCGCCGGCGGCGCAATCTCCAGCGGATCTCCGCCAGGAACTCCCTGAGCCTCCAGGCGCGCTTGAAGTACAGATAGCCGAAGAGCATGCCCCCCAAATGCGCGGCGTGGGCCACGCCGTCGGGCAGCTGCATGAGCGCGAACAGCTCGATACCGGCGCACAGGAGCACGAAGCTGGGGGCCCGCATCGGGAAAATGAACCAGAAGAGAATCTGGCGATTCGGGAATAGCATTCCGTACGCCAGCATCACGCCGAAGATGGCCCCCGACGCCCCGACGGTCAGGCTGTTGGGGGACGCTAGGGACGTCGTGAGACCGGCGCCCACGCCGCACAGGAAGTAGTACCGCAGGAACGACCGCGTCCCCATGACCGGCTCGATCTGCGTCCCGAACATCCAGAGCATCAGCATGTTGAGGAGCAGGTGGAAGAGATAGTCCGGGGAGTGCAGGAACATGTAGGTGAACAGCTGCCAGACGCGCAGGTGGGCGCTGAAGACCATGGCCGGCGTCAGTCCGAAGATCGACTGGATGCTGTTGTCGCCGAGCCGGAAGGCCACGTACTGCAGGATGAAGACCACGACGTTGGCGATGATGAGCGCGCGGATCCCCGGCGTCACGTGGCCGCCGAGGCCGGCGTCAGGGCGGTATTCGTTCCGGTACCCGTTCATGGCTGGTCCGTCAAGGATAGGGCTGCGGGGGGCGTCGAGGCAAATGGATTCGGTGCAATCGGGGACGGGTCCTCAGTCCTCGTGCAGCTCGGCATTCCAGTAGGCGGCGTCGAGGAAGCTTCTCCAGACGTCGTATTGCCCGGACGCGAAGGAGATCTTGACGAGCGGATGCCAGCGGGGGCGCGCCGGAGGATGAATGAGCCGCATGCCGGCCTCCTCGGGCAATAACCCGCCCTTGCGGGAGTTGCACCGGATGCAGCAGCAGACCACGTTCTCCCATCCCGACTTGCCGCCGCGCGACAGCGGCACGACGTGGTCGAGGTTGAGGTCCCGCGTCTGGAACCGGCCGCCGCAGTACTGGCATCGGTTGCGGTCCCGGTAGAAGATGTTCTTGCGCGTGAACCTGACCTCGTGACGCGGCAACCGGTCGAAATCGATCAGCAGGATGACCCGCGGGACCCGGATGCGGATGTTCGGCGTGACGATCGACTCTTCGTGCGGCTGCGGCGGGATGTCGACCCAGTCCTCCCAGTCGCAGGTCGAGTAGTCGGGATTGACGGCCTTGACGTGGCCTTTGTACAGCAGGCAGAAGGCCTTGCGGACAGTCGTCACCTGGATGGCCTGAAACAGCCGGTTGAGGACGAGAACGTTAGTATCCAGCATGACACACGCCGTGCCGCGCACGCGATTCGAGTCGCGGAACTAGCGCAAAAAGGTAGGATGGCGGCGGGGGAAAGTCAAGCCCTGCGGCCTCCCGCGCGTTGCGGGCTGTAGGCCGTGACCAGCGCCTGGCGCTGCTCGTGGCGCTCGAGGGCCAGAGCGATGAGCCGATCGACCAGGCGCGGGAACGGTAACCCACTCGCCTCCCAGAGCTTGGGATACATGCTGATCGGCGTGAAGCCGGGCAGGGTATTCACCTCGTTCAGGACGAGCGCCCCGCTCACGCGGTCGAGGAAGAAATCGACGCGCGCCAGGCCCTCGACCTCGAGAACCTGGAAGGCGCGGACGGCGAGATCGCGCACGGCCTCCGACTGCGCCTCGCTGATCGGGGCCGGGATCATCAGGCGGGACCCCGAGTCCAGGTACTTGGCCGCGTAATCGTAGAACTCGCGGGAGGGGACGATCTCCCCGACGACGGACGCTTCCGGCCGCTCGTTGCCCAGGACGGCGCACTCGATCTCGCGGGCATCGACGGCGTGCTCCGCCAGCACCTTCCGATCGTAGCGGAAGGCGAGGCGCAGCGCCGCCAGAAGCCCGCGTCGGTCCCGGGCCTTCGAAACGCCGACGCTGCTCCCGCCGTTCGCCGGCTTGATGAAGCAGGGATAGGCCAGGGCGGCCTCCAGCCGGTCCGCCACCACCTCCGGACCGGCGACGAACTCCGACTTCATCGCAACCTGATGCGGCGTGATCGGCAGTCCCGCCTGACGGAACAGCACCTTCATCACCGCCTTGTCCATGCCGACCGCCGATCCCAGGACCCCCGCGCCGACGAACGGCACGCCGGCCAGCGTCAGCAGCCCCTGCAACGAGCCGTCCTCCCCTCCCGTGCCGTGGATGATCGGGAAGATGACGTCGAGAGGGCGTCCTCTCGCCGTCCGCCCGCCGCCTCCGACTCGTCCCGCCGCCAGCCGGAACAGGTCGGCGACCGCCGGATCGTCCCGGAACAGGGCCCGGGCGCCGGCCACCACGAACCGTCCCGCGCGGGTCACGGCGATCGGCACCACGTCGTAACGCGCCGGATCGAGGGCCGAGATGATCGCCTTCGCCGAGACCAGCGAGACGTCGTGCTCGACCGACCGGCCGCCGAAGATCACTCCGACCCGCAGCCGCCTCCGCCGCGCCATCATCCCTCCTCGGACGCCGCCGCGCCGGCGGCCGAAACCAGGCGCGCCACGCGCTCGCGGACCTCCGGCCGCGATCGGAACCGGATCTCCAGGGATCCGTCCCGGACCTCGGTGCCGGTCACGCGAACCAGACTGCAGAGACTCGCCAGGATGTCCGTTGCGGTGGCGGGGACCAGCACCATTTCCTCCGCGGCCTCGATCGCGAGGGCCCTCCGGATGGCGGAACATAGTCGGCGCCCATGCCCCGTGTCCAGCGCCGAGGTCCGGATCGCCTCCGGATAGGCGGCCGCCAGCCGCTCGATCTCCGGCTCCGGGAGCCGGTCGATCTTGTTGAGCACCAGGAGGCGCGGCCGGTCGCCCAGGCCGAGGCCCTCCAGTGTCTCTTCTGTCGTCCTGAGATGCTCTCCCAGCACCGGCGAGGACGCATCGACCACGATCAGCAGCAGATCGACGTCCGCCGCCTCCTCGAGCGTGCTGCGGAACGACGCCACCAGGTGATGCGGCAGCTTGCGGATGAAACCGACGGTGTCGATCAGGAGGAACGGCTCCCCTCCCGGCGCCTCGCAGCGCCGCACGAGGGGATCCAGAGTGGCGAACAGGCGGTCCTCGACGAACGTCGCCGCCCCGGTCAGAAGGTTCATGATCGTCGATTTGCCGGCGTTGGTGTAGCCGACGAGGGCCACGCGTCCGATTCCGGAGCGCGCTTTGCGCCGCTCCCGGCGCTCCTGCTCGATCCCCTTCAGGTCCTCCGCCAGGCGCGCGATGCGGCGCCGGATCACCCGGCGGTCCGATTCGAGCTGCGTCTCACCGACGCCTCGCTGCCCGATGCCGCCGGCCTGACGGGAGAGGTGGGTCCACTGGCGCGTCAGGCGGGGCAGGCGGTACCGCAGCTGCGCCAGCTCGACCTGCGTCCTGGCCTCGCGGGATCGGGCCCTCCGGGCGAAGATGTCGAGGATGAGCGCCGAGCGATCGAGGACCGTGACCTCGAGCGACTCCTCGAGGTTCCTCACCTGCGCCGGGGAGAGGTCGTCGTCGCAGATCATCAGGCGCGCCGACAGATCCTCGCAGCGGGCCCGGATCTCCTCGACCTTCCCCCGCCGCAGAAGGGTCGCGGGGCTCACCGCTCCGCGCTCCTGCAGCATCCGGCCGACCACCGTGGCGCCGGCGGTCTCCACGAGGCGCGCCAACTCGTCCAGATGCTCCTCGGTCTCGAGGCGTTCGGACGGCCGCCTGCAGACGCCCACCACGATCGCCCGCTCGCGGCGCCCGGCGCTGCGGCGGGATGACGCCAGCGTCACCGCGCGGCGGCCTGCGAGGAGGGTTCCGGGAGAGAGCGTCGCACCAGCTCCTCGTAGCCCCGGGGCAGGCCGGTGCCCGCGTAGAGGATGATGCCGTCGCGGCCGACGAGGATGTTCTGCGGGATGGCGGAGATCCGGTAGCGATCCATGAGCGCCATCTCCTCGTCCCAGAGGATCGGGTAGGTCATCCGGAACTTCTCCACGAAGGCGCGCACGCCCTCCTTCGTCTGGTTCATCGGGACGACAATCCCCAGGATCTCCAGGCCCTGATCCTTGTACTGCTGATAGACCCTCCGGAGCTCGGGGACCTCTTCGACGCATGGCACGCACCACGTGGCCCAGAAGACCATGTGCACCACCCGCTTGCCACGCAGGTCGCTCAGGCGATACTCCTTGCCGTCCAGGTCCTTGAGGGTGAAGTCGTAGGCGATGTCTCCCACCTGCCGGCCTTCCCGGGGGCCGCTGGGCGGCGGCATCTTCTGCGCCGAGGCCAAAACCGGCATCAGTAGACAGCAGAGGAACAGCACCAGGTGTGGGACGAGGCGCCGGGAGGTCACGTGCGGGAGGCTCTATCGTCGCTCACGTTCGATCGGTGACCTCCCGGCCGCTCCGCGGCGGACCGATCGGGGAGGTCGAAACGCAGAAAGTATAGCATGCCGGCCTTCAGGCCCCGGGCCGCAGCGCGAAGGCCGGTTCGACCCGGCCGACCGAAAGTCCGCGGTGGTTGCGGATTTCACCGACGAAGCGCTCCAACAGCCCCGAGGCGGCCTGGTCGGTGACGAGCCCGAGCTGCCGCAGCGTCTCGATCACCGCCGTGCATCGGGCCCGCTCCCCGTCCCCGTCCGCTACCTTCAGGGCGATGCCGAAGCCACGGCCGTCCCGCTCGAAGCCCAGCCCATAGAACCCCTCCGCGCCGATCTTGGCGATCAGCCCCCCCGGCGCCTCTCGCATGAGAGCCGTGCAGATGCGGCCGGTCCCCGCCACCATCTCGGGCCGGCCCCGCATCGCCGCCACCGCCCGGCGGACGGCGTCCGCTGATCGCAGCCCTCCGGGCGACACGAGCCGGGCATAGAGGGCCGCCGCGGCCGCGAGGGACAGCGCGAAGGTGGGGGCGGAACAACCGTCCACCGCCAGCGGGATGGCGGATGCCGGCCGGCCGGCGAGCTCCGTCAGGGACTCCAGGATGAGCACCTGGACGGGGTGCTCCGGGTCCAGGTAGGCCGCGATCGGCGCGCCGAGATGAACCGACAAGGCCAGCATGCCGGCATGCTTGCCGGAGCAGTTGTTGTGGATCGCGGACGGCTTCAATCCCGCCTCGCGCAGGGCCTTCGCCGACGGACGATGAAAGGGGGGGTGGGCGCCGCACTGGAGCGCCTCCTCCCCCAGCCCGATCTTCTTCAGGATCGACTGGACGGCTGCGACGTGGAACGGCTCGCCGCCGTGGGAGCCGATCATCACGGCGACCTCCCCTTCCGTGAGGCCGAAGCGCTCCACGGCCCCCGAGCGGAGCAGCGGCAGGACCTGGACCGGCTTCGCCGCCGAGCGCAGGAAGGTCACGGCCTCTGGATCGCCGCACGCCAGGTCGATTCGGCCGCCGGCGTCCGCGACCACGATCGCGCCGTGGTGGACGGACTCGATCACGCCGCCCCGCCGGACGACGACGAGCGGCCGGTACCCCTGCGGCGGCTCGGTCCGCGCCGCCTCGCGTGATGGCATCGCCTCCCCCTGGGGGCCGCATTTTACGCCGTTTACGCCGTGGACGGTCCGCGCCGCCTGTCATACCATACGCCGCATGCTCGAGACGTGGCTGCCGCGCGAGACCTGGCGGCGCAACCAGGTCGCCGTGACCACCGCGGCGGCGATGATCTTCCTGGGGTTCACCCTGGTCACTCCGTTCCTCCCCTTCTACATCGAGTCGATCGGCGTGCGCGGCGAGGCGCGCATCGCCCTCTGGTCGGGCCTGCTCCTGAGCGTCAGCCCGCTCCTGGCGGCGATCCTGGGGCCGCTCTGGGGCCGGCTCGCCGATCGTCTCGGGATGAAGGTGATGGTCCAGCGGGTCCTGTTCACGATAGCGCTCCACTGGGGATTGATGTTCTTCACCAAGACCGTATGGCATGTGCTCGCCCTGCGGATCATGTTGGGGCTCTTCTCTGGGTTCGGCACGATGTCCGTGGCCCTCGTGACCCACGGCTGCCCGAGAGAGCGGATCGGCCACGCCGTCGGCACCCTGCAGGCGACCCAGATCATCAGCACTGCGATCGGCCCGTTCATCGGAGGCCTCCTGGCGGCGACGATCGGCATCCGCAACACGTACCTGGTGACGTGCTGTCTCTGCACGCTCGCGTTCCTGTTCGTGATGCTGGTGTACCGGGACATCCCTTCGCGGGCCGGGGCCGAGGAGGCGCCGGTGATGGTGGCGCAGGCCGGGCCTGTCTCGGAGGGCGTGCGCGCCATCGTGCCGCGCCCGGACCGCCGCCCGGCCGCCAGCCCCAGTTTCCGCCAGATCCTCGGCCTGCCCCTGTTCCTGCCGCTCCTGCCGATCCTGTTCCTGGTCAACATGGTCGACCGGGCCCTGTTCCTGGTGGTGCCCCTTTACGTCGCCGCCTCCTGGATGAGGGTCGCATCGGTCGAGGCGATGACCGGCCTCGTGACCTCGATCGGGGCCCTGGCGGCCTCGGCCTCCGCCTACGCGTTCGGACGCCTCGCCGGCCGCCGCGTCGCCGGTCATACGCTGCTCCTCTGGAGCCTGGCGAGCGGAGGCCTCCTGATCCTGGCGATGGCCTTGTGTCGATCGATCGTGCCGTTCGCACTGGCGCGGGTGCTCCTGGGACTGGCGATCGGCGGCGCCCCAACCCTGGGCTACGCGATCGCCGGCGAGTTCATTCCCGATGCGACGCGCGCCTCGTCCTACGCCATCCTCTCGAGCACCGCCATGCTGGGCGCCTCGCTCGGCCCGACCCTGGCCGGGTTGCTCAGCGCCCTCGACCTGCGGGCCCCGCTCCTGGCGGGCGGCGTCATCTACTTCCTTCTGGCGGTGCACACGACCGTCCTGGTGCGCGGGCGCGCCGGGCGCAGGGCGGTCGCCGGCGCGCCGGTCGCGGGGGCCGGGGCATGAGCGCCCCGCGGCCGGCGCGCCGCGACCCGCGACGCCGGGCTCAGGCGCTCCCCGGCCTCAGGGTGGCGCGGCTCCCGAACGGGCTGCGGGTCCTCCTGCGGCCGATGAGGGCCGCGCCCCTCGTCTCCGTCTGGTGCTGGTACGCCGTCGGGTCGCGGGACGAGCGCCCCGGGATCACCGGCATCTCGCACTGGGTCGAGCACATGAACTTCAAGGGGACCCGGCGCATCAGCAAGGAGGACGTGACCCGCCAGGTCGAGCTGGCGGGCGGCGTCTGGAACGGCTACACCTGGCTCGACGTCACGGCCTACTTCGAGACCGTGCAGCGCGACGCCTTCGAGGCGATGCTGCGTCTCGAGGCCTCGCGCATGACCGAGTGCCTCTACCCGCCCGGGGAGGTGGAAAGCGAACGCACGGTCGTCATCTCCGAGATGCAGGGCGGGGAGAACGACCCGCGCACCTTTCTCGAGCGGGAGGTGACGGGCACCGCCCTGCAGGCGCACCCCTACCGCTGGCCGACCATCGGCTACCTCTCGGACCTCAAAGCGACCACGCGCGACGACCTGGTCCGGCACTACAGGGCCTACTACGCGCCGAACAACGCGGTGCTCGTCGCCGCCGGCGACTTCGACCCGGAAGTGGCGCTGCGCCTGGTCCGCCGGCACTTCGGCCGGATCGCCGCCGGACCTCCGCCCCCGGCCGTCAGGACCAGCGAGCCGGAACAGTCGGGCGAGCGACGCGTGACGATCCAGCGGCCCTCCGGGGCAGCCTACCTGCACGTGGCCTGGCCCGCGCCGGCCGCGAGCGAGCCCGACTTCCCCGTCCTGCTGGCGGCCGACGGCATTCTGGCGGGCGGACCGAGCGTGAACGCCTGGGCGGCAGGGCGGGGGCGGGGACCGAGCAAGGCCTCGCGTCTGTACCGGGCGCTGGTCGAGACCGGATTGGCGTCCGACGTCGACACGTCAGTCATCCCGACGCGGCACCCGTTCCTCTACTCGGTCCAGGCCACCGTGAGCAGGAGCGTCGAGCCCGCCCGCGCCGAGGCGGCGGTGCTCGAGGAGATCGACGCTCTCGCCCGGGGACGGATCGACGCTGAAGACCTGCATCGCGCCAAGGAACAGTTCCTGGCCCGCCATGCTCTGGAGAGCGAGAGCGTCACCGACGTGGCGCACCAGCTCGGGTTCTTCGAGACCATAGGCAGCCATCGCACCTGGCTCGACCTGCCGGAGCGTGTGGAGCGCGTCACCGCGCAGGACGTGAGCCGGCTGGCCGCGGCACGGCTCGACGCGCGTCACCGGACGATTGGCACGCTCCTGCCATCGCCGGACGGGAGCGCCCGGTGACGCGATCCGCCGGTGTCGTGGCGGCGCAACGCGAGGTCCTCGGCAACGGACTGGCCGCGATCGTGCGCCCCAACCGGTCCACCCGCTCCGTGGCGCTGCACCTCGCGCTGCGGGCCGGCGGCGCCTTCGACCCTCCCCGTCGCTCCGGGACGGCCAGCCTCGCGGCGCGGCTCCTCGACCGCGGCGCCGCGGGGCTCGGCGCTCAGGCCATCGCGCGGGACTTCGAAGTGCGCGGGATCGCCTTCCTGGCCCGCGCCCGCCTCGACAGCCTCGACATCACTCTCCGCCTGCTGTCGCGCCACCTGCCGTTTGCGCTCGAGCGGCTGCGGGACCTGGCCGCTTCGCCCACCTTCCCCGAGTCCGAGTGCGACGGAGAGCGCGCCCGCGTGCTCAACGATATCGCCGAGCGCGAGCAGGACACGGCCTCCCGGGCCGAGGAGGCGCTGTCCGCCGCGCTGTTTCCGGAGGGACATCCGTACCACGCGCCGGCCCTGGGCACGCGGGACACGGTGGCGGCGATCGGACGGGAGGATCTCCAGTCATTCCACGCCGCGCGCTGCCGTCCCGGGGAGGCCGTCCTCGTCGTCTCGGGCGACGTGGAGGCGGACGTCGCCCTGCGGCTCTCGGAGCGCGTCTTCGGCTCCTGGACGTCACCTGCGGGACCGACGGGGCGTCACGAGGCATCCAGGGCTTCCGACCCCAACACGCCCCTGTCCCTCCCCGACGCGCCCCCACCCGATGCGGCGCGCGAGATCATCGTGGGCATCGCCGGGAAGACGCAGACCGACATCGCGCTCGGCTTCGTGCCGGCGATCCGGCGGCGAGGCCCGGACCTGCAGGCCACCCTCGTCATGAACAGCGTCCTCGGCGACTTCGGCATGGGCGGGAGGCTCGGCGGCGCCATCCGGGAGCGCGCCGGGCTCGCCTACTACGCCCATTCCTACGTCTGGGCCGGCCTCGGCGCGGGGCCCGTCGTCATGCGCGCCGGCGTGGCCCCGCAGGGGGTGCGCAAGGCGATCGACCTCATGCGCCGGACGGTCTCTGCGTTCAGGAGCCGGGGAGCGCGGCCCTCCGAGCTGCGTGACTCGAAGCAGGCCCTCGCCGCGGCCCTCCCCTGCCGCTTCGAGACCAACGCAGGCGCCGCGGCGCTTTTGGCCGACTGCGAGATCCAGGGACTCGGGTACGATTTCCCCGACCGCGTCCCGGATCTGATCGCGGCGGTCGACCGGGAGGCCGTCCTGGAGGCCGCGCGCAGGTACCTCACGCCGGATCGGTGCGTCCTGGTGATGGCCGGGCCGGTGCGCGAGGACGGCGCCTCGGGCTGATCCTCTCGTCAGGCCGTCTGCCGGCCGTTGAGCCAGAGAGCGCCGAGCGAGAACGCGGTCAGGATGCCTATAGGCGCGAGCAGGCTCGCCGGATGCGGCAGGAGCCACCAGGCGAGCGCCGCCCCGATCATCGCGGCGGCCGACAGCAGGCCGAGGCCGGGCGGACGGCGCACAATCTGAGGTAGCAGGCGGCTGTGCCGGGCGCCGTAGAGCGAGTAGATGAACAGGCCGAGCGCCAGCCAGCCGAGGAAGCGCCACCACGTGATCGCCGGCAGCCCGCGCATCAGGTAGACGCAGGAGGCGATGCCGGCGAGCGAGAACTCCGTCCGCACCAGATCGGGGACGCGCCGCCCGCTCAGGAGGGCCCACAGCCCGACGAGCGAGAAGCCGGCGCCCGTCAGGGCGATCAGCAGGACGACGACGTATTCCAGTCGCGCCCCCCAGTCGGAGGCCGCGAGCAGCACAGGCGGCAGGTAGTAGAGGACCAGGCCCCAGATCGGCAGCAGCGGCAGCCACGGCATCCGGAAGGGGCGCGGTCGCCCGGGATCGGTCACCCTCAGGACCATGACGCCGAGACAGACGAGGACGAACGCGAACAGCGTCCCGATGTTGGTCAGCTCGATGATCTCGTCGATCGACGCGAAGGCGGCGAAGAAGGCGACGAAGGCGCCGGTCCAGATCGTCGTCACGTGCGGGGTGCGGTAGCGCGGGTGGACGGCCGCGAAGATCTTCGGCAGCAGGCCGTCGCGCGACATGGAGAAGAAGATGCGCGGCTGGCCGAGCTGGAACACGAGCAGCACCGCCGTCATCGCGACCACGGCGCCGAACGACACCACGCCCGCGGCCCAGTCCTTGCCGATGAACGACAGCGCTTTCGCCAGCGGGTCGGCGATGCCCAGGTCGGCATACGGGATGATGCCGATCAGGACGAACGCGACGAGGATGTAGATCAAGGTGCAGATGATGAGCGAGCCGAAGATGCCGATGGGAATGTCGCGCTTCGGATTGCGGGTCTCCTCCGCGGCGGTGGAGACGGCGTCGAAGCCGATGAACGAGAAAAAGATGATGGCCGCACCGGCCTGCACGCCCGCCCAGCCGCCCGGGAGAAACGGCGTGAAGTGCTCCGCTCTCACGTAGTTGAATCCGACGACGACGAAGAGCAGCAGGATCAGGA
>Ga0075428_100008510_pt1 | contig 11381 bp, 8 predicted proteins | sample RhiMetdeltSRZDD2_FD_75291 | JGI IMG/M metagenome (GOLD analysis project Ga0075428, IMG submission 75291) | Populus rhizosphere microbial communities from Tennessee, USA - Rhizosphere MetaG P. deltoides SRZDD2 | ecosystem: Host-associated > Plants > Roots > Rhizosphere > Soil | place: USA... | reverse complement strand
GATCCGGAGCAGGATTTCGAGGTCGCCGTCGGTGCCGACGGCGTGCTCGAGCTTTGGGGACAGGAATGGGTGCCGCTCGAGCGAGACCTGTTCGTGCGGACGGATGGTGAGCGGCTGCTGGGCTTCGCGCGTGACAGCCTCGGCCAGGTCGCCGTCGTCAGCGGCGGGTCGTGGCGCGTCGCCGATCGGCTACCCGCAACGCCGCGCTGAGCAAGAACCCCTGTGCATCGCGGAGCGCGCACAGCGGCGGTGCGCTGCGGCTCAGGCGAAGGGGCGGACGGGATCCTGCCCATCCCAGCCGATGCTCGCCCGATAAAAACCGTTGAAGACCGGCTCGAATGCTCCACCCAGCTCGATAAGCTCGACAAAACCGGGTAGCTCCGCCGTCGTGTCCATGTAGGCGACACGGCCGCCGCTCGGCACTTTCGCGAAGAAAGCCAGGTCGTGTCCCGCGGCACGGTAGCGCTCGAGATCCCGATCGAAACTCGCGCTCGCAATTCCCCAGTGATGAAAGCCGGGGCCTCGGGCTTGGAGCACTTCACGATACACGGACGGAGCGTCGTCGTTCGGCTGGATGAGCTCGACGTTCATGTGCCCCGCAAAGCTCATGGCCAGCGAGACTTCGGCTTGCGACGGCTTCCCCCGATACTGCGGATCGATACCGGAAAAGCTGGGAAGCAGGAACCAGGGACCAACCTTCAGCTTGTTGATCCAGACGTCCATGGCCCGATGAATGTCTGCGACCACATAGGCCATCTGGATGACGCCGTCATCCGGCTGGCCGAAAGACACGAGGCTCATGGCCATACTCCGCGGTGCTGGATCCGGGGAGTGTAGCGCGCCGGTGATCCACCGAAGTGGCCACGCGGTCGTCCCTGACCGCGTGGCCAGCCGACACAACTTTATTTAGACCTTGGGGGCAGTCCCGCGCCGAATGAGATTGACCACGAACAACAGGAGGATTGCGCCGCCCAGCGATACGAGCAGTCCCATCAAACTGAAATCGCCCTGGTTGACGGTCCCGGCTCCGACCAGCGGTGACAGCAACCATCCTCCGAGTAACGCTCCAACGATACCCACGATCACATTTAGCAGCAGCCCCTGTTGGGCATCGGTCTTCATGATCAGGCTGGCGACCCAGCCAATCAGTCCACCGACCACCAGCCATATGATCAGGTTCATCGTGCCTCCCGTTGTCGTATGACAAATCTGCGAATATTGGCAGTGCGAATGTTGGCGATTCCCCATCGGGCTCTGCTGTCGGAGTGTCGCTGTGCCAGTTGTAGGAATTTCACCCGAAGTAGGGAATCGCGCGGAATCCAGACCTCGCGCGTGGGGCATCGGCATGGAACCTGACAGGCCAGCGCTGGATTGATTTGAGATGGCCGCTCCGCACCGTCTTCCCTGCGAAACGCCCGAGGCGTACAAGCCTTCCGACCTGGCCGCCCACACCACGCCCTGGGTGCTGCCTGCCACGATTCTCGGGTCGAGCATGACCTTCATCGACGGTTCGGTCGTCAATGTCGCTTTGCCGGTAATGCAGCGCAGCCTGACGACAAGCTTTGGCACGCTCCAGTGGGTCGTCAACGGTTACATGTTGACGCTTGCCAGCTTGATCCTGTTCGGCGGTTCGGCCGGCGACCGCTTTGGGCGCCGTCGCATCTTTGTGATCGGCCTCGGGACCTTCGCGCTGGCCTCGCTTGCCTGCGGCCTGGCGCCATCCGCATCGTGGCTGGTCGCCGCCCGTGTCGTTCAGGGCGTTGGCGCCGCCCTGCTGACTCCCACCAGCCTGGCAATCGTCGGCTCGGCCTTTAGCGGCGAGGCGCGCGGGGTCGCTGTCGGCACGTGGGCCGCGGCGGGTGCGCTCACGACAGCGCTCGGGCCCCCGCTCGGCGGTTGGCTGGTGGATACGATTGGCTGGCGCTCGATCTTCTTCATCAATCTGCCGATCGCCGCGGCAGCCCTGCTGTTCGCCCTCAAGCTTCCATCGGATCGAGAAATCAACCGATCGGAACCGCTGGATCGCGATGGCGCCGCACTCGCAGTCCTGTCTCTCGGATTGCTGAGCTACGGCTTGATCGCGCTCGGGGAAGGCGCGCTGCTCGGAGGCGCAGTAGCCTTGATTTGCGCGGTACCGGCGATCTGGATATTCATTCGACGTGAGGCACGCACGCGATCGCCGATGATGCCGCCGTCGCTGTTCCGCGACCGCAACTTCAGCGGGGCGAACGCCCTTACGGTCCTGCTCTACGCCGCGCTGGGCGGTGCCTTGTTTCTGCTGCCGTTCATGCTGATCGAGGTTCACGGCTACAGCGCGACCGCGGCTGGTGCCGCGTTCCTGCCGTTTTCGGCGATCGTCGGTTTGGGGTCTCGCTGGTCGGGCAGTCTGGTCAATCGGTTTGGCGCTCGTCTTCCGCTCGTCGTCGGCCCGACAGTCACCGCGGCGGGCTTCGCAATCCTGGCTTCATCCGGCGACAACCCGATCTACTGGAGCGGCGTCCTTCCCGGACTCACCATTGTCAGTATCGGCATGACCATCACGATCGCGCCCCTGACCACGACTGTGTTCGACTCCGCGCCGGACGAGAAGAGCGGCACGGCATCCGGCATCAATAATGCGGCCGCGCGCGCAGGCAGCCTCGTCGCCGTCGCTGCGCTCGGCCTCGCATTCGGCGCGGTGGCATCGCCGCAGGCCGGTGGCTCCCCGTTGGCGAGCGCGTACCGCGCTGCGATGATCGCTGCAGCAGTGCTCGCGGGTCTTAGCGCGCTAACGGCAGCGCTCACCATCCGCCCGCGGACGATGCCGACGGCCCCAAGGCGCTGACACCTTCGTGCAGGGCGCCTGCACAAAGTGTGACATGCAGCACAGTGCGTGAAGGGCGCCCTTCGGGCAGCGAGGAGCATACTTCGAGGTAAGGGCAAACCCATCGAAAGGTGGGGACGCAAAGCCTCCGGGCTACAGGCTCTGATGAGCCCATGCCAGCGGGGTCGCCGGTAGACAGGCCGTCACGCGGGCATTTGACTGCGCGCCTGTCGATCGTCACGCGTCCCGGCGCGACTGCTGCGCCCCTCATCCTTTCCGGGTTCCGGCCTGTGCCTCCACGCGGGCAAGCGCGTGGCTGCGTCCTTCGGGGCGCGAGCGTTGGTTCGAAAGGCCAGGAGCGCACATGAAAGTCGACTGTAGTCATCGCAGCACGATCTTCGCCGCCGTGGTATTTCTCGTCAGCAACGGGAATGTCGCGGTAGCGGGCGGAGCGCCCGCCTGGCTGATGACCGGTGGCCAACGCGTGCCCGATGTCGACCTCCCCGCCGAGGCTATGCGCGGCAGTGGCATCGCAAGCGGTCTCAATCCTGCGGCGCTGGGCGCGCCGGGCTTGCTGGTGTCCCTGTCCGACGGCCGCGTGCTGCACGCGGCACGCCAGCGCACGGTCGAAGATCCCGCCCACGGGCGGCAAGCGTGGATCGGCACCTTCGCGGATCAGCCGGGAAGCCTCGTAGTCCTGAGCAAGGTTCGGGGTGTCACTACCGGGTTCATTACCTACGGCACCGAAACCTTCGAGATAGTCCCGACGAGAGGCGGCCGGCACGTGCTCTACGAAGTGGACGCGTCGAAGCTGGCAACAGACGACTCGGTGCTGTTGCCCGACGACACAGCGGTCGATGCGGGCGCCACGACAGGCGACATCACTGGCGGGGCGATGACCGGCACGGCGTTCGTGCACGATCTGCTGGTGGTATACACGCCGGCCTCGCGTGTGCGCTATGGCCAGGCGACTCTCGAGAGCATGATCGTTGCGGCCGTCGCCGCCGCCAATCAGGCGTACCTGAACAGCGGCGTGAACATCACATTGAACCTCGTCGGACTGCAGGAGATCGATTACACGGGGGGGACGAACCTTGCCGAGTCGCTCTCCGACCTCCAGGGCAAATCCGACGGCAAGATGGACTCGGTGCACGTGCTCCGCGACCTGCTGGGCGCGGACGTGGTTTCACTGGTCTCCGAGGACACCGGCTGCGGCATTGCCTTCCTGATGACCCCGGAAAGCTCTGGCTTTGCGTCGAGCGCATTCAACGCGGTGTACTCCGGCTGCCTGAGCCAGCACTCACTGGCGCACGAAGTCGGCCACAACCAGGGCAACATGCACGACCGGGCCAACAGCTCCTTCGATGGTGCATTCCCGTATTCGCACGGTTTGCGTCGCTGCGTCGATGATGGAACCGGCTTCCGCACGGTGATGTCGTACAGCTGCATTGGGGCGAACCGCGTTACACAGTTCTCGAATCCCGACGTGAGCTACAACGGCTGGCCCACCGGCATCAGCTACGAGGCGGATCCCGCAAACTCAGCGGACAACGTCCGGTCGATGAATGAAACGGCGGACACCGTCGCTGCATTTCGAGGCGCATCGACATCCGCCCCGCTGGCGCCTTCATACCTCGGCGCTACCGCACTCTCCGCCGAGAGCGTCCGACTGGGCTGGGTGGACAACGCGACCGACGAAGCTGGTTTCAAGGTGGAGCGTTCGGTCAATGGCGTCGACTTCGACGAAATTGCGACGCTCGGGGCAGACACGACTGTCCTTACAGACAGCGTCGTGACGCCGCTCATGACCTACTGGTATCGAGTGCGCTCCTTCAATGGAGCAGGGCATTCAGCGTTTTCGAACGAAGTCTCGCTGACGATGCCGGATGTGCCGCCGACCCAACCGGCCGACGTTACGGCTCTCGATAACGCCGACGGATCGGCCAGCGTCGGCTGGGCCGACGTGTCAGGCAATGAGACCGGCTTCGAGGTCCGGCGCGAGACCTGGGATCAGAGGCGCGGCCTCTGGAAGAGCTTGACGACGGTCGGGACCGTCCCGGCGGACCTCACCAGCCTGGTCGACGTGGCGGGCAACGGCAAGTACCGCTACGGCGTGCGCGCGCTCGGCCGCGACGCGCCATCCGGCTACGGAGGGCCGGCCGAGGTGAGCGTCACCGGCGCCAGCAAGGGTGCCGGCAAGGGCCGCACGCGATAGTCCGCGAAAAAAGTACGGCCCGGGCGATCGAATCGCCCGGGCCGCACGGTTTCCCGTCAGTACGCCGACTACGGTGTCACCTCCACCGAGACGATCGCATCGTCCTTCGGGGTCGAGTTCACGCCGTCGTCGTCCGTGACGTCGGCCGTCACCTCATTGGTATGACTGAAGTCACACGTTGCGCTGGTGATCTTGCCGACGAAGTTACAGGTGTAGTTGCCCTGCGGATCGATCGCCCCGTACGGATTGACCGGATTGGCAAGCGAATTACAGGTCGTGCTGACGACCTCTTCGAATCCGCCCCCTTCCGCATGGACCGTCGCGATGTTGCCGAACTTGTTGTCGCTGAGCGAGTTAACCGTCAACTCATCGACCGTGGAATTGTTGCTGACTACGACCTGATAGGTCGCTTCCACGCTGCAGTTCGCCGTCGACTGGGCGGACTTCGAAACGGACGGCGTATTGGGGACATCCGTGAAATCGACGGTGGCGTCGTCGGAGTCCACGATCGGGTCGCCCCCCGGGTTCGACGGCTGGCTGGCGGTCACCGTGACGGTATCCTTGTGCTGCTCGCCGGCGTTGCCCTCCACGAGCCTGCTGAACGTGCAGCTGACCGTGTTGGCTGCACCCGGTTCAACTGTGTCGCCAATGAGATCGTCGCAGGTATTCGTCAAGTCCGTCGTGTTGGTCCCGAGATTGGCGAACACGTCATCGATGATCGACTCGATTTCGACGTCCTCGATCGTCGCCGCGTTCTCGATCGTCACCGTGAAAGTCACGGTCTGACCGGGCTCGGGCACCGAAGTCGGATCGGCCGTCTTCGTGACTATCAGCGTCGCGTCCTCGACCGTCACCGGCACCGTGAAGGTATCGTCGCAAACGCATTTCGACTTGGTATCCGGCTTGAAGTCACCGGCGTCGCCGATCTCGCAGGCGGTGCCCTGGTTGCTGTGCCAACTCGTGCAATTCGGCAGCCTCAACCGATTCGTACCTGGCGCCGCCGTGCAGCTGACGTCGGGGATCGTGAACGTTACCTGGTGCGGTGTAGGGGCGGGACTCGCATTCATATCCCCGCAACTGTCTCCGTCGAGGTTCAACGCGGGCGGAGGAGTTCCCGGAACCGAGAGCGCGCTGAGCGAACATTCACCGGCCGCCTGGGTACCGTCGCCCCTGGCATTGGGACCGCCGTCGGTCCGGAAGAAGAAGCCGGCGTCATACCGCGAATTGGCGGTGACATTCACCTCGAAGGTCGCAGTCAGGTCGAATGTCGTTCCACGGACGCAGGTGGTCGGACTGACGGCGATTGCCCTGGACAGCGCGATGTCGTTAGCCGTGCAGTTCAACCGGTTGGAATTTGTGACAGGTGCGCCGAACTGCTTCTGCATGCAGCCGGCGTCGCTGATTGTTGGACCGTCGTCCACGGCGTTGGCGATTCCGCTCATCAGCAGCGCGCCTGCCGCGATTGCCACAATTTGAAGACCCGAGCGTGTAGCCTCACGCCGGGCGTGCTGTTTCGCGTACATGATTGCTCCCCTAGCCTTGCTAGTTTTTTTGCGGCTACCCGTAGCCGGTTTGTTGAGTCCCGTACTTCCCCACGTTTTTCGTTCTGCAGGCCATGCACGGGTATGGCCCTGGATATACAGATTGCGCGCAAATTTTGGGAAAGGCAATCAGGCGTACGGCGACCAGAGGCGATTAGTGGTTCCGTAATGGCGGTCTAGCGGTGCGTTATGTAATACACCCCGCCAGTGAGGCTCTCTGGCCATGAGAATTCCAAGCCGAGTCATTGCTTTGCAGGCACGGGTGCGGCGAGCAGCTTGTCTATCTCGGCCTTGAAGGTGGCGATTGGGTGAGCGCCGCGGATGAGCACTGCGCTCTTTGCGTCCTCGCCGTCTGTCAACCCGATTACGATGGCCGGTGTCCCGCGGACGCCGATCTCAGTGCCTGCGTCCAGATCCTTTTTCACCGCGGCGGCGTACCGGCTCTGGTCCAGGCACTCCCGGAATTTCGTGGCATCGAGCCCGATCGCCTGGGCATGCGCAGGGAGTTTCTCCGCCTCGAGTTCGTCCTGCTTGGCAAACAGCCGGTCGTGCATCTCCCAGTACTTGCCCTGCTCGCCGGCGCAGCGCGCGGCTTCAGCAGCCTTGGCGGCGAGTGGGTGGATCTGGCTCAGCGGGAAATCGCGGAAGGCATAGCGAACCTTGCCGGCGTCCACGTAGTCCTTCACGAGCCCTGGCACCGTCTGATCGATGTGACGCTTGCAGAACGGGCACTGATAGTCGGAGAACTCGATCATAGTTACCGGCGCATCGTTGCGGCCCCGAGTCATGTTCGTGCCGATTGCGACAACCGCCGCGAGCTTCTCCGCCGTGGGCGCGGGTGGCGGAGGTGTGACCAGTTTTCGGATCTCCTCCAGCTCTTTCTTGATTTCCGCCTGGCCCTTCTTGAGCTCCTGGATGTCCGCGTCGAGTGCGCCACTTTTCGTTTGAGCGGGAACATCTGTCGGAGCGACGATGCAGAGCACCGAAAGCAGACAGACGACGAGGGCACGAGGAGTTATCTCATTCACTTTGGGCGCTCCGAATTAATCCACGGAGTCTTAGCTTAATCGAAAACGAGCGAGCGCCGCCTCGCTCTGCACCCAGACAGGCTATCGTCGACGTGCGAACGCGCCTGTTTTTCAGATGTCCAAGTGATGGCAAATACGGAATCCAGCTCCCACCATGCGGGGATCCCTATGTATGTAAAACCTGTACTTGTCACCCTGTTATGCGGAATGCTCCTGGCGTCAGGCTGCCAGACCGTGCAGACCACCGCTCCCGGGGCGGTCGGCGTCGAACGCAAGCAGCAGATGCTCGTTTCCGAGCAGGACATCGAGCAAGGCGCCGCACAGGCCTACGCCAAGGAACTGCAGAAAGCGCGCCAGGCCGGCAAGCTCAATGCGAACCCTGCGCTCACAGCCCGCGTCCGAGCCATTACGCAGAGGCTGATTCCCGCGACCAGCGCATTCCGTCCCGACGCACGCGGCTGGAAATGGGAGATCAACACTCTTACGACCGAGGACATGAACGCCTACGCCATGCCGGGTGGCAAGATCATGGTGTACAGCGGTCTCGTCGACCGGCTGAAGCTCACGGACGCCGAGCTCGCTGCCGTCATCGGACACGAGATCTCACACGCCCTTCGCGAGCACACCCGCGAGCGCGTCTCGCGCGCCTATGCGCAGCAGCTGGCGCTGACCGGCATTGCCGTCGCCACCGGGGCGGGACAGGGAACGCTTGATCTCGCAAACACCGTGGCCTCGGTTACGTTCCAGCTGCCGCACAGCCGCGAGCAGGAGTCCGAGGCGGACGTGATGGGGCTCGAGCTCATGGCGCGTGCAGGCTACGACCCGCGAGCCGCCGTGAACGTATGGCAGAAGATGATGGCAGCGGAAAAGAGCAGCTCGTCGGAATTCCTGAGTACGCATCCCTCGCCCGGGAACCGGATTGCCGAGCTGCAGGCTCGCGTTCCAAAGGTGTTGCCGCTGTACCAGGCGGCCAGCGCAAAGCGCTGACTCCTGCTACGCCTGGGCGTGAGCGGCAGCTCCGCGCCGAGCCTGTGCGATGTCCCGGCAGATGACCTTCGCCTGGGCACGAACCGACACAGTGAACGCGAGAAACGACCCGAAGTCCCGCGTTGCCGCGAGGCTGGTGATGTAGAGGCCGGGTACGCTCGTTTGGAAGTGCTGGTCGAGCACCGGAAATCCGTCCTGCACGGTTACGCTCGGCAACAGCCCGTTGGCCAGGAAGGGCACTCTCGCCAGGTCCACCTTATAGCCGGTGGCGAAGACGACGTGATCGACCGTCAACACGTCGCCGCTGTCGAGGGCGACGTCGATGCCGGAGTTGCCCGGTTTGGTGCCAGTCACCTGGGTGCGGGGGTGTAGCTTTATGTTCGGGTGCTCGATGCGGCCGGCCAACCACGGTTCGAGCTTCAGGCGACCTTCGCTCCAGAATCGCTGATCGAGTTGCTGCTTTTCGTCTGCGCTCAGCCGTCGATACCAACCCGGATCGTCGGCCAGGCGGTCGACGATCGGACTCACCCACCGCCAGTCGGAAGTGGCGAACGCAGGGGTGTCATGCCTGAAGCTCAGGTGGACCACAGCGACGCCCGCCTCTCTCATCAGCGCTGCCCATTCGAAAGCGCTCTGCCGGCCACCGATGATGAGAACGCGCCGGTCCTTGAGTCGTGAAAAGTCGACCAGTCCGCTGGTGTGATCGAAATGATCTGGCGGGAACAGAGTCTCGAGTTCCCGTGGCACATTGGCGAAGTTGCCGAACCCGATGGCCAGCACGACGAACCGGCTGCGGATCCGCTCGCCGCCTTCGGTGACTGCCACCAGGTCGCGTCCCTCCGTGTGCAGCGACCTCACCGTCACATCGAGGCTCCGTAAGCCTTTTTCCTGCTGGAACCAGCCGGCGTAGTCGAGGTAGAAGTCGCGCGACAAGGGCTCGACGTCACGGCAGGTCTTTCCGAGTGTTTTCAGGTACGCACTGATCGTATGGACCTCCGCGGGGTCGAGCGACCAGTCGCAGCCCGAGCGCAGATACATCCCCGAGGGCATGTTGGCCTTCCAGAAGCCCATGGGCGCGCCGACAGCCACGTGCCGGATACCCATCTCCTGTGCGTAAGCAGCCAAGGACAAGCCGAAAGGCCCGGCACCGATGATGAGGAGATCGGTCGAGGTATCTGCCGGGTTCGACGCCGTGCGTCGATCCCCGGCCCTGACACCCCCACGAAGGATGGGTGTAGGCGCCGCAGGAATGAGCAGACCTGCCCCGATCGCGAGCCCCGATGCGAGCACCCGGCGTCTTGAAACTACGAGGTTCGTGGGCATTTCCTCGCCCGCCGCTCTGCGCGTGATCTTACGTCGAGTAGAGGATATTACGTGATGCAAAAGGGGCAGCCCAACCATCGGCTGGGTACGACGCCACACGCATCGTGTCTGGCGCAACGATCCTCGACCGTCAAACTCGCCGACGGTCGTCTCGGCGCCATCGCGCCGCGAGACGCACGCATGGTCGAAGGCGCATACCAGGGGCCGCCCGGCGCCGGCGATGTGCCTCGTGATCGCAATACCACGTGCTCGGCCGGCGCTACTTCGTGAGTCTCCGCTACTCCTTCTGATGAGTGATGCCCGCGCCTTTGCTCTGAGCGTGGTCGAGGGTCCTGACGACCTTTACGGCGCAGCCACCCCCGTGCCCGAGACCCACACGCTGAGTGACGCGCTCGTGGCGGTCGTCGCGATACGGAGCGTCGCCCCCCTTGTGCCCAACACTCTCGGCGAGTACGTGACCCCGATTGTGCACGAGGCGCCGGCCGCCAGCTGCGCCGGACAGGCACTCCGCTGTGCAAAGTACTGCGGCTCGCTGCCCGTGAGCCCGATACCTGTGATGGAGAACGACACCGCGCCCCTGTTGTAGAGCGTCACATTGCGTGCCGGGCTGGTGGAGCCAACGATCACGTCGCCGAATTTCACGCTCGTTGGGCTCGCGACCGCCGGAGCAGTCACCTTGAGCGTCTTCGATTTCCGGATCCCGTTCGCCTTGCCGGTGATCGTAACCGACCTCTGGTCGAGAACCGCTCGAGTCGCAATGTCGAACGTCTCGAACTGCATCCCCTGCGGCACGACGATGCTAACGGCGACCGGGGACGCGACCGCCGGATGACTGCTCGTGAGCTCCACGATGATCGGGGCCGCTGTGGCCTTGCACTCGAGTGTCGCTTTTCCGGTAAGGCTGTTACCCCCGACCACTTTGGCCGCTGAGAGCGTCAGGTACTGCATCCCGATCGGCCGCACCGTCAGTAGCTGGCTCAGCGTCGTGCCGCGGAGCGTGGCTCTGACTGTGCCGGTTTCGCTCGCGGGTACTGGCGTCGTCCGGATCGTGAAGGTACCGCTGTTCTCACCCGGCAAGATCGTCAGCGTCGGGGGGCTGCGTGCCGCATGGAGCGTAGTGCTGAGATTGACGACAAGTCCTTCCGGGGGCGCGGGTTGGGAGATCACCACTGTTCCCGTCACGGTCTTGCAACCCGCCACCGTGGATTGCTTCAGCACAAGACTGGCCCAGTCCCTCGTCAATTCCGCAACGTATGCGATCGGGTACAGGCCAGCGTTTGGCGTGCTCCAGCCGAAGGTCGAGCTGAAGTACCTGCTTAAGTAAGCGACTTGCTGTCCCTGAGGGCCGATCGTCTTGACTCCCCAATCAGTAAATGAAACAGGCTCGCCGCTTACCCACTGAAACTGCCGTAGATCCGTGACGTTGAAACCTCCAATCCAGGGTCCAATCCGATACCAGCAGATGTCAGGATCCGGACAACGCG
>Ga0075428_100008508_pt1 | contig 11381 bp, 10 predicted proteins | sample RhiMetdeltSRZDD2_FD_75291 | JGI IMG/M metagenome (GOLD analysis project Ga0075428, IMG submission 75291) | Populus rhizosphere microbial communities from Tennessee, USA - Rhizosphere MetaG P. deltoides SRZDD2 | ecosystem: Host-associated > Plants > Roots > Rhizosphere > Soil | place: USA... | reverse complement strand
CGGGCCTACGTCGAGGACCGTCAATCGTTATCCATCGGCGCAACCTGCTCCACGTTTTCCACCCGAGTCCCCCCGGGCCTACGTCGAGGACCGTCAATCGTTATCCATCGGCGCAACCTGCTCCACGTTTTCCACCAGGAGTGGCCGGCGCAGAAGAGCTGTGAAAGCAAGTTTAGAGGCGGCGCGCGCGAGGGGTCGTTACGCTTTTCACGGGGAGAGGGCGCGGGACCCGTGCGGGCTTCGTTACACTCTGGCCCTCGACTCGTGCGGCGGGAGAGGTTTCAGCAGCGGGGGTGGGATCGATCCGCAGGTGTGCCGATCCGGCGCTCACTTCTTGGGGTCCAGTCCAGTTGAGATCGAAGACGAGGGCGCCCGTGGCGTGCACCGACGCTGCGCGCTGCTTGCGTCGCTTCCCGACCCACCCGGCGAGTGTGCAAGCGAACAGCGCCGCCGAGAATCCCCCATTGGCAGCGCGCGAAGTCTGTTCGCAGATGTTGTGGCGCCCGAGTCGCATGGGGTCGTCTCCCAGCTGATTCTCGCGCGGCTCGAGCGTGAATCCAAGGCGCACTCCAGCCTCGGACGCCCACTGGGCGACATCCGCATCGGTCGCCCCATGCGGATAGGCGAAGGCCACGACCGGTGCACCGCTGCCACGCGCCACACCCGCGATGCTCTCTCCGAGCTCGCGCTTGGCGTTTTCAGTGCTCATGCGCGTCAGGGTCGTGTGCGTGAGGCCGTGGGCGCCGATACTCATGCCTTGCTCGCGCAGTTGCCGCACCTCCGTCCACGTCAGCGCTTGGGACTGCTCGTGCTCGGCATTCTGCGGTTCGGGAGTCAGGCGCTTGAGCAGCGCGCGCCGCTCTTGCACCGGGAGACGCGCGACGAATTGCACCGCGCGCTGCAGGCGCTCCGCCCGGGGGGATCGCGCTTCGAAGATCGCGGCGAGCGGTGCGGGGAGGAGCGACCGCAGACGCGCCCGCTTGGGGTCGCCGGACTCCCAGACGCGACAGGCGTCTGCGAGGCGGTCGAACCAGAAGTTTCGCCGCTCGCCGACGAAGCCCAGGCTCAAGAAGAACGCCGCCGGCACTCCATGCTGCTTCAGGATCGGCAGCGCGTGCTCGTAGTTGTCGCGATACCCGTCGTCGAACGTGACCAATGCCACATGACGGCGCAGCGGCTTCTTGGACTCCAGAATGTCCTGCAGCTCTTGCATGGACACGAAGCGATAGAGATGCCGCAGCGAGCGCAGCTGGCGCTCGAATGTCGTCGTGGTGACGGTGCGGTGCGGGTAATCCCAATGCGGCTCTTGCTCGGGCGGCGTCACGCGATGGTAGGCGAGAACGAGGATGCGCGGGCGTTGCAAGCAGCGCAGCAGCAGGTAGAGCCCCGTATGGAAAATCAGCCGGGACGTGTGAGTCCGAAGCCAAGTTTCGAAGCACATTCGCCGCGTCTTGATCGTCATGTGCGCCATCCGTCCGCGATCCCGGTGCACTCGACGTTCGCACCCGCCGTGCAGTGATTTTGAAGGGGCTGCACGGGCCGCACGAGAACAGCGCGGCAACGGCGCGAACTGCAAAGTTCGTTCCGAGTCCACGCGACGTGCCGCGGGCAGGAGCCCGTTCGCCTCACGAGTGGCGATTGAAACGGGCGAGGAGATGCGCCCAGTAGCGGCGCAGGAAGGTCTGCGCGATGACACTGGACGGCTCATCGGTGACGAACTCGAGCGGGCCGAGCGGACGCAGGAAACGCCGCAACGCGTGGTCGACGTTCTCGAAATGCGTGCGGGTGAGTTGCGGGTTGCGCGACCGCGCGGCGTCGTACGAGGTGGAGAGATAGAGAATTCCATCGGGTTCGGGCACGTGCCGGAACACCCAGCGCCGCAGCTTGTCGCCGTGGGCGAAGGGCTCGCGGCCGTGCCGGAATCCCACGTCGAAGATCCAGCCGTCGGCGATGACGAGCGGGCTTCGGCAGCGCGCGATGCCGCGCAGGTGGCGCAGGCGCAAGTCAGCGAGGACAGCCGCGTGGAAAAGCACCGTGCGCAGGCCGTGCGCGAATGCTGAGCATGCGAGCCGCGCCATTCCGGGTTGAGTCTCGCGCAGGAACACCAGTTCCGACTCCTTGAGCGGCATCCTCTGGCCTCGCCGGGAGCGGAACAAGCGCCACCAAGAGATCTGCGCCGGCGCGAGTCCACGCACGAGGCGCGTCCATGCGCGGTTGCCTTGCCAGCAGGACATCGGCGCGATGCTGGCTGCGAACGGCGAATCCTCTAGCTGCTGCTGCAGAGCGTTCGCGAGCGCCGTCTTGCCGGCATTCGGCGGGCCCACGAGCGCGATGACCACGGACGGCGTGAACCGCAGATACTTCGTCTTCCAGGCATGCCAGGCGGCGCGCAGATTCTCCGGCCGGCGCAGCAACGTCGACCACAACTGCAGGCGGAACCGCAGCCATGCGCGGCGATCTTGCAGCAGCATGTCGAGATCGGCGATGGCGCGTTCGACATTCGCTTGAATTCCTAGCGGGCGCGTCTGCTCCCCGAGCCGCGCCATGTCGAGCCGACCGCGGCGCAAGGCGACTAGCTGCGTGCGCTCGACTGCGCTCGGTGCCCGTCCCTCGAGAGCAGCGGCGAGCAACAACAGGAGGAAGCGGTCCTCTTCGGCCAGCACCGGCAGTTGCGACTTCGCATTGCGTCGCGACAAAGCCAGGCTCGCATCCAGACAGGTGAGCCCCGCATGCACGAACTCCTGCAGGATCCGCACGAAATGAAAGCGATTGCCCTCGTAAGTGAGGAAGATCCAGGGCTCGCGCGTTGTCTCGTCGCGGCGCATCTCGCGGAAGCCGGCGCGCCGGACCGCGGCCACGGCGATTTCGATCTCGCCAGGCTCGACGACGACATCCACGTGCGTCTGGGAAGGCTTGGGATCGATATCAGGATGGAGCACGGCAAAGGGCACCGCGGATTCTCGAAGGCACGCGAGCGCCTCGCGCACCGGCTGCCCAGGGGCTTGCCGCGACCCGGCCTCGCCTTGCACTCGAGTCGAGACTTCCATGCGTTCCGCCATGTTCTCGCTCATGTTTCCAAGCCTCCAGGCCCGGCCAGTTCTTGCGCGGCCGCGCGGCTTCGGATCGCCCCGTCAGGACTTCCAGAGCCGCCGACCTCGAAGTGAACTCACGCTGCCGCTTGCGGTTTCGCACCCGGCGGCGCATGCCATGGCCGCCACGACGACCACCGTGCCATGCATTGCACGCGGTGCGCCAAAGAGCCACTGGACAGAACGGAAGGAAACTACGAAGCGGTGACGAGCATGGCCTGCCGCAGCGTGGCAGCCTGCTGCGCCAGACCGAGGAGATCGAGTGCCGCGAGCGCGAACTCGATCGCGGTGCCCGGGCCACGACTGGTGAGGAAGGTGCCGTCGCGCACGACGCGACGCACGTCGTCGTAAACGACGCCCGCCTCGCGCAGGCGCGTGGCGACGCTCGGATGGCTGGTCGCTGATTTGCCATGCAACCAGCCTGCGCGCGCCAGCAATCGTGGCGCGGCACAGATGGCGGCGATCGGTTGCGCCGTCGTGACGCGGCGCTCGAGGATGGTCATGAGGTTCGAATCGTCGCCGAGATTCGTCACGCCTGGCTCGCCGCCCGGCAGGATGACGAGATCGAAGGCCTCGTCACGAACCTCCGCCAGCGCCCGATCGGCGTGAACGGCGATGCCGTGCGCGCCCTCCACCGCCCCCGCCACGCCGCACGCGGCGAGCACGACTTCGACACCCGCGCGGCGCAGCACGTCGACGATGGCGACCGCCTCGATCTCTTCGAACCCGGGCGCGAGTGGAACCAGGACGCGTGGCATCACGTCTTCTTCGGCCGCAAGTCCTCGGCCTTCTTCATCAAGTTGGCGAGACTGTTCTTGTAGAGCTGGAACAAAGTCGGTTCCCCGCTCCGCTGCGCGTACATCTTGCCGCTTTCGCCTTCGACGAACGTAATGGTGTGCGAACCGGCATCGGTATCGATCTGGAGGCGGAAGTCGGGCGCGGCGAAGCTCACCGTCGCCGTCTCTTCCGGCGTGGCGAAGTTGACGGTGGAGAGCTTCGCGCTGCTGCGCAGCACCGCCGCGACCGCGAGCGAATCGCCGACCTCCGGCGTCCCGCCGGCAGCAGCCACCGTCCAGGTGGTCGCATCGCGCTTGGCGAGCACGACTTGCGTCTTTTCCTTCGGATACTCGAGCGTCAGGCGCACGATGCCCGCGGGATCGATGTCGAGAATGGTCTTGTCGCGCCAGTCGTCGACCCGCTTGTTGAAGTTGTAGGTCAGCATGCCGTCGGCACGGTAGACCTCGTCCCCGCCCTCGGGTCGCAGATAGGTGTGCGAAAAATCCGGGCTGGACTTGCCGACGATGACATCGAGAACGGTCTTGTCGCCTTCGAGCACTTGCACGCGCGTGCCGGTCGAATCCACTTGGAAGGTGCCGCGCTTGGCGGGATTGGTCGAAACGACGTCCACCAGCGCCAGCGAATCCAAGGTCTCGATCACTCCCGTCACCACTTGCTCGTTGGCGCGATATTCACCCGGCGATTGGATGCGCCACGCCCCCGCCACGCGCTCGATCGCGACCACGGGCGACCCGGGCTTGGTGATCCGAAGTCCCGTGACCCGATCGGGGTGAACGCTGAGCGTCTTGGCTGGCGCTGACGCCACCAGGCGCCCCTGCTGCCACCTCTGCACTCCCCAGGCGACGATGAATGCGGCGAGCACCGCTCCGAGAACGATCAGTCTGCGCATGCATCCTCCGAATGGCGACCGCGGCGGCGCTAGAGCACGATGCGGCGCCGGCGCCTGATTTGCCAGGCCACGATGCCGAACACGACCACGAGCAGCGGGCTGCCGAGCATGTTGGCGTATTTGACGAAGCGTTTGGTGGGATCCGACACCGCGCGCAGCGGCCGGTCGGTGACCTCGCGCGAGCGGATGCCGATGAGATCCTCGTCCTGCATCAACCAGTCGACCATGTTCTGGAAGAACAACAGGTTGTCGCGGTCGTTGCCGCCCTTGTCGTCGACGAAGAACTCGCCGTCGCCGACCACGACGATGCGGCTCTCGGGCGAGGCGGCGAGCGTGGGCTCGCCCACCGCGGGTGGCGTGCTGTCGTTCGGCGATGGCACCGGCTTGTCCTTGAAGTAGCTGGTGAAAGCGCCCGAGACGACTGCGGCGAGCACTTGCTGGCCACGGTCGTAATCCGCCGCGGCCCAGCGCGTGGTCGGATTGATGTTGAAGTTTTGCTCCTGGATGCCGGACTTGGGCGACGAGTACAGCAGCGCTTCGACCTCGAGCCCGCGCGTCTTCGCCACGCTCGTGTCGATGCTGCTGGCGTAGTACAGGCCGACGCGCTCGAGATCCTTGACCATGACGTTGGCGCGGTTGAAATCACGCAGGTTTGGGATGAACGGATACGGCACCTGGCTCCGCATCTGGAAGAAGCCTTCTTGCTGCGTGATCGTCAGCATGCCGGGGTTCTGCATATCGCCGATCAGGTTGTCGTTCACCCGCACCCCATAGTTGGCCAGCCATTCGTCGGCGTTCAGCCGCACCGGCATGGCCCGCTGAACCTGCAGATCCGCATCCACCTTGTCGAGCAGGAACGCGACCTTGCCGCCGCGCATGATGAACTGGTCGATGGCGTACTGCTCCCAGGGGCTGATCGGGCTGCGCGGCGACGCCACCAACAGGACGCGCACGTCGGCGCCCACGGGCTGCCCGCCCGCCAGGTTCACGTCCTGCAGCCGGTACTGCTTGGCGAACACCTGCTGCACGATGGAAAGCTGCTCGAGGCCCGGCTCGCGATGCCCGCTCAAGAAGCCGACGACCGGCAACTGATCCTCGGCGCTCGTGAGCTTCTTGATCGCCGACGTGACCTCGTATTCGAGGCCGATGGGATTGTCGACGACCGGGATCGTCTCCTGGCGGTCCTGGTACAGGAACACCAGCCCCATGTATGCCTTCTTCGCCTGGAACTGGTCCTGCTCGACGACCTGCACCTGCACCGGCGGGATGCGGTGTTTTTGTGCCTCTTCTTCCAGCTTGGCGTCGTCGCCTGGATCGACGAACTCGAAGCGGAAGCGTCCCTTGCCGTAGGCGCGGTATTCCTCCAGCTTGTCCTGCACGTACTTGGAGTTGGCGTTGTACGGCGACGGCAGGTTCTTGCTGAAGTAGGCCTTCACCAGGAAGGTGTCGTCGAGCTTGCCCACGATGCGCTTGCTCGCGTCGTTCAAGCTGTAGATGCGGCCATCGGTGAGATCGATGCGGCCGAACAAGTTGGACGACACCACGTTCGCCACCACGACGATGGCCACCACCAGGGCCGCCGTGGCCAGGCCGTATGTCGATGCACTCTTGCGGTTCACGCGCGCCCCTTCCTACAGCCGCCGGTGCAGCGCTCGCGCCGAGAAGTACAGTCCGATGGCGACGAGGCTGGCGTAATAGACGAGGTCGCGGCTGTCGAGCACGCCGCGGGCGATGTTGTTGAAATGGTACTCGGCGCTCATGTACTCGAAGATGCTGGCCAGCGCCGCCGGGAAGAAAATCAGCACCTTGTCGATGAGCGAGAGCACGAAGATGACGAGGAAGCTGGTGATGAAGGCAACGATCTGGTTCTCGGTGAGGCTCGACGCCAAGATCCCGATGGCGAGGTAGCCGGCACCCAGCAACAGCAAGCCGACGTAGCCGGCGAAGGTGGCGCCGTGGTCCGCCTTGCCCAGCATCGCGATGGTGAAGGCATTGATGCTGGTGAGGCCGATGGCTACCGCGAGCAGCACCAGCGCCGCCAGGTATTTGCCGACGATCACCTCGATGTCCGAGATCGGCATGGTGACCAGTAGCTCGAACGTCCCGGTTTTCTTTTCTTCCGACAGCAGGCGCATGGTGATGGCGGGCACGAGGAAGGTGAACACGAACGGGATGATCGTGAACACGTTGCGCATGCTGGCCTGGCCGACGACGAACAGGCTGGTCGAGAAGAACCAGCCGCAGATGAGCACGAACACCGAAAGCACGATGTAGGCCACGGGCGAAGCGAAGTACGACCGGAGTTCCTTCTTCAGGATCGGCATCACGTTGGACATGGACGCGCTCTCAGCCTCCCTCTGCCATGGTGCGTGCCGCTTGTGGGCATGGACTCTACCTTCCACGGTGATTGCGGCATGGCTCAGGATGACATCGTGAGCTCGCGGAAGACGTCCTCGAAGCTGCGGGTGTCCCGGCGCAGCTCGAGCAAGGTCCAACCTTTTTCCACGGCGGTGCGGAAGATGCGCTCGCGCACGTCGCTGCCGCGGGCGGCCTCGACACGCAACTGCACCTGGCCGTCGCTGCCTTTGGCCACGAGGTGCACCGCCTCCACCTGCGCCACTTGCCGCAGCTGGTCACGCACGTCGCCATCGGCGCGCAGCTCGACGTAGATCAGCTCGCGGCCGGATGCCGAGAGCGCCAGCTCGTCCTTGGAGCCATCGAAAACGATCTTGCCCTTGTCGATGATCAGCACCCGGTCGCAGAGCGCTTCCACTTCCTGCAGGATGTGGGTCGAGAAGATCACCGTCTTCTGCCGGCCGAGCTCGCGGATCAGGTGACGGATCTCGATGATCTGATTGGGATCGAGGCCGCGGGTGGGCTCGTCGAGGACGAGGATTTCCGGGTCGTGCAGGATCGCCTGCGCCAACCCGACGCGCTGGCGGTAGCCGCTCGACAGCTGGCCGACGTTCTTCTGCACCACCTCCCCCAAGCCGCAGACTTCCACGGCATGCTTCACCTTCTGGCGCACCTGCAGCTTCGGCACGCGGCGCACCGCGGCGATGAAGTCGAGGTAATCGACCACATTCATATCGAGATACAGCGGCGCGCTCTCCGGCAGGTAGCCGATCTTCTGCCGCACCTCGAGCGAGCGCTCGACCACGTCCAGACCGTCGACGAGCACGCGCCCCGATGTCGGCGGCAGGTAGCAGGTGATGACGCGCATCGAAGTGGTCTTGCCGGCGCCGTTCGGGCCGAGGAAGCCGAGGATCTCGCCGTTCTGGACGCGGAAGGACACGCCGTCGACCGCGTGCGTCTCGCCGAACAGTTTGGTCAGCTCTTGGACTTCGATCATTGCTGCGGTTCTCCCCTTCCGAGCCTCGAACACCCGCCTGGCGCTCGCGGTTCCAATCACGTGCGTTGGGAGTGCGGGCCGAGTGGCCCTGAGCTCGGTACCAGGGGGGCAGAGTAGGACGCCCGGCGCCGTGAAGCAAGCCCCTGGCGAGTCCAGGCGGGCATCGCGGGGCGCGTTGACAGGCGTGGAAACGCCGGCCTAGATTGCCCCGTCCGGCCACGGCTCCTGGGGGTGCGGCGGATGCGATGTCGGGAAAGCGGCGAAGTGTTGCAGCGCTCGCCGCGGCAGCGGGCCCAGGATCTCGTCGCGGCGCTGGCGCGGCACGATCCCGTGACCGGCGCCCACCTGCAGCGGCTCCCCTTCTACACCCGGCTCCTGGTCGAGGATCTCGCCACTCATCCGCGCCATCGCGCGTCGTTGCGTGCGGCTGGCGCGGTTCTGCCCCAGGCGAGCACGTTGCACGATGTCGGCAAGCTCCGTGTTTCCGAGTGGATCCTGTGCAAGCGCGGACCGCTCGCGGCCGACGAGTTCGCGGCGATGAAGCTGCACACGACGGCCGGCGGACGCGCGCTGCAAGAGCTCGGTCGTCTCGACCCGGAGGATCGTTTCCTCGTCCTGGGACACGACGTCGCGCTCTACCATCACGAGCGCTGGAACGGCAGTGGCTACCCGTTCGGCTTGCGCGGCGCGCAGATCCCGCTCGCGGCCCGCATCGTCGCTCTCGCCGACGTCTACGATGCCCTCACTTCGGAGCGGCCGTACAAGCCTGCGTTCGATCACACCGTCGCCCGCAAGCTCATCCTCGCCCAAGCAGGCGCACACTTCGATCCCGACGTCGTCGAAGCCTTCCTCGCCACGGAACGCAACTTCTTGGACACCGCATTGCGCTCGCACAAGTCTGCCGTTTTCGCCGCGCCGATCGCGGCGTTCACACTCCAGGCGCGCTGAAAGAAAAATCCCAGAGCGACGCGTCACGCCAGGATGCGACGAGGCATGACGCGTCGTCCGGGATTGTCTTTGAGGACGACGAATTCGACTGCGAGCAATGTTTCTGCCAGTGATTGGGCGCCTGGAGGTTTCAAGCCGCAGCGAACTCGACCGGAACGGCTGCAGGCACGAGGCCGGCCTCGTGGCCGCGGCGCAGGAACTCGTGGATGCCGCTGCGCCCGCGCTCGCCGAGATCGCGAGTGAGGTCGTTGACGTACATGCCGATGAAGCGATCGGCGAGCTTGCGATCGAGACCGCGCCCATAACGCAGTGCGTGCTCGACAGCAGGTTCGCGATGACGCAACGCATGATCGATGCTGCGACCGAGCACGCGCACGATGCGCTGCACGAGCTCCTCGGGCAGATCACGCCGCACCGCGTTGACGCCGAGCGGGAGGGGCAGGCCGCCAGTCTCATCGCGCCACCACTCGCCGAGGTCGAGCACCTTGTTGAGATCGTGCCCGGCGTAGGTGAGCTGACCTTCGTGGATCAACAGCCCCGCGTCGGCTTCGCCGGCGAGCACGGTCTCCATGATCTGGTCGAACGGCACCTGGGTGTGCTGGAAGTAGCCGAGCGCGAGCCGCGCGGCGAGGAATGCCGATGTGCGCGTCCCCGGCACTGCGATGCACACGTCCTGCAGGTCTTCGACGCGCATGGGCTTGCGCGAAACGATCAGCGGTCCATAGCCGTCGCCCATGCTGGCACCGTGCGGCAGCAGCAGGTAGCGTTCGTGCAAGAAGGAATAGGCGTACACCGAGAGCGCCGTGATCTCGAGCTCGCCATTCTCGGCGCGCCGATTCAGCGTTTCGATGTCCTGCAGCACGTGCTCGAACTCGAGGCCCTCGGTGTCCACGAGCCCTTTGGCGAGCGCGTAGAACATGAAGGCATCGTCGGGATCGGGGCTGTGTCCGAGTCGCAGCAGCACGTCGCCTCGCTCTCCGGTCGCAAGGCCGGGACTATACCGTCCCCGGACAGACTTCCGCAACCGCGACACGTGCGCTCCGCCGCGGGCCCACGATGGACACGGGTGCGGCCATCGACTACCATCCACCGACGATTTGACCATTCCCGACGTGCTCCTCAAAGTGCACGGGTCCCACTGCGACCGGAAACCATGGGTTCGTTTCAACGTGAGAAGGAGTCTGTAATGCGCAAGGTGATCGCGGTGCTGTCGGTGCTGTTTGCTCTGTCGAGCGCCAGCGCCCGCGCGCAAGTCATAAGTACCGAGCTCATTCCCTTCGGCGGCTACCGCTGGAGCAGCGGAATCTCCAACCTGGGCGGTGTCACCGAGTTCGACGTCAAAGACGCGGCCGCGTACGGCCTCGCCTTGGACTTCAACATGGCGAGAAACTCGGTGGCCGAACTCTACTGGAGTCACTGGGAAGGCGACTGGGAAGCCGATGTCATCGGCGGCGGCATCCGAACGGGGTCGTTCTCGCGCGACGACTTCATGCTGAACGGCATCTGGTACGCGACGCGCCAGGGCGGACCGGCCAGGCCCTACATCACCGCAGGTCTCGGAGCGTCGGTCTTCTACGCGGACAACGCCGAGACCGTCGGGCGCTTCGCATGGAACCTCGGGGCGGGCGTGCGCCGCGACGTCAACGAGAAGTTCGGCATCCGTGCCGACTTCCGCTGGATTCCGACCTGGATCACCACGGGTGAGTCGGTCTGGTGCGACCCGTTCTACGGCTGCTGGCCCGTGTCCGAAGGCGAGTTCCTCGATCAATGGGAAGTGACCGGCGGCCTGATCATCAAGCTGGGTGGCCGCTAACCCCGTCGACGAGTTCGAAGCGCTGGCAATCTCGCGACTGCCAGCGCTTCGTTTTTTTCGCTACCTGGGCTGATCCATCGCTGCGTTCGCGGTCAGCGGACGCCGCCCTGCTTCAATCTTCGCGCAGCTTGGCGAATTCCTTCAAGCCGAGGTGGACCTTGAAGCGCGAGGCGCGGCTGTCCCAGCCAGCCTCGGGGTTCGTGTAATGGAAGGCCCACGAGCTGCCGCCATAGCCGCTCCGGCGTTCGTAACCGATGACGGAAAAGCGATAGAGCGATTCCAAGGCCTCGTCTGCACCGACCGTGTTCTCGGACGAGCGCCGGCGCTCGTACTCCTCGGTGAACTGCTCGCGTTGGAACGTGATCGTGCTGAGCGTCGAGCAGGCTTGCAGCGCTTCCTCCCAGCGCGGCCAGTGCGCGACGATTTCGTCGTCGAGCTCGGCCTTGAGATAGGCCGAGTACTGCTCGCGCGCGTTCACCACGTCTTGATTGC
>Ga0075428_100008504_pt1 | contig 11384 bp, 10 predicted proteins | sample RhiMetdeltSRZDD2_FD_75291 | JGI IMG/M metagenome (GOLD analysis project Ga0075428, IMG submission 75291) | Populus rhizosphere microbial communities from Tennessee, USA - Rhizosphere MetaG P. deltoides SRZDD2 | ecosystem: Host-associated > Plants > Roots > Rhizosphere > Soil | place: USA... | reverse complement strand
CGGACCAACGGCTGCGCCATGCCGTAGAGCGCCTGGAACTCGACCCGGCCTTGCGGCAGCCCGTGCGTCTCGCGCGCGGCGATGGCGTGGGCGATCGAGCGGATGTTGTGGCTGGCGATGGCGAGATCGATCGCGTCGGAGTGCTCGAGGAAAAGACGGGTGAGGCGCTCGAACGAGGCGTCGGTTTCCGGCTTCGTCTGAAAGACCGGCACCGGCCAGTGCTCCAGCTCCGCGTGCGCCGTCTCGTAGTCCCAGTAGGCGCCTTTCACCAGGCGCACGGTGATCGGCGTGCCGCGCCGGCGCGCCCAGGCAATGAGGCGCTGCGCATCGGCCTCGGCATCGACCAGATAGGCCTGGAGCACGATGCCGAGATTGCGCTCGTCGCGCAACTCGGGCTCCTCGGCGAGCTCCATGAAGATCCGAAACGTGAGGTCGCGCAGCCGGCGGTCTTCCATGTCGACGTGGATGTGGACGCCGCGCGCGCGCGCCGCGGTCAGGATCGGGCGCAGGCGCTGCTTCACTGCGGCTGCCGAGCCCTCGGGATCGGCCGGATCGAGCCACGGGTGGAGCGCGGAGATCTTCACGGAGACGTTCACGCGTGGAAGCGGCCCCCACGGTGCTCCGTCCAGCCGCGGCGCCGAGGGCCAGTGGCGCGCCTCGCGACCCAGCGTTTCGACCAGCTCGACATACCGCGCCTGGTACGCGTCGGCCTCGACGTCGCTCAGGCACGCCTCGCCCAGAAGGTCGAGGGTGAACGCCTGACCCGCGCGACGCGCATCCAGCGCCGCCCGGCGAGCCTCCGCCGGCGTGCTGCCCGCGATGAAGCGGCGCGCCAGCCGTCGCACTGTTTCGCGCAGCATCGCGCCAACGGCGGCGTCGCCGAGACGCCCGGCCACGCGGGCGACCCCGAGCGCCGTGCGCAGCAGGCCGGCATAGGGCGCGTCGCGGCCCTCGAAGTATTCGCGAAGGTGGCGTACGAGGTCGCGATTGTTGTCGAGCGCAGGCAGCACGTCGACGAAGCGAAACAGTTGCAGCCGGGCGTCCTCGTGGGCGAGCGACCAGGCGAACAGCGCGGCCGTCCAGCGATCGGCGGAGTAGAACGCCTGGCGGTCGGACGCGACGCGCTGGAAGAGCTCGCGGCCGATCTGCTGAACGCGTGCCTCGTCGGGCCGAACGCTCATGGGCACCCCTCTTTCACGTTACCTCGGCCAGACCCACCACACGAAGAGTGACACCATCACGAGCGCGAGCGCGAAGTGTGCAACCACGCCGGTCAGGACGCCGAGCGCGGCACCGACGCCCGTGCGGACGCTCGCCCCGGGCGCGCGGCCTGTGAGCAGCTCACCGGCGACCGCGCCGACGATCGGTCCCAGCAAGAGCCCGATCGGCGCCACCATCACGCCGACGAGCATGCCGACCATGGCGCCCACGACCGCGGCGCGACCGCCGCCGGCGCGCCGGGCGCCGACGAAGCCCGCCAGGTGCTCGAGGGCCCACGCGAGGACGCCGAGCACGGCCAGGATCGCGAGCCGACCGGCACCGACCGGGGTGAAATCGGTGGTCAGGGCATAGAGCAGCGCGCCCGCGAAGATGAGCGGCGCGCCGGGCAGGAATGGCACGACGGCGCCGACGAGGCCGGCGATCATCAAGATCGCGACGACGACGTTGACGAGCGTCACGGACGATGTCCGTCCGACATCGGCTCTCGCTGCACGAGCGGCGCGGGCCGCGGCAGCGTGACGGCGACCCCCAGCGCGACGGCGGCGAGCCCCAGCCACGGCCACGTGTACGAGCCGGTGTGGTCGACGACGAGACCGAACACCGGCGGTCCCACGAGCACGCCGCTCCACGCGAACGCCACCGCCACGCCGGTGAGCAGCCCCGCATAACGCGCGCCGCCGATTTCGGCGACCAGCGCGAAATAGAGCCCGACCCAGCCGAACGCGCCGCCGCCGGCGACGAGCGCCAAGGGGGCGAGCCCTGCAACCGGCAGCCGGTCGCCGAGCGACAGCAGCGCATACGCGCTGGCGCCGACGAGGGCGTTGACGACGACGCCCGGTCGGCGGCGCCCGCCGAAGAAGCGATCGCTGATCGCGCCCCACGCGAGGCGGCTGCCGGTGCCGCCCGCTTGCGCGAGCGCGAGCATCTGACCCGCGGCGACCGGCGAGAGCGCGAACGTCTCGCGCGCGTACACGGCGAGGTGCGCGAGCACCGAGGACTGGGCGATTGAGAGCGCCAGTCCGGACACGAAGACGACGAGCACGCCTGGGCGCCGCAGAAAGATGCCGACGTCGCCCAGCCGCGGCCAGACCGACGCGGCCCTTTCTTGCACCGCCGCGGGCGAGCGATACACGAGTACCGTCAGCAGCGATGAGACGAGCGCCAGCGCACCGCCGGTGGCGAGCGCCGTGCGCCAGCCGGAGGCCAGCGCCAGCGGCGGCAGGGCGAGCGCGCCGGCAAGGCCGCCGAGTGTGAGGCCCGTTTGCTTGATTCCCATCGCCAGACCGCGTCTGCGCGGCGGAAACCATTCGAGCACGGCCTTGCCCGTCGACGGATTGAGCACGCTGAAGCCGAAGCCGGCGACCACCAGACACGCGAGCAGCGCCGGAAGTCCGTCCGCGAACGACGCAGTCAGCGTGAGCGCGCCGATGACGGCTTGTCCGGCCCCCAGCGTGAGGCGCACGCCCAGACGATCGGTGAGCCAGCCCGCCGGCAGCGACATGAGCACGCCGCCGAGATAAGCCGCCGGCAGCAACAGCCCGACCTGCGTGCGACTGAGCTGCAGCGTATCTCGGAGGAAGGGCGAGAGCGGTGCGACCGCGAGCACGGCAAGAGCGCCGAGTGCATGCGCCAACGTGATCAGGACCAGGACGGCCCAGCGCGACATGCGGCCCCAGCGTACCGCGAACGCCCGTCGGCGGCACACGTGTTGCTCGAACGGAGCGAACCTGTTTGTAAGCAGGAGGACGTCATGGACTATCGAGAGGAGTACGACCGCGGGCGGCGGTATCGCGGCGAGGGGTATTACGGTGGTTATTACGGTTACCCGCCCGAGCGCGATCGGGAGCGGCGCGACTGGGAGCGGCGAGGACAAGAGCCGCGTCGGCGCGACGAGGACCGCGGATTCTTCGAGCGCGCCGGCGACGAGGTTCGCTCGTGGTTCGGCGACGAAGACGCCGAGCGCCGCCGCCAGCGTGACGAGCGCGACGAACCACGCGGATGGGGCGGACCCTCACGCGGATGGGGCGGACCCTCACGCGGATGGGGCGACCGGAGCGAGGAGATCGACCGAGACTGGGCGCGCCACTGGGGTTACGTCGAAGGTCGCGGCGGCGGGCGCGAGCCGCAGCGGTCGAGCCCGCCGCAACGTTACGGTGGCCCATCGTGGACGCGCGACGTGGGCTACGGCGGTGAAGGCTGGGAGCGTTACGTCGAGCGCCCGGGCTGGGGCGATCCCTCGGCGTGGGGCGCCGAGCGCGCGGCGGGGCCACACGCCGGCCGTGGACCGCGCGGGTACACGCGCTCGGACGAGCGCATCCGTGAGGACGTCTGCGATCGCCTCTGCGAGCACGGCTACGTCGATGCCAGTGGTATCGACGTCCGGGTCACCGCCGGCGAGGTGACGTTGCAAGGAACGGTTCCCCACCGTCAGCAGAAGCGCATCGCCGAGGACGTTACGGAGCGGGTTGCCGGCGTCCGCGAGGTCCACAACAACCTGCGCGTCGATCGCGAGGGCACCGGCCGCGAGGGGGGCGAGCAGCCGGATCGGCCCTTCCGCGCGGCCTAGCCTCGAACGCCGCGCGCGTCAGGGCCGCTCGGACTCTTGCGGCTCGTCCGGAGGAAAGCGGCGGTGTTCCGGCCGCTCTTCCTCCGGCAGCCGACTATTGTCGGCGTCGAGCTTGCCGGTGCCGCGGTCGGGAACGCGCTCGGCGTCCGTCTTCTGCTGCTCACGCGGGGCCTTGGCCATGGCGTACTCCTTTCGACAGAGTCGCGTCAGGCGCGCGCAAGCGCCAAGCCAGTGACTCGCGGCAGGCCGGCGAGTCGCGCCAGGCCCGCGGGCTAGGTGTCGAACGCCGGCGAGACGTCCGCGCCCGCCTTCTCGAGGGCCGGGTCCAGAAGCGTGTAAGGGTTGACGTTGCCGAGTGCCGCGGCGACGGATTCCGCGACGCCGGGGTGCCGCGCGCGCAGGGTCGTCAAGAATGCCCGGATCTCGCTGCGAACGCTCGGCTTGTCCGAGCACGCGCAGCCGACGGTCGCGAGACCGCGCGTCCGCGCGTACGCCGCCGTCAGCTCCTCCGTCACGAACACGAGCGGCCGGACCAGCCGCAGCGTCCCCTTGCGCGAAACGGCCACCGGCGGCAGCGACGCGATGCGCCCGTTGAAGAGAATGTTGCGCAGCAGCGACTCGGCGCAGTCGTCCGCCGTGTGGCCCAGCGCGAGCGTCGTGCACCTGAGCTCGGCCGCCAGGCGATAGAGCGCGCGGCGGCGATGGCGGCTGCACACGTCGCAGCCGTGCGCGACGCCGTCCCGGACGAGCCCAAGCGTCACGGGCTCGTCGCGCACGATCCATTCGACGTCGAGGTGCCTGATCTGCGACGAGAGCGCCCGGATCTCGCTCTTGAACTTGCCTTGCTCGATCGTAACCGCGACGACGTCATAGGCGAACGGCGCGCGCGTGCGGTAGGCGAGGAGCGCGTCGAGCAGGCACAGGCTGTCTTTGCCGCCCGACACGCCCACCGCCACGCGATCGCCGGGGCGAAGCATCGAAAAGCGCCCCATGGCGCGGCCGATGAGGTCGAGCACGCGCTCCTGCGCGTCGATCATGCCTTGCGGTACTTCTCGGGCGCCTTGAGCTGCATGAAGAACGGCGGCCGCGGCATGCGACCCACGCGCACCTCGACCAGCGCCGGACGGTTGAGGGCGAGCGCGCGCCGAACGGCGTCGCCGACCTCGCTCGGCTTCTCGACGCGGATGCCCGCGACCCCGTACGCGTCGGCCAGCTTCATGAAGTCGGGATTGCGGAAGTCCGCTTCCCAGGCGCCGCCCCACGCCTCGTCGAGGTCGCGCGCGACGTTGCCGTAGGCGTCGTCGTTGAAGACGACTGCGACGACGTTGATGCCGTACTTCACCGCGGTCGACATCTCCTGCACGTTGTACATGAACCCGCCGTCGCCGCAGATGGCGATGACCGGCCGGTCGGGCTGCGCGACCTTGGCGCCGAGCGCCGTCGGGTACTCGAAGCCGAGATTCCCGGAATAGGAGGAATTCAGATAGGTCCGCGGCCGGAACACCGGCCAGAACGGCCGCGAGTAGTAGCCGATCTGGGTCATGCCGGCGATGACGATGGCGTCTTCCGGCGTGCCCGCGCGCAGCGACTTGAGAATCGGTGCGTTGGGCTCGGTGGTGTCGAGCGCCGCCATCTCGGCGCGCAGCGCCTCGCGCTCGGCCTTGCGCGACGCGCGCGGCGCGCCGGCGCGCAGCCGCTCCAGCAGCCGCTCGAGCGTCAGCCGCGCGTCGCCCACCAGACCGAACGTCAGGCCGTGACTGCGGCCGATCTCGTCGGGATCCACGTCGATCTGGATCACCTGCTGCGCCGGCTGGAAGCCGGCGAGCTGCAGCCGCGAGCCGACGACCAGAATGAGGTCGGCGGCGTCGAGCCAGCGACGCAGCGGGTTCTTGGGCCAGAGCCCGGCGCCGAGCGACAGATCGTTGGCATCGCTGACGACGCCTTTGCCCTCGGCCGTGGTCGCAATGCCGGCCTGCAGGTGCTCCGCAACGGCGACGAGCGCCTCGTGGGCGTCCCCGGTGACGGCGCCGCCGCCCGCGTAGATCACGGGCCGCTGCGCGGCGAGCAGCATCTCCGCGGCGCGCACGATCAGCGGCTGCGGCGCCGCGGCGCGCTCGGTCTCCGCCGGCGGCAAAAGGGTCGCGTCGCCTTCTTCCTCGAGCACGTCGGGCGGAAACTCCAGGTGCACCGGCCGCGGGCGACCCGTCTTCAGCTGGCGCACGGCCGCGCGGACCGCGCCGGGGACGTCTCCGACCTCGAGCACGCGGCGCCGCCACTTGGTGACCGGGGCGATGGCGATCATCTGATCGTTGACCTCGTGCAGCACGCCGACGTCGCGCCCGAGATAGCGCTTCGGCACCTGGCCGCAGAGCATCAGCACCGGCGACGAGGCGGAGTACGCCGTCGACAAGCCGGCCGCCGCGTTGAGCAGTCCCGGTCCGGGAACGACGAGGGCCGTGCCGAAGCCGCCGGTCCCGCCGGCGCGCGCATAGCCGTCCGCCATGTAGGTCGTCGCCTGCTCGTGCCGGGTGGTGATGAAGCGGACGCGCTCGTCGCGCAGCCCCGCCAGCGCTCCGTAGAGCTGCACGCCGGGCAGGCCGAACACGACCTTCACGCCTTCGCGAACGAGCTGTCGGGCGAGCGCTTCACCGCCGGTCATCCGTGGCATGGTCTCCGTCCCTTTCATACGCTCGCCTCGAACGGCAGGGCTCCAGCCCCGCGACGTTCTGCGGCTCGCACTACGGTTTGTCGCTCTGTTTGCTGTCGCTCTGATTGGCGTCGCGCGACAGCGGATCGAGATAGCGCTTCACGAACGCGTTGCGCGGGTTGCGCTCGAGCGCGCGCTCCGCGTAGTAGCGCGCGATGTCGCGCCGGTCCAGCTCGGCGTACGCCTTGGCCAGATAGGACAGCGCCTGGTCCACCGCGAGCCGCTCCCACATGAAGCCGCCGGCCAGTGCGCGGCTGATCTCGAACGCCGCGCGCTGCCACTCCTGGCGATCCATGTGCAGCGTGCCGACCTTCCAGTAGGCGTCCACGAACCACAGGTCGATCGTCACGACGCGCGGGTTGTCCGTCGCCCACTCCGCGTCCAGCCGATCGACGAGCGCGCGGTACACCGTGAAAGCACGCTCGCGCTCGCGCTGGCGATACAGCGCGCGGCTGTACGCCTCGAGCACGAACGGGTTGGTGGGCTCGTCGCGGTACGCGGGCTCGAGGACGGCCAGCGCGGCGACGTAATTCTGGCTCGCGTACGCTTTCTCGGCATCGACGAGCGCGGCTTGGTGACGATCGGACACCACGGCTGGCAGCGGCTCGACGTCACCGATCGGTCGCCCGGCGCTCACAGCACTGCCCGCGGCGGTGGTGCCAGGCGACTGGCCCAGATGCGCCAGCCGCACCTCGCGATCCATGATGGCGTAGAGGATCAGCGCGTGCGGCGCCTTCGTCGCGCGCGGGATGGGCGTCGGTGTGCGCAGTGCGGTCGAGCAGCCCGCGGCTACCAGGACCGCGAGCGCCGCCGCGACGCCGGCCGCGTGCCTCACCGGCGCGCTCTCAGGAATGCTTGCGCAGCTCGAGACGCCCGATCTGGCGACGGTGCACCTCGTCTGGCCCGTCGGCGAAGCGCAGCGTCCGCGAGTGTGCCCACATGAAGGCCAGCGGGAATTCCTGGCTCACGCCGCCGCCGCCGTGAACCTGCATGGCCCAGTCGACGACCTGGCCCGTCATGTTGGGGACGGCGACCTTGATCTCCGCGATGGCCTGCTTGGCCGCTTTGTTGCCGACGGTGTCCATCATGTACGCGGCGTGCAGGACGAGCAGGCGCGCCTGGTCGATCTTGATGCGCGCCTCCGCGATGCGCTCCAGCGTGACGTCGTGGTCGGCGATCCGCTTGCCGAACGCGACGCGACTCATCGAGCGCTTGCACATCAGCTCGAGCGCGCGCTCGGCCACGCCGATCTGGCGCATGCAGTGGTGGATGCGTCCGGGTCCCAGCCGCCCTTGTGCGATCTCGAAGCCACGCCCCTCGCCGAGCAGCAGGTTGGAGGCGGGCACGCGCACGTTCTCGAAGAGCACCTCGCCGTGCCCGTGCGGGGCGTCGTCGTAGCCGAAGACCGTGAGCATGCGCTTGATCGTGATGCCCGGCGTGTCGCGGGGGACCACGATCATCGACTGCTGCTTGTACTTGTCGGGATTCTTCGGATCCGTCTTGCCCATGAAGATGAGGACCTTGCAGCGCGGGTCGCCGATCCCTGAGGTCCACCACTTGTGACCGTTGATCACGTAGTGGTCACCGTCCCGCACGATCGACGACTCGATGTTCGTGGCATCGGAGGAGGCGACTTTCGGCTCCGTCATGGCGAACGCCGACCGGATCTTGCCTTCGAGCAGCGGCTGGAGCCACTGCTTCTTGTGCTCCTCGGTGCCGTAGCGCTCGAAGACCTCCATGTTGCCGGTGTCGGGCGCGGAGCAGTTGAAGACCTCGGGGGCGATGTGCGAGCGGCCCATCAGCTCGCAGAGCGGCGCGTACTCGAGGTTGGTGAGGCCGGCGCCGCGCTGGCTCTCGGGCAGGAACAGATTCCAGAGCGCGCGCTCGCGTGCCTTGTCCTTCAGCTCCTCCATGATCGGCGGGATCTGCCAGCGCGTGGGGGCGGAGTCGAGCTGCTCGTGGAAGACGTGCTCGTTCGGATAGATGTACTTGTTCATGAAATCGGTGATCTGCTCCAAGTACATCTTGGTCTTCTTGGAGTACTCGAAATCCATGACGGCCCCCTCTGGCGTTGTCGGGTGCCCGATTGTATCCTCCGCAGCGAGCAAAGTCATGGCGGGCAGGATGCGTGGCAAGGTCGCGCTCATCACCGGCGCCGGCTCGGGCATCGGCGCCGCGACGGCAAAGCGGCTGGCCGCCGAGGGCGCGCGCGTCGCCTGCGTCGATCGCATAGGCGAGCGCGCCAAGGAGACGGCGCGCCTGATCAGCGCGGCGGGCGGCGACGCGTTCTCGCTCGAGACGGACGTCACCGACGCGGGCGCCTGCGAGCGCATGGTCGACCAGGTTGTCGCGCGCTACACGGTGCTCACCACGCTCGTGAACTCCGCCGGCGTGCGTCCGGAGGGCCGGGATCGCGCGCCCGCGCCGCCCGAGTGGGAGCGTGTGGTCGACACGAATCTGACCGGTACCTATTATCCGTCGCGCGCGTCACTGCCCGCCCTCAGCGCCAGCGGTCACGGCGCGGTCGTCAACCTCTCGTCGGTCTACGGCGTCGTCGGCGGCTCGCTCTCGCCCGCCTACGCGGCGTCGAAGGGCGCGGTGGTCAACCTCACGCGGCAGATGGCGATGCAGTGGGCCCCCACCGTGCGCGTCAACTGCGTGTGCCCCGGCATGATCGAGACGCCGATGACACGCGCGCTGCTCGACGATCCCAACTTCCGCGAGGCGATCCTGCTCAAGTACCCCCTGCAGCGCTTCGGTCAGCCGGACGAGGTCGCGTCGGCGATCCTCTATCTGGCCAGCGACGAGGCGAGTTTCGTCACCGGCGTCTTGCTGCCTGTCGACGGCGGATACACGGCCGGCTGAGGTGCTCGCCGTCGCGTTCGCGGCGGCGGTCCTGGTGTTCTTCGGCGCCGGCGCTACGGTCGATGCCGCGTCGCTGGCGTACGTCTTCGTCGATCACCTCTCGACACCGGCGCCGCCGTCGCGCGCGCGGCCCGGTGTCGCTGCAGCCGCCGTGCGGGACGCCGTCATTACCGCCTCTCTCGAGCGCGACGTGCTCGTCCTTGCCGCGCCGGAGATGCGCGGGCGCCAGCGCGGAACCGAGGAGAACGCACGCGCCCGTGCGTACATCGTCGAGCGGCTGCGATCGGCGGGACTGGCGCCGCTCTTCGACGGCTCGTTCGAGCAGCCGACGTACGTCGACGCCACAGACGGCGCCGCACCCGTTCGCTACGCGACGAATGTCGGCGCGGTCTTCCGTGCTGCCCACGCCGACACCGACTGGATCGTCCTGGTCGCCCACTACGATCATCTCGGTGTCATCGACGGCACGATCCATCCCGGCGCCGACGACAACGCGAGCTCGGTGGCGCTGCTGCTGGCTCTCGGCGACGCGCTGGGCCGCGTCAGGCCGCGACTCAACCGTCACGTGGTGCTGCTGTTTCCTGACGCGGAAGAGCGGCCCAACATCCGCACTGAGCGCATGGGCTCGTCATGGTTCTGGACGCATCTGCCGCTGCCTGCCGAGCGTCTGCATCTGGCGATCGTGCTCGATCTCATGGGCGGCCGCGGCTCTCCGGAGCTCGAGGCGGCTGGGCTCGCCAACGCGCTGTTCGTGCTCGGCGCCGAGGGCGGACGTGCGCTCGCCACGTTTACGCGAGGGCTGCCGTCGACGGACGGCGTCGAGCCCGTGTTCCTCAGCCTGCCGATGATCGAGGCGATGCCCTACGTGCCCAACCGCCGCTTCGCCCGCAGCGACTATCACGGCCTGCGCGAGCAGGTCGGCCGTCCCTTCCTCTTCCTGTCGACCGGCCGCACCGAGACGTACCACACCGCGCGCGACACGCCCGAGACGCTGGACTACGCCAAGCTCGGACGCGTCACGCGCTGGGTGGCCGTGCTCGCGATGCAGGCGGCAGACGCCGACGGACGGCTCGACTGGCGCGACCTCACCGCGGATCCTCGCGCCGACGCCGACGCGCTGCTGCGGATGTCCGCCGCCGTCGTGACCAGCCCGCGGTTCTCGTGGCCGTTGCGCCGCGCGCTCGCCGCCGACCGCCGCATGGTGGAGGACCTGCGGCGCCGCTGGGACGCGGGCGAGCCGCCAACGCTCGACACCTACCGCGCGCTGCAGCTGGCGTCGACGCGCCTGCAGGCCGCGCAGTGGTGGCCAGGCGGCTGGTATTTCGCGCTATGGTAGGCGCGCGCGCTAGGGCCGCGCGTAGTGATCGATGATGAAGCGCGAGATCGAGTGCCGCGTCGGCAGACTGGGCAGCGCGTCGCACGGAAACCAGCGCGCATCCTCGAGCTCTTCCGTGTCGATGACGAGGTCGCCGCCCGCATAGGTCGCGACGAAGCCGATCATCATCTGGCTCGGAAAGGGCCAGTTCTGGCTGCCGACGTAGCGGATGTCTGTCACGTCGACGCCGACCTCTTCCTTGATCTCACGTGCCACACACGCCTCGAGCGACTCGCCGTTGTCGACGAAGCCGGCGACGAGCGCGTAGCGGTTCGGCGCCCAGCCGGGTTTCCGCGTGAGCAGCACGCGGCCGCCATCGCGCACGAGCACGATCGTGGCCGGGTGCAGGTGTGGATAGTGCTCGTAGCGGCAGCGCGGACACTTCTTGCCCCATTCACCTTCGATGCGCTCGGTTGGCTCACCGCAGCGCGGGCAGTGGCCGCTCGTCGACTCCCACCAGAGTGCCTGCATCGCCATGCCGCCCAGCGAGAGCAGCTCGTCGGGCAGGCGCGTGTTGCGCATCGGGACGACGGTTTCGGCGGCAAGCCCGGCGGGCACGGCCGCGCCGGGAGGCACCGGCACCACCCAGCACGGCGTGTCCCGATACGTGCCGAGCCAGAACGGTGCGGCATCGAGCGGCAGCGGAGATT
>Ga0075428_100008503_pt1 | contig 11385 bp, 8 predicted proteins | sample RhiMetdeltSRZDD2_FD_75291 | JGI IMG/M metagenome (GOLD analysis project Ga0075428, IMG submission 75291) | Populus rhizosphere microbial communities from Tennessee, USA - Rhizosphere MetaG P. deltoides SRZDD2 | ecosystem: Host-associated > Plants > Roots > Rhizosphere > Soil | place: USA... | reverse complement strand
GCTCATGTACGACGAGCTGTATCGCGACCACGTAATCCCGCGATCGCGAATCCCCCAGATCACCTTGGATCCTGAATCGCCATCGGCACCCGGCCTGTAGACGCCGTCCTCGTCGATGTCGGGCGCCATCGCATGAGAGCCGAGCTCCACCAGGATCTGCGTGTGCTCGTGCCCATCCTCGCCCGGAAATCGGTACCGGTTCGGCGGGATGGTTCCGGCGTGCGAGCTGACGTGCAGCTCCTGTCGCACGAGCCCGCAACCCTCAGCCGCACGCCGCAGCACCAGGTGAATGTGCTCCAGGTCGTTCGGGTGATTTGCGTCGACCCAGATCGGAAACAGGTTGCCTCTGACCCGATAGGTGTTCTGAACGTAGTAGAGCCAGTACTCGACGACGATCGTGTCGCGCGAGCGAAAACGGGCTGGATAGGCGCGGTAGTAGATAGCAGCCAGGCTGGCCTTTTCACCAAGGCTCAGTGCCTCATACTGCCGTCGGCGCGAGCGGGCCGTGCCCAGCTTCGACCACAGCGACCTGGAGTCGGTGTCCGAGGGGTCGATGGCGCCGCCGCTCTCGAGCGGAAACAGAGGGCTTGTGGGAAGGTATTCCTCCAGGGGATGGAACACCAGGACGGGCGCGAACCGTTCGGCCAGCTCCCGCGCGGTGTCGGCCCCGAACCTCGCGCCGATGCAAGGTTCAGGATTCTGCGGTGGCGCGGCAGAGACCGTCTGAATCGCCATCAGCGCGCAATAGGTCAGGGCCAGGCAGGCCCCTCGGAGACTCCGATGACCCGTGCGTGCCGCCGAGCCTTCACAATTCGTCATATTCAGGCGCCAACGGAGACTAGATCGAAACCGTCAGCACGAGTAGGGACGGCACGGCCGCCATCAGCGCTGTCCGAAACCTCGTCTGTCGGGCTCGTTTCGTGCCAGTGACGCGACAGATTTTTGCAAGCGAGCGCGGCTTCCTGTAAGCGAACTGACGCCGAACTCGCTATTTGATCATCACGACGATCGTGATCATCCCGGGGACGACTCAGCGCTCCCTTGCGACGGACGATTCCGCCTGCCGGCGTCCGCGCCCGAGGCGAGTTAGACTGTCTGACCACACAGGAGGACCTGAATGAACCCGTTGACCCGGACCGCAGGCGCGGTCGCGTTCGCCCTTGCCCTTGCGTTATCGGCCACGCTGGGGGCGCAATGGCCGTCGTATCCCACGCCGGATGTGCCGCGGAACGCGGACGGCATGCCGAATCTCAGCGGCCCTCCTCCGCGCACCGCTGACGGCAAGGTCGATTTTTCCGGTGTCTGGAACGCAGGCCGTGGCGGCGGCCGGGGGAACCGGGGTGGCGGCGGTGGTGGGCCGGCGGCGGCGCCTGCCGGCGGCGCCGCAGCCGCGCCAGCGGCAGGTGCCCCGGCTCGCGGAGCGGGCGCGGCTCCGCCCGCCGGCGCAGCTCCACCCGACGGCGCAGCGCCACCTGCGGGCGGCGCGCCGCCAGGTGCTGGAGCCCAGGCGGCTGGCGGAGGTGGCGGCGGCGGCGGCGGGCGAGGTGGCGGACGGGGTGCTGCCGTCTGTACTCCGCTGGCGGATGGCGTCTTCGCCTCGGCGTTCTTCGAAGTGGCGGGCAACGCCGCCTGCCTCCCGCCGATGCAGCAGTGGGCCCAGGATCTGAAGAAGAAGCGCATGGCCGACAACAGCAAGCACAATCCGGACGTCTGGTGCCTGCCGATCGGCCTGATGCAGTACCACAACCATCCGCAGCCGAGCCAGATCGTCCAGACGAAGAACCTGATGTTGATCACCTATGAGTCGAACTACGGGCTGCGCTACATCTATACGGACGGACGCCCTGCACCGGGCAACGACCCGAATCCCTGGTGGTTCGGCTATTCGCGCGGCTGGTGGGAGGGCAACGACACGCTCGTGGTCGAGACCACTCACTTCAACTCCGAGGAGCGGGCGTCGTGGCACGACGTCAACGGCACCCCGTGGTCCGACGCGCTGAAGATGACCGAGCGCTTCAAGCGTCCAACGTTCGGCTCGCTGCAGGTCGACGTGACGATTGACGACCCGAAGGTCTTCGAGAAGCCGTTTACCGTACGCGTGTTTCGGAACCTGCTGGTGGACGCGGAGATGTTCGAGTTCATCTGCAACGAGAACGAGCGCTCGACCGAGCACATCACGAAGTAGCGTCTCAGGCAGGCGGGTCGCACGCGGCCCGCCTGCTCTTCCACCCACGGGCCTCCCCCCACGCTTCCTCATATAATCAGCCGACTTCCCGATGACACTTGCTCCGGGCACCAGGCTCGGTCCGTACGAAATCGCTGGGCCGCTCGGCGCCGGCGGCATGGGCGAGGTCTATCGAGCGCTGGATACGAACCTGAAGCGCGCGACCGCGGTGAAAGTGCTGCCCGAATCGGTTGCCGCCGATCCCGAGCGGCTGGCGCGGTTCCAGCGTGAAGCGGAGGTGTTGGCGGCGTTCAATCATCCCAACATCGCCGGCATCTACGGCCTCGAGCGATCCGGGAACGCGCTCGCGATCGTGATGGAGCTCGTAGACGGGCCCACGCTGGCCGACCGCCTGGCCGCGGGACCGATTCCCGTCGACGAAGCGCTCGCCATCGCGGGGCAGATCGCGGAAGGCCTCGAAGCCGCGCACGAGCAGGGCGTCGTGCATCGCGACCTGAAGCCGGCCAACGTCAAGGTGCGCCCCGACGGCACCGTCAAGATCCTCGACTTCGGTCTGGCCAAGGCGCTCGAGCCCGCGACCGCGGCATCACCCAGCACCTCGATGTCACCCACCATCACGTCGCCGGCGATGACGCAGATGGGCATGGTGCTCGGCACCGCGGCCTATATGAGCCCCGAACAGGCGCGGGGCCGGCCGGTCGACAAGCGCGCGGACATCTGGGCCTTCGGCTGCGTGCTGTTCGAGCTGCTGACCGGCAAACGGGCGTTCGATGGCGAGGACGTGTCGCTCACGCTCGCCGAGATCATCAAGTCGGAGCCCGACTGGACGACGGTGCCGCCGTTGCCGCCGACGGTGCTCATGTGCCTGCGGCAATGCCTGAAGAAGGATGCGCGGTCGCGGCTCCGGGACATCGGTGAGATGCGGCTCGCCCTCGCCGGCGCGCTCGACGTCAGCAGCGGCTTCTCGGGCGACGGGGCCACGCGGACGCGGGCGCGGCGCGTCTGGCCGTGGGTGCTTCCCGCCGCGGCGCTCTCGGCAACCGCGGCTGCGCTCCTGGTGTTCTGGTTTCAACGCCCACCGGAACCGCAACTGCCCCAGGTCGTCCGTTTCGAGATTCATGCCCCGGCGGGCAGCAAGATCCCTCCGGGCACGCCGGCGATCTCGCCGGACGGCCGCGTTCTGGCGTACACCGTGACCGGACCCGACAAAGTCACGCGGATTCACGTGCGCGATCTCGGATCGACCGAGTCGAGGCCGCTGCCGGGCACCGATGGTGCGATCCACCCGTTCTGGTCGGCCGACGGCCGCTCCCTGGCGTTCACGAGCAATCGCGTGCTGAAGCGGATCGACATCGCCGGGGGTGCCCCTCGCGAGCTGGTGCCGCAGGTCTCCGGCCCCTGGCACGGCTCGTGGGGGCGTTTTGGAGATCTGCTCTACACCGCCTCTGGTGTGCAGCGCGTGTCTGCCGAGGGAGGTAAAGGGACGCCAGTGGTGGTGCTCGACACCAAGGCCGGTGAAGCCGCGGCCGGCTTTCCGGCGTTTCTCTCCGACGGCAAGCGCTTCCTCGTTCGCATCGATCGCGAAGGCGCCAGCGCCATCCATCTGGCCTCGCTCGATTCACCGGACCGGAAGCTGCTCGTCGCAGACGTCCTGAGCGCGCCGCTCGTCGCGCCGACACCGCAGGGCGCCAGCTACCTGCTCTATCTGCGCAACGATTCGCTGGTGGCGCACGAGCTCGACGAACGCGCGGGCGCCGTCACCGGAACGCCGCGAGTGCTCATCGATCGCATCGGCCGGGTCGCGAACCCGGCCATCTTGCCGACGCTCGGCGTGTCGCCGGGCGGCGTCATCGCCTATCAGGTCGGCGGCGAATTCACGACGATGGTCCTGAGCTGGTTCAACCGCTCGGGCGCACTCCTGGGCGAGCAGCCGCTCGACGTGACCGGGCAGAACCCGTCGCTCTCGCCGGACGGACGCCTGCTGGCCATGGACGCGGCGTTCGGCGGCGATCGCGACGTCATGGTGGCGGATGTGGCGCGTGGCGTCACATCCCGGCTCACGCGCGGCGGCGGCGTAGCCAGAAGCCCCGTCTGGTCGCCGGACAGCCGCCGGGTGGCGTTTGCGCGCGGCGGAAAGATCTACGTCACGAACGCAGACGGCAGCACCGCGGAAACCGTGCTGGCCGACGTCCAAGGGACGCCTCGCTCATGGTCGCCCGACGGCAAGTATCTGCTGTACGACGCGCCGCGAGGGAAGATGCTGCTGTGGCCGCTTGCCGGTGGAGAGCCGATCGTCGTCGGTTCGCGCAACGGCGGTTCCCAAAGGGGACGCTTTTCTCCAGACAGCCGCTACGTCGCGTACGTCTCGGACGAGTCGGGGAGAGACGAGATTTACGTCCAGCAGACGCCGCCGGCATCCGGCCGCGTCAGGGTATCCGTGAGCGGCGGCACGCTGCCGCGATGGGGACGCACGAGCCGCGAGCTCTTCTTCATGGGCACCGATCGGTTTCTCATGAGCGTTGAGCTCGCGCCGGAGGATCCGCTGTCCGCGGGCGTGCCGAAGAAGCTCTTCCTGCTCGATGCCGGCGCAGTGTTCATCAACCTGGGCTACGAAGTCGGCCCCGGCGGCGAGCGCTTCCTGCTGCCGCGGATCCTCGGCGACAACACGCCCGACACGCCCATTACGGTGGTGCTGAACTGGTGGGCCGAGCTCGTGAAGCGGCCCTGACACGATTGGGGATTGGTGATCTTGGATCGGTGATTCGTTGGTGACTGGCGAATAGTGATCGGTGAAGTATCGGGCGATTAGCGGAGGTCTTCGATCACCGGATACTTCACCAATCTGACATCACGAATCACCAACGAATCACCAATCCAAGATCACCAATCACCAATCATCGAGTAAGTCGATCAGAGCGCAGCCAGCGCCTGCTTCACCTTTCCATAATCCGGCTCGTTCCGCGCATCGTCGAGCACCTCGCGGTGCCGGACGACGCCGTTGCGATCGATCACGAAGACGGCGCGCTTCGAGATGTCCTTCAGCCCGATCATGTCCGGGTTGACCACGCCGTACTGACGGATGACCGTCTTGTTGAAGTCGCTGAGCAACGGGAAATTGAGCTTCTGCGCGTCGGCCCAGGCCTTGAGGGCGAAGAACGAGTCGACGCTCACGCCGAGCACCTTGGCGCTGACTTTGTTCAGGTCGGACGAGGAGTCGCGGAACGTGCACATCTCGGTCGTGCAGACACTGCTGAACGCCGCGGGAAAGAACGCGAGGACGACCGGGCCGTTCTTCAACTGCGCGCTGAGCGTCACCGGCTCGCGGTCCTGGTTGGGGAGCGTGAAATCGGGCGCCTTGGCGCCAACGTCGATAGACATGGGTGTCCTCTCAGAATTGACATTCTACGTACGTACCGCTGCCAGGACTTCCTGGACGACGTCGGTCAGGAACTGCGCGGCGCCGGCGCCGTCGATCACCCGATGATCCGAAGAGAGGGTCAGCGTCAGCGTCGGGCGCACGCCGAGCATTCCGTTCACCGCGACCACCCGATCGGCGATCGCGCCAACCGCCAGGATCCCCGCCTGCGGCGGCACGATGATCGCCGTGAACGCGTCCACGGCAAACATCCCGAGGTTGCTGATCGTGAAGGTGGCGCCGGTGATGTCCGAAGGCTGCAGACGGTTCGCGCGTGCGCGCTCCGCCAGATCGCGGCGCCGCTTCGCGATGTCACCGAGCGGGGTGCGATCGGCGCGGGGAATCACCCCCGTCACGACTGCGTTCTCGACCGCCATGGCGAGCGCGACGTTGACGTCGGGATTGGCCTGGATCGTCCCGTTGACCCAGCTCGCGTTCATGCGCGGATGCCGGGCCAGCGCGCGCGCCACGGCCGCTACGAGCAGGTCGGTGTGGGTGACCTTCACGCCGTGCGACTGCTGGATGACAGGGACCGCCTTTTCCCGGGCGTCGTTCAGCGACGTCGCGTCCACCTCGCGTGTCAGGAAGAAATGCGGAACGGTCGTCCAGCTCTGGGTCGTCCGCTCGGCCATGATGCGACCGACGGAGCTGAGCGTGACCGGACCGGCCGCCGCCGGCGCGGCAGCAGGCGGAGGCGCCGCGCCCGCGGCAGCAGACGAAGGCGCCGCGGCCGCCGCCGGACGCGCCGCCGCGCTCTGCGCGAACTTCAGAACATCGTCGGCCGAGATTTCACCGCCGGGGCCGGAGCCCACGACCTTGCTGAGATCGACGCCGTGCTCCTGCGCGATCTTCCGCGCTTTGGGAGAAACGCGGCCGCCACCAGCCGCACGTCCCGCAGCCGCAGGCGCGGCGCTGGACGAGGGCGCGGCCGCAGCGGCTGACTCCATCTTGCGACCGGTCTGCGGCGTGCCTGCCACAGCAGCCGGCGGTGCCTCGCCAGGCGCCACCAGCCACGCGATCGTCTGACCGACCGGCACGACATCGCCGACGTTCGCGAGGATGCCGGCCAGGACGCCGTCGGCGCCCGCTTCGACTTCGACGACCGCCTTGTCGGTCTCGACCTCGAGGAGCATCTCGCCTTTCTTGACCTGATCGCCCTCCTTCTTCAGCCAGGAGACCAGCTTCCCCGTTTCCTGCGCCATCTCCAGCGCAGGCATCACCACGCTTGTCGCCATCAGCTATGCGCTCCGACTTTCTCCGGCTTCTGCGCTTCGGCCTTTGCGGCGGCTGCCACCATGGCCGCCACCTCCGGGTTCGGTTTGGGCGCCTCGATCTCGCGCACCGTCGGCAACGTGCCGCCGACGGTGACGAAGGGCGCTCCGGCTATGAGCAGCTCCTCTGCCGGGAAGCGCGTGATCACCTCGTGGCCCTTCTCGGTCACGACGATCTCTTCTTCGATGCGCGCAGCGCTCCAGCCGTCGGTGGAGGGCCAGAAGGTCTCGAGCGCGAACACCATGCCCGGCTTGATCTCGTGTGGATGATCGAGCGACACGAGGCGGCTGATCATCGGCTTCTCCCAGATCGCCAGCCCTATGCCGTGCCCCATCTGCAGGGCGAAGGCCGCCTCCTCGTTCGGGAACCCGAACTCCTGCGCCTTCGGCCAGACCGATGCCACCTCGGCGGTCGTGCGGCCAGGGCGAATGAGCTCGATCGAGGCGTCGAGATAGTCGCGGCAGCGCTTGTAGGCGTCGACCAGGGCGCGCGAGGCCGAGGAGATGGCAAAGCACCGGTAGTAGCAGGTGCGATAGCCCATGTACGAGTGCAGCACGTCGTAGTAGACCGGATCGCCGGGGCGCATGATGCGGTCGGAGAAGACGTGCGGGTGCGGACTGCACCGTTCACCGGAAATCGCGTTGACGCCCTCGACGTACTCGGAGCCCAGCTCGTAGAGCGTCTTGGCGACGAGCGCCACGGCGTCGCTCTCGCGCATGCCCGGCTTCATCGCCCGGTAGAGCTCGTGATACGCCGCGTCGACCAGGCTGGCCGACTGGGTGAGCAGCGAGATCTCGTCCTGCGTCTTGATCTCGCGCGCGTTCGACATCAGCTGCTGGCCGTCGACGACGTTGATGCCTTCCTTCTGGAGGGCGAACAGAATCGGCGGCTCGACGACGTCGACTCCGAGCGGTTCCTTGTGGAGACCGCGCGACTCGAGCTCGATGCGAATCTTCCGGGCCACGTCCTCCGAGCGTCCCATCTCGGGCGTCATGGCGCCGCGCATGAGCGGGATGCCCGGCCGTGACCGCTCGCCCAGCCACGGGCAGTTGAGCTGGTGGTGCTTGGCCGCGGATCCGAAGTCCCACAGGATCGGCTCGTCGTTTTGCGGCAGCAGCGTGAAGCGGCTGATCTTGTCCTGCGCCCACGTGCCGATGTGCGTGGCCGTGATGTAGCGGACGTTGTTCATGTCGAAGCAGAGCACGGCGCCCAGCTCCGACTTCGTCAGCAGATCCTTGATTCGCGCCAGGCGCTCGCGCCGGAGCCGATCGAAATCGATGCGCTGCTCCCAGTCGACCGCCATCGTGCCGAAGGTACGAATGGACATGACAAATAATCCTGAATTTACGAATCTACGGATTGACGGATTTGAATTGACGAATTGACGGATTGACGGATTGACGGATTGACGGATTGATGGGTTCGACGATTGACGTATTGAACCATTGACCGTTCCTGTGACGACTCGAACAACAGGACTCCGCAGCCCGAATCGCCGTGTCCAGTTCGTCAATCCGTCAATCCGTCAATCCGTCAATTCGTCAATTCAAATCCGTCAATCCGTCAATCCGTCAATTCACGGTTATTTCCTCACCGATTGCACATCTGTCTGGCCAGCTCGAACACGTCGCGTTCGGTCGGCACCGTCACGTCCTCGAGCGGCGGCGAGAACGGAATCGGCACGTGTTTCGCCCCGAGGCGCCGCACCGGACCATCCAGATCGTAGAACGCCCCTTCCTGAATCACCGCTGCCAACTCTCCGGTGACGCCGTACCGATAGTAGCCCTCGTCGATGACGATGCAACGCGATGTCTTCTTGACCGAGTCGACCAGCGTCTTCTCGTCGAGCGGCCAGGTGGTGCGCGGATCGACCACCTCTGCGCTCACGCCGACCTCTTCGAGCATCGTCGCGGCGCCGAGCGCCACCTGCACCATGCTGCTCGTGGCCACGAACGTGATGTCGCTGCCCTCGCGCTTCACATCGGCCACCCCGAGCGGGATGACGTACTCCTCTTCCGGCACCGGCCCCTTGACCTTCGTATAGCTGATCTTGTCCTCGAAGACGACAACCGGGTTGTCGTCGCGAATCGCCGCCTTGAACAACCCCTTGGCATCGTACGGCGTGGAGGGGATGACGACCTTGAGTCCGGGAATGTGGCTGGGCCACGCGTGCAGCGACTGCGAGTGCTGCGAGCCCGACCGGCGCAGCGCCCCCATGGTCGCGCGGATGACGAGCGGCACCTTCCATTTGCCGCCCGACATGTAGTGGATCTTGGCAGCCTGGTTCACCAGCTGGTCCATGATCAGCGTGAGGAAGTCGCCGAACATGATGTCGACGATCGGCCGCATGCCGGTCATCGCCGCGCCGACGCCGATGCCGGTGAAGCCGGCTTCAGAGATCGGCGTATCGATGATGCGGTCCTTGCCGAACTCGTCGACCAGACCCTTGAGCTGCTTGAATGTCGTCCCCGCCTCGGCGACGTCTTCACCCATCAGCACGATGCGCGGATCGCGGCGCATCTCCTCGGCGATGGCCTCGCGGATGGCCTCGCCGAAACCGAGCTGTCGTACCTGCATGGCTGTCTCAGGCATAGATGTCCTGGTCTACCTTGTCTATGGCCGGGAAGGGGGCATTGACCGCAAACTCGACGGCGTCGTTCATCTCGGCCGTCAGCTCCTTCTCGATGTTCTCCAACGCCGCCTTGTCGGAGATCTTCTCGCTCACCAGCCAGTCGACGAAGCGCTTGATCGGATCGCGCGTCGTCTTCCACTCTTCCTCTTCAGACTGCGGCCGGTAGATGGCGCGCAGCGTGGCGACGTCGCCGACGTGATGGCCGTGATACCGGTAGGTATTGAGCAGGAGGAACGCAGGCCCTTCACCGCGCCGGGCACGCTCCACATACTTCTGCGCCGCGGCGAACACCGCCCGCACGTCCTGGCCGTCCACCGCTTCGGCCGCGATGCCGAATGCAGCCGGGCGGCCGAGAAGCTCGCCGGCGGTCGACTCGGTGTAGTGGGTGTACTCGTTGTACATGTTGTTCTCGCACGCGTAGATCACCGGCAGCTTCCATAGCTGTGCGAGATTCATCTCTTCGTAAAGGACGCCCTGGCCGAGCGCGCCCTCGCCGAAGAAGCACACCGCCACGCGGTTGTTCTTCAGGTACTTCGAGGCAAACGCGGCGCCCGTGGCGATGCCGGCGCTGCCGGCGACGATGGCGTTCGCTCCCAGGTTGCCGGTCGAGGGGTCGGCGATGTGCATCGAGCCCCCCTTGCCCTTGCAGTAGCCGGCCTCCTTGCCGAGGAGCTCGGCAAACATCATTCGCGTGTCGGCGCCCTTCGCCAGGCAATGGCCGTGGCCGCGATGCGTGCTGGTGATGTAGTCGTCGGTGCGCAGCGCTTCACAGATCCCGACGGCGACCGCCTCCTCGCCGATGTAAAGGTGCGCCAGACCGGGCATGAGCGCGCGTGTGTAGAGATCGTTGACCCGCTCTTCGAACAGGCGGATGGCCAGCATCTGACGGTACATCCGCAGCAGCTTGTCGACGCCTGGGCCGGCCGCCGCGGCGGACTTGGTTGTGGTGGTCACGGTGAACGCTCCGGGGACTGATCCGGGTCCGGCCCGACGAACCGGACGGACCCTGTTGAGACAAGCCCTCATTTTACCCTCAGCCCCGCGCGGCGCAACGATCGGGCGCGGGACCAGGGGAGCGCGACCGTGTTCAACCGAGCTGAAGCTCGGTTCTGCGAAAGACCGGCCGCACGCCGCGTCGAATCCGGCCCACGGTGAACGTCAGCCCCAGGGGCCCGACCAGGCGATGGAGATCGGCGCGTCTTCGATCTTGACGCACGGCGTCTCGATCGTGACGTATCCGCCGCTGTAGAACACGAGCGGGCGGCACTCCTCCCCGGATCGGTAGAGACCCACCACCTCGCCCACGACGATCCAGTGATCGCCCCCCTCGTGGATCGCGTGCAGCACGCAGGCAATCGCCGCCGGGCACCTCTCGAGGCGGGGCGTGCCCTCCCACTTCACGAACGAGAACTTCGGGGCAGTGGGCGCGTTCCAGGCGCCGGCAAAGAACGCCGAGAGATCGCGCTGGTGATCGGCGAGGATGTTCACGCAGAAGCGCGTGGTGCTGTGGATGATCTGCCCGGCCCTTCCCTGCTTGCCCAGGCAGAACAGCACGAGCGGCGGATCGAGCGAGAGCGACGTGAACGAGTTCGCCGTCAGCGCCTTGATCTCGCCGCCGGATTCCATCGCGATGACGGTGACGCCGGTCGCAAACTGCGCCGCCGTGTGTCGAAACGCTCGGGTATCGATCGCCATACAACCTTGGAGCCCTGTGGGTCAGCCGCGCTCCAGCTCCTGCGCCTTCTTCTCCCACTCCGCCATGAACCGGAACACGTTCTCCCGCGGCGGCTGCGGGGCGAAGGTCTCGAGCCAGCGAACCGGCTCGCGAGACACGTTGGTGAACGCATGCACGCAGCCGACGCCGGTCCACAGCACGTCACC
>Ga0075428_100008498_pt1 | contig 11389 bp, 12 predicted proteins | sample RhiMetdeltSRZDD2_FD_75291 | JGI IMG/M metagenome (GOLD analysis project Ga0075428, IMG submission 75291) | Populus rhizosphere microbial communities from Tennessee, USA - Rhizosphere MetaG P. deltoides SRZDD2 | ecosystem: Host-associated > Plants > Roots > Rhizosphere > Soil | place: USA... | reverse complement strand
GAGGCCACGTGGCCGACCGCGAAGACGGTGCTGGCCCGCGCCCTCGCCATGAGGAGCAAGATTGCCCGCGAGGGCTGGTGGAACTGACCGCCACAGCTCGCCGCCGTGCTCGTCCAGGCTGAGGCGCTCGAGCTGGCGCTCGTCCATCGGTGGCTCGACAACTGGCGCGGCGTCGGCTTGCCGGCGGTCGGACTGCATCGCACCGGCTACGATCTCGACTTGCGGCAGTACGGTGACGGGGACTGGCGCGCGTCCTTGTCGCTGGCGGTGGAGCAGGAGCGACTGTCGTCGGTCCCGAAGATCAAGATGCTGGCCGAGGCCGCACCGCGGCAGGGCTTCGTCAAGCCAGCCGATTTCGAGGCGATTGTCAGCCACCTGCCGGCGCACCTGCAAGACTTCGCCCGGTTCGGTTATGTGACCGGACCCCGCAAGGGTGAGATCGGTAAGCTAGCGTGTTCGGACGTAGACCGCGAGGGGCAGAAGATCACCTTCCGGCGCGAACACGCGAAGAACGGGCAGCCTCGCGTGATCCCCTTCGTCGTCACCCTGGCCGAGATCATCGAGCGGCGCTGGGCAGCACGAGAGTACAAGGCGCCGAATGGTTCAGGAATCGCCGCGCTGGTGTTCCACCACGAGTAGAAGCCGATTCGCAGTTTCCGCAAGCGGTGGGCGAAGGCGTGCAAGGCGGCCAAGATGCCCGGGCTCATCTTCCACGACCTGCGGCGCTCGGCCGTCCGCAACCTCGTCTCGGCCGGAGTTGACCAAACGGTGGCCATGAAGATTACTGGGCACCGGACGGTCAGTGTCTTCCAGCGCTACCGGATCGTCTCCGACGACGACGTGCGGGCAGCCCTAGAGCGGACTGAGGCAGCGGTGAAGCTCACGGCGCCGCGCAATGTCATCCCGCTCCGCCAGGAGGTTGCCGGCTAACTCTCGGGGGGACAAAAAGGGGACAACGGAGGGGTCGGCGTGTTGCCGGCCCCTTTCGTTTGGGCTCTAACGACCTAATTTAACGAGAGGGGAAATGGTGGGCAGGGACGGGATTGAACCGCCGACACCAGGATTTTCAGTCCTGTGCTCTACCAACTGAGCTACCTGCCCGGACCGGTGGGTGAGAGTACCAGAGCGGCGGGCGAGCGTCTACGCGCCGGCCGTCTGTGCGGCTACCACTTCTTCTCGTCGGCCTCCGAGGCGTTGGCGCGGCGCATGGCCTTGCGGCGCTTCTTGCGGGCCAGGGCCTGCTTGCGCTTGCGCTTGACCGAGGGCTTCTCGTAGAAGGCGCGGCGCTTCATTTCCTGGAAGGTGCCGTCCTTCAGCATCTGCTTCTTGAGCGCCTTGAGCGCGGGCTCGATCTGGTTGCCGATGACGTCGATCCGGCCGCCGATGCCCGGCGGGCGGCGCTCGCGTCCCTCGCGCCCCTCTCGTCCTTCGCGTCCCTCCATCATCAGCGGTCCCGCCTTGACGTCCACTGGGTGCGTGGCGGCTCGGACCGATCGACGACGTTCATCGCGGTGAGGCGCTTGGTGCCCTCGGCGAGCGCGGCCGCGATGGTGCCGAAGCTGTTGCGCGACTCTTCGATGACCTCGCCGGCGTAGTTTGCGATACGCCAGCGCCACTCCGGACGCCCGGGGGTCGAAACCGCAGCGACTTGCATGTGGTCCTCTCTAATAGGTGCTTGAATACGGGTCCCTGGGTGCTTCGAATACTGGCCCTGTGACAGTCCAAAGAGTATACTCTCGTCGTCTGGTTTGACGTCGGTTCAGTTGCGAGCCCTCATCCCTCACAGACCGCGTTTCCTGGCCCCTTCCGCGTACGGGACGTGCTCGAGTAGCGGAAGCCTGACCGGGCCCAGATGCGCCCGCAACGAGGAATCATCGATGTCGTTCAGCTCTTTCAATCTTCACCCCGACCTGCTCCGCGGCCTGGACGCTCAGGGCTTTACCGCCCCGACGCCTATCCAGAAGCAGGCCATCCCCCCCGGCTGTGCCGGGCGCGACGTCCTGGCCTGTGCCATGACGGGCAGCGGCAAGACGGCGGCCTTCCTGCTGCCGATCCTCCAGCGCTTGCACGGCAAGCCGAGGGGCACCACCCGGGCCCTGATCATGGCCCCCACCCGCGAACTGGCAGCCCAGATCGATGAGCATCGACGGGCACTTGCACGTTATACCCGTGCCGAGGGTGCGGCCGTATTCGGCGGCGTCCCCATGGGCCCGCAAGAGGCCGCCTTCCGGCGTGGAGTCGACATCTTGGTCGCCACTCCCGGCCGGCTTCTGGATCACCTGCAATACCCCTATGCCCGTCTGGACGGGGTCGAGGTACTGGTTCTGGACGAGGCCGATCGGATGCTCGACATGGGCTTCCTGCCGGACATCCGCCGGGTGCTTAAGGCCCTACCGGCCCGGGGCCGGCAGACCCTGCTGTTCTCGGCCACCCTGCCGGCGGCCATCACCGCCCTGGCCAGGGAGCTACTCCGGGACCCGGCCCTGCTCGATGTGGAGCGGCCGTCCGCACCGGCGGTCGGGGTCACCCACGCCGCCTACCCGGTGGCGTCGGACCTCAAGATTCCCCTGCTGGTCGAGCTGCTGAGCCGGCCGGGCGTCCGGAACGCGCTGGTCTTCACCCGGACCAAGCACCGGGCCAATCGGCTAGCGGAAAGGCTTGGGTTCCGCGGGGTCCCGACCGAGCGGATCCACGGCAACCGGACCCAGGCTCAGCGCACGCGGGCGCTGGCGGCGTTCAAGACGGGCAAGGTCCGTGTCCTGGTGGCCACTGACATCGCGGCGCGGGGCATCGACGTGACGGGGCTGAGTCACGTGGTGAATTTCGATGTGCCGGCGGCCGCGGAGGACTACATTCATCGGGTGGGCCGGACAGCTCGAATGGAGGCGATCGGCGACGCGATGACCCTGGTCTCCCCTGCCGAGGAGACGGACTTTCGCTCGATCGAGCGGGCGGTGGGCAAGCCCATCGCGCGCGTGACGCTGGCCGGCTTCAACTACGCCGCCAGCACGAGTGATCGCCGCTCGTGAGCCGGAGTCGGATGCGAACGGCGGTCTGCCCGACCTGCGGTGCCGAGGTGACGGTCACCTACTGGCCGTACGAGGTGCCGCTCTACACCGTTCACACCGTGAAGGGATCGAGTCGCGAGTGCCGCATGTCCCTGCGGCCGGTGGAAGATCCGAACAACCCCCGCCCGAAGCCGAGCGGGGGCGCTACTCGACCAGTGTAACGATCCCGACTCCGCCCGACTTCTGAAACAGTAGCGTCACGATGATCGTCTCGCCCGGCGTCAGCGGGCGGGTCAGATCACCCAGAACGATGTGTGGGCCGTCGGCGCCGAACTTCATCGTCGTGGCGCCCGGCACCTCCAGATTGGCGAGCGGGGTGCCGCCGGCGTCCACGAGACGAGCCTCGCGGGCCACCGGGGCGGCGACGCTGCCGATCGTGTCACCGAACTTGCCGGTGCTGACGACGTCGAAGTAGACGATCACGCCGTCGCCCTGGCGCACCGCCTTGCCGTTCTCCGTGCGGATGCGGACGCCGCCGATGTCCTCGACGGTCGGATAGTGCACGCAACCGCCCAGCAGCAGGGCCAGCGCCGCCAGCGCGACGCGTCGCCGCATCACATCCCCTTGAACGCGCCGTCGGCGGCCAGGGCCTGGAAGGCGCGCTCGTAGCCCTGCACGGTGCGCTGCAGGTCGGCCTCGTCGTGCATGACGGAGATCCAGCCGTGGTGCGCGGCGCAGTCCACGCCGTTGTTGAGCAGCGCACAGCGCAGCAGCTGGTAGAGCGAGTGCTTGCGCGGGCGATCGAAGCCGGCCAGCCCGGGCTTGCCCTCGAACGAGACGTGGAAGATCGACGCCTCGCCGAAGCACGTCCCCGGCACGCCCACCTTCTTCATGGTCTCCGTGAGTGTGCGCCGCAGCTCCTCGCCCGTCTTGTTGGCGCGCGCCTGTAGCGAGGCGTCGGCGCACAGCTCCAGCGTGGCGGTGCCGGCCGCCGCCGACAGCGGGTTGGCGTTGAACGTGCCGGCGTGGGCCACGCGCGAGCTGCGGTCCCAGTCGGGGTCGCCGCGGAAGGCGATCATCGACATGATGTCGCGCCGGCCGGCGAGCGCACCGCCCGGCAGGCCGCCGGCCACGATCTTGGCCAGCGTCGTGAGATCGGGCGTGACGTTGAAGTACTGCTGCGCTCCGCCCGGTGAATAGCGGAAGCCGGTGATGACCTCGTCGAAGATGAGCACCACGTTGTGGCGCGTGGCCAGTGCGCGGAGCTCGGCGAGATAGCCGGGGATGGTCGGCGTGGTCCCCGATCCGCCGCCGGCAGGCTCGAGGATGACCGCGGCGATGTCGCCCCGCTCGAAGGCCAGATCGACGGCCTTGATGTCATTGGGAGGGCAGATCACCACCTGATCGATCGTCGCCGTCGGCACGCCCGCCGACCACGGCACCTCGTAGGGCGGGCTCACGGCGGCCACCGCGCCGTCGTGCCAGCCGTGGAAGTGACCGGCCATCTTCAAGATCTTCGGGCGGCCGGTGAACGCGCGTGCCACCCGCATGGCCAGATGCGTCGCCTCGGTGCCCGACATGGTGAAGCGCGTCAGCTCGGCGCTCGGGATCAGCTGGTTGACCTGCTCTGCCCACCGCACCTCCGCGGCGTGACAGGCGCCCATGTGCGTGCCGCGCGCCATCTGCTCCTGGACGGCCTTCACCGCCGCGGGGTGGCAGTGGCCGAGGAAGAGCGAGCCGTGACCCATCCAGTAGTCCACGTACTCGTGACCGTCGGCGTCCCACTTGCGGCTACCGGCCGCGCGCTCCACGTAGATCGGGAACGGGACAAGATGGCGGATGTCGTGCGTGATGCCGCCGGGGATCGCCTTGCGGGCCCGCTCGGCCAGCGCGAGCGACTTGGGATGCTTGGCGCGGTACTCGTCCTGAACGCTCATGACCGCTCTCCTCGTCGCGAAAAGTCTCCCCATGATAACCCGAGCAGCGCGACCAGGGCGGCGTGGGTGTCCGCGCTGAGCGTGTCCACCGTGGGCTCCCGACGCCGGGTGATGCCATCCACGGCGCCCGCCTTCATGCAGGCGTCGATCATGCGCAGCTCCTCGGCCGGCGTGTGCAGGAGTGATTCGCCGGTGATGCGCCCGAGCTGCGCCACGATGCCGTACGCGCCCCAGTTCGACACGCCCGCGACGACGAGATGATCGACCGGCACGACGGAGGCGGTGCGCGCCACCATACGGCCCTCGCGGGCCAGGAGCGTTCGCACGCTGCCCATGCCGATCTCGTTGCCACCATCGCCGATGCCGATTGTTAGCGGGGCCCGCCAGCCCGGCTCGGGCCGCGGGCGGCCTGTTCGCGGTGCGGCGGGGCTCCGTTGTTTGCGCCGCCGGTGCGCCAGCAGGAACATCTCGTCGAGCGGGCGGTTCCACTCGGCCACCGAGATGCCGCGCATGTTCAGGTAGTCACCGGACCGGCAGCGGCCCGGCCGCTCGATGGCGATGAGATGGCTCGGCCGCTCGCGAGCCAGTACCTCTTCTGCCGCGTCCGCGCCTTCCGGGTACGCGAAGACGTCGGGCGGCTCGCCGAGCGCGCGCAGCGCGGCTTCGAGCGGTGGCAGCGCCGCGGCGTCGCTGGTGTACCGGACCCGGGCGCCCATGCGGCGGAGCGCCCGGCCCAGGACGGCGGCCCCCGGCGGTCCATCGGTCTCCGGCATGCCCTCGGCGACGATGAAGCCGGTGACGATCAACACGGAGCCCGCCCCGGTCAGCGCGCGGGCCGCCGCCTGGGCGCCGCCAGGCCGGAAGAATCCCGCGATCCCCCGCCGGGCGGGATCGAGAGCGAGCAGATGGTCGATCGGGTCAGCGCCGACGCGGGCGGTGCGCACGGCTCAGGACGCTATCACACCCGCCGGCTGACTTCGTAGAGGACGGCCTGGTAGGGGACCAGCGGCCGGCCCATCCCACCCCCGGAGAAGCGCGGATCCTCGCTATTGAGCAAGTCCCGCCATTCGCTGGAGGGCGGCGCGAAGGGCCGCGCGGTGTTGGTGAGGTTGGCGACCAGGCAGACGCGCATCCCGTCGGGCGCCTCGCGGGTCAGCGTGAGCACGCTGCCACTGTCGTCGATCTCGCACCGTGCGCGCTCCTTGCCGCGGGCGCCGAGCGCGGGGTGCGTGCGACGCAGGGTGAGCCAGTGCCGATAGTACTCGCGAAGCTCACGGTGGCGCGGGGCGCCGGCCAGCGAGTGATTCAGGCGCGAGCGAAGAAACGTGGCGGACTTGCCCGGATCCGGGGGCGCGGTCGCCCAGCCGAAGCGGCTGAACTCGGCGGCACGGCCGACGCGCACGGCCTCGACCAGCGCCGGATCGAGATACGAGGTGAAGAACTGAAACGGTGAGGTCTCGCCGTACTCCTCGCCCATGAAGAGCAGCGGCAGTGCCGGCGAGGCGAACAGCAGCGCGGCGGCCATCTTGACCGCGGCCATCGGCACGATGGTCGACAGCCGGTCCCCCTGCGCGCGATTGCCCACCTGGTCGTGATTCTGCAGACAGAGCACGAATCGCTCGCCGCCGAGATCGGCGCTCTGGGTGCCCCGCGGCCGGCCGAAGTACTCCGACGGCTCGCCCTGGTAGGCGAACCCTTCGGCCATGGCCCGCCCCAGTCCCTTGCCGTCGGCGAAGTCGACGTAGTAGCCGCCGCGCTCGCCGGTGAGCCGGCTATGGATGGCGTGGTGAAAGTCGTCCGCCCAGACGGCGTCCAGGCCGATGCCGCCTTCCGAGGCAGGCAGGACGATGCGCCGATCGTTGTCGTGCGACTCCGCGATGATGTGCACCGGTCGCTCGAGCAGCCGGGCTTCCTCGCGGGCCGCCTCGGCCAGCTCGGTCAGGATGTGGACCGGGCTCTGATCGAAGATCGAGTGGATGGCGTCCAGCCGGAGGCCGTCGACGTGGAACTCGCGGACCCAGTACCGGGCGTTCTCGACGAAGTGACGCCGAACGCCCGCGTTGTCAGGCCCGTCGAAGTTGATCGCGGTGCCCCAGGGCGTCTTGTAGCGGTCCGTGTAGTACGGGCCGTACTCGCCCAGGTAGTTGCCCTCGGGGCCGAGGTGGTTATAGACCACGTCGAGCACGACGCTCAGGCCCAAGCCGTGGGCCGCGTCGACCAGGCGCCGGAGGCCGCGCGGTCCACCATATGTGGACTGTGGTGCATACAGGTGGGCGCCGTCGTAGCCCCAGTTGCGCGAGCCCGGAAACTCGCCGACCGGCATCAGCTCGATCGCGGTAATCCCGAGCTGGACCAGCTGGGGCAGGTGCGGGATGACCGCCTCGAAGGTCCCGGCCGCCGTGAAGGTGCCGACGTGCAGCTCGTAGAACACGAGGTCCGCGAGCTCGTGCCCGCGGAAGGCCTGGTCGGTCCACGCCGCGCCCGCGCCGTCGACAACCACGGAGGTGCCGTGGACGCCCTCCGGCTGGTGTCGGGACGCCGGGTCGGGCCGGTAGCGCTCACCGTCGAGGCGGTACTGGTACCGGGTGCCGGGGCCGACTCCGGGGAGCGCTAGCTCGAACAGCCCATCGGCACGCACGGTCAGGGGCGTCGGCCGCCGGCCCTCGATGACCACCTCGACACCCTTGCAACGTGGTGCCCACACCCGGAAGGTCGTACCGGTCTCGTAGAGGACGGCTCCGAGATGAAGGCTTGCGCCAAGCGACTTCCTACGGTCCAATGACGTGGGTCAGTCGTCGGCCGAGTTCGGCTCTTGGTGAAAGGTGCCTCCGGATGAGCTTCCCGTTCTCACTGGTCCTCCATACCCATCTTCCGATGGTGGTCAATCACGGGCGGTGGCCGCATGGCTCCGACTGGTTGAACGAAGCCACCTTCGAATGTTACCTGCCGTTGCTCGAAACCGCCCACCGCCTGGTGGCGGAAGGCATCTCGCCGAAGTGGACCGTCAATCTCTCGCCGGTGCTCGTCGAGCAGCTCGCCTCCCCAGAGTTCCAGAAGGAGCTGGTGTTTTACTACCAGAATGTTCGGCGCGCGTGCGGGGAGAGCCGCGCACATTTCCAGCGCGAAGGTAACCCCGCGATCGTGGCGCTGACGTACTTCTGGGAAGAATTCTACGAGCGCATGTGGGAGCTGCACCGGCGAATCGGCGGCGATATCCCGGGGACGTTCGCCGAGTTGCAACGGGCCGGCCATCTGGAGATCATCACGTGTGCGGCCACCCACGGCTACCTGCCGCTGCTGTCGACCGACGAGTCCATCCACCTGCAGCTGCGGACGGCGGTGGAGTCGCACAAGCGTCACTTCGGACAGGCGCCACGGGGGATCTGGCTGCCGGAGTGCGCCTACCGCCCGCGCTATGAATGGACGCCGCCGGCCGGCGCCGACCGCGGTCGCCACCGGGCGGTCCGGCCGGGCATCGAGGAGATGCTGGCCGCGCACAACCTCGAGTACTTCGTGGCCGACTCGCACCTGGTCGCCGCCGGGGAGCCGGTCTTCCTCTATAGAGACTACCTCCCGCTGCGCGAGCCGGTCCGCGACGTGACCCCGTCCCCGCTGCCGGTGAGCGCGAAGCGGTCACCCTACGCGCCCTACCGCGTCGCCTCCCGCGGCGGCACCGGGTCGGCGGTGGCGTTCATCCGGGATCCGCGCACGACGCTGCAGGTGTGGAGCCGCGAGCAGGGGTACCCGGGCGAGCACCAGTTCCTGGAGTTTCACAAGAAGCACCACCCGGGCGGGCTACGCTTCTGGCGCATCACCGACACTGCCAACGATCTGGGCAGCAAGCAGGTCTACGATCCGAAGATCGCCGCCGAGAAGATCGGGCTGCAGGCGACCCACTTCGTCCAGCTCGTGAAGGAAACGGTGGAGCACGCCGCCAAGGGCCGCCAGGGACTGGTGTGCTCGCCCTACGACTCCGAGCTGTTCGGCCACTGGTGGTTCGAGGGACCGCTCTGGCTCGAGCATATCGGGCGCGAGATGGCCAAGAACGGCGTGCGCGCGATGACGCTCGGCGAGGCCATCACTGCCGTGCCGCCCCAGGGGCCGCTGCAGCTGCCCGAGGGCTCGTGGGGCGAGGGCGGCGATCACCGGGTGTGGCTCAACAGCAAGACGGAGTGGACGTGGGATCGCGTCTACAGCGCCGAGCAGGAGTGGGTCGAGCAGCTCAGGCAGGGCGACGGCGGTCACCCCGAGCTCAAGCGGGTGCTGGCCCAGGCCTCGCGCGAGCTCTTGCTCCTGCAGGCCTCGGACTGGCAGTTCCTCATCACCACCGGCTCGGCGCGCGACTACGCCGAGCGCCGGGTGGCCGAGCACTACGCGGACTTCAAGCGGTTGAGCGAGATGGCGCACACGGTGCGCGGCGGCACGCCGCTGTCGACCGAGGCGGCCGAGACGCTGCACCGGCTGGAGCGGGAGGACTTCATCTTCCCCGATCTCGATCCATCCTGGGCGCGGGCACCGAAGGCCTGATGGCGCGTCGTCGCGCGCGCGTGCTCGGGATGATCATGGCCGGGGGGAAGGGCGAGCGCCTGCATCCCCTCACCCGCGAGCGCTCCAAGCCGTCCGTGCCCTTCGGGGCTCGTTACCGGATCATCGATTTCGTGCTGTCGAACTTCGTCAATTCCGAGATGCCGGCCCTCTACGTACTGGTGCAGTACAAGTCGCAGTCGCTGATCGAGCACCTGCGCCTGGCGTGGCGGACCTCCGGGATGCTGCCCGACTACTTCGTCACCGTCGTCCCGCCGCAGATGCGCTTCGGCCCGGCCTGGTATCGCGGCACCGCGGATGCCGTGCTGCAGAACCTCAACGTGGTGGACGACTTCAACGCCGACGTCGTGGCGATCTTCGGCGCCGATCACATCTATCGGATGGACCTGAACCAGATGCTGACCTTCCACCAGGAGACCGGCGCCGACGTCACGGTCGCCGCGCGCCCGGTGCCGCGGCGGGAGGCCTCGCAGTTCGGCGTGCTGGAGGTCGACACCGCCGGCCGCGTGGTGGCCTTCGACGAGAAGCCGGCGCAGCCCAAGGGCATGCCGGGCGACCCCGAGCGGTCGCTGGTGTCCATGGGCAACTACTTCTTCTCGCGCACCGCGCTGGTCGACGCGCTGCTGGCCGACGCCCGCCGCTCGACCGACCACGATTTCGGCCGCTCGATCATTCCGGAGATGGTGCCCACCGGACGCGTCTTCGCCTACGACTTCCAGGACAACGAGGTCCCCGGCGTGAAGCCGTACGAGGAGCAAGGCTACTGGCGCGACGTGGGCACGGTGCAGGCGTACTGGGACGCCCACATGGATCTGCTGGGCGAATCCCCGCGCTTCGACCTCGACAACCGGTACTGGCCGATTCGCACGGGCCAGCATCTGGGCCCGCCCGCCCGCTTCATCGGGGGCGACGTGGACAACATTCACATCGGGGAATCCTCGTTGGTCAAGCGGGCCACCATCCGCAACTCGATCCTCGGCCGCTCGGTGTGGGTCAACGAGGGCGCGGTCATCGAAGATTCGATCGTCATGGACCACACCACGGTCGGCAAGGGGGCCCGCCTGCGGCGGGCGATCGTGGATCGCTTCAACATCATCCCGGCCGACAGCGAGATTGGCGTGGACCCGGCCATCGACCGGCGGCGGCACTACGTGGACCCTTCGGGGATCGTCGTCGTGCCCCGAGGCGGCCGCCGGGAGTTCCTGCTCGGGCTGGAGGAGTTCTAAGGGTCTCGGCGTGTCCCCCGCCCGCGCGATCGTCATCCACGGCCACTTCTACCAGCCGCCGCGCGAGAACCCCTGGCTCGAGGCCGTCGAGGTTCAGGACTCGGCCTCGCCCTACCACGACTGGAACGCGCGCATCACCGCCGAGTGCTACGCGCCCAACACCGCCGCCCGCCGGGTCGACGCGGCCAACCGCATCATCGACATCGTGGACAATTTCGAGCGCATCTCGTTCAACGTCGGGCCCACGCTGCTCGCCTGGCTGGCCCGCGAGGCGCCGGTCGTGCACGCCAAGATCGTGGAGGCCGACCGCGCCAGCGTCGCCGCGCGCGGCGGACACGGCAACGCCATCGCCCAGGTCTACAACCACATGATCATGCCGCTCGCCTCCCGGGCCGACAAGGTCACCCAGGTGCAGTGGGGGCTGGAAGACTTCCGGCTGCGGTTCGGGCGGGAGGCGGAAGGCATGTGGCTGCCGGAGACGGCCGCCGACGACGAGACGCTGGAGGTGCTGGCCGAGGCCGGGGTCAAGTTCACCATCCTGTCGCCGGCGCAGGCCCGCCGCGTGCGCCGGATCGGCGACGAGGCGTGGAACGAGATCGGGGAGCGGATCGATCCCAGCCGGGCCTATCTCTGGCGCGGTCCGCGGGAGCTCAGCCTCGCGCTGTTCTTCTAC
>Ga0075428_100008497_pt1 | contig 11390 bp, 14 predicted proteins | sample RhiMetdeltSRZDD2_FD_75291 | JGI IMG/M metagenome (GOLD analysis project Ga0075428, IMG submission 75291) | Populus rhizosphere microbial communities from Tennessee, USA - Rhizosphere MetaG P. deltoides SRZDD2 | ecosystem: Host-associated > Plants > Roots > Rhizosphere > Soil | place: USA... | reverse complement strand
AAGCACCACTGGTCGGACTGGTACGCCGCGTACGTCGTCGCGCGCGAGCAGGGACGGACTCCCGAGGACGCGGTCAAGGATGGTGCGCTCCACATGGAAAGCGTCCTCCGGTGAGGGCCGACATCGTTCCCGGTGCGGTCTTTCCCGACTACGAGCTGGCGGACCACCACGGCATGCGCCGCGCGTACGGAAAAACGCAGGCGCAGATGTTCGCCGAGCAGGATTGACCGGAGCACCGGAGGGATCATGAGCACCGCAATCGCCACTTCACCCATCCATCGGGAACCGGGGCTGCTCGGGCAAACGGTCGTCGTGATCGGCGGCAGCGCCGGCATCGGGCTCGAAACGGCCCGACGAGCGCGCGCTGAAGGAGCCGAGGTGATACTCACCGCCCGGAACCGCGAGCGCCTCGAGCACGCCGCCAGCGAGATCGCCGCGTTAGGCACCGCGGCATTCGACGCGAACGACGCGAAGGCGCTGGAGAGCTTCTTTCGAGATCTGCCGGGGCCGATCGACCACGTGATGGTGACGGGGCCCGGTCCCCATTACGGGCCACTGCAGGAGATCGAGTTCGAGCAGGCGCGCCTCGCCCTGAGCGAACACCTGCTCCTGGCATTCTGGGTCGCGCGCAACGCCGCGCCCAAAGTCCGGCCCGGAGGTTCGCTGCTGTTCATGGGCGGCACTAGCGGCCGCCGAGTGAGTCTCGGGCTCGCGCTCCTGTCGGCGGTCACGGCCGCGATGCCTGCGCTGACGGCCAGTCTGGCGCTCGAGCTCGCGCCGGTCCGGGTCAATCTCATCGCCGCGGGCTTCGTCGACACACCGCTGTCGGCATCGATACTCGGCGATGGGCTCGGGGCCCGCCGCGATGAGTTGCGCGCAACGCTCCCCATTCGGCGCGTCGTCGGACCGGAGGACGTCGCGGCACTCGCCGTACACCTCATGACCAACACGGCGCTAACGGGCGGTACGTACGACATCGATGGTGGGCAGCAACTCGTCGCTCGCTAGCCGATGTGGTCGTCGCCTACGTGGGGCAGCCGCGCCAACCCAGGGCTGCCCCACGGTCACGCTGCCGCGTGCGTTACGGTTGGGGAGTCAAACTCTGCCCGTCGCCAACTGCACTCACCGCGAACGTGCGTGTGACGCTCCCAGACTTGCCTGCGTTGTCGGTCACGCGCGCTGTGACGGTTACCGACGTCTTGCCCGGCGGCAGGACGAACGAGCCACCGGCAACCCAGCTCGCGGTCGTGGTGACCGCGCCATTCCCACGGTGATCCAGCGTGCTGCCCGCAATGTCGAACGCCGGCGCCAGATTGTGTCCAGCCGGGACGGTGACGCCGTTCCCTCGCAGGAAGTCGACATCGAAGGTGAACTCCAATCCGGGGAAGTTGCGATTGCGGCCTGCACCGGCAAACTGACTACCGTCGCGAATGAGTCCAACGGGGATCGTGATCCCGTCGCCGTTTTCGTTGACGCCGATCCCGGCGCCGCTCCGATCGAACGCGGAGACCTGGAAGAAGGTGAACGCCGGCGCGGTCGCGGTGCCTAACGCGATGCTCGACGGGTCGCGCGGGCCAACGAGCGTGACTTCGGGCCCGTCGGCGTCATCCAGCCCATCTCCGGCTACCGCCGACGGCGCCGGTGTGAGCGCCTGGCCGCTCGACCCTTGCTTGTCCACCTTCACCTTCACCACGTCCGTGCCGATGCGGCCTGCCTCGTCACGGACGGTTGCCGTGATGGTGAAGTCCTTCACGTCGGCCGGAAACGACTCGAGCACGTGCCAACCCGCCCAGATCGTCACGCCGTTGCCCGGCGAGTCGTCCGTGCCGAGCGTGTTGAAGAGGTTGGCCAGGTTGGTGTTCTTGGGGATGGTGTCCCCGTCAGGCGTGATCAAATCTGCATCAATGAGCACGCTGAACCCGGGGAAGTTGGGGTTGGCTTGTCCCAACAGCGCGGTGTTCCGGATGTTGGTGCTCTCGTTGGCGCGGACGTCGGCTGCGTTCTCGGTCACGGTCTCCACGATGATCGTGAACGCCGATCCGCCAGTGAGTGACCCTGCGTCCCGGTCTTCGCCACCGGCAACGCCGTCGTCGTTCACGGGAGAGGTGATGCGAACAACGGGGCCGTTCGACTCGAGCGCGCGAGTGTCTCGAAGGGCCGGCGCGGCAATGTCTGTTCGATCGTCCCGACACGCGGCCGCGGTGGCGGCTGCGATCAGGACGACATGCTTGAGTGTAACCCGCATGGTGTCGTCCGTTCAGAAGTGTTGGGCGAGGAGCGGTGCGCATCCTCACTACCGGGAAAACGGATTCCCGTCCGCCAATCGGCCAATCACACATCCGGCTGCCGCCCATCGTTAGGCTCTCAGCGGCCGCGACTGTGACCAGTCCGATACACATCGCGTGACCTATCACGCCCGATTGCTCGACGCTCGGGTTCAACACCAACAGCGACCTGGAGCGCGATCTCGGACGGCGCGTCTTCGAGAGTGCTTCGGCTGTCGATTATTCCGCCAGCACGTTGTGAAGTCGCGGCGATCGCGAATCGCTGGAGAGGCGCGTCGCCGTCATGCCTAACGCGATAGTGAGACGGTCAGGACCGATCCAGGAATCGCGAAACGTCGTCGACGAACCAGCTCGGGTACTGAAACAACGAGCCGAGGAGATCGACTCGTGTCTCCTAACGCGTCGACGAAGGCGAGGATGGCTCGACCCATGGCGGCGACGTTGGTCGGCGTGCTGCCCGAGGATCGGCTGACCCCGCGGTTATCGACGAGAATGACGGCCGGCGACGGTGCAGGCGCAGAATTGGGGCTCTCGCTGTTCACGGACTTCTAGGGTTTCACGACGTTCGTCAGGAGCGCGGCGCGGCGCCGCGTGCGGACCTGCGGGCCGCGACGTATATGGAAGGCAGGAGGCCGACCAGGACGATGCCGCTCATGACGATGAACAGCCGATCGCGCGCCTTGACGTAGAGACCGATCAGCGCCGCCACGATGAACAGGCGGGCGACGATGGTATAGACGTAGTAGCGATAGTCGCCCGCGCGGAGAAACTGGACGACCGCCCCTCCGAGGGCGGCCATGAACACCCCGACGAGTCGCGGCATCACGTCGCCGTAGCTCCCCTCCGCAAGGAGCAGGCGCAAGGTGAATTTCGGCAGGAAGAGAAACCCCAGTCCACCGACGACCAGATAGGAGGCGAGATAGAGGAACGTCAGCCGCCGCATCAGGTCTTCAGGCGGGTCGACGCACTCTCCACGACGCGCCAAGCAGCTGCCGCAGCGAAACGACGTGCACCATCACGGCGAGCGGCACGAGGAACGTCGGCACGAGCACCAGCGGGAAGTGAGTCAGCACCTCGCCGCTCGGCGTGAGATGGAACAGCTGCGTCGGGCCCGGACTGATGGTCATGCCCAGGCCGACGGCAACCACGAGGTCGAGCAGACCCAGCCAGTTGAAGATGACGGCGCGGCGCACGCCACCCGGCTCGTCGAGACGGCCGGCAACCCAGAACGCGGTCGCTCCGATCGCGACATCTCCCAGCCCCGCCGGGAGCGCCCACAGGGCGGGCACCTGCCCCGCGAACATCAGGGCCACGAACACCGCCCCGACGAGGCGCCATACGTTCAGGCGGATCAGGTTCTGCTGGTTCGTGAGCAGGCTGCGAAGCGACGGGGATGCGACGAGGCAGAGCGTTAGGCCAGCCAGCGCGACGGTCAGCTGCACGCCGACAGGAGGCGGACCGCTCATGGGCGGGAAGTAGAAGCCAGACAGCGCCGCCTTGCAGGTACCAACCAGCCAGGCCGCCAGCACGACGCCGCTGACGATGGCGACCGCCGCGGTGCGAGGGGTGGTGCGCTCGCGCCACATCACGAGGAATAGCGCGAAGACCACCGTCACGGCTGGCACGACGATGAGTGCCACGAGCAGGGTCGCGTTCATCGGGGTCAGGCTTCGCTTGTCAGCCGCGGGTGAGCCCACTCGGTGACGAATGTCGGGCTGAGGTGAACATCGACCGACACGAGTCGCGCGTCCCCGATGCCGCTGAAGCTGTGGACGTCACCTGCCTTGATCACGAGCACGTCACCGGCGCCGGCCTCGAACTCTCTGCCGTCGACGACGTGTCGCCCTCGCCCTTCGCGGGTGAAGATGACCTCATCGTAGGGATGGCGATGTGGCTTCGGGCCTGTGCCGGGCGGCCCATCGAACAGGAATGCGGAGAGGTTCACGCCGCGCTGCTCCGCGCCCACAAAGTCGTGTGCGTTGCCGTTTAACGGCAGATCCTCCTGGCGGACTCTGTGCATGCCTCCGGCCTCACTTCCGTTTGGCGACTACGAAGTGCGTCGCCCGCTCACCATCGGCACGTTAATGGTTTCAGTCGCCGGCGTCATGAACAAACTGGCTGCGCGCCGGATCGGTGCGGGCCTACTCCGTCCCCGCTTCGAACACGCGCCGAGCATAGTCGTGCACCGACGTTAGGCGCATCGGGAATGAAGCCAACGTCTCGCGCATGTCCACCACGTCGCCCGCAGCGTAACAGCGGCGCAGGCCGGCGTTCGACCGCTCGAACGAGTCCCTGGCGGCCGCCTCCTCCGCCTCGAGCTCCGCCTCCGAGACGTGTCGTAGCCGGAAAGGCCGGCGGCCCACGCCCTCGAAGATGCCTACCACGTCCAGAGGGCTGAGGGCCTCCGGGCCGCCGAGCTCGAACACTGCGTTCCGGGCGCGGTCGTCACCGAGGGACGTGACGGCGAAGCGCGCCACGTCGTGGAACGAAATCCAGCTGATCGGGTTGTGTCCGCTCCCCCAGATCGTCGCGCGCGCGTTGCGGAAGTCGAACTCGGCGATCGGGCTGAGCCAGAGCTCCATGTAGAACGTCGGCCGCAGAATCGTCCACGTCAGACCGCTCTGTCGTAGGTGGCGCTCGACCGCGCGCTTCGCGTTCCGGAAGGGGAAGTCGCGATCGATGTGGCGCGAGAAGGATACGAAGACGAACGACTCGACGCCCGCCGCACGCGCCGCGTCGACGAGGTTGCTCTGTCCGTTTTCGTCGACTGTCTCGACGGAATCCCCGGCCTGCCGCGACACCATGACGGACGCTGTCGAAACGACCGCGCTCGCGCCGTGGCACGCGCCATCGAGCGACGCGCGGTTCTTCAAGTCCCCTTCCACGAGTTCGACTCCCATGCGCTGCAGCTCGGCGACGCGGCTCGGGCTTGCGGTCGGCCGCACGAGCGCCCGGACGGCCTCTCCCCGGTCGCGCAGCAGCCGGCAGATCGTGCCACCCAACCCGACGGGCCCGGTCGCACCAACGACGAGGTACATAGGCCTGCATCCCTCCTTTGCGGGTCGAACGCTCCGGCCGCTATGACAACAGACGAGGTGAGGCGAGGTGAAGCGTTAGGCGGCTGCCCGCCGCGTCAGCGGCGGATCGCCCAAGCTTGTCGAATTCCGGCTGCTTCGTTCGACGTAGACATAACAGTTATATCTGCACCGACTCGAACCTCGATGGAGGACGTCCATGCCGCGCTACATGATGTTCATCCGACACCGCGAGGACTATCGTAACTACCCGATCCCGCGGGCGTTGAACGACGAGATGGGCGAGTTTGTAACGGCGAATCTGAAGAGTGGCGTGCTCATCGACACCGGCGGTTTCCAGCCGGCCTCGAGAACCACAACCGTTCGCCTGGCAGACCGAAAGCTCACCGTGACTGACGGACCGTTCACGGAAGCAAAGGAAGTCATCGGAGGTTACGCGCTCGTCGATGTGCCTTCCAGGGTAGAGGCGATCGAGCTCGCCACGAGGTTCATGGATATCCACCGCAGAAACTGGCCGGAATTCGAAGGTGCATGCGAGGTGCGTCCCCTCGACGGCGAAGAGTCAGCGGCGTCAGCCTCTGCCGCGGCAGCCGACCGCGCTTCTACGTAACAGCGACGTACCTTCTGCAATCGCGAAGCTGATTGCCACCTGATGCACAAGCCCCAACCTAACGATGAATCCGGGGTCCACCCGCTTGCTGCGCGTCAAGAGTGGGATGCAGGCCGATGCCACCATCACGCCGATCGGGAATCCCCACTGAAGTGGATTGCCCCGCGCCGGCGGCTACTCTCCGGCAGATCACTTTGAGTCCCAATAAGAGAATGGGGGATCCGGTGTTCGAGGCAGGACTCGATGGCGTGACGTTTATCTCGGCCGGCTGCAAACTCCTGGGCGGTTTCTACCGGGGTGCCGGTGATACGCCGCGGCCCACCGCAGTCCTCGTTCACGGACTTCCAGGAATCGAAAAACACCTGGACATCGCGTACCGGTTGCGCGATCTCGGCTGGAACTGCCTGTACTTCCATTTCCGCGGCTGCTGGGGATCCGCCGGCGCGTATTCACTCGCCGGCCTCATCGACGACACCCGCGAAGCAGTGGACTGGGTCGCCAGGCAACCTTCCGTCGACCGCGAGCGCATCGCGCTCGTCGCCGGGAGCACCGGAGCACACCCCGCTGTCATGTTGGGCGCAGTCGATGAGCGGGTTCGAACGATCGTTGGCATCAGTCCGGTCATCGTCCCCGGCGCGTTCGAGTTTCCCAGGACGATGGCTGACGAGTTCGCAGGCATGTTGCTGGGAGTCACCGGAGACGAGTTGCTGAATCAATGGCAGGCGTTGGAACCGCTGTCGGAGCCCATGCGGGCATTCGCGCCCCGCGAGATTTTAGTGATCGCGGCCGGGAGAGATACCATCTTCCCGGCCTCGCAATACGCGGCCTCGATCGCCGCTCTTCCCAACGTGACATTCGTGCAAGAGGACGACAGCGACCACGGCTTCAGCGCCAGTCGGCCGTGGCTCGTGCGCGCTGTCACCGATTGGCTGGTCGCCAAGCTCGATGCATGATCGCTATCCTTGGTGACGAACGCGGTGATCAACGCCACCCTCGGAAGTGAGCCAGTAAAGCCTCGAGGGCCTTCGGGGGGATCGCCTCGTCCGGCAGGTGGCCAAGAGTGCGGATCGTCTGGCGCATCTGGTCCAGGTAGATCCGACAGTACGGGCAGGTTGTCAGGTGCTCGTCGAAGCGCGTGCGGTCCGGGAGCGGCAAGGCGCCCTCCAGGTAGTCGGTGACGAGCTCGACGAGCTCCTTGCAGGTCAGCTGCTCAGCGTTAGGCATCGCGATGGGTTAGTCGGCATCGAAGTGGCGCTCGAGCGCCCCACGCACGCGACTGCGCGCCCGGTGCAGGAGCACTCTCTGGTTAGTCTCGCTGATACCGAGAACGTTACACACCTCGTCGGCCGTCCACCCTTCCACGTCCCGCAACGTTATCACTTCGCGCCATGCCGGCGGCAGCGCCGCGATGGCGTGCTCCACGAGCTCGAGTGTTTCTCGCGTCAGGAGCTGTTCTTCCGGAGAGGCGCCCCACGACTTGGGCGGCACGGCCCAGTGAAGCGGCCATTGCGGGTGGGTGGGACCGAGGAACCGCTCCGGAGCTACGGCCGGCTCAGCGGGATCTAGCGCGGCGTCGCCTAACGCTGAGAACGGAATCGTCCGCCCCTCGCGCTCGCCCCGCGTGCGCGCTCGGTTCACCAGGATCCGGAACAGCCAGGTCTTGAACGACGACCGGTGCTCGAACCGCTCGATCCCCTCGAGCACGCCGAGCCACGTCTCCTGTACAACCTCCTCGGCGACCGCGCGACTCCGCGCATATACCAGCGCCAGTCGGAGCAGCGGCCCCTGGTAGCGCTGCACCAGTCGCACGAAAGCCGCCTCGTCGCGCTGCTTGAGCGCATCGATCAGCTCTGCGTCTTCCGGTTCAGCGTGCTTGGTGTGCGTTGTCATCGGAGCCACCGGACGACCAGCAAGAAGCCAGGTGTAACGCCGCGCGGGTCTCGGGGACTGACACTGTGAGTGACAGTCGGTACTCGCGATAGAACGGGGGTTGAAATGTTACAGGAGGCAGCAACCACGATGTCGCCGAATTGCCTTGGATTGCGACACACGCATGAACATACGACCGCTAGCGTCCCAGCGAGGGCCGGACGTCGCGAGTGGATTGGGCTCGCAGTGATCGCGCTTCCTTGCCTGCTCTACTCGATGGATTTGACGGTCCTGAACCTGGCCCTGCCACACCTCACCGCGGATCTGAAGCCCAGCGCCGTACAGCTGCTGTGGATCGTCGACATCTACGGGTTTCTCGTTGCCGGATCGCTCATCACGATGGGGACACTGGGTGATCGGATCGGTCGCCGCCGGCTGCTGATGATCGGGGCCGCCGCGTTCGGTGTCGCCTCGGTGGTGGCAGCGTTCTCGACCAGCGCCGCGATGCTCATCGCCACGCGCGCGTTGCTCGGAGTCGCGGGGGCCACGCTAGCGCCGTCGACGCTGTCGTTGATCCGCAACATGTTCCTCGACCCGCGCCAGCGCACCGTCGCCATCGGTGTCTGGGTCACCAGCTTTTCGGTCGGTGGAGCGATCGGCCCGCTGCTGGGCGGACTCCTGCTCGAGTATTTCTGGTGGGGCTCGGTGTTCCTGATAGGCGTGCCGGTGATGGTGCTGCTGCTCATGTTGGGGCCAGTGCTGCTGCCGGAGTTCCGTGACCCTAACGCGGGCCGACTCGACGTCATGAGCGCCGCGCTCTCATTGACTGCCATGCTCTCGGTGATCTACGGCCTCAAGCGAATCGCCGAGGATGGCGTGGCGTGGCTGCCGGTCCTGGCCATTGTGGGCGGTGTGGCGCTTGGCCTCGCTTTCGTGCGGCGACAACAACGACTCGCTGATCCGCTGATCGACCTCCGGCTCTTCCGCGTCCCGGCCTTCAGCGCATCGCTGGTGATGTACACCCTCGGCACCTTTGTGGCCTTCGGGTCATTCGTCTTCATCGCGCAGTACCTGCAACTGGTGGTCGGGCTGTCGCCGTTGCAGGCAGGGCTCTGGACGGTGCCATCGATGGCCGCGTTCGTCGTTGGCTCGATGGTCGTTCCGGTGGTGGCGCGGCACGTCCGCGTCGCGCATGTGATGGTCGCCGGTCTCGTTCTCGCGGCCATTGGCTTCGCGATACTCACCGGGATCGATCAGGGCTCCGCGCTCGCGGCGATTGTCGGTGGGTCCGTGGTCTATTCGTTAGGTCTCTCGCCGGTGATCATCCTGGCGACCGACGTGATCGTCGGGAGCGCCCCCGTCGAGCGGGCCGGCGCGGCGTCCGCGATCTCGGAGACCAGCTCCGAGCTGGGCGGCGCGCTCGGGATAGCGATCCTCGGCAGCATCGGCGCTGCCGTCTACCGCCTCGCGATGGCCGGTGGAGTTCCGGCCGGTATCCCGCCCGAGGCCGGTGAGGCCGCGAGCGAGACGCTCGGCGGTGCCGCGGCAGTCGCCGAGCGGCTGCCGGACTACCTCGCCACGGCACTACTCGCCACCGCCCGCGACTCGTTCACCCAAGGGTTCGTGCTGATCGCTGCCATCAGTGCCGCGCTCATGATCGCGACGGCGGTCATGGGAGCGGTCGTTCTGCGACGCGCGCAGGCGGGCTCCACCCATGGAGCTCCAACCAACCAATCGTAGAGCATTCACCGTTCGAGTGTAAGGAGATTTCCCATGTCAGTTCCCAGCATGCACTCGAGCGACGAGCACGCGGTGGATGTCGCGCCGCGTGCGAGTGTCGCAAGCATCATTCAGCGAGTGGGGCGCGCCGTCGCGCTCGCCGGTGTCGTGTTACCGCTGCTTCTCATCGGCGGTCTGAAGTTCACCCAATTCGAGATCGACGCGCTGAAGCCCCTCATCAGCAGCGCGCCGTGGCTGGCTTGGATGTATGCCGCCTTCGGCGAAGCACGTACCTCCTACCTCCTTGGCGTGGTCGAGATTACGACGGCGCTGTTGCTCATCGCGTCGCCTCGGTTTCCGCGGACGGGTGTCATTGGCGGTGCGCTCGCTGCGCTCACTTTTCTCGTGACCACCTCGCTGCTTTTCGCTATTCCAATCTGGGAGCCAGCTGCGGGCGGCCTTCCAGCACTCAACGGGGCCGGCTCGTTCCTGATCAAGGACGTCGCGCTCCTCGGTGTCGCGTTACTCGTGTTGGGGGAAAGCTTGGCGAAGGTGAGCGGGCGTCACCGTGTCGTAGCTGGCGGCGCTGCGTGAATCGGTCGCCACATAATGCGATCGGTCTGACGATCCGTTCCCAGCATGAAGTCGTGCGAACCGACGTCGCGAAAGCCCCACTTTTCATAGAATGCAATCGCGCGTGCATTGTGATCCCAGACGCCGAGCCAGACCGACAACGCGCGCGCGGCCGCGGCCGCGAGCGATTCGCGCATGAGGTGGTGCGCGACGCCGCGGCCGTGCAGTGCGGGATCGACATAGAAGCGTACGAGCTCAATCGCGTGACGATCGCTCACGCACGCCGGCGCCTCGCCCAACTGCAGATGCGCATAACCGACCAAGGTCGCACCGCTGTCGACGAGCAGCGTGATCGCGTCGGGATTCTCGATCTCGGCGAGTTGACGCGCCTCGTTGAACGCTGACGACAAGTACGCCTGCATGTTCTCGGGCGTGTTCTGCGGCCCAAACGTCTCATGAAACATGCGACGGGCGAATGCCGACAGGCGTCGGGCGTCAGACGCCTGCGCTAGCTGGATGGTCGGGGGTGTCATCGCGTGAGGAACTTCAGAACTGCCAGCGGTCCCGGACGCTCTCCCCTTGCCTGACGCTCGCTGACGGGCGACCACTGGCCGCCGCTGGTGAGCGCGTCGATGCTCGGATACGCGCCGAGGTGGACGAATCCCCCGAAGACGAAGGGGAGCCCCTCCGCTGCGAGTGTCTCGCTGGTGTCCGCGACGTGAAAATGGAGGTGAGGGCCGATCGACGTGCTGCCGGACGAACCCAGCTTGCCGAGGACTTGTCCACGCTGGACGCGCTGACCGGCCTTCACCGCGACGCTACCGCGCTGTAGATGCTCGTAAAAGGCGAAGCGGCCGGCACCGATAGCGATGGCGACATAGTTGCCACTCGCTCTCTCCGGTGCCACAGGTTGTGGCGCGTCATCGGGCTCACCGTCCACGGCGGCGACGACGCGACCGCCTGCGACCGCAAGGACATCCGAGCCAAGGCCGTTCCAGTCGACCGGACGCACGGCGGGGTTCTGCGGCTGGAACCCGGGCGCCGGCAGGCGGATGAAGTCGATTGCAAACCGACCTGGGATCCGCGCGCGACCCCCGAGGGTGTAAAACGCACTCCGATGTCCGCCGCGCAGCAGCGGATCGTATATCGCCACCCACGGACCGCCACGCAGTGGAGGTCCGAGCGTCGCGACGGATCGCAACACCTGCGACCCGGTGCCCTCCACGGTCGTGTTGAGGGCGCTATCCGCTCGTGGCAGATCCAGCTCGACCACGTGCCTAACGGTCGTCGGGGGCGGCT
>Ga0075428_100008494_pt1 | contig 11392 bp, 10 predicted proteins | sample RhiMetdeltSRZDD2_FD_75291 | JGI IMG/M metagenome (GOLD analysis project Ga0075428, IMG submission 75291) | Populus rhizosphere microbial communities from Tennessee, USA - Rhizosphere MetaG P. deltoides SRZDD2 | ecosystem: Host-associated > Plants > Roots > Rhizosphere > Soil | place: USA... | reverse complement strand
TGCTCCGCTCCTCCTCGTTTGCGCGCTCGCCTAGCGCGGGATCTCGTAGCCCTCGGGCAGCGACCCGATGCGCAGCTTCTGCTGGCACACGCGCTCGGCGATGCGCCAGCCCTTCGGCGTCCGCACCAGGCGGTCGAGGTAGTAGCCGACGGTCGTCAGCACCTCGTGCGAGCCGTCGGGGCGCTCGCGGCCCATCGGCGCGAAGAAGGCGGTGCGCACCCGCGCGACGTCGCCCGCGAGCTCGACCGAGAGGTTCGTGATGTGGTGGAGGTTCAAGGGCCACGGCGCGAGCGCGCGGTCGAGCCACTCCAGCGTCTCGCGGTAGGGGCCCTTCTGGCCGCCGGTGCTCGTGTAGTCGAGGGTCGCGCCGGGGGCGAAGACCTCGTCCATCAGCTCCCAGCGCCGCTCGTCGACCATCCACGCGTAGCGGTGCACGAGCTCCTCGATCTCCTCGCGATCCCGACCCGTCATGCCGTCCTCCCGCCGCGCGCTCAGCCCGCGGTCATGCCGCCGTCGACCGCCCAGACGGCGCCGTGCACGTTCGAGGCGTCGTCCGAGGCGAGGAACGCGATCACGCGCGCGATCTCCTCGGGCTGCGCCATCTTGCGCGGACCCGAGTAGCGCCCGACCTTCTTCCAGTCCATGCCTTCCGGAAACGACAGGTTCTGGTTCATCGCCGTCTCGATCCCGCCCGGCGCCACCGCGTTGATGCGCACCGGCTGGTCGACGAACTCCATCGCGAGCCCGCGCGTGAGCTGCACGAGGCCGCCCTTGCTCGCGCAGTAGGCGACGGTGTAGGCCTGCCCCTTCGAGGCCGCGACCGAGGCGACGTTCACGATGCAGCCGCGCCGCGCGATCAGCTGCGGCAGCGCCGCCTGGCACAGGAAGGCGACCGCGGAGAGGTTCACCGCGAGGATGCGGTGCCAGTCGGCCTCCGGCATCTCGAGGAAGTGGTGGAAGCGGTTGATGCCCGCGACGTTGCAGAGCGCGTCGAGACCGGAGCCCAGCCTCACCGCCTCCGCGACGACCGCGCGACACGCGGCGGCGTCGGAGAGGTCGGTGGCGACGGCGTCGAAGCGCCCGTCCTCGCAGGCGCCCGCCGTCTCGTCGAGGCCCTTCTCGTCGAGGTCGACGCCGACGACGTGCGCGCCCTCGGCCGCGAGCTGCGCCGCGAGCGCGCGCCCGACGCCGGAGGCGGCCCCCGTCACGAGGGCCACGCGGCCGTCGAAGCGCCGACGGGGGGCCGCGGTCATCCGACGAGCGAGCGGGTCGCGGCCTCGACGCTCGTCCCCGCGAAGAAGGCGGGGTTCATCGCGAGGTGCAGCCGGGCCGGGAGCTCGAAGGTGAAGCGCCGGTAGCCCTCGCGCGAGAGCCGGCCCGACGTGACGAGCTTCCAGCTGCTCGGCACCGGGTCGGTGAGCTCCGGCACGTCCCAGTGGCCGATGTCGGAGGAGAAGACCGGGCGCAGCGCCACGCCCCGCTTGTTGCCCGGCCCGTCGAGCGCGCGGTGCACCGAGAGGTCGTCCGACTCGCAGCCGAAGGCGAACTGCTCGGCGAAGATGCGCGCGATGTCGGCGGGCCCCGTGATCCCGGAGTCCTCGAACTCGTCGCGCGCCCAGGGCTGCGCCGAGCCGATCATCTCGGGCGGCGCCACCGGGAAGCCGTGCCTCGTCAGGATCTCGGCGAGCCGCTGCTGGTCGAGGCGCGCGGGGTCGTAGTGCGCGAGCCCGTCTGGCCCGCGCTTCTCCCAGTGCTCGCAGAGCGACGCGAGCAGCTGCATCGCCCACGAGGCGCCGCCCTCGAGGAAGCCGAACTGGAGCCTCGGGAAGCGCATCGGCACGCCGCCGTAGACGAGCGCGCGGCACACCTCGGACTGGAGGAAGCCGTGGCCGAGCGCGTGGTTGTAGGAGTAGTTGGTCGGCGAGCCGCGCCCGTCGGGGAGGTAGCGCGCGCCGACCGCGCCGTGCGTCGTCACCGCGACGCCGAGCTCCTGGAAGGCGGCCCACACCGGGTCGTAGTCCGCCGCCGAGTCGATGCCGTAACGGTCGGCGTGGCAGAGGCGCGGGAAGAGATCGGGATAGGCCGCGAGCGGTCGGGCCACTGCGGGCGGGATCATCACCGCGCGCAGCCCGAGCTCGCGGCGCACGCGCCGCAGCTCCGCCACCGCCTCCTCGGGCGTGTGCATCGGCACCACCGCCACCGGCGTGAGCCGGTAGGAGGAGCTCTTGCAGAGCCCGGCGAGCATCGTGTTGAGCGCGCGCACCGCCGGGATCCGCACGTCGGCCTCGGGGATCGTGCAGAGTGCCAAGCCGAGCGACGGGTAGAGGATCGTGAAGTCGATGCCGAGCTCCTCGAGCTGCTCGGCGAGCAGCGAGGGGATCATCACGGCCGCCTGGTACTCGGCGTCGGTGACCGAGGGCCACCACGGGCCGCGCGAGATTCCCTCCTCGACGGAGCCGCGGCCGTTGAAGAGGCCGGGGATCGCCGCGACGAGGCGCTCGACGGCCTTCGGGCCGGCCTCGGCGTCGACGTGCTCGAGCAGCATCGGCACCGACTCGAGCATGTGGCCGTCGGCGTCGATGATCGGGTGGTCGATCTCGGCGCGGATCGCGGCGATGCGGCGCAGCGCGGTCGGGTCGAGCGGCATCGGGGGGGGCCTCCGCGGTGGGCGGACATGATACGCCTGCGACGCCCCGCGCGGCTAGCGCTGTCGCGTCGGCGGCGACGTCGCGGCCGCGGCGGCCGCCGCCGCGGCGCGGCGCGCGTCCTCGGGGCGGCCCGCGGCGGCGTACGCGGTCGCGAGCGTGTCGAGGAAGTTCGCGTCGGGCGGGTCCGAGCCCCGCACCGCGGCCTCCGCGAGGCGCACGGCCTCGGCGGGATCGCGCAGCGAGGGGTCGCGCGTGGTGGCGAGGATCCAGGCGAGGTTGTTCGCGGCCCAGCCGAGCTCCGGGTCGATCGCGAGCGCCGCGCGGCCGCGCCGCACCGCCGCCGCCTCCTGCCCCTCGGCCGCGAGCACGACGGCGAGCGCGGCGTGGGCGACGGCCGGGGCTTCGGCGAGGACGACGGCGCGCTCGAGGTGCGGTCGGGCCGCCGCGTAGCGCCCCTCGCGCACCAGCGCCGCGCCGAGGACGCCCTGCGCCCGCGCGCTCCCGGGATCGAGCGCCAGCGCGCGCTCGTAGCGCGCGATCGCCTGCGCCGCGTCGCCCGCCGCCGCCGCGCGCGCGCCCATCAGCATCTCGAAGTCGCGCAGCGCCTCGCGGCCGATGTCGGGCCGCAGCCGGTACTGCTCGAGAAAGTGGTGCTCCGCCTCCTCGAAGCGCCCCTGCTCGACGCGCACCAGCGCGAGCCCGCCGTGACCGAAGCCGCTCTCGGGCTCGTGCGCGAGGTTCTGCTCGTAGACGCTCTCGGAGCTGCGCCAGGTGCCCGCCTGCACCCATGCGGCCGCGGCGAGCACGGCCACCGCGGCGGCGCCGAGCGCCGCGACGACCCGCTGCGCGCGCGGACTCCCGCGCACGCATGCATCCGCGAAGAAGCCCAGCGCGAGCGCCAGGCCGACGAGCGGCACGTAGGTGTAGCGGTCGGCGCGTGCGATCGAGCCCACCTGCACGAGACCGAGCGTCGGGACGAGCGTCCCCAGGAACCAGAGCCAGCCGACGGGGAGCTCGGGGTGGCGCCGGCGCGCACGCCAGGCGCCGAGCGTGAGCGCGGCGAGGAGCGCCGCGGCGACGAGCAGGCGCCCCGGAGCGGGGGCGCCGAGCGGATGCGGGTAGAAGGCCGAGAGGCCCGCGGGCCAGACGGCCTCGCGCAGGTACTGCGCGCAGGCGTCGACGGCGTTCTCGAGCCGCCACGCGAGCGGGATCGCGTGGCGCTCGGCGAAGACCATCGCCCCGCCCGCGCGCTGCGCCCAGAGCGTCGCCGCGCAGGAGGCGGCGACGAGCGCCAGCATCGGGAGCTTCTCGACGAGCGCGCGGTGCGAGAGCCGGCGCAGCGGCCAGTGATCGAGGAGCAGCAGCGCGAACGGGAAGGTCACGAGCACGGGCTTCGAGAGCAGGCCGAGGACGAGGCACGCGAGCACGAGCGCGTAGCGCCGCGCGCTCGTGCGCTCGGCGTAGCGCGCGTAGGCGAGCAGGCCCGCCATCCAGAAGAGGCCCGCGAGGACGCCCTTGCGCTCCGAGACCCACGCGACCGTCTCGACGTGGAGCGGGTGCACCGCGAAGACCGCGGCGACGAAGGCCGAGGGCGAGAGCCGCCCCGTCATGCGAACGAGCGCCGCGAAGAGGAGCAGCGCCGCGAGCGCGTGCAGGACGACGTTGGTCAGGTGGTAGCCGGCGGGGTCCTTCGCGAAGAGCGCGTGGTCGAGGTGGAAGGAGAGCAGCGTGAGCGGCGCCCAGTTGGCGAGAAAGGGCTCGCGGAAGATCTGCACCAGGCGCTCGCGACCGAGTCCGGCGTCGAGTGCGGCGTTGCGCGCCACGTAGACGCCGTCGTCGAGGTTCACGAACTCGAAGCGGCGCACCTGCGCGAAGACGGCGAGCGAGATTGCGACGAGCGCGAGCGCGGCGAAGCGCGCCCGCGCGGCGCGCTCAGCGCGCATCGACCGGCGGCCGCGCCGCCGCGAGCAGCGCCTCGGCGCGCGCGAGGTCCTCGGGGTGGTTCGCGTTGAAGAGCGCCGTACCGCGCGGGTCGACGAGGCGCAGCGCCTCGCCCTCGAGCCACGAGGTGTCGACCGCGGCGAGGACGCTGCCGAGCGAGAGGCGGCCCGCCGCGAGCTGCGCGCGCGCCGCCGGCAGCACCGCGTCGCGCGCGTAGAGCGCGCAGAGCGGGTGCGGACCGTCGGGGGTGCGCGGCACGACGGCCGCGGCGGCGGGCCACGCGACGAGGGCGAGCACGAGGTCGGGCGTCAGCAGCGGGAGGTCGGTCGCGACGGCGAAGACGCGCGGCGCGCGGGCCGCGGCGAGCGCCGAGACGAGCCCGCGCAGGGGGCAGCGCGGCCCGGGCTCGTCGGGGACGCGCCGCCCCGGCGTGCCCGGCGGCGCCTCGCCGCCGACGAGCAGCACCTCCTCGAAGAGGCCGGCGAGGAGCGTCGCGGCGCGCGTCGCGCCGGGGATGCCGCCGATCGCGAGCGCGGCCTTGTCGCGGCCCATCCGCTCCGACGCACCGCCGAGCAGCACGGCGCCGGCGACGCTCGCGAGGCGCCCTTCGCCGGCGCTCGGGGCGGGCACGCGGGGCGACCTCAGAAGCCGGGCTGCGGCGCGTCGAGGAAGGCGGGGTCGAGGACCTGCACGCTCGCGACCTCGCCCGCCGCGAGCTCGCTCGCCTCGGCGGGAAAGACGAGGAGGCCGTGGCCGCGCAACATCGGGAGCAGCGCGCCCGAGCTCTGGTTGCCGGCGCTCTTCGCGACGATCTCGCCGCCCTGGTGCTCGAGCACCACGCGCACGAAGTGCAGCCGCCCGGGCTTCTTCGCGAGCCGCTCGGCGAGACGCGCGCGCACCAGCGGCCGGAAGAGCGAGCGGTGGCCCGCCATCCGGCGCAGCGCCGGCCGCACGAACTCCTCGAAGGTCACCATCGCCGAGACGGGATTCCCGGGCAGCCCGAAGACGAGCGCCCCGCTCTGGCCGAGGCGCCCGAAGGCGAGCGGGAAGCCCGGCTTGATGCGCACGCCCCAGAAGCGCAGCTCGCAGCCGAGCTTGGCGAGCACGCCGCGCACGTGGTCGTGGTCTCCGACCGAGACGCCGGCGGAGGAGACGACGACGTCGGCGCGCAGCCCGGCGCGGAAGCGCTCCTCGAGCGCCTCCGGCGTGTCGCGCGCGATCCCGAGGTAGACGGGATCCGCGCCGACCTCGCGGCACTGCGCCGCGAGCGTGTAGGAGTTGGAGGAGACGATGCGCCCGCCCGCGACGTCGCCGTCGGGCTCGACGAGCTCGTCGCCGCTCGAGAGCAGCGCCACGCGCGGGCGCTGGTGCACGGCGACGACGCTGCGCCCGAGCGCGGCGAGCATGCCGGCGTGCGCCGGGCCGATCGCCGTCCCGGGCTCGAGCACGAGCTGCCCCGGCTCGATGTCCTCGCCGGCGTCGCGGACGTTCTCGCGCGGGCGGGGCTCTAGCGGGATGCGCACGCTCTCGCCCTCGCGCTCCACGTCCTCCTGGCGCACGACGGCGTCGGCGCCCGGCGGGATTGCCGCCCCGGTGAAGATGCGCGCCGCCTCGCCCGCGTGGAGCGACTGCTGCGGCGCGGCCCCCGCGGCGATCTCGAAGGCGACGCGCAGCGCCACCGGGCGCTCGCGGCTCGCCGCGGCGAGGTCGGCGCGGCGCACCGCGTAGCCGTCCATCGCCGAGTTGTCGGCCGGCGGGATGCGCCGCGTCGCGACGACCGCCTCCGCGAGCACGCGCCCCTGCGCGGCGCGCACGTCGACGCTCTCCGGCGCGAGCGGCGCCGTCTCGCCCAGGATCAGCGCGAGCGCCTCGGCGGCGGCGAGCTCCGTGCGCACGGCGGAAGGCTAGCTGCCCGGCCGGGGGCTCCGCTCGCCGCCCCCGTCGCCCGCGCTCCCGCCCCTCGTCGCGCGGGCCGCCTCGAAGCGCCGGCGCAGCTCGTAGAGGGCGATCGCGAGCGCCGCGACCACGTTCAGCGAGGCCTTCGCACCGAAGGTCGGGATGCGCGCCCGCGTGGAGGCCGCCGCCCGCACGCCGGGCGAGAGGCCGAAACGCTCGTTGCCGACGAGGACGGCGCAGGGAAATCGCAGCGCGGCCTCGGCGAGCGGCGGGTCCTCGGCGTCGGTCTCGAGCGCGAGCGTGAAGGTGCCGGCCGCATGCAGCCCGGCGAGCGCCTCGGCCGCGGTCCGCCGCCGGCTCCAGGCGACGCGCAGGTCGGTGCCCATCGCCGCGCGCGCGACACGCGGGTCGCCGGGGTCGGCGCTGTAGCCGGTGAGCACGATCGCCTCGGCGCCGAAGCACTCGGCGCTGCGGAAGACGCCGCCGACGTTGAAGGCGGAGCGCAGGCTGTCGGCGACGACGCGCACCGGCATCGGCGCGCCGCGCGGCGCCGCCGCATCGGTCGCGGGGAGGAAGTCCTCGTCGCGGACGCGGCGGTCGAGCGCGCGCTCGAGCGGCACGCAGAGCGCGGCGAGCTCGTCGCGGCGCGGCCCGCGCGCGAGCCGGCGGCCGAGGTCGCGGGCGCCCGGGGGCAGCGCCGCGCCGGCCGCCTCGAGCTCGGCGGCGACGCGGCGCGCGGCGGCGAGCGCGCGGGCGCGCCGCGCGGGGTCCTCCCACTCGCGCTCGAGCGCCTCGAGGCGCGCGAGCAGGTGGGCGAGCCCGCGCCGCGGGCTCGCCTGCGCGAGCTTCGGAACCCCGCGTCGCACCGGCGTCATTGCCGCCAGCGTAGCCGCAGGCGCCCCGCGGCTGGGGCTCCCGAACCTCGACGCCCGCCCGCGTCGCCGCTAAGTTGCCCAAGAATTGGGCAGGCGCGCTCGCTGCCCGCCGCCCGGAACCCATCCCGTGACCGCTCCCGAAAGCCCCGGCTCCGCCATCCACCCGATCGCCCTGCGCGGGCTCACGCTCGCGAGCAACCTCGTGATGGCGCCGCTCGCCGGCGTCTCGAACCTGCCCTTCCGGCTGATCGCGCGCGAGGCCGGCGCGGCGCTCGCCTTCACCGAGACCGTGAGCGCGAAGGGCCTCGTCCACGGCGGGCGCAAGACCTGGGCGCTGCTCGCGACCTCGCCGCGCGAGGCGCCGGTCGCCTTCCAGCTCTTCGGCGGCGAGCCCGAGGTGCTCGGCGAGGCCTGCCGCCGCCTCGCCGGCGAGGGCGCGGTCTGGATCGACCTGAACGTCGGCTGCCCGGTGAAGAAGTTCATCCGCAACGGCGCGGGGTCGGCGCTGCTCCGCGACCTGCCGCGCGCCGGCGCGGTGATCGGCGCGATGCGCCGGGCCTTCCCGGGGATCCTCTCGGTGAAGATGCGCGCCGGCTGGGACGGGGGCTGCCTGAATGCCCCCGAGCTGGCGCGGATCGCGGTGGCCGAGGGCGCGGAGCTGCTCTCCGTGCACGGTCGCACACGCGCGCAGCAGTACACCGGGCAGGCCGACCGCGGCCTGATCCGCCGCGTGGTCGAGGCGGCCCCGGGGACGCCCGTGCTCGCGAACGGCGACGTCGTGCTGCCCGGGGACGCCTTCGCGATGCTCGCCGAGACCGGCGCCGCGGGCGTGATGATCGGCCGCGGCGCGATCGGGAACCCCTGGATCTTCGCGCAGATCCTCGAGCGCGCGCGCGGCACGGCTCCGCGCGCGCCGAGCGCGCACGAGCGGCTCGAGACGGTGATGCGCCACGTCGGGCTGCTCGAGAAGAGCTTCCCCGACCGCCGCGCGCTCGGCGCGAACCTCAAGAAGTACGTCGCCGCCTACTCGAAGGGCCTGCCGGGGAGCGCCGCCTTCCGGCAGGCGGCCCTGGAGTCCGACCACGCCGACCGCATCCTCGCGCTCACGCGCGAGTTCTTCGCCGGCCTCGCCGAGGCGGCATGAACGCTCCGGCGCGCGACCTCTCGGGCGTGCTCGACGCGGTGATGGCCGGCGTCGTCGTGCTCGACGCCGGCGGCCGCGTCGAGCTCCTCAACACCGTTTCGTGTCGGATCCTCGAGACCTCCGAGGAGGCCGCGCGCGGCGCGCCGGTCGAGCGCCTGCTCGGGCCAGAGCACGCGGTGGCGCGGCTCGCGCGCGCGGTGCTCGCGAGCGGGGGATCGGCGGTCGAGAACGCCTGCGCGATCGCCCGGCGCTCGGAGGCCCCGCTCTCGGTCGACGTCTCCGCCTCGCCGCTCTTCGCGCGCGACGGCCGCGTCGACGGGGTCGCGCTGATGCTGCGCGACAGCACCATCCGCCAGAGCCTCCAGGGGGTCGTCGCCGAGCGCGAGGCGCTGCAGGCCTTCGGCCTGATCGCCGCCGGCGTCGCCCACGAGGTCAAGAATCCGCTCGGCGGCATCCGCGGCGCCGCGGAGATCCTCGCCTCGCGCGCGAGCGACGCGAAGACGCTCGACGCCGCCGAGCTGATCGTGCGCGAGGTCGACCGGATCGCAGCCCTCGTCGACGACCTGATGCTCTTCACGCACGGCGAGCTGCGCCTCGCGCCGGTGAACCTCCACCGCCTGCTCGACGACGTGCTCGCACTCGCCAGCCACGAGCGCCTCGGGCGCGGCGTCGCGATCGCGCGCGAGTTCGATCCCTCGATCCCCGAGGTGCGCGCCGACGCCGACCGCCTCACGCAGGTCTTCCTGAACCTGGTGCGCAACGCGCTGCAGGCGCTCGAGGGCCGCGGCACGCTCACGATCGCGACGCGCATGACGCTCGAGCACCGGCTGCGCGCGCCGACCGGCGAGCAGCGTCCCACGGTCGCGATCGAGGTGCGCGACTCCGGCCCCGGCATCCCGGCGGAGATCGTCGGCAAGCTCGCCACGCCCTTCTTCACCACGCGACCCGGCGGCACGGGGCTCGGCCTCGCGCTCTCGCGCCACTGGGTCGCGCGCCACGGCGGGACGCTCCAGGTCGAGAGCGTGCCCGGCTCGGGCGCGCGCGTGCGCGTGATGCTACCGCTGGACCGCGCGCGATGAGCGCCGCCGCGACGCGCGTCCTCGTCGCCGACGACGAGCCCTCGATCCGCTTCGTGCTGCGCGAGACGCTCGAGACGATCGGCTGCGAGGTCGTCGAGGTCGCGAGCGGCGACGCGGCGCTCGAGGCGCTGCTCGGCACGCGCTTCGACCTCGCCTTCCTCGACATCCGCATGCCGGGGCCCTCCGGCCTCGACCTGCTCGAGCGCAGCCGCGCCTCGGACCGCGACGTGAACGTCGTGATCATGACGGCGCAGAACACCTTCGAGAACGCCGTCGAGGCGATGAAGCGCGGCGCCCTCGACTACCTGGTGAAGCCCTTCGCGATGGCCGAGGTGGAGGCGCTGGTCGCGAAGGCGCTGCGCGTGCGCGCGCTCGAGCGCGAGGTGGCGACGCTGCGCCGCGAGGCCGGCGCCCGCATCGCCCCGGGCGACCGGCTCGTCGGCCGGAGCTCCGCGCTGCTCGAGGTCTTCAAGACGGTGGGGCGCGTGGCAGGCCGCAACGTCGCGGTGCTGATCACCGGCGAGAGCGGCACCGGCAAGGAGCTCGTCGCGCGCGCGATCCACGCCGCGAGCCCGCGCACGGGCGATCCCTTCGTCGCGGTGAACACCGCGGCGATCCCGCGCGAGCTGCTCGAGAGCGAGCTCTTCGGCCACGAGCGCGGCGCGTTCACGGGCGCGTCGGCGCCGCGCATGGGCCGCTTCCGCGAGGCCGCCGGCGGCACGCTCTTCCTCGACGAGATCGGCGACATGGCGGGCGACCTCCAGGCGAAGCTCCTGCGCGTGCTCCAGAGCGGCGAGGTGACGCCGGTGGGCGGCCGCCACCCCGAGCGCGTCGACGTGCGCATCATCGCCGCCACCCACCGCGACCTCGAGGCCGCGGCGGCGCGGGGCGAGTTCCGCGAGGACCTGCTCTACCGCCTGCGCGTGGTCCCGATCCACATCCCGCCGCTGCGCGAGCGCCGCGAGGACGTGCGCGTGCTCGCGCAGCACTTCGTCGAGCGCTGGGCGTCGGAGCTCGTCGGGCAGGCGCGCTTCCTCTCCGAGGAGTCGCTCGCGAAGCTCGAGACGCACGCCTGGCCCGGGAACGTCCGCGAGCTCGAGAACGCGGTGAAGCGCGCCCTGGTGCTCGCGTCGGGCGAGGTGCTCTCGCCCGAGGACTTCGCCTTCCTCGAGCCCCCGGCGGCGCGCGGGCCGCGGGCCGCCGCGCCGCTCGAGGAGCTCGTCGCCGCGGAGGCGGCGCGCGCCCTGGACGCGGGCGAGCGCGACCTCCACCAGCGCCTGCTCGAGCGCGTCGAGCGCCCGCTGCTCGAGCAGGTGCTCGCGCGCACCGGCGGCAACCAGATCCGCGCCGCGGCGCTGCTCGGGATCAACCGCAACACGCTCCGCAAGAAGATCGCGGAGCTCGGGATCGGGCTCCCGGGCCGCGGGTGACGCGCGCGACGCCGCCCGCCGGGGTCCGCCTGGGGGGGCTCCACGTCCTCGCCGACGACGACCCGCGCTGGCCGCACGACCCGCTCGCGCAGGCGCGCGCGGCCTGCGCCGCGGGGGCTTCCGTAGTACAGCTGCGCGCGAAGCGCGCGACCGACCGCGAGGCGCTCGCGCTCGCGGCGGAGATCCGCGCCGCGACGGCGGCCTGCGGTGCGCTCTTCTTCGTGAACGACCGCTTCGACCTCGCCCTCGCCGCCGGCGCCGACGGCGTGCACCTCGGGCAGTCCGACCTCCCGCCGGGCGCGATCCCGAAGGCGCTGCGCGAGCGGCTGCTCGTCGGGCGCTCGACGCACACGTTCGAGGAGGCGCGCGCGGCGCGCGA
>Ga0075428_100008493_pt1 | contig 11393 bp, 9 predicted proteins | sample RhiMetdeltSRZDD2_FD_75291 | JGI IMG/M metagenome (GOLD analysis project Ga0075428, IMG submission 75291) | Populus rhizosphere microbial communities from Tennessee, USA - Rhizosphere MetaG P. deltoides SRZDD2 | ecosystem: Host-associated > Plants > Roots > Rhizosphere > Soil | place: USA... | reverse complement strand
CAGAATTCGGTTGAAACCTACAATCGGCAGGGGCCTCGCGAAGTCTGGATCGCGCAGCAGTTGTTCTTAGGCCTGCTCGCCGGCGCGTCTTGGGATCGAGAGACTCGCGAGTCGAAATGTGACTTCGAGAAGTGAGATCGGGTTCATTCATTTTGGATGCCCCATCTCCGGGACGGCGCGTCCGAGAAACCCCTCGAGCGGCTGCTGATCTCCGCTACCCATACGCATGTTGTCCATCAGGTTGATCATCCGCGTCTGCTCGAGCGCCGTGGCCACCGGAACCTTCCGCTCACGAATGAGGTAGGCGGCCCAGAGATGACTTGCGCGCCAGGCGATGGTGCAGTGCAGGAGGACCTTGCCGTCCGCTGCGGCCATCGCCGCCGCGAAGGTGTCGAGTTCCTTCGGCCCGTACGGATTGTCGGTGGTGCCGCGCATCGGAATGTGGACGTACTTCATTCCGAGCTCCTTCACGAGCGCGGCCTCGTCGAACCCCACTTTCGCCATCTCCTCCGGCATTCGTAGATTCACGATCGTCATTACGCCCTTGGCTCTGAGTTCGCGCAGCGCCTTCTCCGTTGGCTGGCCGCCGATGAACATGTCGTCGCCCACACTCACGAACTTAGCCTGGAACATTCCCGACGCGTCGAGGTTCACAGGGTTCGGCACGGGCCCGGTCTTGTCTTTCCCGACGATGCTTTGAGCGCCGGCGGGAAGGGCGATCAGGATGGTCAGCGCACTGGCCGAGAGGCAGCGATACAGCGATGGCAACGTCATAGTTCTTTCTCCGAGAAGTTGAAGGGACCGGTACCCACAAGTGTCGGTTGTATCATGTCCCGCTTCTCCTTGTGACTCTAACTATCGGCACGCGGAAGCGCGGCACCGGAGACGACAGGCAGCCTAACCATTGGAATCACGTCCCACACGTCTGGCGTTTCCGCTCGCGAGCCTGTTGCTCTTCGTCCTGCTCGCTGTCGTGCATACATGGCCGCTCGCGACCGCCCCCGGTCGGCTGTCACGCAACGATTCGCCAGACACGGTCCATAAGGAATGGATCCTTGCCTGGGACGCCCACCAGCTCGCGCACGATCCGTGGCACCTGTTTGACTCCAACACCTTCTATCCGAAGCGCAATACGCTCGCCTATTCGGACCATTTGTTTGTGCAGGCGCTCATGGGGGCGCCGCTCCTGTGGTTGGGTGCCTCTCCTGTCCTCGTCTACAACCTGCTGATCATTGCGGGGCTCGCGCTCACCGGATGGGCGACCAGTCTCGTCGTTGAACGGTGGACGCAGAATCGTCTGGCCGGCATCTTCAGCGGGTCGTTGATGGCATTCAATGCCCTGACGTTGACTCGATTTCCCCAGATCCAGGACCAGCACATGGAGTTCTTCCCGCTGGCGCTCTGGGCGCTTGATCGTCTGCTGACCACGCCGCGACTGGCGAACGCGGCCAAGTTGGCCGGGTGGTTCGTCTTGCAAGCGCTGACGTGCGGATACCTCATGGTGTTCACGTCGCTTTCTCTGGTGGCAGCCGTCGCGGCGAGGCCGCTGGACTGGGTTGGGCCTCGATTTCGCCGTGTTGCGCTGTTGTTGCTGTTCTCGGCCGCCCTTGCCTCTCTGGCGCTGACTCCGTTTCTGCTGCCGTATCTGCGTGTGAGCCGCGAGGAGGGTTTCACGCGGTCTCTCGCCGAGGTGTCCGAGTTTTCAGCGCATTTCACCGACTACCTCGCCACGGGTGGTCGGTTCCATTTCAACCTTTGGAGTCATCGATTTTTCGACCAGGACGCGCTCTTTCCCGGCGTAATTGCCTCGGGTCTCGCCGTTGCCGCGCTCGTTTCGGGCGTGGCATGGAAGGATCCGCGCGCAAGGATGGCGGTCGCCTTCGGTCTCGTGGCGTTCGCTCTATCATTCGGCCCGGCTTTCCCGTTGTATGAGCCGCTGTGCCGCGTCTTCCCACTGATGGCTGGGATTCGAGGTGCCGTTCGTTTCGGCCAACTGTTTCTCGCTGCGATTGCCATCCTCGCTGGATTCGGATGGGCGCGGTTCCAGCAGTCCGATCGTCGACTCGTTGCACTCGGCATTCTCTTGCTTGTTGGCGCACACGTCGAAGCTCTGCGCGCACCGATCCAGTACCGACCGTTCGAGGGCATTTCGCCGATCTTTGATGACCTCAGGCCGGGCAAGAAGGTGATTGCCTGCTTCCCGTTTCCTCATGTTCGTGCACTAGGCGAGAACGTCGACTGTATGCTGGCATCGACCCGCTTCTGGCAGCCAATCCTGAACGGCAATTCGAGCTTCACGCCGGAGCTCTACGTTCGCGAGGCCGCAGCGCTCGCCGCGTTTCCCGAAGGGAACACCCTGCAGTACCTACGACAGCTTGGCGTCACGCATGTCATCGTGTTCACGAACAAGCTGAGCCCGCCACGTGTGGCGCACCTGGACGAACATCCGGAATTGGTGTTGTGGAAGGCGGACAAGGCAGTTCGGATCTACGTACTCAAATAAAGTGGATGGCGAGAGCGGACGACGGCTTGCTGGAGGGTTCACCCAGAACCACTCGGTGGCGGGAACCCGCGTCGCTTAAGAACGAGACGACGCTATTGTTTGTCGATCCGGCCCCGCGTCCGTTTTGGTTTTGGGCTTTAGGTTCTTGGTTTCCAGTTAGCGGTCTGTCACTAAAGCTGATGCGGCTCAGCACACCCGTTCCACCATCAACCGTTGGACGCGATCGAATGCGGTTTACAGTCTCAACGGATGGCCGAGTCTGGTTCACTTGCCTGTCAGGTTAGCCAGCCCCCTCGACCGAGGTTCCCTCTGCCAGGGGGAGATCAACCGCCACACGTATCCGCCAACTTCCTTCGTGTGTTACGAACCAATCGACGAACGCACGACGATCGTCGATGTCCTCTCCGTCGATTCGGACCTGCGCGTGCTGGATGCCGGTCACCATAGCGCCGGCTTCCGACAGGTCGACCTTGAGATTTAGGAGTTTCACGAAGAGTATTTCGCCAGGAATTTCCAGGATTCCTCTGAGGAAGGTGTCCGCGTCTCGGGTCTCCCCTCCTGGAGTGCGATGGAGAAAGCCCGGCGCGAGTGCTCGCTTGAGAGCGCCCACGTCCCTCCGTTCAATTGCTCCGGCGATCTCCGTCGCCGCTCGCAACACCCGGTCGGATTCATCCATAGAGCAAGAACGGTAACACGAGCCGCTCGCGTACGGGTGTGGGGTCATCGGCGTCGAGGTCTGAGTCAGCCCGCCCATACGTACTGCACGCGTGGCTGCGGTCAGTCTCACAGCAGGAAGTCGAAAAGGGTCGCGATTGGCATCTCCAGCAGAAAACGGATCCGGTGCGTCAGCGGAGAGCTTCCGAGGACGGCCGAACGCTGCACGATGTGGCCGCGCTCGATGACTTTGCCGGGCAACGAGGTGACCGGGACAGCCACCTGTATCGTCCCGCACGACAGGGACCAGGAGAAGTAGCGTCGCGGGACGTGTGATGGCTGCCGGTTGGCGCTGGTGCCTGCCGCACGCGCGTCGTCGCTCTATAGTTCTCGAATAGCACGAAGAAGTGGCGGGTGACCGCGCCTGGCGTCTCCGTACTTGCAGCCCATCGCGTCGGAGGCAGGCGACATGGACCTCTGCGATTCGGCTCCACGCGCCAAAGTGCGATCGCGAGTGGCTGTCACTGCCTCAGCAGCGCGGGCCAGTTCTGCACGAGCGTGAGCGCATCGACGCTCTCTTCGGGAATATTCTTCGCAAACAGGAAGCGCTCTCCGTCTGGAGTGTTGAACCACCCGTCCGTATACGCGGCAGCCACGGAAAAGAGCGCACGCGGTGGGCGGGCATCGAATCCGCCGGCCGCCGGCACGTCCACCGCCATCACCATGCGAGCGCCGTCGTCAAAGAAGAACAGCTCCTTTCCGTCAGGCCGCCATTTCGGCCAGCGCCCTCCGGAGCCCGAGAGCCGCCATTTTGGCCCCGCGGGATATCGCTGGACGTACACCTCGTGTCTGCCGGTCTCCGAGGACATGTAGGCGACGAAACGACCGTCGGGCGAGATCTGCCCGTCCCAGACCAGCGCTGACGCACGGAAGAGCAGTGTGGGCTTCGCATCCGGCAGCGACAGCGTCCACAACTGACCTTCGGCTTCGCCGTCGGTATTGAAGACGAGGTGGCGGGAGTCCCCCGACCAGGACCCGACCCCCTTCGACGCGGCGGATGCGTAGATCAGTTGCTCGTCTCCCGTACCGTCCGCCGCCTTCTCGTACACGTCAAACCGTCCGCGGCGATTCGAGGCGAAGACGATTCGTTGATCGTCCGATGACCAGACCGGACTGTGTTCATCCGCCGGGTGAGAGGTGACCCGGGTGGACACATGACGGACGAGGTCGTAGACCCAGATGTCAGTGTTGCCGGTCTGGAGATCCGGCACCGCGGCTGCGAGGTGCCGGCCGTCGTGCGACAAACGCCGGTTGCGAAGATTGCCTCGAATTGGCAGCTGTTCGATCTCGTGGCCATTCCGATCAATCCACACGAGCTGTCTGCTCCCGACGACAGGCGCGTATACGAGGACACCCGTGGCCGAGACCGAAAACGCCCCGCCTCGATCGGTCAACGCAGTCGGTTCGCCGGTGACGCGAACGCGCGTCGCATCGAAGGGCGCGGCCATCAGGACGTCTCCGCGACGGAAGAGAAGATGTCCCGGCGAGGCAAAGACGGCCTTGCCGGTGGAGCGCACCAGGAACGTGGACACGGTCGAGTCCAGGACGCCGAGGTAGATCCCTGTTCGTTCGGGGCTTGTTGCCGACACGAAGTACAGGAAGTGCCGGCCGTCGGGAAGAAAGGCCGGACAACAATGATGGGTCTCACCCCGCGATCGATTCATGTCCGTGGCCGGGATCGCCGGGCCACCGGACGCCGGGATGCGGAGAAGGGGCAGGAAGTACTGTCCGAACAGGATGTCGCCCGACGCGCTCCAATCGCCTCCCGGAAACCAGAAGTCCGGCACCTTCGTTTCGGTCAGGGTCTGAGGCGGGCCGCCGGACACGGCGATCTTCTTGAGCAGACCACCGGAGTTGAACCCGATGGACCGGCTGTCCTGCGACCAGAACGGCCCTGACGCGTCTTCGGTTCCTTCCAGCTTCCTCGTCGTCAGCGAGTCGAGCCGGCGGACCCACAGCCACGGCTTTCCACTCGGCTCGCTTGCGGCAAACACGAGCTGTTGCCCGTCGGGTGAGATCGCAAACGACCCCGCCAGAAAGGAGACGCCTATCGACCGCCCGCTCAGGACGGTTCCATAGGGGGGCAGGACGTACGACTGCACTGCGACGGGCGCCGGTTGCCACGGAGACCAGAGCACCATACCGATCGCGGCGACGGCGACACTCGCCCCACCCGCCACGAACGACGCAACCGCGCGGCGTGTCGTCTGCCACGGCGCGGCACGCTTCGCCCCGCCGACTGAGACGTCTGACCCGAGCAGCGCACGGAGATGGAATGCCAGATCGCGTGCCGATTGGAACCGCGCCTCCGGGTCCTTCTCGAGGCACCGGGCGATCAGCCGTCGCAGCGCGAGCGGCGCGCCGTTGACGAATTCGGGTGCGTCGTCGGTCAGGATCGCAGCCATCGTTTCCGCAGGTGTCCTTCGCGCAAACGTGCGGCCGCCCGATAGCATCTCGTGCAGCACGCAGCCCAGCGCGAAGAGATCGCTGCGGGCGCTTGCTGCCATTCCCGCGACCTGCTCCGGTGAGAAATAGCCGACTGTGCCGGGCAGGCTACCGGGGGACGTCTCCGCGAGCGTGGGTGAGCTGAGGGAGTTCGCGCCCACGGTCTCTCCGAGCGTGGCCAGGCCGAAATCGAGCACCTTCACCTGGCCATCGGCGGTAAGGAACACGTTGGCTGGTTTGAGATCGCGGTGAACCACGCCTTTCGCATGCGCCGCGCCGAGGCCGTCGGCAATCGCCGACGCGATCTCCGTGGCCTTGCGCCACGGCAACGGCCCGCGCTCGATGCGCGCGCGGAGCGTCTCACCAGCGAGCAGCTCCATGACTGCATAGAATCGTCCGTCGTCCCCGCCGACGTCATGGATCGCGAGGATGTTGGGATGCGACAGCGCCGCAATCGTCCGCGCCTCGCGCTCGAAGCGCTCGCGCCACGCCTCGCTGGCCGCCTTTTCACCGCGCACAATCTTGATCGCGACCTCGCGTTCGAGGCGCGGATCGTGGGCGCGATAGACCTCACCCATCCCGCCAGCCCCGAGGGGCCCGAGAATCTCGTACGGGCCGAGACGCATCCCAGACGTCAGCAGCATCGCTACGCCCCGTCGCGCATCGTCGGACTGTACGTCACGTGCTTGCCTGTGTGGAGGTCGCGTCGTCCAGGGTGGCTCGGAAGATCAACAACACCGGTCCGATCACGATGCGATCTCCATGACGCAGCGCGACCGGTCCGTTGATTTGCTCATTACCGACTCGAGTGCCGTTCTTGCTGCCGAGGTCCTCGAGGGTGACACCGCCTTCGGCCACCAAAATCCGCGCGTGCCGTCGGGATACCCTTGACGACGGCACGCTCACGAGGGCGCCGGCGGCTCGCCCGATGATGTTCTCGCCGGGCGTCAGCGGGACGTAACGCGTTCCCCACTGGAGCGTGTACTGGGTCGTGCGAACGTGTTCGGACGCCGGCTCGTCAATCGCGGTTGCGCAAAAGGAATAGCCGAAGCGATGGACCGTGCGGACGAACCGTGGTGCCCGCGCGCGATCCCGGAGGGCCGCACGCACTTCGTTCACCAACCGGGCGAGTGTCGTTCCACCGGCCACCGTGTCGGGCCACAACAGGCTGCGCAGCTCCGCCTGTGCGACCGCCCGGGGCCGCCGTTCGACGAGCGCTTCGAGCAGGCCGTAGGCTTTCGGCGAGAGCGGCGTCACCTGTCCGCGTCGCCTCAACTCGCGCACTGCCGTGTCGAGAACGTAGTCGGCAAACTGGATTCGCACTACGTCCACCGGAAGGAACACAAACGGAACGAATCGGGAACGACTTCGACGACACGAATCGGTTACTAATCGGGTCGGATTGTAACACCGGTCCACGCTTGGCCAAGCGGCTCACCGGCGAAGGAGCCGCTCGTGTGTACCCGTTCTCGCTCTCGGCGCCGGCGTCCGATCGCCTCGTTCCAGGTCTGTCTCGGCTTCGTTCTCACCTGCACGCTCTGGCTGGACGGGTCCGAGCACGTCCGGAAGCCGGATCCATGGCCGCGCGTGTTCATCAAGGATGCGTTCACGCGCGCAGCCGTCGAATGGGCGTTGACGGGTGCGGCGGCGTGGTTGGCCAACGAGGAGTGTCGTGGGGTGCTGACGGAGTTCCGCGACGAACAGGGGCACCCACTCGCTGAGCGCCTCGACGCGCATCGGATTGATGCGCGCGGCTACCTCGCCCTGATCCTCTTTCGCGACGGCTCGGGTGCCAAAGCGTGCGCGGACGATCTGACGTTCGCCGTCACCACGCCACTGGGACGCGTGGTGTATGTCTGCGGCCGCAATTTCGAACGCGCCTGGCGCGCCAGCGCTAGGCGGGGCCAGGCCATCGTCATACACGAGATGCTCCACACGCTCGGTCTGGGTGAGAACCCGCCGCCGAGCGATGCCATTACTCAGCGCATTCTGGCCCGGTGCGACAAGTTCGGGGCACGGTGACGGCAAGAAGCAGGAGACCCGGCGGACACACCGGCATCTACGGGGCCGCGCGTGCTGTATGGCCTGGTTGGCGGAGAGATGACGGCCAGCGCGTTGGTCGAAGCTGGCCTGCGGCGCCACCGCCCGCACAGCTCCAGCGCACGTTCTGCTCGCACGCGGGGTTTCGCCAGGCACGAAGCGCACCAGATCGGCGAAGCGTCTCACAGCAGGAAGTCGAAAAGGGCAGCGATTGGCATCTCCAGCAGAAAACGGATCCGGTGCGTCAGCGGAGAGCTTCCGAGGACGGCCGAACGCTGCACGATGTTGCCGCGCTCGATGACTTTGCCGGACGCGGCTTCACGCGCGGCGATACTCGCCAGCACCTCGGCCGCGAGATCCTTTTGCCCACGGCATACCAGCATCAGCTCGGAATTGAGGTTAGCGGAGCGTGGATCGATGTTGTACGTGCCGAGCAGCGTGGTTTCGCCGTCGATGACGCCGCGCTTGGAATGTACGCCCCACCGCGGCGTGCCGCCCCGGAGATTAGTACTCTGCGAGGGTAGCGGCGCTCCGCCGTATGCGGAGAGCGTGAGACCGGTATCGGCCAGTGAGCCGAGCCGGGGATAGAGCGCGGCCACGGCGTACGAAGCGTCGGTGGAGGCGAGGCTGTTGGTCAGCACGCGTACATGCACGCCCCTTTTGTGCAGATCTTCGAGTACGGCGTAGCCGCCGCTTTTGATCACGAAGTACGGCGATTCGACGACCGCCTCCTGTTTCGCGCGGCGCAACTCGTCAACGATTGCGTTGAACACGTTCCGGCTTTTCTCCCCCTGGTTCGGGAAGTCGGTGACGAAGCGGAGGTCCTGGCATTCGTGAGTCTGGTGCGACTGCCGGTATGAGTCGCCCGCCGCACGCAGTCTCTCGAGCAACGCAACATCACCCGCCTGCGGGACCACGAACCTCGCGGCCTCGTCGTTCGATTCAGAATCGAGCGCGGGCTCGGTGGCGAGCCGGGAATTCCAATAGACGTCGAAACTCTGGAGGACCGTTTTCGCGATTGGCCCGGTAACCTCGAGGTCGGAGTCGAGGAAGTTGTAGTGATCCGAGAGATCGAAGTAATCGTTGGCGATGTTGCGGCCGCCGGTCAGTACGGTCGCTTCGTCGATGATCAGGAGCTTGCGGTGCGAGCGGTGCTGGATGCTGACCAGCCGGTAGACGGCGCTGGTGTTGTAGTAGCGCACCTTCACGCCGGCCGCGCCGAGCAGCCGCGCATAGGCAGGTTTCAGCTTGAACACGGGGGCCGAGAAGTCGACCAGGATGCGCACCTGCACGCCCTCGCGGGCCCTCTTGATCAGCGCCTGGGTGAGGAGGCGGGAGGCATCGTCGACGTCATAGATGAAGAACTCGAGCGCGATCGACTTCCTGGCGGCTCCGATCAGCTCCAAGCGACGCTGAAAGGATGCGGCACCCTGGTCGAAGTGCGTGATCGTGTGAGGCGCCGTGGAATGCGCGAGCAAACTTTCGTCGACTTTGGGGTTCTCGCGCACGACCCACTCGAGGGCGGTGAGCCCGATCGCGAATACGAGATAGACACCGAGGATCGTCCCGATGACGCCAAGGACGATCTTTTTCAAGAGCCGCACAGCGCGCATGGCCCCCAATAGTAGTGAGGGGAACGCTTCGGCGGCAGGAAAAAATCTGATAGAAGGACTCATGCGAATTTACAACGTCCTGGGATATTCGGCCCTCGGGCTGCAGCTGGTGTTGTCGGCCTGGCTCGCGCCGCCGTCCCTCGGCCCGTGGTGGGGCATGGCGATCGGGTTCGGGTATCTGGTGATGTCGTGGTTCCTCGGGGGCGTCTATCTATCCGACGTGATGCACATGGGCATCACCCACGGTGCTCTGGACTACAAGGAGTGGTTCATCAAAGGCGTGACGCTGGTCAACAACACCGTCGGCGTGTACGTCGATCCGGTCAGCTGGGTCAATCGTCACCGGTTGCACCATCGCTTTGCGGATCACCACGGCGATCCGAACAAGCTCGATGGCGACGGCTTCTGGAGAACGCTCTATCTCTGTCTGTTTCCCTACAAGACCACGATGAACGTGGCCAACGACGAGATCCTTCAGACGTGGCCGTTCCGGCTCGTGTCGCATCCGCTCTTCATCGTGATCTCACCGGTGTTGAGCGGCGGTGTGCTCTGGTTGTTCGTGCGCGACTGGCCATTCGCCATCGCAGTGTGGCTGGGCACTCGCGTGTTTGCGCTGTGGGTGAACATGGTTCAGAACTACTGGACGCACGATCGCCGCTGGGGCACGAGGCGTTACGACGATCCGGATGACAACGCGATGAACATCGGCGACTGGCTGCCGGTGATGGCAACGTTCAGCGCCTGCTGGCAGAACAACCATCACCACTATCCTCACCTGCTCCGCACCACGCACGGTCCTGGAGAGTTCGACTTCGGCTACATGACGGTCCGCGTCATGAGCGCACTGGGGCTCGTCAAGCCATCCGGTACCGGCACGGACAAACCAGGTGACGTGGTGTCGGAGATCGCGCTGTAGATCAAGCTACTCCGCGCCGCGCTTGAACGGCGCAACCAATTGCGCGAAGAAGCCTCGCGGCACTGAACCGCCGACCAGGCCGTAGCGCTGCGGCCAGGCGTCTTTCGGTAAGTACTGGGTGCCGAAGCAGCGATCGATGAACGGCAGGTGGATCGCGAAGTTGACATCCACCGCGTTCGCATCTGCTGCGTGATGCCAGTGGTGATAGCGCACGGTCACGAAGTACGGCTCCAGCCAGATTGTCCGCGGTCGAAAGTCGGTGTGGCAGAACGTGGCGTGGAAGGACACGAACACGAGATAACCGGCCATCGTGGGCTGCGAAAAACCGAACAGCGTCATCGGGATCATGATCAGCCCGCGCGTGATCAGGATGTCGACATAGTGCGAGCGTGATCCGGCCACCCAATCCATCGTCTCAATCGAGTGATGGATCGCGTGAAAGCGCCACAGGAATGGAATGCGGTGAAAGGCGCGATGAATGGCGTACTGCGAGAGATCGGCGACGACAATCGCCAGGGGCAGTTGAATGAGAAACGGCAGACTTCCTACCGTGTTGACTAGCCATGGAATCGCCAGCCACCTGGACGCATAGGCGGCCGGCACGACCATCGCCAACGTTATCAGCTGGGCGGGCAGGTGCGTGGCCACGAAATAAAACAAGTCCGTAGTCCATTGAGGTCGAAACGTCTTCTGGTCCGGATGCAATGGCCAGAAGCGTTCCACGGGCAGAAAGACCACGGTCATTACGAACAGATCCAGGAGGAACCAGTCCAGACCGAGACCGAATTTCGACTGGACTTTGTCCGGCAGCGGCGTGCTGCCACCGCCGATAATCGCCGCCAGCAGTCCGAGCGACGCGCCGGTTACGGCCAGGACCTTGCGCTCCCTGAGGACTCCCGAGATGGCGCCGAGCACGATGGCGAGGACGATGGTGCCCTGAATCAGCGCCCGAATGATCGTCATGGGATAGAGCGTGCGCGCGTCGGGCAGCGTGAGCAGCGCCGGGAAATGCAGACACAGCGCGCCACCGAAGCCGAGCAGCCCGAAAAAGACCGACGCGGTGCCGCTGATCCAGCCGGTTCCGAAGTCGCCCGGCTCCGAATCACCGAAAACTTTTTCGAAGAATGCGTCCGACATCTACGCTCCCGCTCGTTGGTTGATA
>Ga0075428_100008490_pt1 | contig 11397 bp, 8 predicted proteins | sample RhiMetdeltSRZDD2_FD_75291 | JGI IMG/M metagenome (GOLD analysis project Ga0075428, IMG submission 75291) | Populus rhizosphere microbial communities from Tennessee, USA - Rhizosphere MetaG P. deltoides SRZDD2 | ecosystem: Host-associated > Plants > Roots > Rhizosphere > Soil | place: USA... | reverse complement strand
TCGACAAGGGGATCGCGGTCGCGGTAGTGGGCTACACCGACGCGCTGGTGGCCACGCTGTTTGCCCAGAATGGCGTTCCCGGCCCCAGCAGCGAACACGATGCCAGCGAGCTCGACCGCCAATTGCTCGCGCTCGAGACCGAACTGGGCGACCTCGCGCAAGCGCGGAAGCGCTAGCGCCCCTTTCCCTTGACAGCCCTCGCCGCACTCTGGCCCGCCCTTCCCTGGCTGGGGCCGCTCCTCGGTCTTTTGCGGTTTGCCCGGCGCGGCCCCGACCTCCTGCAATTTCCCCTCTCCTCCGGCCGCCTGATCAGTGTCATCGTCCCGGCGCGCAACGAAGCCGCAACGATCGAGACCGTCATGTGCTCCGTTCTCACCAGTGGCTATGAGCCGCTCGAGCTGATTGTAGTCGACGACCGATCTACCGATGATACCGCCGCAATTGCGGAGCGCGTGGCGGCCGGCGATTCACGAGCGCGCCTGATTCGCGGCAAGGAGCTTCCCTCGGGCTGGTTCGGGAAGCAGTGGGCCTGCATTCAGGGTTATCAGGCGGCTCGGGGTGAGCTACTGGTATTTACCGACGCCGACACGATGCATGACCGAGAGCTGCTAGGCCGAGCCGCAGGGGCGCTTGCCGCAACCGAAGCCGACCTGCTCACCGTGGCTACGCGGCAGCGCTGCGAAACCTTCTGGGAACGAGTGGTAATGCCTCAGATCTGGATGCTGCTCGGGTTTCGCTACCATCCGCGGACGGTGAGTCGCTCCCGGCGCCCGCGGGACGTGATTGCCAATGGGCAATTCATTCTGCTCCCGCGCTCCTCCTACGAAGCCGTTGGCACGCACGAGACAGTGCGGCAAGAGGTAGCCGAGGACTTAGCGCTGGCGCAGCTGGTGGTGCGGACCGGTAGGCGACTGATCATGGCGCACGCCGAGCCATTGATCACTACCCGGATGTATCACAGCCTGGGTCATCTGATTGAAGGCTGGTCCAAGAATATCTACATCGGGGGGCGGAAAACCTTTCCGGACGAGCCCATCCGGCGGGCGCTAGTTCCGATGATGCTCTCCGGCACGATGCTCTTCTGGCTGCTTCCGCCGATCCTCCTGCTGCTGGCTTTCTTCGGAGTGGTGCCCTGGATGGGATGGGCGCTGGTCGCCGTGGCGCTATCTGCCCTGTTCTGGATGCTGGTGTCAGTGGGAATGGGAATCCCCGTGCTCCACGGGCTGGCGTATCCGGCCGGAGCACTGGTAGGACTCTATATCATCTTGCGCTCGGTGATTCGTGGGGCACGTCGGATCGAGTGGAAGGGTCGGGTGTACGACATCCGTCCCGGCCTGGAGTAAATCAATGACGCGTAAACGAGAGCCGCTGTGTTGGAATTCCACCCCCGAGCAGTCGGCCTTGTGAGTCCACCCGCAGACGGAACTCGACCTGTCCCAGATCCAGCGACACAGAATCGACGGCAAAGCGAGCAACCGTCCCCACTACTGTAGCGCCACCGCCCTGTGATGCACTACCACTCAGATTGAAGAAGGCAACTTTCACCGAATCCTTCCCCAGCACCGCCGCGCGTCGTATCGCCTGTTCCAGTAGCCCGAACGAAAGATTGATGTAAGGGATTGCGCCCGACTGCGTCGGCAGTACGCGGGTTTCCAGCCCATGATTGCTGATGTCGTCGATCGCCACACTGTCGTTCCGAAAAATGATCCGGGCCTGCTGGGCAACTCGGGCTTTGTCGGCGCTGCTGGCCGGGGCCTCCTGTACCGTCACCTCGACCAAGGGCACCGTCTGGTCCGGGGCGAGCACTGCCCGATAGAGCTCCGTCGTCCTGGCACCGCGAAACGCCAACGTGCCATGAAGCTCGGTCTCGGTCCGTTTCAACTGCTCAGTCGCGACGGTATCGGCACCGTGAAGGACCACGAAGCGGCTGGAGTCGGCGGCTTGCGCGTGGGCGAGGCCCGGCACCAGCAGGAAAAAAGCCAAAAGTGATCTACGCATGGGAGGAGCATCGTAGTGGCGCTCTGGTTCGCAGGCAAGTTCCGGTCACTGCGCGCGCGTGAATGGTGCCGCAGCAACTTCAACGAGCGACAAACGTGAGGCTCCCCGACACGGAGCCTCGGACGCGTGGTCACTGCCGGCACGCTCGGCTCGCTGTACCGCCTCGAAGACCTGCCCGACTTCATCCACGCCTTGGGGCATCAACCCGCGTGGGAGGAGCTGCCGATTCCAGGCTGGCTCGGGCTCACTACGAGTGAGCTGACCCGCGCTGCATTGGTAGGGCGAATCGGAGACTTCCAATGGTTTGGGATCGATGCTCCGGACGCAGCGCGCGGGGCTCGCCTAGTGGCTCGGCGACTGGTCGCGCGGGGGCGTCCCGCGGGCGTAGTCGCGCTCAGCCGGCAGTCTCGCTCTCTCTTCATTACCATCGCGTTCTCGGACCCTGTGTGCGTCGAGTGTACGCTCGATCAGCCGGACCATCTCACGCTCACCCGGCTCGCTCGCCTGGGTTCGTCTCCAGCCAGGACGGCAATCGAGTTCGCCGCGCGAGCTGCCGACGTGCTCGCTTCGGAAGCCGTTGGACGGCGGTTCTTCCGCCAGTTCGAGCTGGTCCTGGGCCGCATGCGAGACGCCATGCCCCGCTCCTGCCCACCGCAGGAACGACACGGCTGGGTGCTGCTTCAGCTCACCAGAGTTCTCTTCCTCTACTTCGTCCAGAGCAAGGGATGGCTCGACGGCACGTCGAACTTCCTGGCGCGAGAAGTCGATCGCTGTCTCGGGCGCGGCAGGCGCCTCCAACGTGATCTGCTGCGACCGCTCTTTTTCGGCACGTTGAATCGGCCGCCGAGGGAGCGAACTCGCCGCACTCGCGGATTGGGTCGCATTCCGTTTCTCAACGGCGGTCTGTTCGAGCCACACATCCTGGAACAACGCTGGAGAGTCGATCTCCCGAACGCCGTGTGGCGGGACGCGTTCGATACCCTATTCGAGCGCTTCGACTTTACCGCCGACGAAACCGGCAGACCCGGCATGGTCGCACCGGACATGCTGGGGCGAGTGTTCGAGGGAGTTATGGAGTCGGGAATACGGCGGGAGAGCGGCACGTTCTACACCCCGGCGACACTGGTGCAAAGCCTTGTCAGCGCAACGCTGATTGCGCTGATCAGCGAGCGGCTCGGCTGTGGTGAGGGGCGGGCCGAACGTTACCTCGCCGATCGCAGCGCCCCGGCTCGTCGGGCGCTTCACGACATAACAGTGCTGGATCCGGCAGTCGGCTCCGGCGCCTTTCTGCTCGGCGCACTCGATATTCTTTCTGCCCTGGTCACCAAGCGCGCGACTTCGACACGGGCCCGCCGCCGGGTGCTTCGCCGATGTCTCTTCGGCGTCGACCTGAATCCCACCGCCGTGCGACTGACCGAGCTGCGTCTCTGGCTCGCTGTCATCGCCAATGACCCGGCGACTGATGCCGAATCCGTCGAGCCCCTCCCCAATCTGGATTGCCTGGTCCGTCAGGGGGACAGTCTCTTCGACCCGGCTGGGTACTGGCCGGGAGGCATTGGCATTTCGCGCACCGACGCTCGTTCGCTTGCACGCCTCCGACAACAGCTCGTGGCCGCGGTGGGGTCCGGCAAGCGTGCCCTCGCGCGAGAACTGCGGCGCGCCGAGACGGGGGCCTTCAAGGCAGCACTCGACGCCGCTGAGTCAGCGCTCGACGCCACGCTCGCTGATCGACTCGCCGATGGGCGAGCCCCGACCCTGTTCGGGGGTCGCCGCGGCCTGGACGCGGAGCTGCGGAAGGAGTTGTGCCGGCTTCGCGCCGCGCGCCGAGACGTGCGGGCCACTCGTCGCCGCTTCGCGCGAGAGAACGAGATCCCCTGGTTCCACTTCCAAAGTCAGTTCGCCGACGTTTTCGCCAAGGGTGGCTTCGATATCGTCATAGGCAATCCACCTTGGGTTCGAGCTGAAGCGCTTCCGCCGGAGCGTCGGGTGCTGCTCGCGTCGCGTTACTCGTGGTGGCGGAGCAGCGGCCGTGGGTTTTCTCATCGGCCTGACCTCTCGCTCGCGTTTCTCGCGCGGGCCTGGGAGCTGGCGCGCCATGGCGGTGTCGTCGGGTTCCTGGTTCCGGCCAAGCTCGCGACCGCCGAATACGGTGCTCGTGCCCGACACGCGCTCGCGGCACACGGCACAATCCACGCGGCGGCCGACCTCACCCGAGGCTGCGAGCCGATCTTTGATGCGACGGTGTATCCGCTCGCACTGGTGGTGAGCAAGACACCGCCACCGGACGGACATCGGGTACGCACCCGGCTCGCCCCCCGGCAGGGTTCGACGGCAACGGGAGTTCCGCAGCAAGAACTCACCGGCGGCAAAGCGTGGCCGCTGGCCACGGCGCCCGTGCTCGAGGCGCTGGGCGCCCTGACTCGACACCCGCGCCTGGGCGATCAGTTCTCCTGCCACCTCGGAGTGAAAACAGGAGCCAACGACCTCTTTCTTGATCCGCCGGACAGCGTCGAGCCGGAACTGATCCGCTGGGCGGTGCGCGGCCGCGATGTCGAACCGTTCAAGGCTATCCGCGGGCGCCGCTTGCTCTGGCCCTGTGACGACTCGGGCCGCCCTCTCAGGGAGCTTCCGCCGGGAGCCAGGGCGTTCCTTGCCTCGCACACTGGCCGACTTCGACGACGCGCGGATGACGCGGGAGGACCAGCGTGGAGCCTCTTTCGAACCGCGGCCGCCGCGGCTCGATACCGAGTGGTCTGGCCCGACCTGAGTCGCGAGCTCGCCGCCGTTGCGCTGGCTGAGGACAGCGAGCGAGACCAGATCCCGCTCAACACCTGTTACGTCATTGTCACCGCAAGTCTGCCGACTGCACTTCGCCTGGCCGCCTGGCTCAACGCGACGTGGACTCGTGCGGCAGCACGGCTGGTGGCGCCGCCGGCTGCGAGCGGGTTTGTCCGTTTCACGGCCCAGGTGGTCGCCGGCCTCCCCCTGCCGGACTGCGTGCTCGCTGATGCAGCGCTCAGCGACTTTGCGATCGCCGGTGCGCGCGGGGAGTCCATCCAGCGGGACCTCGATGCCTACACCGCTCGCCTCCTTGGACTCACCTCCGCGGACGCTCACTCACTCGCCGCTGTGGTTCGACGCGCCGCGACTCGTCGCTGACGCGCTCGTGGCGGTGCGAGAGCCGCTCACGACGGTCTTGCGGCCGGAGCCACCAGCGGCCGCGGCGGCAATCGCGTGTGCGCTCGCGCGAAGCCTCGCACCACCCGAGGCTCGTGATTCCGCGCCCACCTGGCTCTGGCCCGACCAGGTCCCTTCGTTTCGCCGCGCGCTGTACGCGCTCCGACGCTTCGGCGGAGCCTTGCTGGCAGACCCCGTCGGCAGTGGGAAGACGTATATCGGACTGGCCGTGGCATCGGTGGCGAATGGCAGGCGCTCCACCGTTTGTCTGGTTCCGGCGACGCTGGTGACTCAGTGGGAGTCGGTCGCGAGGCGGCTCAATCTGACCGTTCTAGTGTGGTCCCACGAAAGGGTGAGCCGTGGGAACCTGCCATCGGCAATCCATGGCAAGGTCGTTCTGATCGACGAAAGCCACCATTTCCGCAATCCGGCTACGCGGCGATACGGCCACTTGGCCCCATGGCTGATGGGCCGCCAGGCACTGTTGATGAGCGCATCGCCGGTAGTAAATCGCTTGCCAGATCTCGCACACCAACTGGCACTCACAATCCGGGACGATGCACTGGCTGGTCACGGGATTCCATCGCTGGCGGGACTGCTGGAGCAGAGCCGCGGGCATTCCGCGCTGAGCAACGTCATCGTGGCGGGCCCGAACGCGGAGGCGCGGCGCCCCGGAAGGAGTGAGCGGGCCGTGTCGCTCGACGACTCGAGCCTGTCGCCGCTGCGGGACGTACTGGTCGGCCTGGACGAACTGAAGCTCTCTACCCAGCCTACGGTCGCAGGTCTTGTTCGCTCCGCGTTCTGGCGAGCGGCCGCTTCGAGCCCGGCCGCATTGGCGGCTTCGCTCGATCGTTATCAGCGGCTTCTCCAACACGCGGGCGATGCTGCCAGAACCGGGCGGCGGCTGGATCGTCGATTGCTCCGGTCTCTGACGAAGCACCTGGACGATCAGCTGCTTCTTTGGGAGCTTCTCCCTCTCGAGTCGACCCAGTCCGAGCTTGCCCTGGACGACCTCCCGCTGCTCGAGCGGCTCCGCATGGCCGCTCGCTCCGCCACACAGGCTCCCGACCCCAAGCTCTCCCGACTCGCTCTGCTTTTGGCTGACGGCCGCTGTTCGGTGGTCTTCACCGGCGCACGCGAGACCGTCCGCTACCTGCGCGATCGGCTGAATGGCGGGCCAACCGCGTGGTGCACCGGCGAGCGAGCCGGTATCGGGCCGCATCCCGCGCCACGGCGAGCTGTGCTCGACTGGTTTCGGCCATCGGCTACGCGCGCGATCAGCGAGCGGCTCGCCGGCCTGGCCCCCCGCCATTTGATCGCGACCGACGTGGCAGCGGAAGGCCTCGATCTTCACCGGGCAGAGCGAATCATCCATTACGACCTTCCCTGGACGCCCGCCCGGCTCGAGCAACGGGAAGGGCGAGCCTGCCGGGCCGGCGCCCCTCATGAACACGTCGAAGCCGTGCGGTTCGAGCCGCCTCCGGCAGTCGAAAACCGGCTTCGCCAGCTCGCGTGCCTCACCGGCAAGCGCGCGCTTCCAGCCGCTGTGGGCCTGGACGACGCAGGCAGGGGGCTTTGGAGATGGCGCGTGGATCTGGCGGAGCGGTTTCGCTCGTGCCCCGAGGCCTTCGGCACGGCTGAGCTGCGGAGGCCGCCGGCCGGCATCCTCGCCGGTTTCACGATTCTCCCATGGACGGGGAGCGAGCCCCTCGCAACCTGGGTACTCTGGTGGGATCGGCAGCGGGGATGGACTGAAGACCCAAACGTGATCGACAGCATGCTGGCAAACGCCGCGCGATCGTCCGACAACGAGTCGGCCGAGACACAAGCTCCTTCCCGCAAGTCGATCGATTCTGCTATCTCGCGGCTCGCCGCGCCAATCCGCGAACGGATCCGGCAAGTCGGCCGGTCACGATGGCTGGATCGACCGCGCTCGCCCAACGCCTGCGCAGTCATTGCCCGGTTGCAGGCGCTCGGCCGGGGAGCCGCACGACGTCGTGACACTGCGACGCTGGGCCACCTCCAGAACGCGCTGCGTTTTGTAGGCGGCGGCCATACCGCCGGGGAGCAGCTCTTCATTACCCGGCTCGCGGCCATGGCGGACCGCGAATTCGAGCAGGCCGTTGTCCGGATGCCGAGCGCCGCGCCGGCAATTGACGCGTTCCAATGCCGCCTCACGGGACTGGTCGTGTTTTCGCCCTAGGCCCTCCCTGCGCCTCGCCGCTACCTTCCCGCCATGCTAGCCTTCGCGGCCATTCTTTTCGATCTCGACGGGACTCTGATCGATTCAGTTCAACTGATCCTCGAGAGCTATCGGCACACGCTCGCGAGTCACGGGATCCCGCCGCGCACCGACGAGGAGTGGCTGCGCGGCGTCGGAACCCCGCTGGCCGCGCAGTTCGCCCCGTGGCGGGACGATCAGGGCACGCTGGAGGCCATGATCGCGACGTACCGCGAGTACAACCTGGCGAATCACGACCGGATGGTGCGGGAGTTTCCCGGAGTGGTGGAGACGGTCCGCGCCGTGCGAGCCAAGGGACTCAAGACCGGACTCGTGACCAGCAAAGCGCGGTCGGGCGCGTTACGAGGGCTTCGGCTGGTAGGTCTCGACGATGCAATGGACGTCCTGGTCTGTGCCGACGAAGTGACCAATCCCAAGCCGCATCCGGAGCCGGTGGCAAAGGCGGTGGGGCTGATCGGTGCGGACCCGGCGACGACCCTCTTCGTGGGCGACAGCATCCACGACCTCAACTCCGGTCGCGCCGCCGGCGTCCGCACGGCCGCGGTTCTCTGGGGTCCGTTCTCGCGAGCGCATCTCGCGCCCGGAAAGCCGGACTATTGGCTCGAGCATCCGAGAGACCTTCTCCCGCTGATCGGCTGAGCCCGGTCATCGAGCTCGCAGCGCGGGCAGACCGGCCGCTTCGCGAATCACTGAAGTAAATCCCGACCAGTCGAACCGCTCTCTTCCCAGCGCCAGCGCCGTGAGCATCCGGTCACGCACCAGACTCGCGAGGGGAAGCGGGCTCTTGATTTCTTCGGTCGCCTCGAGTGCAAGCCGCATGTCTTTCAAGCCGAGCGGGAGGTGGAAGCCCGCCGGCTCGAAGGTGGTGTCCGCCACAAGCTGGCCGTAACGCTTGAACAGCGGCGCGCCGAACAGCGTGCCGGTGACGATTTCAAGAAATCGCACCGGCTCGAGCCCTGCCTTCTCAGCCGCCGCCAGCGACTCGCCCAACATTTCGATGCTGGACGCAATCATGAAATTTCCCAGCAGCTTGGTGAGACTCGCGTGGGGCGCTGAGCCAAGCGGGAACACACCCTGCCCCAAGGCCGTGAAGATCGGTGCGCAGCGCCCGACGTCAGCCTGGCTCCCGCCGGGCACGATCCAGAGCTGCTTCGCGGAGGCAGCCTCCGGCCTGCCAAAGACCGGCGCGGCGACAAAGCCGACCTTGGCAGCCGCGTGGGTCTCGACCAGCCGACGGCAGAACGCAACCGAAATCGTGCTACAACCAATGTGGATCGTGCCGGGGGCGAGACGGGTCAGCGCGCCGCTCTGGCCGAGCACTGTATGCTCCACCGCCCCGTCGTCGGCGAGCATCGAGACGGCGAACTCGGCCCGCTCGCATGCGGCAGCAGGCGTTGGCGCCGGGTGCGCGCCAGGAACCTCACGAGCCCTGGCCGAAGTACGATTCCACACCGTCATGTTGAATCCCGCTGCGACGAGATTACGCGCCATCGGAAGCCCCATGGCGCCGAGGCCTAGAAAGGCAATCGAAGAAGGAGCGGTCATCGTGATGCTTTCAGAGGAAGGGGGATTGGCGGATGAGTACGGCGGACTGGGGCGGCTGGGGTCGAACCAGCAACCTCCCGGTTAACAGCCGGGCGCTCTGCCGATTGAGCTACACCCCAATGAAGTTACGGAACCTAAACGGGGTAAGCAGGTTACCAGTCAGCGGCATACCGGTCAAGTGCGGTGCTGCTCTCTTCTCCTCGCGCTTGCGCAGTGAATCTTGACCGGGTCGCTGCCAGGGACTAGCCTAAGCCTTCCAGTTCGGGCCCACCCGCGCAGCTGCAAGGAGTCCGGCCTCATGACGCACCCGGTCACTCTCACCGTCAATGGCGTGGCCTACCCGCTCGAAGTCGAAGCGCGAGCGCTTTTGGTGCACGTCCTTCGCGACACGCTCAATCTCACCGGCACTCACGTCGGCTGCGATACCAGCCAGTGCGGCGCGTGCACGGTGCTGATCGAAGGCCATGCCGTGAAGAGTTGCACCGTGCTTGCCGTGCAGGCCGACGGCTTGCCGATCACCACCATCGAAGGGCTTGCCCCTGCGGACCAGCTCCATCCGCTTCAAACCGCGTTCTGGGAAAAGCACGGGCTCCAGTGCGGATTCTGCACGCCCGGCATCATCATGATGGCTACCGAGCTGCTGAGCACCAAGCCCGACCCAAGCGAAGCCGAGATTCGCCACGCACTGGAAGGAAATCTGTGCCGGTGCACCGGGTATCAGAACGTCGTGGCCGCCATTCAGGCCGCCGGCGCTACGCTGCGCGGAAGGCGGCAACAGGACCGTCCCGCCGAAGCAGCCGAGTCGCGCAGCGCGGTCGAACACGCGGCGCCTGCCGGCGTTTAAGGAGAGAGTCACATGGCGACCACGCTCTTCGGTTCCGGGATCAAGCGGCGGGAGGATCCGCGTCTCATCACGGGAGCCGCGACCTACACGGATGACGTCAAGCTTCCGGGGCTGACCTTCGCCGCAATCCTGCGTAGCCCCTACGCGCATGCCAAGCTCGCGCGAATCGACGTCTCGGCTGCACGAAAGGCGCCCGGTGTGCTGGCAGTTTACACTGGCGCGGACATCAAGGATCGAGTCGTACCGGTGCCCTGCGCATGGAACCCTCCCAACTGCGATCTCAAGACCCCCCCGCATCCTCTGCTCGCGTACGACACGGTGCGCTACGTAGGCGACGGCGTCGCTCTGGTGGTCGCCGGCACTCGGGCGCAGGCGCGCGACGCGCTCGACCTGATCGAAGTCGATTACGACCCACTGCCCGCGGGCGTCGACCCCGAAGCCATGACGAAGCCGGGAGCGCCTCAGGTCCACGCCGACGTCCCCAACAACATCGGGTTCAAGTGGATCGTGGCCGGTGGTGACGCCGACCGCGCCTTTGCCGAAGCATCGGTCACGGTGAAGCTGCGAATCGTCCAGCAGCGACTGGCCCCAACGGCGATGGAGCCGCGAGCCGCCGTGGCCAGCTATAACAAGGGAACAGGCCAGCTCACGCTCTGGTGCACCAGCCAGAACCCGCACATCCACCGTTTTCTCTGCTCGGTGATACTCAAATTGCCCGAGCACCGCGTACGGGTAATCGCGCCCGAAGTCGGAGGTGGTTTCGGCAGCAAGATCCCGGTGTACGCCGATGAGGCGCTGGTGGGGCTCGCGTCCATGGACCTGGGACGGCCGGTCAAGTGGACTGAAGATCGATCGGAGAACTACAAGGCGACCATCCACGGCCGCGATCATGTCGAGTACGTCGAGATGTGCGGCACACGCGAAGGGCAGATCACCGGCCTTCGCACCACTGTCTATGCCGGACTCGGTGCCTACGCCTCGACGGCGGGCCCGGGGATTCCCACCATCCTGCACGGCCTGATCTACTCCGGTCCGTACGTCATTCCGAACATTCACGGGACGGTTTACGGGGTTTATACCTCCACCACACCGGTGGACGCTTATCGCGGGGCAGGTCGGCCGGAAGCGACCTATCTGCTCGAGCGCCTGATCGATCTCTACGCCCGCGACATCGGCATGGACCCGGTCACGATCCGGCGCAAGAACTTCATCCCGAAGGACAAGTTCCCCTACACTGTTGCCACCGGTCTTACCTATGACTCGGGCAACTACGAAGGCGCGCTCGACAAGGCGCTTTCCCTCTTCGACCTGAAACAATTCCGCGAGGATCAGGCGGAGGGCCGGAAGCGCGGACGCTACCTCGGCGTCGGTATCGTCTCGTTCGTGGAGATCTGCGGATCCGGTCCGTCTCAGGTGACGGGCAGTGTCGGATTCGGCGGCGGCCAGTACGACTCGGCGATCGTGCGGGTGTTTCCCACCGGGACGGTACGGGTGTACATCGGCGGCAAGCCGCACGGCCAGGGCGAGGAGACCACTTTTGCTCAGATCGTCGCCGACGAGTTCGGAATTCCGATCGAAAACGTTGAGATCG
>Ga0075428_100008488_pt1 | contig 11398 bp, 9 predicted proteins | sample RhiMetdeltSRZDD2_FD_75291 | JGI IMG/M metagenome (GOLD analysis project Ga0075428, IMG submission 75291) | Populus rhizosphere microbial communities from Tennessee, USA - Rhizosphere MetaG P. deltoides SRZDD2 | ecosystem: Host-associated > Plants > Roots > Rhizosphere > Soil | place: USA... | reverse complement strand
CACGGGGGTTCATGACGGGGGTTCACAGGGGGGTTCATGACGGGGTTCATACAGGGGTTCACCCCGGGGTTAGACCCGGGGCAGCGTTTGTCGATGCCCGAAGAAGCTCGACCATGGGGACTTCGCCGCGATGCGACGCTCGGCGGTCTTGATGTTGAACATCACCGGGTTCAAACGGGGGCTCACTTCTTTCCAGTCCAGCGGCATCGAGACCGGCGCATGCGGACGCCATCGCACCGAATAGGGTGGCACGATGGTCTGACCGAACGCATTGCGCATCACGTCGAGATACACGGGCGCCCGGCGCTGGGCCTTGCGCGCTTCGACGGTGACGAGCCGCGGATGTTGCGTGGCGAGTTCCCTGGCGATGAGTTGGGCGTAGAGCCGCACCTGCTCCTGCGTCGCGCCGCGGCGCAACGGCACGAACACGTGCAGTCCGCGACCGCCGGACGTCTTGACGAACGACTCGAGGCCGTGGTCCTGCAGACGCTCACGCAGCAGGACGGCCGCGCGCGCGGCTGAGTCGAATCCGTCAGAGGGATCGAGATCGAAGGCGAGCCAATCGGGCTTGTCGAGCAGATCCGTGCGGCAGTTCATCACGTGCATCGCGATGCAGCCGAGATTCACCAGGGCGAGGAGCGTCTTGCGCGTGCCCCCGACGACGTAGTCGACATCCTTGCCGACAGATGCGGCGGCGAGCCGTTCAGTTGTGACGCCCTGCGGGAGATTCGCAGGTGCCTGCTTCTGATAGAAGCACTTCTTTCGGATCCCGTCCGGGCACCGCTCCATCGTCAGGGCGCGCGTTTTCATCCAGGGCAGGATGTGCGAAGCGGTGCGGGCATAGAACTGCGCGAGGTCCAGCTTGGTCAGCCGCTCGTCAGGCCAGAACAGCTTCGAGGGGTTGCTGAGCGTGACGCCGCCGATGTGCACGGCTTCCTTCACACCTTGCCAGCCCTGAGGCGGGCCCTGCCTGCCGCCTCCGCTTCAGCCGAGCTCGCGCGCCGGCCGTCGATCGAAAACGCTCCCGGCCCGGTCAGGATCAGGCAGACGAGACCGGCGAGCAGGACGAAGTTGAACTCGTAGCCATGCCCGACGCCTGGTGCATTCATCCAGTTGATGAAGAACCCGTTCGGAAGATGCACCTTCCAGACGGCCACGCTCATGTCGATCGCCAGCACGGCGGCGGTGATCGGCGTGAACGCACCCGCTGCCAGCAACAGGCCCCCCGCCAGCTCCACGAGGCCGACGATCAGGGCGAGCGGGTAAGCTGGCCTGAGGCCCAGTTCGGAGAAGAAGGCAGCCGTACCGGAAGGCCCGGTCCCTCCCCAGAGCCCGAACACCTTCTGTGCTCCGTGCGCCATGAAGACAGCACCGAGCGCCAGGCGGAGGGTCAGGGGGCCGAACGGCTGTAATCGAGGCATTGGTTTACGCGTGTCGCGCGCCGGCCTGTGGCCTTGCCGCCTCCTTGTTCATCAGACGAGGCGGGCGGTTATTCTGACACCGTTGAGTTCTCGAATACAGTATCCTCACCGAATACTACGGTCGCCGTAATTCAGCCCCGTCAGACGGAGGTCGAGCATGCTGACGCGACGGACGTTTCTGCAGACGACGGGAACCGCTGGCGCGGCTGCGCTGGCAGCCTTTACCGACTCGGGCATCGAGCGCGTGCGGGCAGCGTCGCGGGGCGCGGCAGCGCTGAGTGCCAATGACGTCGCGGCCGACGAGAACTACTGGCGCGAGATTCAGCAGGCCTTCACCCTCGACCGCACAATCATCAACCTGAACAACGGCGGCTGCTGTCCGAGCCCGCGCGTGGTCCACGAAGCGCTCAAGCGCTATCTCGACGTGTCGAATCAGGCGCCCGTGTACCACATGTGGCAGATCCTCGAGCCGAACATCGAGACGGTTCGCAGACGCCTGGCGGCCGAATTCGGATGCGATCCGGAGGAGCTGGCGATCACGCGGAACGCGAGCGAGGCGCTCCAGATCGCGCAGCTCGGGCTCGACCTGAAAGCCGGCGACGAAGTCATCACGACGAACCAGGATTACGGGCGCATGCTCGACACCTGGGAACAGCGCGTCCGTCGCGACGGCATCAAGCTGACCAAGGTGTCGTTCCCCGTACCCCCGAAGTCGATGGACGCCCTGTCCGATCGCCTGCTGAGCGCCATCACGCCGGCGACGAAGGTGCTGCACTTCTGCCACATCACGAACCTCACCGGCCAGATCTTCCCCGTCAAGGCGATCTGCGAGGAGGCTCGCCGCCGGGGCATCAAGACCGTCGTCGACGGCGCTCACGCCTTCGCGCACTTTCCGTTCAAGGCCAGCGATCTCGCCTGCGACTACTACGGCACCAGCCTCCACAAATGGCTGCTTGCGCCGATCGGAACGGGATTCCTCTACGTGCGCCGCGAGAACATTCCGGCGCTCTGGCCGTTGACGCCCGCGAACGAGAAACGGACGAAGGATATCCGGAAGTTCGAGGAGATCGGCACGCACCCGGCAGCCAACCACAACGCGATCGCCGAGGCCATGAGCTTTCACGAAGGCATCGGTATCGATCGCAAGTCCGCCCGTCTGCGCTACCTGCGCAATCGCTGGGCGAACCGGCTGTCACAGAACCCCAAGGTCACGATCCACACGAATCTGGACCCGGCGCACTCGTGCGCGATCGGGACTGTGCAGATCACCGGTGTCCCCACCCAGAAAGTCGTCGCGCAGCTGTGGGAGCGGTGGCGCATCATCGCAACGCCGATCGTCCACGCCGAGTACGAGGGCGCGCGCATCACGCCGAACGTCTACACAACGATTGAGGAAGTCGATACGTTCGCTGCTGCGATGGAAGAGATTGCGACCAAAGGGATCCCGCAATGACACCTGCAGGGGTGATCTCATCTGCTCGATATCAAAGTCGACGCGATCGGCTTGCCATCGGCGTCGTAGACTTCGAGCTCGCCTTTCTTCGCCAGCGCCTCTTTGATCTTGCTGCCGTCGCCGACGGCAACGATGTTCAGGCGTGAGGGGTCCCAGTACTTCCTGGCGGCTGCCTGCGCTTGTGCGGCGGTGACGGCCATGACGTTTGCCGGATACGTGTCCCAGTAGTCCTTCGGCAGCTCGTAGGTCCAGCTGTCCAGATAGTAGTTGAGCACCTGTTCTGGCGTTTGCAGCGAGAGCGCGAAGCCGGCGACGATGGCGCGTTTCGCGTCCATCAGCTCGTCGGCCGGGACGGGCGTGTCCCGCATCGATGCGATGTCGTTGAGGAGGTCGGTCAACGCCGGATCGGTGACGTCGGTTCTGACGGCCGTGGAGGCCTGCCACGAGCCGGTATGCCGTGTCGCCGAAAACCCGCTGCCGACACCGTACGTATAGCCTTTTTCCTCGCGCAGGTGCCGGAACAAACGTCCCATCGCGCCGCCGAGTACGCGATTGGCAACGGTGAGCGTGATGTAGTCTGGATCGGTCCGCGTCATCGATTGTCCGCCGACGATCAGGTTGGTCTGCACCGATGATGGCCGCGTGACGAGGTAAACCTTCGCAGCGGGTGCTGCCGGCGGGTTGGTGACCGACGGTTTGGCCACACCCGACTTCTTCCAGGCGCCCAGCTTCGCCTCCACCAGCTTGCGTGCGTCAGCAAGCGTGATGTCACCGGCAAACGCAATCACAGCATGATCGGGCACGAAGCGCGTGCGATGCGCTTCGACCATCGCGTCGCGCGTGATCGCGTCGAGCGAGGCCGGTGTCGCAGAGTTGCGCGACGCTGGATGATCTCCGTAAATGACCTTCGAGAACATTTCGGTCGCCAGGAACCCTGGCTGGGTCCGTTGCTGAATCAGCCCGGCTTTTGCGCGTGTCTTCAGCCGATCCCATTCCTCCGCCGGAAACGAGGGGTTCAGGAGAACGTCGGCGCCGAGATCGAACACATCCGCAAAGTGCTCGCTCAGGGCGCCGCCGGACATGCCGGCACTCGGTCCGGCAATGCTGCCGGTCACGAACAGCGTCGCAGCCATCGTCTCGAGGGCCTGCGAAATCTGCTGCGACGTTCGCGTCTTGGTGCCCTCGCGCATCATCTGCGCCGTGTAGTTGCTCAAACCGGTCATGGACGGCGCGTCGTAGTAGCCGCCGGCGCCGGGAATCATCATCTGGAACGACACCCGCGGCAGCTTGTGATCTTCGAGGACCATGAGGTGCAAGCCGTTCGGCAGGTCGGCTTCCTGTGGTTTCGGCAACTTGACCTTCAGGACTTCGTTCGAGACCGGGGCCTTTCCCTTCTTGATCAGGCCGGCGCTGGAGGGCGGCCCCTGCTGGCCGCCGGCTTGTGCGTGCAGCCCCAGCGTGGCGGCCGCAGCAAACGCCGCGACGGCGGCGACCACGTTCGTCTTTCGCATGAGTGTCTGCATCATTCGACTCCAGACGGCGCCGACGACGGGGCCGTGGCTTTGGGCACGATCACGACGACCGTCCGCCCGGCCTTGACGAGATACTTCTGGGCCGCCTTCTGCACATCGGCGGCGGTAACCTTGGCGATTGCATCGGCCCTGGTGTTGATCTTGTTCGGGTTGTTCTCGAACATCGCGTAGTCGCCGAGCGCCACCGCGCGTCCAAGCGAGCTGGCCATCGTGTTCACCAGGTTGCTCCTGGCGGAGGCCCTGGCCTTCTGCATCTCCCAATCCTCGATCGGATCGGTCTTCACGCGCTCGATCTCGGCATCGATCGCCGCTTCGAGATCGGCGATCGACTTGCCGGGCGCCGCCGTGCCTGAAATGTTGAAGAGCCCCGGACCCTTCGCGCCATCCGGAAATGCGGCGATCGTGCCGCTGGACAGCTGCTTCTGCCTCACGATCGTTTCGTAGAAGCGCGAACTGCGTCCGCTGGCGAGCACCGTGGCGAGCACCTGGAGCGCATCCTGATCCGGCGCATCGGCCGGCGGAATCTTGTAGACCATGTCGACGCGCGGCAGCCGGGCCAGCGGGTCGTCGATCGACGTCCGGCGCTCTTCGGTCTGCGCCGGTTCGGTCATGTCCACCGGTTTCGGAGCGGGCTGCGCCGGAATCGATTCGAAGTACTTGCGGACCTTCTCGAGCGCCACCTTCGTATCGACATCACCCACGATCGACAGCACGGCGTTGTTCGGCGCGTAGTAGGTCTTGAAGAACGAGGCGACGTCGTCAACAGTTGCCGCATCCAGGTCCTGCATAGAGCCGATGACCGAGTGCTCGTACGCGAAATTCTCGTAGGCGAGATCCTCGATGACCTCGAAGGCGCGGCCGTATGGCTGGTTGTCGACGCGCAGCAGGCGCTCTTCCTTGACCGCTGCTCGCTGGTTCTCGAAGTTGGCCCGGGTAATCTCGAGCGACCGCATGCGGTCCGATTCGAGAAACAGCCCGAGGTCGAGTTGATTCGCCGGCAGCGTCGCGAAGTACAGCGTCCGATCCTTGTTCGTCGTCGCATCCATGATGCCGCCGGCAGCGAAGACGAGATGCGGATGCTCGAGCGCGCCGACGTTCTCGGACCCCTTGAACATCATGTGCTCGAACAGATGCGCGAATCCGGTGCGGCCCTTGCGCTCGTCGCGGGAGCCGGCGTTGTAGGTGACCGCCAGCGTGAAGACCGGTGCTGAATGGTCCTCCGAGATGATGACGCGCAGGCCGTTCTTCAGCTTGGTATCGGTGAACTGGATCTTGGGCAGCGGCGCAGCGGCCAGGCCGAGCGCGACGACGACGCCGGCGGAGGCGAGGCGCCGAATCGAAGGGGACATGACACCTCCACCAGCCGTCTGACAGCTGGAAACTCGCACCAATTGAGTCAAGTTTCCTAACCAAGACGGCGGCCCCGCGAAGCGGGGTTTAAGCAATGCCACCTAGCGAGGCGGAGCCCCTTGGGCCTGAGGCGCAGCCTCGCTAGTTATCAGCTGACGCGTCAGCTGTCACCCGGTGAGCGTACACAAAAAGAGGCAGAAGGTCCGACCTTCTGCCTCGAATCACGCTTGAGGAGGTGTCAGTGTGCCCGCCGTCTTCGGAAACTGCAGGCGCCCGTCACAGTGTTCGTCCCAGCCGCGGCTGCGGCCGACCGGAGGCGGATCGCGAAGCACCCTGCGAAAGTGCTGACGTTGTGATCATGGACACCGGTGCCGGACCACCCGGCACGGACCCAGCGTTCCGCCCCCGGTCCGACGCAGCCTTCGACGTTGCTCGGGCCAGGGGATCCACCGCCGCGGAACCCCGGACGGGAGGCGGGGTTCCGCGTGGTGGACAGATGCTCGCTCGTTCTTTACGCGAGCACCTTGATCACGACCCGGCGATTCTGCGCGCGCCCGTCCTTCGTGTTGTTGGGCGCAATCGGCTTCTCTTCGCCGTAGCTGATCACGTTGATCTTGTGAAGCGGCACCTGGTGCGTCTCGTAGAGGTAGCGCTTCACGCTCTCGGCACGCTCAATGCCCAGCTTGTAGTTGATGTCCTTGGTGCCCACGTTGTCCGTGTGGCCCTCGATCTCGATGAACGCGCCATTCGGGTTCGCCTTCAGCTGCTGCACGAGCTGATCGAGCTCGCCCATCGCGGCATCAGGAACCGCCGCCGCGTTGAACTTGAAGCCGCCCTTGTCCTCGCTCAGGACCACTTCATAGACCAGACGCTTCGACGCGCGCTCAATCGCGTCGGCGCGAGTGTTCACCGCGTTCGCGGCATTGCGGGCCTCGTCAGCACGCTGTCCGGCCTGGACCGCCTTCTGATCGGCCACGCCCACAGCAGTGGTCAGCTTCTGATCGACCTCGCCGATCCTCTGCTCGTTCGCGCGCGTACGCTCCTGGTTCTCTTCAACCGACTTGGTCAGCGTGTCGACCTTGTCGTTGACCTGACCCACTTCCGTCCGCACGAACTTCTTCGTCGCGCACGCCGTGGTGCCACCAAGCGCCAGTGCGAGCACGGGTATCGCCAGCACGAATCTCTTCATATGTCCTCCGTCTATGCCAGCCCACCGTGTACTGGAACTGGCTTCTCCCGTCCGCTCACAGCGGACATGTGTTGCGGCCAACATGGCCGACTTCCGACTCTCAGTCCCGCTCTTGCTCTTGTCCCGGCGACGTTCGTCCGCCGCCAACCAAATAACCGCTGCGCGCCCGAACCACGAGGTTTCCTTGCTTCGCCCGGATTTCGAGCGGCTTCCATCCCGGTCTGGCCGATGCTGCGAATGCCAGCAAGTACTGGTTGCGCAGTTCATCAACGATCTGCCGTGCCGCCGTGCTCGCGTGGGCAGGGGCGCTGGCCGTGAACAACTCACCGCCCGTCCACTGCGACAGGTCCCGGAGCTGCGAGCTGATCACCGCTGCCGGGCTGTCCTGCTCCTGGCGCGCGGGATCGTCGATCGCCGACATCACCGCCACCACATACACCGGAACGTCGATGCTGCTCGCGATTCCGGAAACCTCTGGAGCCGTCAGACGGCTCTTCGTGTCGATGCCGTCGGTCAGCACCACGACGGCCGCTCTCCGCGGTAACCCGCTCGCCCCCTTCGCCGCTTCCTCCGCGACGGCCCGTGCCGTCTCGGCAATCGCGTCATACAGCGACGTCTGTCCGAAGGGCGCTTCGACTTTCGACATCGCGGACTCGAGCGTCGTGAAGTCCGTCGTGAAGTCGTGCACCTTGTCGAGCCGCGTGTCGAACGAGAACAGCGCTACTTGATCGCCGACCTTCAGCGCACTGAACAGGTGGCGTGCCGCCTGCTGCGCGTCAACGACCTTCGATCCCACCCGCATGCTGCCGCTGATGTCGAACAGCACCGCGAGCTTGATCGGCCCGTTCCGTTCCGCCTCGAATCCGACGATCGGCCGAAGCTCCCCTCCCTCGACGACAACGAAGTCCTCGCGGGCCAGGTCGAACACGAAGCGGCCTCGTCGATCCCGAACTACCGCCGCGACGGAAACCAGATCCACAGCGGATCTGAATTTGGGCGCCGGTTCGGCCGGCTGCCCTGATGTCGCTTGGGCGCCAGCCAGCCCCGGCAGCAGCAGCATCGTCGCGGCCGCTGCGACGAGAATGGCTCGACGCAACGCCATGTCCAGCCTATAACCAAGAACCGTGCCCTTCGTATAAGCTGTGTATCTAGAACAAATTAACTTCATAATTGACTCTTGTAATTACCCTCGATCGCTGCAGAGGCGCGTAGAAGTTACGCGATCGAGACGATCTCGGCCTGTCATTTCTACAAAGACTGGTGTAAGGCTCATCCCTTACAGCCGTTACTGCTATCATTTGAAGCCAAATGGGTGCCCGAACCGCCCCCGCTATTCCGGTCGCCGGACGCATCGGCGGCTTCGTCTACGCAATCCGCAATATCGTGACGGAGGCCCGAAAGGTTGAGGCTGCCGGCCGGAACGTCCGATACCTCAACATCGGCGATCCGATCACTTTCGGGTTCGAGACTCCGCCCCACCTGGTGGCCGCCGTCGAGCGGGCCATGCGCAACGGCCAGAATGGCTATGCGCCGTCGGTCGGGATCCTCCCCGCCCGGGAGTCGGTCGTTCGCGAATGCGCCCGTCGCGGGATGCCGACCACGCCGGATCGCGTGGTGATCACGTCGGGCACGTCGGAAGGAATCGAGCTTGCCCTGACCGCGCTGGCCGAGACGGGCGACGAGGTGCTGGTTCCGGTACCGACGTATCCGCTGTACACCGCCGTGCTCGCCAAGATCGGCGCGCGCGCCGTGTTCTACCGGACCGATCCAACCCATGGCTGGCTGCCTGACATCGATCACGTCCGCAGCCTGGTGACCCCCGCAACCCGCGCGCTCGTGGTCATCGATCCGAACAACCCCACTGGCGCGACCTATTCGAATGACGTGCGCCGGGAGCTCGTGGATCTCGCCGATCGTCACAATTTCCCGCTGCTCGCCGACGAGGTCTACGCGGATCTCGCGTTCGACGGCCCCGTGCCGGCGCTTGCGTCGCTCAACCCGGACGCGCCGGTTATTTCCTTTTCATCTCTCTCGAAAGCGTACCTGGCACCGGGATGGCGGGCCGGCTGGATGGCCGTCGGCCGGAACGAGCGTCTCGACGACGTGCTCTCCGCAGTCAAGAAACTGGCTGACGGACGGCTCTGCACGACGGGGCCGATGGAACACGCCATCGTTGCCGCACTCGACGGCGATCGCTCGCATCAGGAATCATTCAGGAAGGCGTTGCGCGAACGGGCGGAGTTGACGACTCGCCGGCTGAATGCCATCGACGGTATCACAGCCGTGCCGCCGAGGGCGGCCTTCTACTCGATGCCCAAGGTCTCGCTGCCGCCTGGCGTGACTGATCAGGACTACGTGCTTGCCCTGCTTCGCGCGACCGGCGTGCTCTGTGTGTATGGCTCCGGCTTCGGTACGCGGCCCGAAGACGGCTTCTTCCGCGTCGTGTTCCTGGCGTCGCCGCGCGAGCTGGGCGAGATCTACGACGCGATCGCAGATTTCACCGGGGACTTCCTGTCCAGGCGCTGAACTGACTATCCGATGAACCCGAAGAAGGACGCGGCCAATCGTTCCGCGGAACCCGAAGTGTCGGCGGGCGGAGATCGGTCGCCATTGACACCGCGCGATTACCGTTCGCTCATCCTCTACGCGATCTGGATGACCACGCTCACCGCCCTGGTGCTGTGGGCGGCGTACCAGGTCCGCCACGTTCTGCTTCTTATTTATATCAGCGGGCTCCTCGCCGTCGGCTTCAGCCCCATCGTCCGGCTGATCGAGAAGCAGAAAGCGCTACCCATCGGCACCCAGCGGTTTCCGCGGTGGCTGGCGATTCTCGTTCTCTACCTGGTGATCATCGGAACGTTGACGGGCATCGGATTCCTGATCTTTCCTCCACTCGTCGATCAGGCCCAGCAGTTCGGGAAGGCGCTGCCGGAGATGTTCGATCGCGCGCAAGCGTTTCTCGTGTCGCGCGGGATACTGGATCATCCCCTGTCCCTCAAGGAGGCCGTGGAACGGGCCCCGGTTGCGGGAAGCACCGACGCGGTTGGCACCGTGTTCGGCACGCTCGTCGGCGTCATCGGCGGCGTCTTCGGCTCCCTGACGATTCTGATTCTGACGTTTTACCTGCTCGTCGAGGCGGATCAGCTGCGCAGTCAGTTCCTGCGGCTGTTTCCACCATCACGTCGCGCGCGGGTGTCAGCCGCCAGCCGCGACGTCACGGTGAAAGTGAGTGCGTGGCTCGGCGGCCAGCTGTTTCTCGGAACGACCATCGGTGTCACATCCGCGATCGGGCTGTGGCTGCTCGGCGTTCCCTTCTTCTATGTGCTCGCACTCGTCTCCGGTATCGGCGAGTTGATCCCGATCGTCGGACCGGTCATCTCGGCGATTCCGGCAATCCTGGTCGCGGCCACAGTGTCATGGGACAAAGCGCTGTTCGTGCTGATCTTCTTTGTCGTGCAGCAGCAGTTCGAGAACCATGTGCTGGTGCCGAAGGTCATGTCGCGCCAGGTCGGCGTGAGCGCGGTGACCGTGATCGTGTCGCTCTTGATCGGCGGCAACCTGCTCGGCGTGGTCGGCGCGATTCTCGCTGTACCGACCGCCGCCATCCTGCTGGTGATCTTCAACGAGATGAGGGAATGAACTAAGCAACTGCCAACCGCCTACTTCACCGCGCCTTTCGAGAGCAGGAACTTCTCGACGTCAGTGTGGCGCCCTCTGCGCGCCATGCTGAGGGGCGTGCGCCACTCTCCAACGCCGTCTGCCTGTTCCCGGTGCCCAACCCACACCGCAGCGTTCACGTCTGCACCACGCGAGACGAGCCGCTCGACCACCGCAAGCCGTCCGCTGCCGCTGGCCTGAATGAGCGCGTTCTCGTCGCCCGGCACGACCTGATCGGCGATCGCACCATGCGCCAGGAGGAAGTCGACGATCTCGAGGTGCCCCTCGCGGGCGGCCATGATCAGAGGATTGCCGTCGCCAGAAACGGCGAGATTCACATCGGCACCGCGCTGGACGAGGAAACGCACGACTGGCATGTGACCTTCACGTGCGGCGGCAATGAGCGGTGAGCCGTCACCATCGACCGTCGCATTGATGTCCGCGCCAGCATTGAGCAGCTCGGTCACGGCGTCAACGTCACCCTTGGCAGCCGCCTCGACCATCCCCTGACCGATTGCCGAGGCAACCGCACGCCGCGCTGGTTGTGACTGCGCTTCTGGCACCTCACCACTTTCGGGAACAGCGACGGCGCGAAGCGGCGCGATCGCGAGGACCGCAGCAGCTGCGACCGGCAGCACGAGGATCGCCGCACGCCTGGTCACGCGGCCCCGCCGTTGAGTCGTGTCGAGCAGCGCCGTGACGCGCGTGCTGAGATCGCTGCGGCTGGCCATCGCGACCAGCGCGGGCGACGAGGACGCCTTCATGCGGCGCGCCAGCTCCACCAGCTGATCGGCGT
>Ga0075428_100008487_pt1 | contig 11399 bp, 7 predicted proteins | sample RhiMetdeltSRZDD2_FD_75291 | JGI IMG/M metagenome (GOLD analysis project Ga0075428, IMG submission 75291) | Populus rhizosphere microbial communities from Tennessee, USA - Rhizosphere MetaG P. deltoides SRZDD2 | ecosystem: Host-associated > Plants > Roots > Rhizosphere > Soil | place: USA... | reverse complement strand
GTCGCCGGCCTGCGGCTGCAGGAACGGCTGGATGATCGACACGAACATGTCCTTCCTCAGGCTGCTCTCGGCCTCCTCGCGGCGGCTCATCAGCTCGGAGTAGAGCCGGGCGTTGGTGTCCGCGGCCTGGCGGCGGTCCAGGACCTGCGACCCCTTCATGCCGACCACCGCCACCGCCGTGGCGGTAAGGAGCCCGCCGAGCGGCGTGAGCATCACGCCGAACTTGTCCCAGAAGTCCTTGTGCTCGCCGGCCACGACCCGCGCCTGCCTCCGCCTACTTCCGCCGCGCCTGGAGCTTGCCGTCCTTCGTCTCCAGTGCGATGTCGACCTGCGACTGGTCCTCGTACGAGACGATCGGAAGCTCGGCCGACTGTCCTTTGTAGGTCACCGTCAGTGTGCACTTCCCGGTGGCGCCGACGACGATGTGATACGAGCCCGACTTGTCGGTCGGCCGGGCCGAATACGCCTTGTCGCCGCAAGCCACGCCGACCGAGGCCCCCTCGCCGACCGAAGCACCGCCGGAGGTGATCCTCCCGTACACCTCGCCCGCCCGCGCCGTCGAGCCCGCCAGGAGGAATATCGCCGGCAGCAGGGCCGCCTTGATCCCTTGAAGCATCGTCTCTCACCCCGAAGGGCCCCGGTCAGCCGCCGTGGCCGCACCGCGCCCCTCCCAATGGAACCGTGCTGTTCCGAGGTGGGTGAGGTTATCGCAAGTCCCGCGTCCCGCCAAGCGGCTCGCAACCTGGTCGCTCGAGGGTAGTGGCGGTCCAGGGCGCCGGAGTAAGATGACGCCTCATGCACCGATGGCGAGCGGCGATCGAGGCGGCCGAGGCGCGCATCCGGCCGCATATCCTGGAGACGCCGGTGGAGCCGTCGGACATCCTCGGCGGCCCGGCCGGCGCCACGGTGCACCTCAAGCTCGAAAACGTGCAGCGGACGGGCTCGTTCAAGCTGCGCGGAGCGATGAACAAGCTCCTGTCGCTGCGGCCGGAGGAGATGCAGCGCGGCATCGTCGCCGCCTCGTCGGGGAACCACGGGGCCGCGGTCGCCTGGGGGCTCCGGACCCTCGGGATGCGCGGCACCATCTTCGTGCCCGAGAACGCCTCGCCGGCCAAGGTCGCCGCCATCCGGGAGCGCGGCGCCGAGGTCCGCCCGTACGGCACTGACAGCGGCGTTACCGAGGTGTTCGCGCGGAAGTACGCCGCCGAGAACCGTCTGGTCTACGTCTCCCCCTACAACGACGAGGCCGTCGTGGCGGGTCAGGGGACGCTCGGCCTGGAGCTGGCGTGGCAGGTCCGGCGCATCGACGCCGTCTTCGTGGCGCTGGGCGGCGGCGGCCTCATCGGCGGCGTCGGCGCCTGTCTCAAGGGAGCGGGCCGCAACGTCGAGATGGTGGCCTGCTCGCCCGAGAACTCCGCCGTCATGCACCATTCGCTGGAGGCCGGGAGGATCCTCGAGATGGAATCGCGGCCGACCCTGTCGGACGGAACGGCGGGCGCGGTGGAGAAGGGGGCGATCACCTTCGACCTCTGCCGCCAGGTCGTCGACCGCCGCGTCCTGGTGACGGAGGCGGAGATCCGCGAGGCGCTGCGGCTGGTCGTCGGGCGCCATCACACGCTGATCGAGGGCGCGGCCGCGGTCGCGGTCGCCGGGTTCCTGAAGGAGCGCGAGCTCTACCGTGGGCTGCACGTCGTCATCGTGCTGTGCGGGGCGAACATCGCCCTGGAGACCCTGCTGTCGAGCCTGGGCGCGGGAAGGAGAATCCCATGATTCGGTGCCGCCCCGCCGCCCCATCCCTGGCGCTGCTGGTCCTGCTGGCGTTTGCGCCGGCGGTCGCACAGCCCGTCTCTCCACCGTCGGACGTCTCGTTCAATCTGAAGCGCTCCTTCCTAGCCGGCCTCATGACCGGCGGCACCGGCGGGCAGCCCGTGGGCGCCCGCTGGAGCGTCAGCCTGAGGATGGGCGCCCACAGCGCCGTCCACGGCCTGGAGGACGACTGCGAGATGCACGTCGCCGCCAAGCTGCCGAACAACCGCGTCATCGCCCATCCCGCGGGGATCGTCGTCGAGCCGCCGAACGTGTGCGAGCGGCGGGTGCCGCAAATCCGCCAGACGGGCCGGATCCGCAAGGCCTGGACCGACTGGTTCGACGACAACGTCGAGGGGAAGTCCTGCGTGGCGACCGGGTTCCCCCGGGTGTTCACCGAGCACAGCGCGGGCGGCGAGGACGACGGGTCGAACCCCGATCACGTCGTCGAGATCCACCCGGCGACGGCGCTGAGCTGCGGCGGCGTCACGCTCGATTTCATCAGGCAGATCGACGTCTTCCCGGGGATGCGGCGCATCACCGACGCGTCGACCCTCGCCTGCCTGGAGCGCCGCCGCCTGTACGTCCGACAGCGGGGGAGCGGGTCGAGCGTGCGCTACGAGTTCCTCGAGGAGGGGGCCCAGGGAGGCAACGCGCGTTGCGGCAACTTCGCCATCGTGGACGCGCACGTCGGCAAGGAGTACCTCAGGACGCTGACGAACGGCGGCGATCACCTGGCCCTGGCCCAGGCCTGGATCGGGGAGAGCGGTCCGTTCCCCCTCAAGATCTACACCTACCAGGGCACGCCGGAGGACGATCGGATAGCAGGCCTCCTCGCGGACCCGGACGAGACGAAGAACATCGCGATGCGCCTGCACGGTCTTTTGACCTACGACTACGCCACCATCGCCGGCGCGGTCCAGGACGCGCACGGCGCCTGGCTGCAGCCGTCGGCGCTGCGCGACTACAAGGAGATCCGCAATCCCCTGGCGCTCGTCGTGTTCGGCGAGGCGGTCGACTAGTCGCCGGGGATCGTCCCGACCGGTCTGGCGCGGGTGCACGGGGTGGCGTTCCGATGGGCAGCCCACTATGATCCCGGCGTGGCGCCATCCCGATTCCGCCCGGTCGTCGCGGCCTTCTGGCTCCTGTGCTCCGTCCGGGCGGACGCGCAGACGGTCGTCGAGCCCCGGCTCGCCGTCGAAGAGGTCGCGTCGGGGCTCGCCTTCCCGACGGGCATGGCCTTCATCGGGCCCGACGACATCCTGGTGGTGCAGAAAGAGGATGGTCGCGTCCGCCGCATCCTGAGCGGCGTGCTGCTCCCCGATCCCGTGCTCGACGTCGCGGTCGACGCCGCGGGTGAGAGGGGCCTGCTGGGGATCGCCGTCGATCCCGAATTCGTCATCAACCGGCACATCTTCCTTTATTACACGGAGAGCTCCGTCGGGATCGACACCGCCGGGCAGGCGCCGCCCCTCGGCAACCGTGTCTATCGGTACACCTGGGACGGCAGCGCCCTCGGCGATCCCACGCCCGTCCTCGACCTCCCGACAACGCCCGGCCCGATCCACGACGGGGGGGTCATCACCTTCGGGCCCGACGGGGCTCTCTACGCCGTCATCGGCGACCTGCGCCGCTTCGGCAAGCTCCAGAACAACCGGTTTGGGGCGGACGCCGACGACACCGCCGTCATCCTGCGGACGGACCGCACGGGCGCGGGTCTGCCGGACAACCCGTTCTTCAATCCGGCCGATCCGGCCGACCGGATGAACCGCTACTTCGCTTACGGCATCCGGAATTCCTTCGGCCTCGCCTTCGATTCGAAGACCGGCTTCCTCTGGGACACCGAGAATGGTCCCAACGTGTACGACGAGGTGAACCGCGTGGTGCCCGGCTTCGACAGCGGCTGGTTCCCGCTCATGGGGCCGGACGCGATCGACCCGCAGACGCCGGACGACCTCTGGCTCGCTCCCGGGGCGACCTATCGGGACCCGGAGTTCTCCTGGTTGCTCCCGGTCTCCCCGACCGCCCTGGCGTTCCCGTCCAGCCCGATCATGGGCTGCGCGCTCCAGGACGACCTCGTCGTCGGCGACAACAATTGCGGCCAGCTCTACCGGTTCCGGCTCAACGCCTCCCGGGACGCGCTGGCGTTCTCGTCGGCCGGCCTCCTGGACCGGGTGGCGGACAACGCCGACGACCGCTGCGCCGGCGAGATGGACGAAGTCCGCTTCGGCAGCGGCTTCGGCATCGTGACCGACCTGGAGAACGGCCCCGACGGCAGGCTCTACGTCCTGTCGGCCTATCCGGGGCGGTTGTTCCGGATCGGACCGCGTCCAGGAGAGTTCCCGGACGCGGACGCCGACGGGGTGGACGACGCCTGCGACTGCTCCCCCGGCGATGCCGGCTCGTTCGCCCGGCCGCCCAGGATCCGGCGCCTGGGGATCGCGTCGCTCCCGCCGCGGACGGTGGCCTGGGATCCGCTGGCGGCCGCGTCCGGATCCGGCACGACCTACGACGTGGTGAGCGGCGATCTCACGGCACTCCGAAGCGACGGCGGCTATGCGTCGGCCTGCACCCTGCGCCGGGGATTGACTCAGCCTCAATTCGTCGATGGCCGCCCCGACCCGCCCGCCGGCTCCGCGTACTACTACCTGGCTCGAGGCGAGAACGCGTGCGGACCTGGAAGCTTCGGCGGCGGGACGTCGGAGACGGATGCGCTGGTGGCGGCGCTCGATGCCGCGCCTCCGCCCCTCTGCACCTGCGCGGCCCGCCCGGGCGGAGCGCTCGTCACCTTCCGGATCGGCCGGGAGTCAATGACCGTGTGGGTGACCAACGGCGACTTCATCGACAGGGCGCTGCGGTCCGTCAGGACGGGGAGGCCGCTGATCCCGGTCTTCAACAGGCTCCTCGACGGAGCGGACTGCGATGCGCAGTGGAGCTGGCACGTCGACCCACAGGATGTCATGTTCGCCTCCGACGCCACCGGGGCGTGCGATGGGCTGCCATCCTTCGTCGAAGGGAACAAACCTCACTGGCTGGAGACCGTGGGGGCGTTCTGCCCCCGGTCGGCCGTGGTGACGGCCGTGGAGGACCACTCTACTGGTTCGGTGCTCCAGCGTGACTGTCCCGAAGAGCCGCCCGGACAGCGGACACCACGTTCGAAGGCCAGGGGTAGAGGAGCCGGTTCCCTCGATACACGTCCTTGCCGTCGACGGTGACCCGCAGCTCACCGAGCCTCCCGCGGAACTCGGCTATGATCGCTCCGTGAAGCCATCCCGATTCGGCCCGATGGCGCTGGCCGCGGGCCTCCTGTGGGCCTCGCTGGCGGCCGCGCAGACCGTCGACGACCCCCGACTGGTCGTGGACCTGGTAGCGTCCGGGCTCGCCTTCCCGACGGGCCTGGTGTTCATCGGCCCCGACGACATCCTGGTTCTTCAGAAGGAAGACGGACTCGTGCGGCGCGTTCAGAACGGCGTCCTGTTGCCCGATCCCGTCCTCGACGTCGCGGTGGACTCCGCCGGGGAGCGCGGCCTGCTGGGGATCGCCGTCGATTCCGAATTCGTCATCAACCGCCGCATCTTTCTTTATTACACGGAGAGCTCGACGGGAGGCGATACCAACGGGCAGGTGGCGCCTCTGGGCAACCGCGTCTACCGCTACACCTGGGACGGGATTGCTCTCGTGGATCCGGTCCTCGTGCTCGACCTCCCGGCCACGCCCGGGCCGGTCCACGACGGCGGCGTCATCACCGTCGGCCCCGACGGCGCGCTCTATACGGTCATCGGTGACCTGGGCCATTTCGGCAGGCTGCAGAACAATCCGTTCGGCGCCGATCCCGACGACACCGGCGTCATCCTGCGGACGGACGCGGCCGGCTCCGGTCTGCCGGACAATCCGTTCTTCAATCGGTTGAACCCGGGAGACCGGATGAACCGCTACTTCGCGTACGGCGTCCGCAACTCGTTCGGCCTCGCCTTCGACCCGAAGACCGGCTCGCTCTGGGACACCGAGAACGGCCCCGACGTCTACGACGAGGTGAACCGCGTGGAGGCCGGCTTCAACAGCGGCTGGTTCCCTCTCATGGGTCCGGACCTGCGGGACCCCGAGGGGCCAGGCGATCTCTGGACGGCGCCCGGCTCGCGCTACCGGGATCCCGAGTTCTCCTGGTACTTCACGGTCGCCCCGACTGCGCTGGCGTTTCCGTCCAGCCCGATCATGGGCTGCGCCCTCCAGGACGACCTCCTGGTGGGAGACAACAATTGCGGTCAGCTCTACCGCTTCAAGCTCACGGCGGCCCGGGACGGGCTCTCGTTCACTTCGGCGGGGTTGCAGGATCGCGTGGCGGACAACTCATCCGACCGCTGCAGCGTGGAGCAGGACGAGATCCGCTTCGGCGTCGGATTCGGCGTCGTCACCGACCTGGAGAACGGCCCCGACGGCAGGCTCTATCTCCTGTCTGCCTTTCCGGGGCGCCTGTTCCGGATCGGGCCCCGTCACGGGTCGTTCCCCGATCCCGACGCCGATGGAGTGGACAGCGCCTGCGACTGCGCCCCGAGCGACGCCGGCTCGTTCGCCTCGCCGGTCGAGGTCCACCACCTCGGGATCTCGGCCGCTGCACCGCAGGCGCTGGGCTGGGATGCGCAGGCGGCCGCGTCGGGCGCCGGCACCACCTACACCCTGGTGACGGGAGATCTCGCCGCCCTCAGAAGCGATGGCGGCTACGGCTCCGCCTGCACGTTCCGCCAGGGGGAGACGCAGCCATGGGTCGTGGACGGTCGTCCCGATCCACCCGCGGGCTCGGGGTACTACTATCTGTCACGGGCGGAGAACGCGTGCGGCGCGGGGACCTTCGGCAGCGGCACGGCGCAGCCGGATCCGCGCGATTCGCTCGACGCCGCGCCTCCGTCCCCCTGCACGTGCGCCACGCGGCCGGGCGGGGCGCTCGTCACCTTCCGCATCGTCCAGGAGTTCCTCACCGTGTGGGTGACCAACCCGACCTTCATCGTCAAGGCCAAGCAGTTTCTCGCCACCGGCTCGAGCCAGGTGCCGATCTTCACCCTCCTCGACGGACAGGATTGCGATTCGCAGTGGACCTGGCACGTCGACCCACAGGATGTAATGTTCGCCCCCGCGGCCATCGAGCTGTGCGACGGGCTGCCGTCCCACGTCGAGGGGAACAAGACCTACTGGCTGCAGACGGTGGGGGGGTTCTGTCCCTGGTCGGCCGTCGTCACGGCCGTAGACGAGCATCCTCCGGCTTCGAACGGGGCTTAGCTGTGACCCCGAAGGTGTGCCCGTACAGCGGCCAGGACCGTCGACGGCCGGGGGTAGAGGAGCCGGTTCCCTCGGTAGGCCTCCTTGCCATCCACGGTGACCCGCAGCTCGCCCAGTTTCCCGCGTACCCTCTCGACCTTGACGTCCGGTCCCTCGAGTTGCGCCGCCACCCGGGCGGCGATCGCGTTCTTGGTGGGTCAGACCCAGCAGTGATGCACGACGATCGTCTTCATGAGTCCTCCTTGCGCAGGGCCTGATAGGCGTCCGTCACCCACGCCGGGGGATCGGGGGACGGGGAGCGCTTCCGGCCGGCGGTCAGCTCCCAGTGATGCAACCAGGAGATCCCCCAGCGGCCGACGTAGGTGTCGGGCAGGGAATAGGCCGTGTCGCGCAACGCCTCCTCCAGCGTGATGAAGCGATAGCCGCGGCCCGAAAGGGTCCGGGCGAGCCTCGAAAAGTAGTCGGCGTTGAGGGCGTTCGCGTGCAGCAACAGGACCTGGGGAATCGCCCGTCCGGTGAGCCGCAGCGCGACCTCCTCGGCGAAGCCGACCACCGTGTCCATGTATCTCAGGTAGTCCTCGCCCACCTTGGCGGCAGCCTTTCGATCGCCGCGGCGACGCGCGTCGGCGAAGACAGCCGCGTACATGTATTCGTCGTTGTCGATCGTCACCGGCGCCACCGTGTAGCCGCGCTCCCGCAGGAACGCCTCGGCGGATCGGCGCTTGTCGAGGTCCAGCCCCACCTGAAGGAACGGGTGGCGGAAGTACCGGAGCATGGCGCCGCGCTCCGCCAGAAGGCCCCGCGTCACCGTTTCACCGTCGACGACGTCCTGTTCGAACGCCTCGAGGGGGGTCGTGTTGAGGCTGAAGTGAGAGTACGTGTGGTTCCCCAGCTCGAGCCCGGCATCGAGCCACAGGGCGAGGACGGCCGTCCTGGCCGCGACCTCCTTGGAGGTTTCCCCCTCGAGGAAGAGCTTCCCTTCGTTGACGAAGCCGACGACCGGGATCTCGTGCTTCCGGATGGCGGCCAGTAGCCTGCGGGTGTTGTCGCGGAGAGCGCCGACCTCGTTCGACACGAGCGACGCCGCGGGGCCCGGCAGGTCGTCGAAAGTCACGGCCATGCGCCGCGGGGCCTGCGGGGGGCCGTCGGCCGCGAGCACAAGGAGCGACGCCGCGACGACCAGGCCTGCGCTCCACGCCCGCATCGGAAATGGCTCTCCTCGTCCGCCCGCCGATCAGGATGTTAGCACCAGGACCCGGGTACTTCGCCCGGCCATCGAAAAGATGATAAACACGGCCAGGTGCCGCAGGCTGGCCCTGGGGATTCGCATGCGCAAGCTGAGATGGAGTGCGGCGCCGTTCGCGCGGATGGCCCTCGTCCTGTCCCTCCTGGCCGCCTTGCCGCCGGCCGCGACGGCGCGTGACGGCGGCGGCGCCAGCGCGCCCTCCACGAACCCGATCACTCTCAAGGTCCGCACGAGCCGGGGACAGCACGATCTGCTCCTGTACGCGCCTTCGCCCCGAACAAGAGGATCAGCGGCGGGAGAGAAGCCGCTCGTCCTGCTGCTTTCTGGGGAAGGAGGCTGGCGGACCTTCGATCGCCTGCTGGCGGACTGGCTGGCCGAGGCCGGCTATTTCGTGGGGGGAGTGAGCGCCCTGGACTACTTCTGGGAACCGCAAGATGACCGCGCGCTCCTGGCCGCGGACTTCCGCGCCTACGCCGCCGCCCTCGCGGCGGCCGCGGGCCGGCCCGCCGGCGCGCCGCTGGTGTTCGCCGGATTCTCGTTCGGCGCCGACCTGGCGCCCTGGATCGCGGGCGCCGGCGGGTGGGACGGCCGCGTGCGCGGCCTGCTGATGATCGGGCCGGACCGGACGGGGAGCCTCTCGTTCCGATTCTCGGAGATCCTCGGCTTCGACCCGAAGGACCACGTCTTCTCAGTCGCCGAGGCTCTCCGCAGCGCCTCGGGCCTTCCGGTGGCGTTCATCCATGGCGAGGAGGACACCGACTCGTACGCTCCGGAGCTGGCGAAGCAGCAGGACGCATCGGGCAGGATCATCACCGTTCCGAAAGCCGGCCATCATTTCTCCGGGCACGAGCGGGAGCTGCGTGACGCCCTCCTGCAAGGGCTCGGCTGGATCGAAGCGGGGGGCGCCGCGCCCGGACGATGACATGAGCGATCCGGACGATAAGGAACAGCCCGACGCGGGGCCGGCCATCGAGGAGAGCGCGGGCCCCGGCTCCGACTCGGCCCGCCTCCTCCTGGCCGCCGTCTCCCGGCTGCAGCCGCTCTGGCCGTGGCTGGTTCTGGCCGCGCTGAGCTTCTTCGGATGGCGCGAGCTGCGCCAGATCGACGTGCAGGCGGTGCGGTCCGTGTTGCGCGAGACGAGCGGCGGGCTGCTGCTGGCCCTCCTCGCCGCGACCGCCGCCAACCTCGCCGTCTTCGGCCTCTACGATCTCGTGGCGCTCGGTCCCCTGGCCCGGCCTCCTGCGGCGGGCTCGCGCTGGGCGGTCGGCGTGATCGGCTTCGCCTGGAGCAACTTCCTGACCGTCGGCCCGATGGCCGGGCCGGCGCTGCGCCTCTGGCTCTACCGTCCGCTCGGCATCGACCGTGGTCGCGCCCGCTCGGCACTCGGAGCCATCCTGGCCGCTTTCTCGCTGGGCCTTTTCGCGTGGTGTGCCGCCTGTGCCTTGCCGTTGCCGGCTTCCCTCGCCGCGTTCGAGGTCCGGATAGCGTTGGCCATTCCGATGGGGCTTCTGGCGGCAGTGGTGATGCGGGCGCTGCCGCGCCACCGCTTCGCGCCGCCCTCGGTGCGCGCCTGGGAAGGGAATCCGCTGGCTCTCGCAGGCGTCGCGATGACGGACTGGTTCGTGGCCTGGGGCGTGTTCCACCTGGCGCTGGCCGGGCTGCACGGCAAGGTCGATCCGGGCCTGTCGCTCCATGCCTTTTTCATCGGCCAGCTGATCGGGCTCGCCAGCTTCGTACCAGGCGGCCTGGGATCGGCGGACGCCTTCTGGCTGGTGTCGCTCGCCGGCGTGGCGGGCGGCCACGACCGCGTCCTCGCCGCCCTCCTCCTGTACCGCAGCGTCTATTACGTCCTTCCCTGGGCCATCGCCAGTCTGGCGCTGGCGGGCCGGCTGGTGCCGACCGGACGGCGCACCGGCGCGTTCCTGCGGACCGCCATCGCCTCCTACACTTTTCTCTGCGGCGCGGTCCTGCTGGCGAGCGCCGCGACGCCGGCGCTGGCCGAGCGCGCCGGCTTCCTCATGCGGACGGTGCCGCTGGCGCTCATCGAGATCTCCCACGGCGCCTCCGTCGTGCTGGGCTTCCTCCTTCTGGTCATCTCGCGCGGTCTGGCCCGCGGGTATCGATCGAGCCACCGGCTGGCGCTCGCCCTGTTCTTCGCGGGGGCCCTGACCACCTTCCTCAAGGGTCTCGATTTCGAGGAGGCGCTCCTGTCGCTTGTGGCCGCCGTCGTCCTGCTGGTGTTCCACCGTCCGTTCGATCGCGTCGGACGGCTGCAGCCTCCGGGCGAATTCCTGTTCTCGGTCGCCGCCTTCGCCGTCGTCCTGTTCGCGGCCGCCGGCTTCGGATCGATCACGCAGCTCCCGGTGATCCCGGGCGCGCTGGGCCGGTTCGGATACCTGGCGCACGAGGCGCGGTTCGCCCGCGGGCTCCTGCTGCTGATCGCGATGTGCGCGGTGGCGGCGCTGCACTTCACGCTACGAGCGCGCGCCGCCGACGCGCCGGCCCGCCCGGAGGAGATCGATCGGGCGCTCGCCGAGGCCCGGGACTTTGCGAGCAGCACGAACCCAATGCTCGTGGCCTGCGGCGACAAGGCGATCTTCCGTCCGGCCCCCGCTCCGGATCCGCGGGGGGCGGCGGCGCGGCGGGAGGAGGGCTTCCTCTCCTACGCCACGGCGGGGCGCTTCCTGGTCGCCTACTCGGACCCGGTCTGCCCGCGAGGGACGGAGCGCGACCTCCTGGCGGCGTTTCTCGATCACGCCGCGAACTCCGACCGGGACGCGATCCTGTACCAGATCTCGGCCGGCTTCCTGCCCGTGGCGCACGACTTCGGCTTCACCTTCTTCAAGCTGGGGGAGGAGGCGATCGTCGACCTGTCCCGCTTCGACCTCAAGGGGGACAAGGCGAAAACCTGGCGCAACGCCATCAACAGCGTCGAGAGGGAAAGGGGACGCTTCGAGATCGTCGCGGGCGAGTCGCTGCGGCCGCTGTTCCCCGAGCTGCGCCTGGTCTCCGACGCCTGGCTCCAGGAGAAGCACGCTGCCGAGAAGCGGTTCTCCATCGGCCGCTTCAGCGAGCC
>Ga0075428_100008485_pt1 | contig 11401 bp, 10 predicted proteins | sample RhiMetdeltSRZDD2_FD_75291 | JGI IMG/M metagenome (GOLD analysis project Ga0075428, IMG submission 75291) | Populus rhizosphere microbial communities from Tennessee, USA - Rhizosphere MetaG P. deltoides SRZDD2 | ecosystem: Host-associated > Plants > Roots > Rhizosphere > Soil | place: USA... | reverse complement strand
TCGCAGAATCCACAGATTCGAACTGACGGTCCAAGTGGCCGCGCACTCGCCGGAAAGGTCGGATGGCGGGGCCGCGCTGACCGGAGCGTCGGATTGGAACACCCACATGCTGCCGTTCCACGAGTACCAGTTGATATCGCTGCCGAGGACGTAGATCACCCCGTCGAGCCAGAGAATCTGCGAGCCCCATCCCCCGCCGATCTGCACGCCGTTGCGCAGGATTTCCAGCTGCGCGCCGATCGTCCAGGTGGCGCCCGATGTGTCCACGATGCTCGGCAATGGCGGCGCGCTCGCACCGTTGGGCGAGATCGATTGCGCGGAAGCGACGGAGGAGAGGAGTGACGTGATGATCAGGGTCAGGCACAGGCGCACACATCGGGCGCCGGGCATTCGAGCTCGGAAGCAATGATCCATTGTTTAGAAAACCTGAGCGCGTGAGGCAGTGTTCGGCGGGGAGCCGTGTCGCCCGGGGGCAAAAGAAGTGCCTGAAGTGCACGCTCCTGCCAAAGCGTTCATCGCGAAGGCAGTTAGAGCAGACTGCGACTCGAGCCGACGGTTTGATGAGGGCAGTCGAGGGAGGTAGTTCGTTCCCTGTTACACGGTCGTCTGGACGCGAAGCCGACGCGACCGGATGATCCGAACGCTCGCCGCGTCAGCCGGTGCGGTCAGGTGACGGAAGACAAGAGCGGCAGCGATCGCCCGCGCGGAAGCAGCGGCTAGCGTTCCGGCGGCAGCGTCCGGGTCCACGAGCCCACTCGCACTTCTTCCGCAACGGCTCGTCCGTCTGGCCCGAAGACGCCCCCGAACCAGAGAAAGCACTCGATCGAATCGAGACCGGCATGAGTCGGCCAGCAGAAGCGGATGTCGGACCAGAGCACGGTGACCTGGCCGTGCGACGAAGGGCGCTCGACGGCAAACGGCAGGTGGTGGACCGCGAGAAAATTCCGGACCGTCGCCAGCGACCGGGACGAGCGTACGAGCGGCGACTCGGGATGAACCGGCTGTGACACGAGCAGGACAGGGGTGTGGCCGCCGGCATCGATCCCCCGGCACTGCAGAGCGTCAACGGTGCGATCGCAGACAGACCACTCGGTGAGCGATCCCCAGCGAGCATCCACAACGGCCATCGTCTCGGGACCGCGGGCGGCGTCGGGTGGGGTGCGAGCCAGCGCTGCTGCCAGCAGCACGGCTTTGGCGAGCAGAAAGACGACCACCATCAGAAGCGTGACGCGTGCCGTCTGCACGTGGTCCTGGCGGCGCCACAACGCCAGCGCGCCGACGAACAGGATGGACAGAGTCCAGGGATCGCCCATGGCGACGAGCGGAAACGATGCGACGATGGAGGAGGCAGGCCACAAGAGGCGCAATCGGCCGCCGGCGGCGATATCTGCGAGCAGATGACTGCCCGCGCCGAGAACCGCGGCTACGGCGAGGCCGCGATAGGAGCTCTTTCCAAGCACGGCTCTCACCAGGGCTGCGCTTGCCAGTCCGGTCATCACCGCGCCGGCGAGGGAGTGCGTGCCGATCTCGTGCGCCCGAAGGTAGACGTCCCAGCGGGTCATCAGCACAGAGTCGACGTCGGGCGACAGCGCGCCCAGAACGGCCGCGGCCTTCATACCGCGCGGAAGCGGCCGCTCGCCGAAAGCAGCTGCCGCGATGGTGCGGCCGAGAAGAGCGTGTGAGACAGGATCCACGAACGCCGAACCTCGAACTCTGAACCTCGAATCCCCTTCGACTCGCGATCGACGCCTGCGCTCGCTCAGGGCAAGCCGAATCCCGGGATCAGTCCTGCGCCTGCGCCTGCCAGTACGGGTAGAAGTGGAACCACTGGTCGGGGTGAGCGCGGATGCGGTCCTCCAGTTGCGCCGCGAACGCCTGCGTCGCCTGCTGGATGGCTTCGTCGCGCGGCGCCTCGTGATCGACCTCGATGGGGTCTCCCAGCAGCACGTCGAACCCCTCACGGTTTCGGCGCTCGATGAAGCAGGGCACGATCGGAGCGCCGGTGAGATACCCCATCAGTGCCGGCGTGCGCATGAACCAGGCGCGCCGGCCGAAGAGCGATACGCCGACGCGGTCGCGCCCGATATGCCGATCCATGAGCATGGCGACGATGCCGTTGTCGGCGAGCCGGCGCCGAATCTGAAGTGCCGTGTCGAGCGACTTTCGGACCTCGATGGTGTCGGTGCCGAGCCGCTCACGAATCTCACGGCGTATCGAATTGGCCTCTTCGCGATCGTCCGGCAGGGCAAGGATCGTGAGCGAGAGATCGAACACGTGGCGCATGCACACGCTGCCGATCTCCCAGTTGCCGTAGTGACCCGAGACGAAGATCATTCCGCGGCCGCGCGCCCGGATCTCGCAGAACCGCTCGTAGTCTGCGGGCCGCAGGAGGAAGAGCTCTTTGGCCCGGGGTCCCGGCATGTTGACCGCGCACAGGAAGTCGATGACGTTGTGCGCGTACGACCTGAGCGTCGTCAGCGCCCGTCGCCGGAGCTGGCTTTCGGTCTCGCCGGGAAACACCGCGCGAAGGTTGTCTACCAGCGCGTCGCGGGTCGCGCGCATGAGCCGCCACGCCATCCACGTGCCCACGCTTCCGATGGCATAGGAGACGACGGGGGGCAGGATCGCCACACCATGGCACGTGGCGGCGAAGATGGCGCCGCTGTTCAGACCGTGCAGCGTCCAGCGGCGGGGCACGGACGCGCTGCGGTCGGCGGCAATCGCCGACACTTCGTTCGCTTGCGGACCAGCCGTCTTGAGTGGCTGAATTCGTGGAGAATGAGTCAACGTTCCTCGGTCAAGACGGCGCGCCCCGCCGGAGGCGGGGCAGGCAACGCTGTGGCTGGCGAGGCAGAGCCACTCCCTCCAGGCTCGCAGACCCGACGCAGAGCCTCGCTAGACACGTTCGAGGAAGCGATAGTACACCGCCAGAAAGCACGTTCGCGTCGTGTCGCGTACCGGACGCAGTTTGCTGCGCTGTCCCGCGTAAACGGCGGTGATCGGCACGCTCACCAGCCGAGCGCCCCGCCGCCGGCTCTTCACCAGCATCTCGGTCTCGATCTCGTAGCCGGACGCGCGGAGGCGGAGCCCGCGCAGCGCATCGACCCTGAACACGCGGAAGCCGCACTGCGTGTCGCGAAGCGGCACGCCCACGAACCACGAGAGCACGCGGCTGCCGAGACGATTGGCGTGGTACCGCGAAGCCGGCATCCCCGTTTTGAAGAAGCGGCGTTCCCCGAGCACGACGTCGGCGCCGCTCTCGGCAGCTGCTGCGAGCAGCCGGGTCGCTTCCTCGGGCAGGTGCTGCATGTCGCCGTCGAGGAGCACCACGTGGGTGAAGTCGCCCGCGAGCACCCGCGTGATCCCCGTTCGAATGGCGTGTCCCTTGCCGCCGTTCTGGTCGTGGCGCACCACTTCGGCGCCGGCGGCCCTGGCCCGCTCCGCCGTGCCATCGGTCGAGCCATCGTCGACGACGATGACGTGTTCGACCGCCGCATGGATGCCTTCGACCACGCGCGCGATGCCGGCGGCTTCGTTGTAGGCGGGGATGAGAGCGACGGCGCGAATCGTCACGCCCGCCTTCCAATCTGCAGCAGCGCCGGCAGCACCAGAACCGACGCCGCGGCAAGCGCGACGACGCTCACCGCGGAGACCACACCCATCGAACGCAGTGGCGGGTAGGAGGAATTGACCAGCGTGCCGTATCCGAGCAGCGTAATCGCTCCGGCGACGAAGATCACCGGCGCGAGCTCCGCTGTCGCCCGTTCGCCGTCGCCATGTTCCCGGTACCGGTGAACGAGGTGAATCCCGTAGTCGACGCCGATACCCAGAAACGTCACGACGGCGAAGATGGCGAAGAGATCGAGCTGCACGCCAGCCAGCGCCAGGATTCCTGCCGTCCATACCAGCCCCACCGCGGTCGGCAGCAGGGCAAGCATCGAGAGGCGCCAGTCGCGAAACGCGGCGATCACCAGCCCCACGACCATGAGCGTGCCAATCGTGAGGCCCTTGAGAAACTGCGGCAGGAACCTGTCGGCGAGCTCCCGGTTCACCATCGGCAGTCCGGTCAGCGTCTGCGAACGGTCCACGTCATCGATGATGTGCTGCAGGCGGCTGGCTTCCTGACTGCTGGTCGGGAAGGCATAGCTCACCAGCATCCACCGGCCGTCGCGATGGTTGATGAAGCGTCCGATCAGATCGCCCAGGCCGTGCGCGAGGTAGCCGTCGTAGGTCAGTCTCGCTGATACGTCGAGGAGGTGCGGAAGCCGGGCGGTGAACGGGTCGAAGGTGCCCGGCTTGAATCCCTGCGCCGTCACCTCACGATCGAGCGCAGCCGCCACCCCGGCCGGCGTCAGGTTCGACTGGCGCAGCCGTTCGGCGGCGTGCGCTTGAGAGCCGGCCGACGGCACCAGCCGCGTCGGCGGCTCGAAGGCGAGCCCCGGCAGCTCCGTCCTCACGCGGGTCGTGAGCCGCTCGTTGGTCTCGAGGAGCGGCTCGAGCTCACGGCCTTCCGCGACGACGATGTACACGTCGCCGGGAAGGCCGAACTTCTTCCCGATCTCTTCGACGAGATGAGCGGCGCTCGTAGCCGACCTGAGCCGATCGAGCGTCGGATCCACGCGCAGCCGGACTGCCGCGAATCCGAGGAGCAGCGTTACGACGGCGGCGCCGGCGACGAGCGCATATCGATGCCGCTTCGTCCAGGTCGCCAGCCGCGGCATCGTGAGCCCGCGGGCGCGGCTGTTCGCGTGCGGCCTCGGCAACAGCGCGGGGACGACGAGCAGGGTGAGCGCGCCGCACACGAGCATGCTGTGGCCAATGAGGAGGCCGAGCTGCTGCAGGCTGGGAAAGTCGACGAACGTCAGACCGTAGAACGTGGCCGCGGTGGTCCACATGCCGAGCAGCATGCTCGACGACGGGCCGCCGAGCGCGGCGCCCCGTTCGGCGGAGTCCCGCGCCGTCGGAGTGAGGAGGTGGGCGACGTAGAGCAGCACGACCCCATCGACTCCGAGGCCGAACAGCATCGCCGATGCGCCGGTCGCGGCAGCCGAGAGACGGGCGCCGGCGAAGCCGAGCGCCCCGAGGACGATCAGCAGGGAGAACGCCGAAGGCAGGGCGCCGACGCCGACGAGCCAGAGGCTCCGGTACACGACGAACAGCAGCGGCAGGATGAGCGCCAGCGACCCGATCGAGTTCGAAATGCTCTCGCGTTTGACGATCGCCTCGGTCTCGACGGCGATGCGGTGGCCGCCCGCGAATTCTACCTGCAGCGGCGGAAGCGGCTCGCCGGAGTCGTCTTCACGGGCCGCGTCAGCCCGTCCGACGGTGCCGCGCATCGCCTGGAGGCGGGCGTCGAGCGCGCGCGAGAACGCCGCATCGAACGGCGGCCGTTTCGGCCTGGCGATCAGGAGCCGGCTTCGCCCGTCGCCCGCAATATAGCCGCTGCCGGAGATGCCGAGATTCAGTCCGGTCTGTCCGCTGCCGACCGCGTCGCGGACCAGCGCGAAAAGGCCCGCCGGATCGTATCGAACGAGCTCGGCGACCTCTGCCGAGGGAACCGACAGCAGCGCCCGGCTCTCCGCGACCGCGCCGGGCAGTCCATCGGGTCCCAGCCGGTGCAGCGCCTTCTCGAGTCCCGCATCGTCGAGGAGCCAGAGCCGGCGGTCGGCGATCCACTGGAAGTCGCGCGAGCGATCCGGCTGGCCCGTGTCCACGCGCTCGATCTCCGGTGCGGCGCGGAGCGTGTCGATCCAGGCGTCGACGTCGTCCTCGTAGTCGTCGATCGTGCGCCCCTCGGGTGCCGTGAACAGCACGTACAGCTCGTCGAGGCTGCCGACCTGGGACAGGTAGCTGCGAAAGGCGGGGATCACCCGGCCGTCGCGCGGCAGCAGCGACAGGACGTCGGGATCGAAGGTGACGCGGCGCGTCCCCTCGACCGACAGCGCGACCACGCCGAGAAGCGCGCCGCACACGAGAACCGGCCGGCGGCTCGCCACCTGAACGATCGTGGAAACGATGCGCTGGAACATCTACCGATCGGCGATCGACGAGTGCAGTATCGATCGGGTCATCGGCAGACGGGCACGTGGATTCGGATCGGGGCGTTGACGCATGGACTCCGGAAGAACCCCCTAAGGGTTCTGCCCTGATGTCCCCCGCAGGGCCGCGTAACGGTCCGTGGAACCGGAGGCTGAGCAGCCGCAGTATAGCAGCCGAGACGCGGCGGACCGCGATGCGACCCTCGAGGCCGCTATGCTAGAGTGCCGCTTCGATGAACGTCCTGTTGCTCCGCCCCATTCCATCGAACGAACGGTACGGGCTCGGGCCGTTCTTCCGGATCGAGCCGCTCGGCATGGAATACATTGCCGCGGCGCTCGAAGCGGAGGGGCACCGTGTCGTGCTCGCCGACCTGCGTTTCAGCGCGGCTCTCGCGCGCGTCATGCGGGAGGTCAGGCCGGATCTCGTCGGTGTCGCCGCGATGCACGCGCTCGAGAGCGACGAGGTCGTCGATCTCGCCCGCAAGGTGCGCGCACTGTCGCCCGAGGTGCCGATCGTCATCGGCGGTCACACGGCAGCTGCCTACCCCGAGCCGTTCGTCTCGAATGATATTGCGGCCGTCGTGCTCGACGACGGCGAGCGTGCGCTGCCGGGGATCTGCGCGGCGCTGTCGCGGAAGCAGCCGCTGACGACCGTCCCCGGCCTGGTGTTGCCCGATGGCGACGGCGGAGTCATTCACACCGCCGGGGAACGCGGCACGCTGGCTTTGGACGAGGTGCCGCTGCCGGCGCGACACCACGTGGCGCGCTGGCGCCACCAGTACGCATGCCTGGCACACCGTCCCGCATGGCTGGTCGAGACCTCGCGCGGGTGTCCATTCCGGTGCTCGTTCTGCTCGATCTGGCAGCTGCACGCCCGCGCGGTGCGCGAGCGTTCCATCGACTCGGTCTGCCGGGATCTCGAGTCGGTCGGCGAACATGTCTTCATCGCTGACGATCTCTTCTGGTATCACCCGTCACGCAGCATGGAGCTGGCGCACGAGCTGCGGCGCCGCGGCATCCGCAAGGAGTGGATCCTCGTCCAGAGCCGAGTGGACACCGTGGCACGAAACCCGGAGCTGCTCGAGGCGTGGCGACCGGTCGCACGGGAGTTCGACATCTTCTTCGGCCTGGAGGCGGCCACCAACGAGGGGCTGAGCGGCCTGACCAAGGACACCACGGTCGACTACACCGCTCAGGGTGTCGAGGTGGCACGCCGCCTCACCTATGGCGTCACCGGCAACTTCGTCATCGATCCCGCCTGGCGCGAGAGCGACTTCGAGCGTCTCTGGAGCTTCGTCGAACGGCACCAGCTGTATCAGGCCGGCTTCACGATCCTGACGCCGCTGCCGGGCACGGCCTACTTCGAGCGCATGCGCGACAAGGTGCGCGCCCGCCGATGGTCGCACTTCGACATGCACCATCTGCTCTGGGAGCCGGCGCTGGGGCCGCAGCGCTTTTTCGAGCTGTACTGCGAGACGTGGCGGCGATCCGTGCTCAACCTGCGCGGCCGGAAGAACCTGTGGCAATGGCTCCGCGAGGTGCATCCGCGCAACGCGCTCTTCCTGCTGCGCGCCCTCGGGCGCACGCAGAAGCTGATGGATCCGGAGCACTACATGCGTGAGCACGATCTCGCGCCGCCGTCAGAGGCGCTGACCGCGAGGTTGCCGGTGCGCGGGCTGTTGAGCGTCGACGGGACGTAGCGCATGAGGGAACAGGCGTTCGGCCTCCTGACGAAGACCTGCGCGACGGCCGCCGTAGCCTTGCTGTTCGTGGCGGCCCTCCGGAACATGGCCGACGGCTTCGTCCCTCACCCGCGCGCGTTCTGGGTCGTTCTGGCCGGGCTCGTGTGCTTCGCGATCGGGAAGATGTCCGTGATTGCGCGAGGGCGGCTGGTGAGCTTCGGCAGCGGTCACATGTCCGAGGGCATGGGCAACGTCTACCGGTTCGGGTATTGGCTGATGGGGCTGGGAATCCTGGTCACGTTTCTGTGACCCTGCCTATCCCGGCACGCGAAACGCTTCTGACGGGATCTGAGCGTTCGGCACCACGTCGGTGAACTCCATCAGCTTCCTGTCGCCGTTGCTGAACGTCATGCGCATGGCGTGCAGCAGCCCAGACGACTCCTCGACCCAGAGCTCGAGCTTCGCGAGGTTTTCCCGAATCTGCTTGCGCTTCGGCACCATCGCCAGCTCGCGCATCCCGGGTCGCTCGCTGCGATCGCGCAGCTCGATGTGGAAGACCTTCCTGAGCTCGGCGGCATCGCTCTCTTCGAAATACTTCTGAATGCGCTTCTGAGTGGCGCCGATGTCGCGCGTGTCGAGAATCTTCCGCGACGGCCACGACGTGACCATGCGGTCGCCGTCGATCAGCACGACGCGGTCGATCGGGTCGCTGTAACGAATAGCGACCTTGCGTGCGGGGCGCTGCACGTACAGGACGCCGCGCTCGACGATTGGACGGGTGAGCAGCGAGGGGGTCGTGGTCTCGACGAAGCGGGCGGTGAGCGTGGTGATGCCGGCGTTCGCCTTCTGGCCGCGGCTGTAGAGCTCTTCGAACGACGGCCCCGCGGGGGTGGTGGCCGACGGCTTCCGCTGGGCGCCTGAGGCCGATGCCGCGAGCAGCGACACCGCGCAGATCAACCCGCTCGCACGTCCCGCGAGACGCGCCCACGCCCACACGTCGCGCATGAGAATCAATGGTAACGTACGGCCGGTGCGGCGGCCGGTCATCGTGTCGGGCATTGGCATCGTCTCGGTGTTCGGCACCTCGCATCGGGTCTTCTGCGAAGCGTTGAGCACGGGTGCCAGCGGCATCGCGCCGATCGATGCCTTCGATACGCGCGAGTGCCGGACGACGCTCGCCGCCGAGTTGAAGGACTTCCAGCCGTCGGCGTGGGTCTCGCCGATGAAGCTCCGGCGGCTCGATCGCACGGGCGTCTACGCGGTGGCGGCGACGAAGCTGGCGCTCGACGACGCAGGCGTCAGCGTGCCTCCCGAGGGCGACGACGCAGCAGGTGTGCTGTTCGGCACCTGGACGGCGGGCGGTCAGTCCACTCAACAATTTCTCGACGCGCTCTTTCGCGGCGGTCCCGCAGCTGCGCCGGCCCTCTTGTTCGACAGCACGGTGGGGAACTCCGCTGCCGGGCTGACCGGCCTCGAGTTCAAGCTGCGAGGTCCGAACGTCACCGTGAGCCACAAGGAAGCCTCGGGGGTCGCCGCTCTGGTCGGCGCCGTCGATCTGCTCCGCGAAGGGCGCGCGTCGGCGCTCATCGCCGGCGGCGTCGACGCGCTCTTCGAGACGTTCTTTAAGGCGCACGATCGCTTCAAGGTCATGTCTCCCGCGCCGGAGCGCTCGCGCCAGCTGGCGCCGTTCGACGCCGAGCGCGCGGGGTTCGTCATGGGGGAAGGCGCCTTCGCGTTCTGGGTCGAGCCCGATAGCGCGCGTCGTGCGCCGGGGGGGCCGCCTGGCGCCAGGGCGCCGCGGGGCGCCATTCTCGGCGTCGCAGCGTCGAGCGCTGCGGTGCCCGTGAACGCCTGGCCCGATCGCCCGGAGCCACTCGCGCGCACGATGCGGCTCGCGCTCGAGGACGCGGACATCTCGCCCGAAGAAGTGGACGTGGTGTACGCGTCGGCGAATGCGACGTCGCTCGATGCCGTCGAAGCGCGCGCCATTGCCGACGTGTTCGCGGGCGCGTTCCCGGTGGTGACGTCCGTGAAGGGCGCGCTCGGCGAGTCGGGCGCATCGGGAAGCGCCGCATGTGCGGCGGCGCTTCTCTGTGGGGCGACTGGCACCGTGCCGCCAATCGTGGGACTGGTCGGGCCGGACGACAGCGCCGCGTCCTTGCGGCTGGCGCGGGAGCCGATGGCGGCGCCTGGACCGGTCGCGCTCGTCAACAGCTTTGCCAGTGGCGGCGCGCTGTTCAGCCTGGTCGTTCGCGCCCAATCGCGTGAGGTATCATGAGGGCCCCGTTGATCATCATCTGCAGCGACCTCGCCGCGAGCGGGCGTGTGAGGGTGGTGACGTTCCCGCCTGGAAGGCCGGCGTCCTGTGACGAAGAGGCGATGGTGCGACTGTCCTGTGGAGTGGCATGTCCACATGGCGCGATGATCTGAGCCTCGCAGGGCGCGTTGCCGTAGTCACCGGCGGGTCGCGCGGCATCGGCAGGGCGATTTCAGAAGCGCTCGCCGAGTCCGGGGCTGCGGTTGGCGTGGCCTATCGCGAGCGCGAGGCGGCGGCTCGCGAGCTCGAAGCGGCGATTCAGGGGCGCGGCGGGCGTGCCTGGACGGCGCAGTGCGACGTGCGGGACGAGCGATCGGTCACGACGTTCTTCGAGCGCGCCGAGACGGCGCTCGGGCCGGTCGACATCCTCGTCAACAACGCCGGCATCACGCGCGGCGCTCATGTCGTCTTCACCGATACGTCGCGATGGGACGAGGTCATGGGGGTCAATCTCAACGCCGCGTTCTACAGCGTCCGCGCGGTCGTGCGCGGGATGCTGATGCGGCGGTGGGGCCGCATCATCAACGTGTCGTCGCCGAGCGCGAGGGCGCCGCTGACCGGCCAGAGCAGCTATGCCGCGTCGAAGGCGGGCCTCGAAGGCTTCACCCGTGCCCTGTCGCGCGACCTGGCCGCGAAGGGCGTGCTGGTCAACGCCGTCTCGCCGGGGCTGGTCGAAACGGACATGCTTGCGGCGCTGCCCGCGGAGGAGCGGGCGGCACACCTCAAGTCGGTGACGATGGGACGGGTGGGGCTGCCGCGCGAGGTGGCCTCGCTGGTCGCCTTTCTCGCGTCGGATGCGGCCAGCTACATCACCGGACAGGTGATCGGCGCAGACGGCGGATTGTTGTAGACATTTGAACGGCTATGTCTGAAACGGGAGAACCGCTCAAAGCCGAGATCAAGCAGGCGATCGTACGCTGTCTTCGCCTGCCGATTCAGCCGACCGAGATTGGCAACGACACGCCCCTCTTCTTCGAAGAGGGGCTCGGCCTCGACTCGATCGACGTCCTCGAGCTGGTACTCGAGCTCGAGCGAAGCTTCGGCGTGGCGATTCGCGACGAAGAGACCGGGATGGTGGCGCTGCGATCGGTGGACACCATTCACGATTTCATCCTCAAGGAGCGCGCGAAGGCGCCCAGCTAGGGCCGGGCCGCGTCTCGGCAGCACGTATGGAATCGCCCGGTGTTCCTTCGCGGGCGGCCGGTCAGCCGCGCAACGTCTTCACCGTCGACCTCGAGGAGTGGTTTCACGTCTGCGGTGTCGGCGGCGCGCTCGCTCCCGGCAACTGGGACCGGCTGCCGTCGCGGGTCGAGCGCACAACAAGGGTGCTGCTCGACCTCTTGAGCGACGTCGGTGTCCCGGCG
>Ga0075428_100008484_pt1 | contig 11401 bp, 8 predicted proteins | sample RhiMetdeltSRZDD2_FD_75291 | JGI IMG/M metagenome (GOLD analysis project Ga0075428, IMG submission 75291) | Populus rhizosphere microbial communities from Tennessee, USA - Rhizosphere MetaG P. deltoides SRZDD2 | ecosystem: Host-associated > Plants > Roots > Rhizosphere > Soil | place: USA... | reverse complement strand
GTTGCCGCGGCTCGTCGCGAGCCGCATCCGGCGGGCAACGTACTCCAGCGGGTTGCCGAGCCGGTGCCTGTTCACGACGAACGCACGCCCCACCGCGAACGGCACTTTCGCCCAGAGCCAGGCGACGCTAAGCGGCGATGCCGTCGTCTGCACGCGCTCGTAGCCGACCGAGCGCATCAGCGACCCGCAGCAGCGCTGGACGACGCTCAGCTCGTCGGGAGGGAGCTTCGTGCCCCAGCGGTCGACGGCCTCCGTCATGACGCCACGATCGCCGGGGAGGACGAACGAGCTGTTCGTCACGGCGACGTCGAGCAGCGACGGGTCGTAGTCCAGGCCCAGCCAGTCGGTGAGCTCGCGAATCTCCGTCTCCGGGGAACCGACCACGTCCTCGTAGCGCTGGAGCCGCACCCGCTCCGGCCCATGGCGCTTGCTCGCCTCGAGCGACGCCCGCATCGCGGCCCGCCAGAGCATGCTGATCACGAAGACGTTGTAGGACTTCTCGGCCCGGCGGTCGTCCAGTGCCCACGTCTCGTCCTTGGCCGGCTGTGCCTGCATCTTGGCGCTCTCGCGCTTCCACCACCGGTAGGAGGAGACGACCGCACGAGGGTCGCGAACCATGCAGATCACCTTCGCGTCGGGCCACATGGTGAGGATCTCGTCGATCCGGAAGACGTGGCGCGGCGTCTTCTCGCCCCAGCGGGACTTGCCCTGCTTGGCGGCCATCAGCTCGGAGTACGCCACGAAGTACGCGTCGGCACCGGGCCCGATCTCGGCGGCCCCCGCCCGGAGCTCCTCCCGGCTGAGCTTGCCCGAGCGATCCGGGTCGCCGCCCCTCCCATACGGGCGGTCGAGGAGCGACAGGAGGTAGTTCTCGCACATGGTCTGCTGCTCCGGTGAGAGCGGTGCGCGCTCGAAGCCGCGCAGCCGCACGCGGAGGTCGTCGAAGTAGTGGGTCTCGCCTCCGATCCACAGGTCCTGGTGCCCCGCGAGGATGTCGCGCATCATCGAGGTGCCGGAGCGCGACGGGCCGACGACGAAGATCGGCGCCGTGCTGGTGCCGAGGGTCGTCGGCGTCGTCTCCCCGGGGCCGGTCACGCGACCATCCGCTCGTACCCGTCGAGGTGCGCCTGCGCGGCCTTCCGCCAGGTGAAGCCGGCCGCGCGCTCGAGCCCCAGGACGCGGAGCTCCTCGGCGCGCGCGGGATCGTCCAGCACCCGCCTCAGGCCTGCGGCGATCGAGTCGACGTCGTACGGATCCACGTACTCGGCTGCGTCGCCGCAGACCTCGGGGAGCGAGTAGAGGTTCGCGGTGACGACCGGCGCCCCGCACGCCATCGCCTCGAGCACCGGGATGCCGAAGCTCTCGTGGAGGGACGGCAGCGCGAAGGCGGACGCGCACCCGTACAGCAGCTGGAGCTCGACGTCCCCGACGTGCCCGAGCACGCGCACCCTGTCGGAGATCCCGAGCGAGGCGATCAGATCGAGGACGCGCTGGAAGCGCGGCGTGTGCCACCCCGCGAGCGCGAGCGTCACGTCGTCGACCTCGCCCGCGACCCGCGCAAAGGCCGTGACGAGCCGCTCGGCATTCTTCTTGTGCTGGTCGTTGGCCGTGAAGAAGACATAGCGCCCGTCGATGCCGAGGCGCCGGCGGAGCTCTTCCCTGGCCGAGGAAAGGTCTTCCGGCGGACGAAAGCGGCTGTGGTCGATCCCGTGGTGGACGGCGATGACGCGTGACGGGTCGACCTTGGTGCGCTCGAGCATGTGCTGCCTCTCCGACTCGGACGGCGTGAACGTGAGGTCGGCGAACCGCGCGAGTGCCGCGAGCGAGCGATACATGTACGTGAACCGGCGCGGCATCTGCTCGCCGAAGAGCAGGGGGGCGAAGCCGTGCTGCGTCACGACGTTGTAGGAGCGGCCGACCGGGAAGTCGAGCGGGGGACGGCTGTCCATGTAATGGACGATGTCGAAGCCCCGCAGGGTGAGCGGGCGCTGGAGCGCGAACAGCGAGTCGGGCAGCTTCGGGACTCGCGGCGTGAACGACCGGTGGAACGCAAGGCCGTTGATCGACTCCGGCTTTCTGGCCGCGACGACGGTGACCGCGAGGCGGTCGGGCGCGAGTTGCGCGAGCTCGCGAGTGACGCCGAGCACGGCGCGCGCGACCCCGCCCATGTCGAGCAGCAACGCGTCGGCGACGACCGCGACCCTGAGAGGCTTCATGGAGCTGAGGATACTCAGGCTCCGCCGAAGCGCTCCCCCTCGCCGCGGGTGGCTTCTCAGTCGTAGTCGACCGGCGCGTCACCGCGGAGCGGGGGCCGCCGGAGCGCGTACCGGAACGCGCTCGCGCCGAGCGTCCACTCCGCGAAGACGAGCCGGGGCAGGTGCCGGACGAAGCGGCGCCGGAGCTCCGGGAACGATCCGAGCCGGCGGTAGATGATCGGCAGCCGGGCCAGGAGGAAGTAGTGGATCGGCACGCGCGAGAGCAGCCGCCTGTGCGCGCCCTCCCGCTGCACGGCGCCGCAGCGCGCCAGCCCGTAGGCGAGCCGCCGCTGCTGGCTCCGCAGGTCTGCATAGGACTCGCGCAGATGCCGGTGCGCAGCGACGATCCGCGGGTCGAACACCTGGGGCAGCCCCCGGCTGTGGACGTCGAGGGAGAAGACCGCGTCCTCGCCCCCGTAGCTCTCGTCGAAGCGCACGTCCAGCTCGCGCGGGACGGCCAGGCAGTACGACGAGACGAAGCTGACCTCGCGTGGCTCGCCCGTGGGCAGGTACGGGCTCTCGACCTGGAGGTGCGCCACCCAGCCCCAGGCGGTGCGCGCCGTGAAAGTACGCGCTGCGCCGATCACCGCCCCCGGGTGCTCGGCCACCGCCCGCCGCATCGCGGCGCCCCAGTCGGGGTCGGGAACGGCGTCCGCGTCGAGGAAGACGACCGTGTCCCCCGTGGCCTCCGACCACCCGCGATTCCGTGCGCCGCCGGCGAACCCCTTGTGGTCCGTCGAGACGACCCGCGCGCCGAGCGCCGCCGCGACCGCGGCCGTGTCGTCGGTCGAGCCGTCGTCCACGACGATCACCTCGTCGGGCGCAGGGTCCTGTGCGGCGAGCGCCTCGAGCACCTGACCGATCGTCGGCGCCGCGTTGTAGGCGGGGATCACGACGGTGAGCGTGGAGGCGCCCGACCGCGCGTCGGCCTCGGCTGCGGGCTTCGCCTCCGTCTCGGAAGGCAACACCAGCTTCGAGGGCGTCGTGTGCTCCATGTAAGAACTTATGCCTGTCGGGGCGGCGACGCGCTACTCTCGTTGGATCAATGGTGCGGCGGCCCGTCTTCAACTCTCTTCCCGCCCGTGCCCTCCTGCTCGTCGTTCTCGTCGGCGCGCTGGTCGTCACGTCGCCCGTGTTCGGCCGCGGGACGGACAAGAGCCAGTCCACGGCCGACCAGGTCGTGCTCGTCAACCAGACCTTCGAGTGCTCGAGCTACAAGCAGCCCGTCGACTTCGACCTCGTCAAGGTGACGATCAACGCGCCGACGGGCCGCGTCGACGCCATCCACACGGGCCCCCGCTGCACGGGCCGGATCGGCCGGATCGAGGTGGACACCTGGAACGCCGACGGCGTGAAGATCCACCCCGGTACGCATGACCTCGTGATCGAGGGTGGGTACGTCCGCTGTCACGGTCGTGTCGGGGCCGTGCACCAGGACGGGATCCAGGCGATGGGCGGTGACCGGGTCACGCTGAAGAACGTCACGGTCGACTGCGCCACCGCGAGCAACGGCGCGCTCTTCATCGCGCAGGGCGCCGGCGGGCGCGAGGTCCCGACGGACATCGTGTGCGACGGCTGCACGCTGATGAAGGGGCCGACCCGAAACCGCGTGCTCAGGATCGCGACCTCGATCCGCTCGGGCGCGCGCAACTCGACCATCGTGTGGTGCGGCCACGGCGCCGGGTGCGGCCAGGGGGAGGCCGTGTGGATCACCGGCTCGGCCGAGCAGCCCATCGACAGCAACAACAGGTACGTCCTGTACAGCGAGCGCGGGACGACCCCGCCACCGACCCCGGCGCCGACCCCGGCGCCGCGGAAGGCGCTGGTGCTCAAGGGCTTCACCCTCTCGAGCGAGGCGCCGAGGCCCGGAGCTCGTCTGCTCGCACAACTGGGGGTCTCCGGCCTCTCGTCGTCTGGCGACGTCATCGCGACGTGCCGCGCGAACGTCGCCGGCAAGGCGATTCAGGTGCTCGGGAAGAGCGTCAGGAGCGGTCAGTCGCGCTGCGCGTTCGCCGTTCCGAGGATCGCGAGGCCGGGTCTCCTGACCGGCGTCGTCGGAGTGACCGACGACGGGTCGACTGTGAACCGCTCGTTCACCGTGCGCGTTGCCGAGGCCGGCCGTCCCGAGTCCTCGGGCCGGGTCACCGGACAGCTCCAGCCTCTGTCCTCGGGCGTCTCTCTCAAGAGCTTCGTGGTCTCGAACCAGCTGCCCGCCGCCGGTGCGCAGGTGTTCGCGAAGATCAAGCTCGCCGGCCTCGGCGCGAGCAAGGAAGGCTCGCTGAAGTGCTCGGGTGTCGCGGGCGGGAAGGCGCTTCGCGTGATCGGGACCGGGTTCAAGGCGCCGGACGCGAGCTGTGGCTGGCGCATCCCGGCCGGGGTCCAGGGCAAGCCACTCCGCCTGTCGCTGAGCCTCGTGACACCTGCGGGCGCGATCTTCACGCAGTCGTTCCGCCTCAACGTCCGCGCCTGAGCGCCCCGGCTCTAGAACGCCAGGGTCGACACCGCGATCACCGCGACGGGGATCGCGAAGAGCGCAGTCGTGAACGCCACGAGATGGAGCGGGCTCTTGACGAAATGGGTGTGCAGCCGCCAGGTCCCGACGCGGATCGGCTCGTAGAAGAAGGTCAGGAAGACGAGGCTCACGGCGGTCGAGCCGATGATCGAGGCGAGTGTGATCCGGACAGCGCCCGGTGAGTCGAGCGCGAGCGCGGCCAGCAGCGTGTCGCCGAGCGTCGTGATGTTCGCTCCCATGATGTACGGGATGATCGAGTCGCGCCGGACGTAGTTCTTCGCCACGAGGGGCACGAGGATCGTCAGGGCCACCGAGACGGACATCGTCACCAGGGCCACCGCGCACCCGAGCCCGAACATCGGCCACTTGCGCCGCAACCACGTGAGCCGCGTCTCGGCCGTGTGCTCGTCGAGCTTCGGCATGACCGAGTCGATCACCTTGAACGAGACGAGGAGAAGCACGAGGCCGCCGGCGAAGACGACTCCCGCAGGCAGGTCCTTGGTGCGGTCGATCGCGTCCCCGTAGATCGCGTCGATCAGCCCGCCGAAGCCCGCCGGTGCGCTGAGATCGAGCTGTCCGAACGGCCCCCAGCGCAGGAGGACGAGGCCGATGGCGGATCCCGGGACGTAGACCAGCGCCGTGGTCATCAGGGCGATGACCGCGGTCGAGACCGGCGCCTTCCTCCGTCCTTCGCCGCCGCGCAACGCGTAGACGACGGCGGTCACGAGCACGACGAACGCGGCGCCGAGCCGCGAGCCGGTCAGCATCGTGAACCCCTGGAGCTCCGTGAACCGCTGCGCGCCGGCGACGGCCTCCTCTCCGGCTGCGACGAGTGCGAGCGACACCGCGGCGATCGGCGAGCCGGATAGCACGAGGAGCGCCCCGAGCCAGCCGAGGCCAAAGGTCGTCCCGGCGTTCTCGACCAGGAGTCCGCCCGCCTGGAGGAGATGGAACCCGACCGCGCCGGCCTTCATCAGCTGCAGCGCGCCGACGAAGAGGAAGAGCGCGACGAGCAGCTTGACGACGGTCCACAGCACCCGGGCTGCGGTCGCGAGATCGAGGCGGCGCGCCCGCGAGACGACCTTCGCTGCCTTTGTCGGCTCCATCCACTCCCCCTGCGCGACTGCCCTCGACGGGACGACGTCCGGCATCGCACCGGCGCCGCACCGCGGGACGGCGCGCCCGCCTAGTCCGTGTCCACTGCTCTACTACGTACTGCGATCGTCCGTTGTGCGACCGTCACTGTCGCACTAAAGTTCGGCGAGGGGGAGGGTTCAAGCCCAGGTTTTTCTTCCAGGGTTCGTGTCATCCAGTTATTGGGGGCTCAGGTGCGGCGCAAATTCAGTGCAGTCTTGGTGGTTGCGACAGCAGTCGTGGTGTTCGGGCCGAGTCAGGCGTCCGCCCACCACCTCTTCAACTGGTCGCCACCGGTATCGATGCCTGTGGGTGTTGGTACGTCGGACGTCGTCACGGCGGATCTCAACGGCGACGGCAAGCTCGATCTCGCGGTGGTCGCGAGCGGGGACGGGTCGGCCGGCAGCGGTCGCGTCGCGGTCTCGCTCGGCAACGGCGCGGGTGGGCTCGGCTCGTTCACGACGGTTCGCAGCGGCGGTGCGCCGACGGCCATTGCGGCCGGCGACGTCAACGGCGACCTGGTGGCGGATCTCGTGGTGGCGAACTCGGCGACCGCCAACGTGACGGTTCTCCTCAACAGCGGTACGGGGAGCTTCACGGCGACGGCGACGCTCGCCGTCGGAGCGACGCCGAACGACGTGGCGCTCGACCAGATCGATCGCGGCCGCGTGCTGGACGTGGTCGCGGTCTCCGAGACGGGCGACTTCGTGAAGGTCTGGCCGGGGAACAACAACGGCACGTTCAAGGCTCCGGTCACGACGAGCGTCTCCAACCCGGTATCGCTCGCGGTCATGGACCTCAACAACGACCACATGCGGGACGCCGTCGTCGCGAGTGCTGCCGACAATCGCGTCCGCGTCCTGCTCGGTGACCGGACAGGCGCGTTCTCGGCCGGGGTCACCTATACGGCGAGCACGCCGAACTCCGTGTACATCGCGACCAAGATGGACAAGGACAGCCAGCCCGACCTCGCGTACACGGAGCTCGGGGCGAACCAGGTGACGTACCGTCTCGGCCTGCCCGACGGCACGTTCGGCAACGCGACGTCGTTCCCCGTCGACGCCCCCGCGCGGGTCGTCGTCGAAGACGTCTCGTGGACGTTCCAGGACATCATCGTCACGAGCACGGGCGACAACACGGTCGACGTGATGCTCGGCTTCGGCGACGGCACGTTCGACCAACCGACGCACTGGGCGGTGGGGACGGGGCCGGCCGCTATCGCGGTCGGGGCCTTCGACCCTGACTCGGGCAACGACCTGACGATCGCCAACACGGCGAGCGGCGACGTCACCCTGATGCTGAACGCGACGCCGCGTGGCAACGACGAGGCTCCACCGCTCCTGTTCGTGCCGACGTCGATGCCGCTCGGGGCGGGTGCGACCGACGTGGTCACTGCGGATCTGAACGGCGACGCCAAGCTCGATCTCGCGGCGGTGGCCGGGGGCGACGGGTCGGCCGGTAGCGGCGGCGTGTCGGTCTCGTTCGGGAACGGCAACGGCGCATTCACACCGTTTTCGCAGGTGCTCGCGGGTCGTTCACCGGTGGCGATCGCGGCCGCGGATCTGACGGTCGACGGCGCCCTGGACCTCGTCGTCGCGAACTCGGCGACCAACGACGTGTCGGTGTTCGTGAACAACGGCAGCGGGAGCTTCACGCTGAAAGCGACGTTGCCGGTCGGCGCGGCGCCGAAGGACGTGGGGATCGAGAGGGTCGACCGGGGAACGGCAGCCGACGTGGTGGTCGTCTCGGAAGCGGGCGACTCCCTGCTCGTGTTCCCGGGCAAGAACGACGGCACGTTCAAGGCTCCGGTCACGACGAGCGTCTCCAACCCGGTGGCGCTGGCGTTGAGGGATCTCAACCGCGATCGGAACATCGACGTCGTGGTGGCGAGCGCGGCCGACGGTCTCGTCCGGGTGATGCTCGGTGACAAGACGGGTGCCTTCGCGGCCGGGGCGACCTATCCCGCGAGCATGCCGAACTCCGTGTACATCGCGAGCAGGATCAATCGCGACCGAGCGCCCGATCTCGCGTACACGGAGCTGGGGGCGAACCAGGTGACGTACCGCCTCGGCGCGGACGACGGCACCTTCGGTGCCCCGACCTCGTTCCCGGTCGCATCTCCGACGCAGGTCGTCGTCGAGGACGTCACCTACGACACCTCCGACCTGATCGTCACGAGCCAGTCGGGCAACTCGGTCGACGTGATTCTCGGCCAGCAAGACGGCTCCTTCGACCCACCCCAGCACATCGCGGTGGGGACGGGGCCTGTCGGGATCGCCGTCGGAGCGTTCGACAGCGCGTTTGCGCCCGACATGGCGATCGCCAACGTGACGAGCGGCGATGTCGTGGTGATGATCAACCGAACGCCGCGTCCGCCGACGACGAACGAGGGCTGATCAGTGCCGGAAGCGGCGGGGCCTGGACGAGAGGCCCCGCCGCTTCGGCGTCCGCTCACCCAGGGTCTGCGAGCACGCCTCAGGCGTGCGTGCCGGCCCGAATCGGCGAGTCGGCGAAGCAGCCGCCGACCTCGCCCGCGACGGTCTCGACGATCGCGTCCTGGGCCGCAGCGTCGAGCCCGTCGAAGATCGTCAGCGGGCCGGCGTCGAGGAGACGGAGCTCGAATCTCTCGCGCGCCCGCTCGGTCAGCCCCGCGAGCGCGCTGTTCACGCTCTCGAGGCCGCGAGGGTCGTAGTGGTCCTCCTCGAGCGGCCGGCCGTAGAGAAAGACGATGCGTCCCCTCTCGAGGTGCGAGAGCGTCTCGATCACGCTCGACGAGGGGCCCCGTCTCACGAGGCGCTTCGCGACCGGCTTCAACAGCGTGTCGGCGAACGGGAGAGAGCGCACCGTCTCGACGACGCGGCGCTTGCCCAGCGCCCGCCGTGCGAGCGCGGGCGAGCCAGGGTCGAGGATCGGAGGGGCGAGGCAGACGGTCCCGCCCCAGGCCGGGTCGCTCGCGAGCCGGAGCGCCACTCGGCTCCCGAAGCACGTGCCCACGCTCACGAAGCGATCCACCTCGAGCGCCTCGCGGACCGTCGAGACCGCTCTGCTCGTTGCCGCAGCCTCCCGGGAGACGTCGGCGGCCGTCCACGACGAGACCACCCCCGGGCTGTCGCCTACGCCCGCATAGTCGACTCGCAGCGTCGCCAGTCCCTCGCTCGCGAGCGGCTCGGCGAGAAGCGCCGCGAGGGTCCCGCCGATCACGACGTGCCGCCCGATCCCCGCGAGCACGACCACGAGGCCCTCCGGGGGGCCGTCGGGCATGGAGACGACGGTCGCAACCGTGTCGTCCCCGGTGTCGATGAACAACGGAGCGGATCTCACGCGCTCTCCTCCGCCACCCATTCTGCCGTTCGCACGGTCAGCAGCCGGTCGAGGTCGATCCTGGTGTCCTGGCGGACCGGCCCCACGTTCTCGAAGTAGTACTCCCCGAGGGGAACCGGCAGCGGATCCTCGATCACCTCGGCGGTCACCGAGGCGCCGAGCTGCACCAGGTGCGCCTCCAGCGCGGTGAGCGCCTGCGGGGCTGCCCCCGTGGGCGAGATGCCGAGCAGGAGCGCGCGCCCGCGGAACGAGCGAAGCGCCTCGACGACGTCGGCCGCAGCGAGCCGTTCGTACGACGGCTGCGTCAGCCTCACTCCCCGAATCCAGGTGACGCCGTCGGCCTCGAGCTGCTGCAGCGGGGAGAGCCCGTCGGGGCTGCTGACCGACATCAGATCCGTGACGGCCTGGCGGCGGAGGGATTCGCGGACGTACTGTCGTCCCCGCCGGACGGGCTCGACGACGGCCAGCGAGTCGACGCCGAGGTCCTCGCACACGAGGCAGGCCACCATCGCGCCGGAGACCGCGCCGAACACGCCCCTCACCGAGAGCCCGCGCTCACGAAGCACGGAGGCGGCGTCGACCACCTCGGCGATGCGCGCGTCGAGATCCATCGCGGGCAGCGCTCCGTCGGGGTCGAGGTCCGGGCGAATGCGGAGCGCGACGCGCCCCTCGCGCGCCAGGCCGCGGGCGATGCTCGCTTCGAGGCGCCTGAGGTTGCCGTGCTCCTGCCCGATCGACGGGCAGAGGATCCACGCGTCGCGAGCGGCTCGGCCCGCCGGGGCCGAGAGGAGCGCAAACGCGCGCGCCGGTCCGAGCCGGGCCTCGAGGAACTCCTCGGTGACGTCCTCCTTCGCGTGCGTGTGGCTGCGGAGCGCGTCGAGCTTCGCCGCGGTGTCGCTCATCTTGTCCCCATCCCTGCACGACGCTATAAAGCGAATAGCCCGCGACGTCAAGCGACACCCCGCGGGCTTTCCTCACGAACGTCGAGCTCACCGAAAGGCATCCTGTGACCGCAGAGAAGATCAAGCAGCTGATGGCCGACAACCTCACGTGGGTCGGCTCGTGGAGCGACGTCGACGACGACTACCCGCTGCTCGAGAAGCACGTGATCGACTCGCTCGGGATGGTCAAGCTGATCGGCGTGCTCGAGGAGGAGTTCGGCATCGAGATCGACGACGAGGACGTCGTGCCCGACAACTGGCAGACGATCGCGAGCATCACGGCCCTGGTCGACGCGAAGCGGCAGGGCTAGGCCGCCTCCCCGGGCACCTCCACGCACGGTCGGCGGATGAGCGCGGACGCTCCCCACTTCATCGGCATCGGCGCTCAGAAGGCCGGCACCACCTGGCTCTACCGGAACCTGCAGGAGCACCCCGAGGTGTGGCTTCCCCCCGAGAAGGAGCTGCACTACTTCGACGAGAAGCGCATCGCCAGGCGCTCGCTCGTGGGCCGCGCCTTCGGGCGGACGGTCGAAGGGGCGCGCTGGCGCCGCCAGCTCAGGCGACACGCCCGGGGCGCGCTGCGCGGGACGTCGTTCGCGGAGCTCCGCTGGCTCGGACGCTATTTCCTCCTCGGCTGGGACGACGGGTGGTACGCCTCGCTCTTTGCGCCGGGCCATGGTCGCAGCACAGGTGAGGTGACGCCGAGCTACGCGATCCTCGAGTCGGAGCACGTCGCCGGGATCCGCGAGCTGCTCCCCGAGGCGAAGATCGTCTTCCTGCTCCGCAACCCGATCGAGCGGGCGTGGTCGCACGCGATGATGGAAGTCCGCAACACGGGCGCGTCGGAGGCGGATCGCGACGACTTCCTCCGCCATTTCGAGGAGCCGCGCTCGACGCTTCGCACGGACTACGCGAGAACGATCGAGATCTGGGAGTCCCACTATCCCGCCGACCAGATCTTCGTCGGATTTCTCGAGGACATCCACTTCCATCCGGAGGAGCTGCTCACCCGCGTGTGCCGGTTCCTCGGCGTAGCACCGCTCGACCGCTGGTCCAATGCCGCGAGCCGCGTCTACGGAGGCAGCGGGGCGACGATTCCCGGAGAGCTCGCCGTGGCGCTCGCAGAGCTTTACCGCGCGCCGCTCCACGAGCTCGCCTCCCGTTTTGGCGGATACGCCTCGTGGTGGCGGTTCTGCGCCGAGCACCTGGTCGACGAGCGCCCGACGGGCGAGGTGCCC
>Ga0075428_100008480_pt1 | contig 11404 bp, 10 predicted proteins | sample RhiMetdeltSRZDD2_FD_75291 | JGI IMG/M metagenome (GOLD analysis project Ga0075428, IMG submission 75291) | Populus rhizosphere microbial communities from Tennessee, USA - Rhizosphere MetaG P. deltoides SRZDD2 | ecosystem: Host-associated > Plants > Roots > Rhizosphere > Soil | place: USA... | reverse complement strand
CGCAGGCGCAGCCAGTACCACGTGTTGTTTTGCCATGCGAACGGCAACTCCGTGCCCCACGCGCGCGCATCGTCCAGGAACTCGATGTGCCGCTGGCCCGCACTCGGCTCGTCGCGGAAAAACCAATTGATGCCCTGGCTTGACACCGGATCGATCACCGTGCTGATGCCGGCGCGCGAAGGATCACCTGTGCCGAAACTCGTGACGCGAATGCGCGCCAGCACCTCCTGCACGGAACTGTCGTAGCCCGCGACTTCGTACAACAAATGATTCGGGTCGCCGGTCGTACTCGTGACACGCAGCGCCCCGCCGCTGACCGAATAGACAGGCTGGCCGCGAACCACCCAATTGGGATTGAGAGTCGCTCCATCGAAATCATCCTGGAAGCCGTTGACGGCGCTGCCGACCTCTGATGGTAAGAATTGAGCGTGCGTGGTAATGGCACACGACAGCCCGACGACAAATAGACGCAAGTAAGGACGCTTAGGCACGGTCTGAAAATCTTACATCAACCAGCGCTGGTTTCAACCGTTGTGTGCGAAAACACGCTTCCCCGCCGGCGGCGCTCCTGCTCCGTGCGGCTAAAAGAGTTCCCGCTGTTGGGCGGCGGCGAGCTTCCTGCGCATCTCTTTTCCCACCCTTAGCAATTCCTGCAAACGCTTTGCCAGTTTCGGGGCATAGTTTGAGCGGTTGTTGTTCGCCACGACATGGAGTTCCTGGACCTCTTTCTCCAACTCGCGAATGCGGGCGGCAAGCTGCTGCGTTTCTTCCTCGGAGTAATCGTAATCAAAACGCTCGGCGACCGAGCGGCCTTTGATGTAGCCCTCCTCGTTGCGCCCATGAATCCGCAGGTAACCGAGGCGGGGATTGGTCGCGCAATCGAAGCCGGGCATCACGGTGAAATGCTCGCTCTCCGGCGCATCGACCAGCACGAGAGTGACCTTGCGCTCTTTGAAGTAGGCGATTGTATCCTGAAGTTGTGGGCCCGTCGCCCAATCGCGATTGCGCAGTTCGACGGCCACGGCCAAACCGGCGAAATGTTCCCAGAGAGTGTCCAGTTCGCTCAATTGATGATGCTTCGGACGGAACGCCGGCGAGAGTTGCAAGAGGAACGCGCCCAACTTGCCCGCGTCCTTGAGCGGTGAAATCTCGCGCAGAAACCGGCCGGCAATGAGCTCCTGGCTTTTGGAAGTCAGTTCAACCTTGCCGCCTTTCAATGGCACCTTCGCTCGTATGTCGGGAGGGAGGAATTTCGCTTCCATCGCGTGCCGCGATAAAACTTTCGGCAGCTTCACGTCGAAGACGAAGTCGTCCGGCGTTTCATCGCACCAGCGCTCCACGACTTTGGCCTGGGGCAGAGCGTAAAAAGTCGCGTTCACCTCGACGAAATTGAAATGCTCCCCATACCAACGCAGTCGCTGACGGGCCGGCAGCTTTGGCGGATACCAATCCGCCACGAAGCCGGGATCAGTCCAACTCGCCGTGCCGATGAGAATTCGAGCCCGCGCCGCCATTCGCCGGAACGTAACTCCTTATCCCGGTACGGCAATGTCCGTGATGCACCGGTTGGTGCGCGGAGGTTTAGTCAAAAGCGTAACCTTAATGAAACGCAGGGGTCACCATAGTCACTGCCGCGGGTGCAGTTCGGTGGACCATCGGCAGAACTCAAAATTTATGCGCTACTCAATTGCATCTGCTCTCGGCGTGCTGGCCGCGCTCTCTACAACTGTTACCGCGGCGAACTGGCCTGCCTGGCGAGGCGACGGAACCGGGGTCTCGTCCGAAAGAAATCTGCCGCTCAAATGGGGGACGAACGAAAATGTGCGATGGCGCGTGGTGCTGCCGGAGCGGGCGAACTCGTCTCCCATCGTGTGGAGCGACCGCGTCTTTGTTGCGCAGGCGGTAAGCGGCGAGAACCGCCGCATGGTAATGTGCTTTGACCGCAAAGATGGCAAGCTGCTCTGGCAATCGGGCGTGACGTACACGGAGCGAGAGCAGACCCAGCGCGAGAATCCTTATTGTTCGGCGACACCCGCGGCGGATGGCGAACGCGTGATCGCCTCGTTTGGTTCGGCGGGCCTGTACTGCTACGACTTCGCAGGCAAGGAACTTTGGCACCGGGATTTTGGGAAGATGAACCACGCCTTCGGCAATGGCTCATCGCCGATTATCGTGGGCGACCTTTGCGTCTTTAACTTCGGACCGGACCAAAAGGCGCGGCTGATCGCGATGAACAAGAAAACCGGCGAGACGGTTTGGGAAGCTGAGCCGCCGAAGGTCGATCCGAGCGAGCAACAAATGAATTTCGCAGGGCGCGGCGGTCCGGGCGGACCCGGTGGGGGCGATGGTCCTCGCGGTGGTGGCGGCCAGGGGCGCGGTGGCGTCGGCGGCTTTGGGCTCGGCAGTTCTCTCGGGCCGCAGATGTTCGCGCAGGCCGACAAGAACACTGATTCCAAAGTCACGAAAGAGGAATGGACCGCGGTGGCGGACCTGTGGTTTGACAAGCTTGATGCGGAAAAGACCGACAGAATCACGCGCGACCAATTCGCCGAGCGGTTTTATGATGCCGTGCCGCCATCCGATAATTCAGGCGGCAACGCGGGCGGTGACAATCCTCCGCAGCGCCGGCGCAGCCAGACCACCGCTCCAACTTTCTTTGCCGCGGTCGATGCCGATAAAAACGAGGCGCTCAGCCGCAGTGAATTGAAAAGCGCGTTCGCGAAATGGTACGATCAGTGGGATGCGGACAAGGCCGGCTCCCTCAGCGCGGAGAAAGTCGCCGAGGGCCTGAATGCGGCATTGCCTCGTCAACAGTTCGCCGGCGGACCCGGTGGACAGGGTGGGCCGGGTGGCGGTGGTGGTGGCCGGGGCGGCGGCATGGGCGGAGGCATGGGCGGCGGGTCGTGGAGCACACCGCTGCTCATCAAGACCTTAGAAGGCGATCAATTGATTATGAACTTCCCGAATCGTCTTGCCGCTTACGACGTGAAAACAGGCAAACAGCTTTGGCTGAGCAAGGGATTGGGATCGACGATTTACACAACGCCCGTGTGGGGCGCGGGCACCATCGTCGGCATGACGAGCGGGCCGGGCGGGGGCGGCGCGATCGCGGTGAAACCCGGCGGCAGTGGTGACGTGACCGACAGCCAGCGCGTCTGGCGCCTCGAACGCGTGAAGGGTTCGATCGGTTCTGGAGTGATTCACGACGGCCATCTTTTCACCATCAGCCAGGATGGAATTGCAGCCTGCCTCGATCTCAAGGACGGCAAGACGGTCTGGGAAGAACGGCTCAAAGGCAGTGGCAGCCGCGGCGGCTCGTGGTCCTCGATGCTCCTTGCTGACGGAAAAATCTACGTGCCGAATCAATCCGGAGACGTGTTCGTGTTGCGCGCCGCGCCAAAGTTTGAAGTGCTGGCAACGAACTCCGTGGGCGAACCCACCAACGCTTCCCTGGCCCCTTCGGGTGGCGAAATCTTCATGAGGACCGACAAGGCGCTGTGGTGCTTCGCAGCGAAATAGCCGCCGACGTGAGGAGGCGCCGACTAAGTTTCCCCCTGGTTCGTCTGATCAACGACCACCTTCAGCGCACGAGGGGATGGCGTGGCTGCAATCGCGATCGCGTCGGCCGTCTGGCTAAGCGGAAAGCGGTGGGTGATGAGCGGACGCACGTCCAGTTTGCGCGAGAAAACGAGGCGGGCGGCTTCGTTCTGAATCATTATATCTGAGGAGTAGCTGCCGATAAGGTCCTTCTCGTCGACGCACACTTTCGAAAGATCAATTTGAGTTTCCGCGCCGCGCTTCGTGTGGGCGAAGAGCAGGATCTGGCCTGCGCCGCGAATTTGGTCAAGGCACTCGCGCACGACTGCATCCGATGGCGTGGCGATGATCGCTGCGTCGGGCCGCGGGTAGGCTGGCGATGAGCCACTGTCCGGCCGAAAGGCAAACTGCGCCCCGAGTCTTTGCGCGAGCTTCAATCGTTCCGAAATCAGATCGCTGGCAATGACGTTGACTTTGCGCAACGCAAGAAGCCGCGTGAACATCAGTCCGATTGGCCCCTGGCCCGCCACGAGCACGTGATCGCCCGGCAGAAGGTTGAGGCGGCGCACCGCTTTGAGCACGGTGTTCACGGGTTCCAGCATGGCGCCTTCTTCGAACGTGTTGCGCGGCGGAATCGTGACCACGCCCGGAAAAACGAACGGCATCACGCGCACGTATTCCGCATAGCCGCCCCCAGCCGGTTCGAATCCCGCCGTGATGCCGGTTTTCTTGTATTGTGGGCACTGCGCAAACGCGCGATGACGGCACGCGTGGCATTTCATGCACGGCACGTGATGATGAAGGGCGACTCGCTGGCCGACCCTGAACCCGCGCACGCGCGCGCCCACCTTAACGATCGTTCCTGAGGTTTCGTGTCCGAAAACGCGTGGCGAGGGCACCGTCCCGTATTGAATCTTTTTGATGTCGGTCGGGCACACGCCGCAAACGGCGACTCTTACGAGAATATCATTGGCGGTGATGCGCGGAACCGGCAGCGTCTCTACGCGAAGGTTGTTGATCCCGCGATACACGACCGCCTGCATTGTCTTGGGCAGCTCCGGCATGCGCGCAGAATTGAGCAGCAAAGTCGCGGAGACGCAAAGACGGAATCGTTGTGCTCTTTGCGCGGTGTGCGCGACGGTGTTACATCTTCGCAGTGCACGAAACGGGTGTCATTCCGGTGAAGTCCGAGCGGCAGGCAATGGACTGGAGTCTTGTGCTGGTGAGCCAGGGCATCGAAAGCACCATCGAGCGCGTGCCGGAATCGGAGAACTGGCAATTGAGCGTGCCCTCGAATGATTACGCGCGAGCGGTGCAGGCCCTTCGGCAGTATCATGCGGAGAACAAACGCGGCACGTGGGTGCGCGAATTGCCTGCGGGTTTGCTTTTGGATTGGCGCGCCCTTGCCTGGGCTGCGGCGATGCTGCTCATTTACTTTGCCAACGCAACCAGCGGTGACATGTGGGAAAGTGCAGGTCTTATGAGCAGCCAACTCGTGCGGGCAGGGCAATGGTGGCGCTTGTTTACGGCGACTTCGTTGCACGGCGACGTGGCGCACCTCGCGTTCAACGTCACCACGGGAATCCTACTCGTGGGCCTCGCGATGGGTGCATATGGCCCCGGCTTTGGACTGCTCACGTGTTATCTGGCCGGAGTCGGCGGTAATCTTGTGGGACTGCTTTTGTATCCGAGCACGCATCAAAGTCTCGGCGCTTCGGGAATTGTGATGGGCGCCTTGGGCGCAATCACAGTCCAATCCGCCGGCACGACTTCGATGGTCGTCCGCAACGTTATTCTGCGAGCCTTTTGCGGCGGGTTCCTCTTGCTCGTGTTGCTGGGCCTGAGTCCCGACCCTCGCACCGACATCGTTGCGCACATTGGCGGGTTCGCGACCGGTGCGTTGCTGGGATTTTGCCTGGCACTTGGCCGCGCGCGCTTGTCAAGGGCTGCGGACTACGTGGCGCTCGCTCTCTGCGTCGTCCTTTTCATTGTTCCGTGGGTACTCGCGCTCAGGTAAGCACCTGCCGCTTGTCTTCGGCGAGAAGTTGCGACCATGATCGCTTATGGAAACCCGTATCGCGGAGTTGATCGACCTGGGGCATCAGCTTGGGCAGGAACATCGCGGGTTGGCGATCCTGGGTGAAGGCAATATCTCGGCGAAGCTCGATGGCGCGCAGTTTGCCGTCAAGGCAAGCGGCTGCGCTTTGGCGACACTGTCCGAGCGCGATGTGACCGTCTGCGACACGGCGCGTGTACTGACGATTCTGGAGCAAGCGAACCCGGCGGATGAATGGGTCGAAACAGCGTTGCTCGGGGCGCGGGTCAATTCTGCTGCGAAGAAGCCCAGTCTGGAAGCGATGTTCCACGCGTCGCTGCTCGCGTTTCCCGAGGTGCAGTTCGTGGCTCATTGCCATCCTCTCAATGGCACCCGCGTGCTTTGCTCGCCGCGCGCGGCGGAGTTTGCCGAGTATCGCATGTTCCCCGATCACATTGTGTATTGCGGCGCACGATCGGTCTTCGTGCCGTACGCCGATCCGGGCCTGCCGCTGGCGCGCGAAATCTCACAAAGGACGGCGAAGTTTCGCGAGGAAACCGGGGCCGCGCCGAAACTCATCCTGCTGGAGAACCACGGCACGATTGCGATCGGCCCGACCATGCAATCGGTTTTGGCCTGCACGATGATGGCCGAAAAAGCGGCCGCGATTTTTGTCGGCGCAGCCGCCCTGGGCGGCCCGAAATATCTGTCGCCGAGTGAAGTGGAACGCATCGCCACGCGGCGAGATGAGGCGCATCGGCGGCGAGGGTTGGAATGAATTACCTGGCCTGCGACCTCGGGGCAGAGAGCGGGCGTTTGATGTTGGGGCGCCTCGGCAACGGTCGCATCAGCCTCGAAGAGGTCTATCGATTTCCCAACGTGCCCCTGCAAGTGAACGGGTCGCTCTGCTGGGACATCGCGGCGTTGTGGAGCGAATTCCAAAATGGTTTACGCAAAGCGGGGGCTCTCGGAATTCCCATTCATTCCATCAGCACGGATTCGTGGGGACTGGATTACGTGTTGCTGGACGCCAGCGACAAGCTTATCGAACCGACATTTCATTATCGCGACAGTCGCACGACGCGTGGGGTTGCGAACCTTACGACAAAAATTGATTGGCCAACCCTCTTTGGAGAAACCGGCATCCAGTTCATGCCCATCAACACGGTGTACCAACTTGCGGCGGAGTCGCCGGAACGCTTGAAGCGTGCTCGCAAGCTGTTGATGATCGCTGACGCATTCAATTTCTTCCTTTCCGGTGTGCCTCGAAGCGAAGAATCCCTCGCAAGCACAAGCGCGATCTACAATCCACGCACGCGCGGTTGGTCGCCCAAAGTGATCGGCGCGCTGGAAATGCCGGCGGACGTGTTTGCGCCGATTGTTCATTCGGGAAGCTCTCTTGGCTCGCTCAAGCCGAAAATCAGGGACGAAACTCGTTTGGCGAATATCAATGTGTTGGCCAGTTGTTCGCACGACACGGGCGCGGCAGTCGCGGCGGTGCCAGCGTGCGGCGCGTCGTGGGCGTACATCAGTTCGGGCACGTGGTCGCTCATGGGCGTGGAACGCACTCAACCCGTGCTGACGGATGCGTGCCGTGAATTAAACTTCACGAATGAAATCGGGTTTGCTGGCACCGTACGCCTGCTCAAGAACATTGTCGGTCTTTGGATCGTGCAGGAATGCCGGCGCGAATGGGCGCGCCAGGACCGTGACCATGATTATGCGACATTGACGCAAAAAGCCGCCGCTGCGCCGCCGCTTCGGCCGCTCATCAACCCCGCCGATCCGCGCTTCATCGCGCCGGGCGATATGCCGAAGCGCATTAGCGATTATTGTGTCGAGTCCGGCCAAATGCCACCCGATGGTGTTGGAGAGACTGTGCGCTGCGCCCTCGAAAGCCTGGCGTTGCAGTATCGAAGGTCGTTGCGGGAAATTGAGCGGTTAACTGGCGAGCGCATCGGGCAACTGCACATTGTCGGCGGCGGAAGCCAGAATCAGTTGTTGAATCAGTTCACCGCGAACGCAACCGGCATTCCAGTCATCGCCGGCCCCGTCGAAGCCACCGCGTTGGGAAATATCACAGTGCAGGCGATTACATCCGGCGAACTCTCGTCCCTTGAAGATGCGCGCGCACTTATTGCCGCATCATTTGAGATGGAAATCTTCGAACCCCAGAAGCAGGAGTTATGGGATTCGGCGGCAGCGCGATTTGAGAAACTGAAATAATTGGGATGGTGGAGCCATGGGGAGTCGAACCCCAGACCTTCTCATTGCGAACGAGACGCTCTACCAACTGAGCTATGACCCCATCCCAAATCCGAGGCGATTATTATGCCGTACTTCGCCGCTGCGGCAAGTCGTTTTGGACGGCGTCAGTGCCAACGGTTGGTCAATCGTCATCATCATGGTGGCTTGGCTTCGGGGCGGGCTTTTTCTTCTTCTTTTTGTACCAGCCCTTGTGCTTGCCTTTATTCGACTTGGCTTTCTTGATGTGCTTGTTCCGTGATTTTTTGGATTTTTTGACCTCGGGAGGTGTATCGGTGCTCGGCGGGGTCACCTCGGTCGGGGGCGTTTCCGGAGGAGTGACGGTCGTCGGCGGAGGGGTCGTGGATGGACTCCGAGGAATCTGCACCGTCACTGATGCGGTGTTGTTGCCGTAGTTGGATTCGGCGAAAACGCGCGAGGGATTTACCGTCACTCGCAGCGTATAAGCGCCAGCGGGCAGTCCGGTGATGTCGAGCCACTGGCAATCGAGGTTCTTCGGGTAAATGTCTTCCCAGCCCGCGGTTATTCCCTGGTTGTCGCAATCGTAACCGTTACTCGGACCGGAGGAGCTGGAGTAGGGCGAATTGTCTCGCAGACAGAACGCCTGCTTGCGCGCCACGTTGACCGATCGCCCATCGGAAGTGAACAGTCCGTAAGAGGCTGCGCTGCTGAGGTGGTGATGGCCGTGGCACGGACTGAACTCAAACAAAGCCGGATGATCGTTTGGGTTGCCAATGACCAGGTCGCCCTGTCCGACATTCACAAACGCGACCTCGAACAGCAGAAGTTTGCGTGTGCCCGATCCGCGGATGCAGCCCTCGATCACCGCGCAATCCGAGGCAGCAAACTCTCTTTCGGTAATCTCGATTCCGGTCGCGAGACGAGAGCGATTAATAATCAGATCAGGCAAAGCCGCCGAAGCGGCGCTGGCAACAAATACCACCATCATTGCGAGAGCACCCCGTACGACACCCCTTCCCTCAAGAACAGTGAATTCTTTCATATTCCAAGGAGACCGGCCCAGCCATCAGGACACAATGGAGGACAAACCTAAGTAGAAGATGGTTTGGGACCCCGGCGTGAAATCCGCGCAACCATTGTCGGCCGCAAAAGCATGCGTTGTCACAAGCCCCGGGCCAGTGTATAGATGGGCGGCTGTATTATGACTGCGCCGCGAATCCTCTATTGCCATTGCGCGCACGCCCAGGTGGTGCCGAAGGAGGTCAAGACGGCGGTGCTGCAAAAATTGTGCGACTCCCAGGTATCGTTCGAGGCGGTGGGTGATTTGTGCGAAATGTCCGCTCGCCGCGATCCGGCCTTGAAGGAGTTAGTCGACGCGCCGGCTATCAAAATAGCCGCGTGTTATCCCCGGGCAGTGAAGTGGCTCTTCGCGGCGGCGGGCGCGCCGTTACCGAAAGAGACCACTGAGGTCATTAACATGCGAGTGCAATCCGCGGATGACGCAACCGGACGGCTGCTGGCCGCAGAAATATCTGCCAACTTGCCGCAGGGCAAAGAGACAGTCTCCGCAACTTAGGTATGGCCATTAAGGACCACGCGACGCTCAAGGTCGTCGTCGATGAAGGCGTCACGGCTCAGCCGCTGGATCCTGCGGAGCGCTTTGCGCTGATTAACGCTTTGCTCGATAAGGGCTATGCGGTGAGTCGCGCGACCAACGGCACTGCACCAGGAGCTGGACCGGGTGTGTTGTTCCTGGGCCGATTTTCTGAAGCGCGCACCGGGGGCCATGACATCAGCAACTTCGATGTGAACCGGATTTGCGAGGCGGTGGAGCAGGCGCGTTCCAGCGCCCAGGGATTGAAGCATGGAGAGTGGAAGCCCTGGTTTCCGGTGATCGATTACGACCGGTGCACCAATTGCATGCAGTGCCTGAGCTTCTGTCTGTTTGGGGTGTATGGCGTCGATGAGCAGCAGCGCATTCAGGTGCAGAACAACGACAACTGCAAAACCAATTGCCCGGCCTGTTCGCGTGTGTGCCCCGAAGCGGCAATCATGTTCCCGAAGTACAAAGCCGGACCGATTAACGGCGACGTGGTGAGCGACGCCGATTTGCAGCGCGAGAAAATGAAAGTCGACATTTCCGCGCTGCTCGGTGGCGATGTTTATTCGATGCTGCGCGAACGCAGCGAACGAGCGAAGTCGCGCTTTTCAAAGGAGCGCGACTCCGACAAAGCATTGAAGGAACGCCAGAAATGTTTGGTGAAGCTGGCTCAGGTCGGCGACATTCCACCAGAAGTCCTCATGTCATTGCCCTCACCCGACGAAATCCAACGCCGCGCAGAAGAGGCGAAGGCCAAGGCGCAAGCGGCGCTGGCCAGTCAGACCGTTTAGCATGCTGCCACGCCTTGTTTATCGAACGTTGCGAACCGCTGATGCGCGGTGTCTGTGGAAATTTGCGTGGAACTTTGGCGTGAAGGGAATGCTCTCGGTCGAGAAGTTCAAGCGGCGCATTCGCAAGGGCGAGTACTTCCCGCCGTTTCTTTACGTCTCGATCATCAACAGTTGCAACCTGCGTTGCCAGGGTTGCTGGGTTGATGTGGAAGCGCCGCGCGAGAACATCGATCTGGATGCGATGAATCGCCTCATTGGCGACGCGAAGCGACACGGCAACGTCTTCTTTGGTATCCTTGGCGGCGAGCCGTTTATGCATCCGGAGTTGATGCAGATCCTGGCCGCGCACCCGGATTGTTACTTTCAGGTTTTCACGAACGGCCAATTCATCACGGACAAAGTCGCGGCGGACCTCCGGCGTCTTGGCAACGTAACGCCGCTGATCAGCATCGAGGGCCGGGAAATTGTCAGTGACGAGCGGCGCGGCAAAAAAGAGGTGTTCAGCAAAACGCTGCGCGGGTTGGAGAATTGCCTGCAGAACAGAATCTTAACCGGCGTCGCAACCAGTGTTTGCCAGACGAACATCGACGAACTGCTGACCGAAGATTGGTTGCGTGAGTTGATCGCGCGCGGCGTTCACTATGTTTGGTATCATACCTACCGGCCAGTCGGGCCAAAGATGAACGCGCAACTCGCCTTGCGACCCGACCAACTGGTGCGCGTTCGCAAGTTCATTGTCGAGATGCGCGCAAAGATGCCCATCGCGATGATCGACGCGTACTACGATCACGATGGCCAGGCGTTGTGCCCGATGTCGACGGGCATCAGCCATCACATCAGCCCGCGCGGGGACATCGAGCCGTGCCCGATAATTCAATTCGCAACGGAGAACATTCGTGACAGCCGAGGGGTTTTCTCCACAATGCGCGATTCGCAGTTTTTGAAAGATTTTCGCGAACTCTCCGCGCAGGCCACGCGCGGCTGCGTCGTGCTGGAGCGACCTGATCTGGTCAAGGAACTCGTCCTGAAACACGGGGCCCGCGACACCACGCCGCGCGGCACTGCTATGGCCGAGTTGGAAGCGATGCAACCACGCTTTAGCCAATGGCTGCCGGGGAGCGAAGTGCCGGAAAAGCATTGGATGTATCGGCTGGCAAAAAAATATTGGTTCTATGATTTTGGGGCGTATCGAAAGGCAAATCATGAAGTGCAGAC
>Ga0075428_100008478_pt1 | contig 11405 bp, 6 predicted proteins | sample RhiMetdeltSRZDD2_FD_75291 | JGI IMG/M metagenome (GOLD analysis project Ga0075428, IMG submission 75291) | Populus rhizosphere microbial communities from Tennessee, USA - Rhizosphere MetaG P. deltoides SRZDD2 | ecosystem: Host-associated > Plants > Roots > Rhizosphere > Soil | place: USA... | reverse complement strand
CAGAAGGCAGAAGGCAGAAAGCAGAAGGCAGAAGGCAGAAGGCAGAAGGCAGAAAGCAGAAGGCAGAAAGCAGAAGGCAGAAGAAGTGACTACTCCGCCTTCTGCTCCCTGCCTTCTGCTTTCTGCCTTCTGCTTTCTGCCTTCTGCTTTCTGCCTTCTGCCTACTGCCTTGGTTGGCCGGCGATCGCTACCTTCCATAGTTCCGGATAGTCAGTGAATCCACCATCGATGCCCAATCCAACGAAGTGCTGGATGTCGGCGATGATGTTCGCTCGAAGAGTCGATCCATCCGATTGAGTTTCGTCAAGCGGGCGTCGGGCGTTGGCGGTTGTAGACCCGCGAAACGTATACGGGTGAATCACCAGCCCTGCTTTGTGAAACGTCGCTACGTCGTCGGCACTTCGGAGCAGGCTCTTGCTTGGACCGGCGCCGTTGGCGTAGGCCGCGATTTCCGCCGCAAGCTTTGGTGTAACTACCGCGGAGTCCTTTTCGCGGCCGGCGGTTTCCATCGGCAGCAGCTGAACTCGGGCGTAGCCTGGCGCGAGCTCCTTCATTCGAAGCAACCCTTCCTTATAAAAACATTGAACGAATATCCGCTCGCGCCGGCCCTGACGATCGAAGCCTTGCGTTTTGAGGGTTGTTGCGAGCAACGCGGCTAAATCAAACCCCAGCGATTTGTAGAACGCGAAGTATTTGAGCTCTATGTACAGACCGGCGCGGTTGCCGACGAGCTTGATTGCCTCTTCCATCGTCGGAACTCGCTGGCCGACATAAGCCGGGCTCGCGGCAAATGGATTCGCTTTGTTGAACCACGATCCCGCATCAAGTTGTTTGATTTCGGCAAGCGTAAAGTCAACCGCGTACCACCCGCGCTTAGGTGAACCGGCGCCGAGTGGATCTCGCGTTGTCTGCCGGTTTGGAAACAGCTCGGAGACATTGGTGGTGCGTCCGAGGTCGGCGTCGTGAAGACAAATGAGCGCGCCATCTTTTGTGATTTGCAAGTCTTGCTCGACGAAGTCGGCGCCCTGTTTGATTGCCAATTCGTATGCAGCAAGAGTGTGCTCAGGGGCATAGCCCGACGCGCCCCGGTGCGCGACAAGCAGCGGTTTCTTTTTGGAAGATGTTTGCCCGGTCATACAAGTGAGAGAAGCGTATGGTGTGAATAGCAGCGCTAACGCTGCAATGCTTGAGACGAAAAACGTGCGAGCACAGAAACGGCTGACCATACGTTTGATACCTTTACAACTTCTCGGCGGCGGGGGCAAGCCCTTCTGTACCTCTAGCCCGCTACTTTGTGCGGGGTGACCGGACGCCTTGACACGCTAGGGATGGGAATGCGTGGCTATCAAGCTGCCTTCTGCCTCCGCCTTCTGCCTTCTGCCTCCGCCTTCTGCTTTCTGCCTTCTGCCTTCTGCCTTCTGCCTTTCTTACCTCGGGTTTCCCACCAACGAAAAACCGGCCCAGTAAAACGGGTGCTGAGACTGTCCGCCGCGAAGTACTTTGAGCATAGCGCGCTGAAGGTGTCTCGCCTTGGAGGTAGAGCGGGTAGTTGGCAGGGTGAGCATGCCTCGATAGAGCTCTAACACAAGTTCTGTCGTTGAGGGCGAACCGTTCACCCAACTGCCGGTCACCGACGACGGGCACCCTGCCACAACAAGCGACCACGCGAAGCAGGATATTGCGTCGCCGGCGTCGCGGTCCCGTTCGCTGTTTGACAGCATCAGCAGATCGGCGCTCAAGTTGAGCTTCAAAATCTCCCTTACCTCCAGCAATCCGTCATCATTGCTTCCCGCCGCTTGCGCCAGCGCAACATACGAGTAAAGAGGGTTAGAGCCGGAGAGCAGCGCAGGCGCAGCAAGGTGGATCAAATTCGCCTTAGCGGCCTCTTGTTTGAGCAGGGGTTCGCTTGCTTGCTCGCCAAGAAAGACCCGGCCGCGCACCGCGGCATGAAGCCGCTCGAGCTCCTTGAGCTCGTTTTCGGATTCCAATAAAGCCGGAAGCTCCCGATCACTCAGCAGCCTTGCTTGATCGGCAGTCCGCTTAGTAACCGACGGATTACCCAGTGCCAGCACCGACGTCGATATCCGGGCCGGCTTTGGCTGATCGCGAGGCCTGGTCATTTCAACCAGAGCCGCCAAAGAAGGCGCGTAGGCGAGCGCTTGGTCTTCAATAAGATATCTATTATTTGCCGATTGCAGCGCTGCAAAAGGCAATTGCCAAAGCGCGTCATCGGGCGCGATCAACCATGTAGTTTTCCCGCTTAGCTGATCGCGAGCCGCGCTGAACAGCAACTCGTAAATGTCGCGAGCGGAGGGCTGAATGTTCTCATCGCGCCGGCCGATCATCTCTCGAAATGACTCTACACGTTTGGCGATATCGGCTCGCCCCGCTTTGATCACATAAGCATTCAAAGCGAAAACCGGAGCCCGTGTTCGAGCAGCGGCAGTCTTCGGCGCCTCGCGAGTCAGCGCGAACAGATAAGAGCAGCTATCGGCGACCACAAATTCCAGGAATGCGGTAGACGAATCCGATAACAAAGCCGCCGCCTCTTCGAGTCCGGCCGGCAGGGCCTCGCCGCGCAGCGTCTTCAAACGCGGGTGAGCTGCGTATAGGGTGTTCTCGAACGCGCGATAATCTGCGAGAGACTGTTGCAATCGCAAATCCAGCGTGGCATAGCGCTGGAGGTTTGGCGGCCGTTTGTCCCGCTCGTGTGCCATTTGAGCTTTGGTAGCGAGAACCGTTCTCTCGAGTTTGCGCTCCTGTTCGACTTCGAGCGGTGTCATTGACCGGGTTATGGAAGCACGTTGAAAGTTATCGACTAGCGAGTTGGCCCGGATTTGTTCGGCGTATGAGAACGCTTCGGGGACTTTGTCCTGAGCGATCAGTAGTTCCGTCATCGCGGAGTAAGCGGCGTTTTTGTTTTGAAAGAAGTGGTGCGCATCGGGTTCGCCGTGAACAAGTTTGCCGCGCATTGATTCGATGGTGGCGATGGCCAATTTAAAACTGTCCCGGGCCTGATCGAGCTTATCCATCGCGCGAAGAGCGAGACCTTGAGTGTATCGACCCCGCCACAGCGCATCAGAATTCGAGTTCTGCTGTGCAAGGTCGATCGCGCGCTCGACGAGCTCGAGGCTCGCGGCATACTCGCCCTTCGAATAACGGACGCTTGCTATTCGTTCGATTACCCCGGCTGCGCGAGACTTATCGCCAAGGGATTCGTACTGTGCGAGGCTCTTCTCGTAGAACTCGAGCGCCAATTCGTATTTTTGTTGCGCGTATCTCGTGCCGGCAATGCTCGCGAGCATGCTGGCCACGCCCGGCGCGTGTTTGATTGCCGTGAACTGCGCAAGAGCTTTCTCGTAGTTTTCAACCGCGAGTTCGAAGTTACCCATGAAGAAGTGCACGTTGCCGATCGCGTAGATCTTCATCGACGTGTCGGCGACACTTTTCAACTCCTCAAAGATCTGCACGCTTCTCTGATAGTTGGCCAGCGCAAGGTTGTAATTGCGCAGCTGAAAGTATGCCTCGCCCACTTCGGATAGTGTGTTGGCGATTTTATTTTTATCGCGGATTGCCTCGAATATCGACAGACCCTGATTCAAGTACTCGAGCGCAACGCTGTAGTTTCCTGTTGCCGAGTAGACATTCGCGAGGCTCAATCGAAGATTCGCTCCTACGCGTTTGTCGCGCAGCCCGTCTTGCAGCTTCAAGGCTCGAAGATAATAGTCGAGCGCAATCTCGTAAGAGCCTTGCGAGAACTCGGCGCCGGCGATGTTGCTCATCGTGCTCACCACCGCGTCTGGATCCTTAATCGCGTTGGAGGCGGAGTTGTTGAGTTCCTCGAAAAGGGCCAGCGCCTTCTGATAGTGATTTATTGCCGGTTCAAACTCCTGTTGTTGGAAGTACGTGTTTCCGATGCTGTTCAGGGTCGCGGCGATCTCCGCTTTCCCCGCGTATGTCTCGCGCAGCTTCAGACATTTGGCAAACATCTCAAGCGCGCGGTCGTAGCTCTCCTGGTCGTAATAAACGCTGGCTAGCTCTTCGAGGGTATCGGCGATTGCTCGAGGCACGTTCAGAATCTCAAACTCGGCAAGCGCCTTTTCATAGGTCTCGATTGCCATCTTATGATTCTTTTGCGCGAAGTAGACCTGTGCCACGCTGATAAGCGTGCTCGCTTTTGCGCTACGGCGGCCGATCGCCTCAAACATCGCAACGGCGTTCTGGTAGTGTTTCAAAGCGTCGGGCCACCGTCCCCACTCGCGAAAGACATCGCCCATTTGCCGCTCGGCCATCGCCGCTCCATTTTTATCCTCGAGTTGCTCGGAGATCTTTTTCACGAGGCGCAGCAAGCTGAGCGCGCGATCGTAGCTGCCTGGGTTCTGAATCTGTCCAGCCTTACGGACCAGGGCATCGCGCAGCGCGGTCGTAACCATCTTGTTGTTGTCGGCCAACAATCGCTCGCGCTCAGCCTCGCTGGAATTAACCAGCGTCACCGCAAACTGCTCGATTGAGTCTGCCGATACTTTCCATTCAGAACCCGTCTCTAAAAATGCAGAAAGCTCCTGAGAGGTGTTAGCGTCGCGCCAAACCTTCCACTCGCCGGCTTCCTTGATCAGAGCAAACTTGCGTGCGCGCTTTTCGCTCCGCTTCACGCCGGTTTGCAGGTCGGTTGACTCGATCTCGGCGGTGGCCTCGAGGATCGCCTTGTTGCCTGCGATCTTGATTTGCGAGACCTCAACGTTCGAAGCGCCGGTAACCCCCCTCGACATGGTTTGTTGGGCCTCCTCGATTCCCGCCGAAAGGTCGGGGGAACGAAGGCTCCAAAACGTCAGAAGGGCCACGAGGTCCTTTCTGGAATAAGCCGTGTAGTACTTGTTTATCAGCGCGGCAATAGCGGTTTCATCGGACGACGTGGTCTGCGGCAGGGCGCCTGGTGATAGAGATGTGATTGCGAAGAAGAAAAGTACCAGCCGGAGTATGCTTGGCGCTTTCAATAGGGCTCTCCCCGCATTATGGATTTAGCCGACAAGTGAGGTGGCTTTTCCAGCTTGCTTAGACTCCGGATAGGCGAATTTGTTCCCGGGTTCTTTGCGTCTCTGCGGTCCTTTGTGTCTTTGCGCTAAATAAGCGATTGGAAGGTAGGGCATAGCGCAAAGACGCCAAGGACCGCAAAGACGCAGAGGAAAATAAACCGACTAGCTGGCCGCCATCGGCACTTGAACCGCCGCCGTTAACTCCATTTTGCCCCACGCGATTTTGAGCGTTACATCCTTCAGGTTTCCCTTCTGCATAACCAGATCGATTGTCAGCTTGTCTTTTGACTCGGCAGCTTGTTTGAGAGTCATCGGGGCCTTGTGAACGATCGTCGCGCGTTCGATCTCCGAGGCGTCCAGGTGTGCCGCCCTTGCTTTGGCTGGATCGATAAACACCAGACTCCAGGTGGCGCCGTCTTCCGAACGGTGCAGACCCAGGTACCACAACCCGGCGGGGATTGTCTTGCCCGCAATCGTCAGCGGCATATCCGAGTCCAGCGTCGTCCAGAAGTTGCTCCCAAGACGATAAACTTTCCCCTTTGTAGCTTTGTCGAAGTTGGCTGAATCTTCGTACTCCTTACGCCACACAGGCCGGCCGTAGTCGATCGCGAATTGACCGGCTCCGCCGTTCTTCTCGTTATTCCAGTAGCCCACTCGCGTCGTGCCGCGCTCGGGCGAGTCGCTCCCAAATGCGACGATCTTAGGCCGAGGCTTATTCTCCTGACCGTAGATCCCAGATACCACGGACATCACGATCACGACGCCAAACATTATCTTCACAGTTTTTGACTTCATTGCTTTTATCCTCCTCCAAAAAGTTCCTCATTGCAGACTGCTCACTCATATCTCAGCGCGATCATCGGATCGACTTTAGTTGCGCGGCGCGCCGGGATGAAAGTGGCTCCCAGAGCCACCCCGATCAGAATCAACGATATGCTTATGAAGATCACCGGATCGGTGGTGCTTACGTTAAACAGCAGGCTCGACATAACACGGGTCAACGCGTAGGCGGCCCCGAGCCCGATTACAACGCCGGCCCCGGCCAGCAGCAACCCCTCACGCAAGACCCCTTTGAGCACATCGCGGGTATCAGCTCCCAGCGCCATGCGAATGCCAATTTCGTGAGTGCGTTGGGTTACCGAGTAAGAGATGACCCCGTAGATGCCTATCGCCGCCAGCAACAACGCGACCGCCGCGAAGATTCCCATCAGCGTCATGTTGAAGCGCTGGGCCGCAAGCGACGCCGACATCACATCGGTCATTGGACGAAGCTTGGTCACCGGAATCTGCTTGTCGACCGTCCATATTTGATTCTTTACCTGGCTCGCCAGCGTCGGGTTGTTCCCGTCCGTTCGGACCGCCAGATACGACCATCGTTTCCAGGGCTGATCCTGTTGCTGATACGTGTTATAGAAGGCAGGAAGCTCAGGAAGATTCAGACCATAGTGTTTGACATCACTGACTACCCCAACGATCGTCATCCACCGTCGCGGATTGCCTCGGGCCCACGCGATTCGAGCGCCGATCACGTCCTCGTCGGGAAAATACTCGCGCACGAAGCTCTGGTTCACCAGCCCTACAGGCTGTGTGTCGGCGCGATCCTGCGCGGTGAAGTCACGTCCCTGAACAACCGAAATCCCCATCGTCCGGAAGTAGTCGCCGGCAACCGTTCGTGTTTCCAGATCGGGTTCGTCGCCGGGAGCCATTGGTGGGCGGCCGTCAATCACGAAGTTGTGCATCAGGTTCTCGGTCATCGGCAATTCACTTATCATCGCTGCTTGAGCGCCGGGTATTGAGCTCACCGCTTCAAGAGCGCGCTCGCGAAACTGGATTTGTTTTGGAATCTCCTTGTAGCGCGTTTCTGGAAGCTCGATCCGCATTGTCAGCAGGTTCTCGGGATTGAAGCCCGGGTCGACCGTTCGGAGCGTCCAGATGCTCTTGATCAGCAGGCCGGCTCCTATCAGCAGCACCAGAGCTAGCGCAATCTCAGAAACAACCAGCAGGCTGCGGACGCGATGCCTGATAATCCCGCCGGTCGAAGCGCGACCGCCCTCTTTCAATGCTTCGTTGACGTCGAGCTTCGACGCGCTGAGAGCCGGAATGAGACCAAACACCAGGCCGGTCAGAAGCGAAACCCCAAGCGTAAATCCGAGCACCCATCCGTCAATTCCGATCGACGACAATCTTGGTAGATTGGCCGGCTGGAGCGCGGTGAGTAAGTCAACGCCCCATTTCGCCAGCAGGAGTCCGCCGGCTCCACCAAGCACCGCCAGCAGGGTGCTCTCGGTCAGCATCTGTCTGATCAGCCGCCAGCGCCCCGCGCCAAGCGCCGCGCGTATCACGACCTCTTGCCGGCGCCCGGCTGCGCGCGCCAGCAACAAGTTCGCAAAGTTCGCGCAGGCAATCAGCAAGACCAGGCCCACCGCCCCCAGCAGGATCAGCAGGGCTGACCGCGTGTTGGCTACGATTCGATCGTGCAATGAAAGCAAAATGGTGTGGCGCCCTTTGTTGTCCTCCGGATATTGCTCGGCGAGCCACTGGTCGATGCCTTCCATCTCGCCGATCGCCTGGCTCAAACTCACCCCCGGTTTGAGACGAATGTATGTGCGAAGAAAATGGACGCCGCGGAATTGCGCCGCAATCGGATTCACCACTCGCACTGAAGCCCAGACATCCGGCGTTTCGGTGGGCATGATGAAATCGACCGGCATTACGCCGACCACCGTGTACGCTTTGCCGCTGAGTTGAATCGATCTGCCGATAATATTCGGATCGCCGCCAAAGGTCCGCTGCCAGAACCCGTGCGCCAGGACGACGACGGGGTCGGCGCCAAAACGGTCATCCTCATCCGAGATTGTTCGCCCTATCGCGGCTTTCGCTCCCAACGCTTTGAACAAATCGGCGTTGATAAGCGAGGCCTGTACCTGTAGTGGTTCGATGTCCCCGATGTAGTCCTGCGGCTGCATCACTGAACCGCCGAAGTACTCAAAGGATTGGCAACGCGCGCGAATATCTTCGAGATCAGGTACCGACTGGTTGTAGCGCATAGTCACAAGACGCTCGGGCGCGGGGTAGGGAAGCGGGCGAAGCAATACCGAATTCACAACGCTGAAGATAGCGGTGTTCGCACCGATTCCCAGCGCAAGAGTGATGACCGCGATTGCGGTGAAAGCCGGCTTTCTTATCAACAGGCGGCCGCCGAAGCGGAGGTCGTGCAGAATGGTTTCCATTGATTTCTCCTGTGCTGTGAGTCCGACAACCTTCAGTTTGTCGTTCGTTCAAGACCGACAACCGTCAGTTTGTCGCTCCTCAGGTCCGGCAATCTTCGTTGTCGACACTGCGCACTTCGACAAACTGAAGTTTGTCGGACTCTTACCCGCTACTCGGCTCCGCCTGGCCGACGAATTGTGTTTGTGTCCTACGGATCAAGCCGGCGGGCACGCCGGCCTAACACCCCCAACTTCAGTTGGGGGTTTTTTAGTTTCCACCTACGGACGGCCACCGGCTCTTCTGTTCGTTTTCGATGGCTCCGGTCCCGCGTCGCCACTCGCGCCGCGAGTGGCGGCGCGGGACCGGAGCAGAACCGGGAAGCCTGATAACGCAGCACCTAGGCTAAAGCTAAAGAACCCCCAACTGAAGTTGGGGGTATTGCTTGAGTTTTAACACAGTCTTGAAGTTGGTGGATCGTTCATACACAACTTTCATTTCTCCCGCTTCAACGCTTCTGCCGAAGCCGACCGGGTTTCGGCGCTCAACCACGATTCGAGCATCGGCTCATTGCCATTGCTGATCGCGTCGTCAATTCGCGCGAGCGCGGCGCTTCGCAAATCGCGTTTGATCCGGCGAAATTGGGTGCGTGGCAACCCAGCCATTTCCTCAGCAACTTCTATCGACCGCGGCAGCAATTGTCCGGAGGGCTGAACCTCATCCAGAACGCCCATCGACAACGCGTCCACCGGACTGAAGTTACGAGCCGTCAGCACCATCTTTCGAGCGACCGGATGGCTCAATTCTGATTGGACGATCGCCATCGCGGCCACTGGAAAGGGCACGCCCACGCGGGCCTCGGCAAGACCCAGCTTGTAATCACCCTGGACCCCGATTCGATAGTCACAGCAAAGCGTTAGAATCACGCCTCCAGCGATCGCGTGACCGTTTACCGCGGCAATAGTCGGCAGGGATAAACCGTACAACCCTCCAAACAGACGGTTCACATTCATCACCATCTGTTGTTGTTGGGCCCGGTCATAGGTTGGCACTACTTTCAAATCCAGCCCAGCCGAGAAGCAACTGCCGGTTCCGGTGACGACCAGAGCGGCGATCCCTTCGTCCGCCTCGATGCCAGCGAGCGCAGTTGCGCACTCGTCGGCCAGATTGAGATCAATTGCGTTGGCCGGGGGTCGATCGATTCGAAGCACGGCAATCGCACCAACCCTCTCAATCTGAACTCCTGTTGAAGCCACTGAATATCTCCTGTCTTCTAAATAACGCAGTTGCGGTTATCGCGGGTGCGCGACGAACTTCTCAGCGTAGCGACTCGCGTTGAGAAACTGTTTACAGTCCTTGATCAGAAGCATGTCGCGCACAGCTTGCTTCTTATCGCTGGCGTTCTTGAAATAGGCCTCGGAGATCTTGTAGCCCATCCAATACCCCAAATCTACCGGACGCCCATTCCCGCCGCTGCTGCCGTATAGCCAGCGGGAGGTGTCCTTGCCGTCCATCTCCTTTTGAAACTCCAGCCACAACTCACGTTCGCGGGCATTGGCCCAACTGTGAATGCCATCCATCCGCGCGATCAGTTGTCCCGCCGTGAGAATGCTGATGAAATCGGCGCTGCCTTCTTGCAAACACGCGCAAAGCAGACCACCCATACCGAGGAACTTTTGCTGGAAGTGAACGGACTCATGCGCGACCAGCGACGGGATGTCATTTGGCGACATGATTGCGCCCTGCTCCCACTCGTTCAGTTCTCCTCTCGGAGTGGTCAACAGACCTGTGAACATTTCTGCTCCCATCAACAAGCCGTTACTGGAAGATGTTCCGCCGCTTTGCAGTTGGCCAATTACAAAATATGCTTCGGGGAAGATGGCGTCCTGATATAGGTTCTTGAATTTGCGAAACGCAATGACCGTTCGCGGCAACTGTGAGTCAAGCCAGCTTTTTAGAGGACGGATCGCCTTGAAAAAGTTGGGACGCGCATTAATGGTTTGTACGAGCTTCTTCGCATTTAGGCGCCCGCTGGCCGCCCAGTCCCTCAAGCCCACGGTTCCCGGGTCAATATAATCACTCTGAAAGATTGCGACGCGCTCCTGAGCCGGCGCCGCCATCGCCCGATCATAAGCTTTCCAGAAACGCTCGATGTCAGCTGTAATAAATCGGGTATTCTCGGGATCGCCGTGCTCCTTGATCCATTTGGCGCGCTGCGTTTCGCAACCCGCAACCATCTTCTCCCATTTCGTATCCTGATGCAGCGAATTCAGGTCGACGTCGTAGGTCAGAAGAGACACGTTCCTAAAGCCTGCCTGAATCGCCTTGTCCAGAAAGTAGAAAGCCTTTTCGGTGTCGCCAGCGAGTGCCAGCGCGCAGGCGGTCTTGTAAAACGCGTCAAGATCGCTCGCGCCTTTGGCGCCTGCTTCTTGAAGCAGTTTGGCTGCCAGCTGGTATTCTTTCTTGTCGTATGCCGCCATCCCGTCTTTGACAAGCTGAGAGGCAGTCTTTTCCTGGTCGGCCTGGTATGCGGCATCGCCCCTCGCGATGCCGTGGCCCGACACGGTGATCACGATGATTACGAATACCAAGAAACGAAATCGCTGAACCGCTCTATGAAGCGAGGGATTCATAAGCCTCCAGGCGACAGAATAAAGGAGCGCACGGAGACCCACAGACGAGTACCGTCTCTGGGTCTCCGTGATCCTACGCTCAGTTCTTGGGCCTCGCTTTAGCGCTCGTTCGGGGCCCGCCGCCCTTTGCGCCATCGTCCGGCAAGTCCGGTCTCGCGTCAGGCGTTTTCACTGGAGCTGCCGGACGAGCCGGAAGCTTTGCCGGCTTCTCTCTCAATTTCTTCATGATCTCGGCAACCGCGCGCTCGAGTTGCGGGTCTTTGCCTTCGATCACCGACTTGGGATCGTTCTCAACTTCGATGTCCGGATCGACACCGTAGCCTTCGATGATCCACTGGCCCTTTGCGCTCGCGAACGCCGATTCGGGTACAAAGATCGTGCCGCCGTCGATCAACGTACCGCGATTCCCGATCCCGATCACACCGCCCCAAGAACGCTTGCCGATCAGCGGCCCCAGCCCGGCTTCACGAAACATTGCCGGGAAAATATCGCCGTCGGAAGCCGAGTTCTCGTTCAACAACGCGGCCATCGG